>Ga0113563_10000022_pt1 | contig 47475 bp, 46 predicted proteins | sample Mud3Dept3metaG_FD_80117 | JGI IMG/M metagenome (GOLD analysis project Ga0113563, IMG submission 80117) | Freshwater wetland microbial communities from Ohio, USA, analyzing the effect of biotic and abiotic controls - Mud 3 Core 4 Depth 3... | ecosystem: Environmental > Aquatic > Freshwater >... | reverse complement strand
TATCGATAGCTTCGGCGATGAACATCCCATAGACCGTATTGGGCTTGGTCACCTTTTTTTGGATCTTCTGCGCCAGCTTGAAGTCCGGCGGCCGGAGCCATGTCTCCAGCGCCCGGTGCAGGTAATAGCACTGCGAGCGGTTGATGAGCGCGATAGAGCTGTTGATATCGCCGCCATAGCCGGAAAGAAAGCCATCCGCCACACAGCCCTGTTTCTTCATCCGCTCCATCTGGGGCGGCAGCGGAGGCGGCAAGAAGGCGGGTTCTTTTTTCTTGTCGGTCTCTTCACCATTGGCAACTTCCTGGACAGGGATTTCCTCAAAAACCGGATTTTCGTCTACCCAATCAGTGAGCGGGAGCGCTGTATCTTCTTGCTCTGGCGCGACAGCTACTTCTCGGTTTTTTTCAGAAAAAGGCGCGAAGAAATAGAGTCCGCTCATGAGGAAAACCGCGGCAGGAATGGAAAAGTAAAGATGTTTTTTGCGAAACGCTTTCGTCCGCTCCGCTGGATAAAGTGGCAGCATAATGAATATAAAGAGCACATATAGTATACACCTTTTTAGCGTAAGCCTCGAGAGTGAAAAAAACAGCCCACAAAGGCTATTTTATCCATTTTCTTCAGAGCGAGAAACGGCCTGCCTTCGCTAAGAAGCTATGGATGGGCAAAAAATCCCCCAGTTTTATTGAGCGAGAGACGGGAATCGAACCCGCGTATCTAGCTTGGAAGGCTAGCGTACTACCATTGTACTACTCTCGCTAAATTTTTAAACCATTATATTTACCCACCAAATCCACCAGCTGGCAGAGACGGCGGGCGATACCCGCTTATTGCACTATTTACCTATTTTAAAACATTCACTTTTTTTCGACTCCCCGCAGACCGGTGAACGGATCCATATGGCGCTGTTCTTTCGGCACGCCCAGATCGATGAGTATCTTTTCTATTGCTTCGCTGAACTGTGGTGAGCCAACTATATAGTATAGACAATTTAAAATATTATCCCCCAGATATTTTTTCAGCAGCGGCTCGCAGATATAGCCGCGCTCATCATTCCCAGGAGCGCAGAGGTCTTGTGATTTACTGAGAACGGTTATCAAACGAAAGTTCGCAAGCGCCATATTCCTTACCTCCTCATCGAAAGCGGCATCCTGAATAAAGCGATTGGAATAAAAAAGCGTAAAACTACGATTGCTTTTCTCATACTCCGCTTGTTTCAGGATGCTCCTGACCGGCGTGATACCGATACCGCCGGCCAAAAACACAATCGGACGAGTGTCATCAGAAGGCAAGACGAAAAAGCCGACTGCTTTGGTGACAGTTACCGTATCACCTGGTTTCAATTGCCAACACGTTCTCTTGAAAGCGCTCTCGCCTTGGCGCATCGCGAAGTAGAGTTCCGGCTCACACGGTGCAGAAGCGATCGAGAGCGAACGAGCCAGTCCTCGCGTATCCGGCTCAATGCCCTCTGCTTTTGGCACCACCATAGCGATATATTGACCTGCCTTGAATACGAACCCGTCCGGCTTATCGAAAACAAAAAACCGCGTGCCGACAGCCACTTCGCGTGTTTCTTTGAGAGTGATGGTGTAATTTGCCATACCCGGTGGTACTACTTTGAATAGAATTTTGAGCTCTTTGTAATCATAGACTAATCCCTATCACTTGCATATATTTTCGAATGGATTGCGCTTTTTATATAAATTTTCAAAGTTGTCCCACCGGGCATAAGAGATTTCTCAAACAAAAAAGAGGCTCACCCTCTTGTCTTTCAGTATAGCCAGAGGACCCCTGGCTGTCAAAAAGTATCTCTACACGATATCGCGGAGGATATTCTCGTACTCCCCCAGCTCGAGAAGCATCACCAGCGTTTTGGCGAGTTTGTCGGCATCGTGCCGAATGAAGGCTCGCGTCGCCCCAATTTTATCGCCCGGCTTCTCTCGATAGATCTTGGTGCTCAAAAGATCAGTGCGAACTATCCGATAATGACGTTTTTTGCGAGCCTGATAATCAAATGGCACGATGGAACCGCTCTCTTTGGCTCGATAGAAATCAATAAGCTTTTTATTCGGCTGGCGCGTATTGTACGTGACAAAATCAATCACCGGCTTTCCAATGTAGCTATGAAGCGCGTCCACATAATCATCCAGCGAAAAATTATCCGTCTGGCCTTGCTTGTTGACGAGGTTGCAATTGTAGACGACCTTGGCTTTCGTTTTCCTCAGTGCGTCAGAAATCCCCGCCACGAGAAGGTTTGGGATAATGCCGCAATAATGATTGCCTGGACCGATCACGACGAGATCGGCGGTGAGGATTTTTTTTACAGCTATGGGATTGGCCTTAGCCTGAGGTTTCAGAAATATTTTTTCAATACCGATTTTCTCAAGCTTGAAACTGACGTTAATCGCATGCTCACCTACTAGGGTCTTCCCATTCCGCAATTTCGCATGCAGCCGGACATCATCATGTGTCACCGGAATGACGCTCCCCTTCACATCCAATATTTCAGCTGCTTCTTGAACGGCTGTACCGAAACTTCCCGTAATTTTCTCAAGCGCGGACAGGAAGAGGTTCCCAAAGCTATGCCCGCCAAGACCGCCCTCGGTAAAACGGTAAGTCATGAGCTCGCGCAACATCTCCGATGAGTCTGACAGCGCCACCAGACACTGCCGCACATCCCCCGGTGGCAGAACCCCCAGTTCATCGCGCAAAACCCCCGTCGATCCGCCATCATCAGCCATAGAAACGATGGCCGACAATTCGATCGGATATTTTTTCAGCCCGGACAAAAGCATAAAGCTCCCCGTTCCCCCTCCAATAGTCACTACTTTTTTCATAAGATGCAAAATTATACGATATTGAAACCATAGCATGCTCAAAGTATTCTTTCAAGAAAAAAGCCCAATACGCGATACGTACTAGGCTACCTGTCCATCCGGTCAGGTTCGGGGTCTTTGCTTCTTTACAGCGTCCGGGAGAACACGAGCAGGTCTTCGAAGTTGTTAAACTTAACTTCTTGCCCCAGCTCGTCTTTGACGATAGACGCTACCTTCACAAGGGCACGTTTGAGATGTGGCGTTTCTTCTTCTGGCGGCAATACTTTTGCCATCTGCTCAAGTTCCTCCCACGAATAACGTCCGCGGTTCACCCACCAAGGAATGGTGGAAGTCACGCCATATGCCCAGTGCCGTCGGCACGCTTCTTCAAGAACAGTTCTCATCGCATCCACCTTTTTATTCGACATGGTGCGATAGCGAAAGCCCCGGTTAAGAAGCAAGGGTTTGGTATCCGTGAGTATCTCGATCCATTCGTTGCTCCCTCCTCTTTCGTCCTTACTGAGCCGAGTAGCCCTCCACCGCCCTGCCTTGATGGTGAGGATGTTTTTCCCATACCTCTCCAAAAAGCTTATCCATTTGAGTCCCCAGTGCAACGGCTCACCAGGAATCCCAATTAAAAGAAAAACGTGAGTTTGAATGCCTGCTTTTCTCAAATTGGACAGGATAGTGGCGTAATGCTCGGGCTTATTCCAGGACTTTTTTGAACTTTTCAAGGTTGCCGGCGACAGAGATTCGAGACCTATTTCGACCTCACGATCGCCCGCCTTGAACATTGCATCACACACCTCCTGTTTCCTCAGGTTAGGATCAGCCGTCATGTAACATCCCCACGTTGCTGAATGCCCAATCTCCTTTAACCTTGTTCCTAATTCGATTTGGCGAGAGATCGGAAACATCGCACTAACGATTTGAAAGCGAGACGCGCCTGTGGCCTTCATGTGTTCCGCTACTTGATACATACTCATCTCACGAGGTTTACCGCCAAATGTACGGCTTGCCGCCTCGATTGCACAAAACGTGCAGCTGTCATTTGTGAGACAGTTTGAGGCTGGGTAAAGCGATGGAACAAAATCGGGCGACCACTGAGCTGCACCACCGTCAAAATCCGGTTTGGGTAACCCTATGAAAGGAATAGGCAGAGCAGGGGGATTAACGACTACCCTCTTGCTGCTTTTCCAAATAGTTCCTGGTGCAGAAGAAGGCATCAACGTTTCCGTCAGTACCCCCAGCGCACGGAAGCCTTCATCCCAAACGACAGCGTGGCAGCAGAGATCAAACACTTCGGAAAATTTCGGAAGCAGGTAGGCATGCTGCAACCGCGGCCAGACATTTCCTCCGAGTACCACCAAACAACCAGGAAACTCATCTTTCACCAGTGAGGCGAGGATGAACCCTTGAATGAACTGGCGTTCGTCCGCGATGCTGATGCCGTAGAGATCTGGTTTGAAATCGCGCGCGAGCGGTAATTCCACTTTTGTGAAGTAGTCGTACCACAAATGTTGTTCGCGATTCTTTACCGCTTCCAGCGCACGCTCGATAGAACCGTCGTAGTAGCTCGAAACGAAACTCACGTTATTTCGCACCACCTCAAACTTGTCCTGCGTCGTGATACCTCTCGAGACACGCTCGAAAATTTTCCGCGCGCTGTAAAGCGCATTGATGTCACTGTGCGGGTTTCGTACTACCGCAAGCGCGCGCTCCACATCCGCTCCGCCGTGTTCTTTGAGCACATACTCGAGACCGAGAATATGCCCGTAGCGCTGCACCACTTCATACCCATCGCTACGAAGCTTTGCGGAGAGTAGCGCAATTCCGGCTGGCAGATGCCGAACACATGAAACTGGCGGATAATTGAGTATCACTCGACGTTTGGGGACCGCTATGAGAGCAACGAACACAACTTCGCTTTTCATAGCGTCGTCATTGAAAGTGATAGTGATGACCGGCTTGGGTGTGGTCAGGACTGTGAGCCAACCCATTTCGCTCCGATACTTAACGGTGACTGGCTCAGTGACAGTGAGGCTTTTGCCTTCGGGTATAGAAACCATCCGTCCGTCGGCAAAATGCACATACGTCACCTCATGACGATCCGACATGTCCCGCTGGTGTACAGTCACTGCGTACGAGACATCGATGCGAAAAAGATGCAATACGCACAGCATTGCGAAGAAACAGAGAAATTTGTTCGGTTTCATGAATCCTCCTGTGAGGAAAGTGGTTTAGTGGATAGTGTTGTTAAAGAGCCTTAAACAAGCCTAGACTTGTTTGTCGCTCTTTGAAAAAAATCCTGATACGACACGCATTTATACCATAAGGCCGCTAAGAATGCAATGGTTTCCGGTAAAACAAAAAACTGGTCCGAAAGCCAATCCTACAACTATTCAAAATTTTCAAAAGCTTGTTATTAGTGTGAGTAAGCGGAGGTAACATCATACCCTCCCCCGATAGTGACTACTTTTTTCATAATGATGTTTTTTTTCTAAAGTACGCCCTGATTGCTTCTTCATAGCCATTTATAAAGTCATAGTGTTCCATATCTGCCTCTGTAATCCAGGCATATTCTGTATGTTCATGACTCAAAGTGACCTCGCCGGAGATATAAGAACAATCAAACCCAGCCAAAAATACCCACTCCCCATTCGGAAACTGGCGTCTGAAAACGTGGAGCACTTCTCCTACGGTAATTTCTATCGAGCCGCATTCTTCTCTTACTTCCCGTAAAAGAACATCTACAAGCGGGGTTCTCTCTTCACTTTCCGTAATTCTTCCGCCGGGGATTTCCCATTTTTTCCCACTCGGATATTTTTCAGATGCGGACTCCCTCAAGATAAGCAACTTGCCATCCTTTGCAATAAAAGCCTTGAGACCGACAAAAAAGAGTTTGTTATCTTCCATAGTATGTGTGAGAGAATTATTCTGTCGGGGTGCTGGGAATCCCCCTTCGGGCCTGGGCTACCCTGCGAGACAGGTTAGCCCTTCTCTTCCCAACGCAAGTGAAGCAGTTCACTTGCTTCGCCCGCCTTCACTTCGTTTTGTCGGGGTGCTGGGAATCGAACCCAGTCAACATGCTCCCAAAGCATGCGTACTACCGGTATACGACACCCCGATAGCTACAATCCCGCCGAGGCGGGATTGTAGCTCTATCTTTTTTTCCGCTTTTACGCGGGGTTGTAGATCCTCGAACTATCTTACCGCTTCTTTCAAAGTCTTGCCAGCGGTGAATTTCGGAACGGTCATGGCCGGAATCATAATCTTGGCCTTGGTCTGAGGATTGATACCCTCGCGAGCAGCGCGATTGGAAACCTTGAAGGTACCGAAACCAGTGAGGGTCACTTTATTGCCCTTGCCGAGTTCTGCCGTAACACAATCAATAATACATCCCAAAACTGCTTCTACATCTTTCTTCGCCAGTTCGGTCTTGTCAACGACCATGTGAACGAGCGTGTCTTTGTTTACGTTTTGCATACTTTTCACCTGCCCTTCTAGTTTAGACCCGAGGCACATTCGCCGCCGGAGCGCAGATTACTTATCACCTGCCTCTATTCTAAGCCTTTTTTCTAAAGAGTGCAACCCCAATCGCATATTTTACAGGTAGGATATTCGCCTACCGTGCGTACCTTTATTGGCGACTGCGTCTTACGTTTTTCAAAAGATAATGTTTTCCCTAAATATGCGACGGGGCAGGTACCCAAGCCCCTTTCTCAAAAGTATGCCCTGATAAAAATCTTACCTCGCATATTCTATCGCCCTGGTCTCACGGAATACATTCACCTTGATCTCGCCCGGATACTTCAGCTCTTCTTCGATACGTTTGGCAATATCGCGCGCCAGCTTCATAGCGCTCAAGTCATCCGTCTTCTCCGGATTGACGAATATGCGCACTTCGCGTCCCGCCTGGATAGCATAGGATTTCTCCACCTCCGGAAAGGAATTGATGAGCGCTTCCAATTCTTCCAAACGCTTGATATATTTCTCCGCAGTTTCTTTGCGCGCCCCCGGACGAGCGGCAGAAATGGCATCCGCCCCGGTCACGATGAACGATTCCGTCGTCTGGTGCGGATATTCATCATGATGGCATTTCATCGCATCGATGACATTCTGCCCGATACCGAATTTCTCCAAGATGCGCATACCGATCTTCACGTGCGTGCCTTCGATCTCATGGTCTACCGCCTTGCCGATATCGTGGAGCAGCCCGGCTTTCTTGGCGCAGGCGACATCCGCTCCCAATTCAGCGGCCAAAGCGCCTGCCAAATAAGAGACTTCCAAAGAATGGAGCAAAACGTTCTGCTTGTAGCTGTATCGGTAGCGCAAGCGCCCCAAAATGTAGAGCAGTTTCGGATGCAGTCCGGCGATTCCGGCATCATAGGCCGCCGCCTCGCCTGCCTCCTTGATTTTCGTATCCAGTTCCTTCTTGGCCTCCTCCACCGCCTCTTCGATGCGCGCCGGATGGATACGCCCGTCAGCCACGAGCTTTTCCAGAGCGATACGAGCGATTTCGCGCCGTACCGGATCGAAGCCGGAGATAATCACCGTTTCCGGCGTATCATCCACGATGAGCTCCACACCGGTCTCTTTTTCCAGCGCCCGGATATTCCGGCCTTCCTTGCCGATGATTTTTCCCTTCACCTCATCGGAGGGAATGGCCACCGTGGTGGTCGTAAATTCAGAAACATGGGAACGGGCATACTTCTGGATGATCGTCGCCATAATGTTGAGCGAGCGCTTTTCCAATTCCTCGTGGCTCTCGTTCTCCAGCTTCGACATGCGCTTCACCAAAGCCTCCTGGCTCTCTTCCTCAACCAGAGCAAAAATTTTTGTTTGGGCCTCTTCTTTGGAAAGCTGCGACACTTTTTCCAAACGCGTCAGTTCTTCCTCCCGCAATTTTTCCGCTTCTTCGCGAATCGCTTTGATTTCCTCGGCTTTTTGAAGCAAACGGCGCTTTTCCGTGTCGATCTCCTGGATCCCTTTTTCCGTCTGCGCCTCACGCTTCTCAAGACGACCTTCCTGAATAAGAAGTTTCGCCTCCCGCGCCTGCTCGTTTTTTTTGGCCTCTTCAAGGATATCGACGGCCTTGTTCTTGGCCTCGATCGTCATCTCTTTCGCCTTCATTTCGGCCTCTTCCACCATTTTTGCCGCCTGGCCTTCAGCGGTAGACAGCTGCCTTTTGGCGAGATTCTGCCTAACCAGATACCCCAACACCGCGCCGGCTATCAAAAGCCCGGCGGAAAGAAAAAAATACATCAGACTGAATGTCATATATATGCGCTGCCCAGAGCCGATAACCCGAAGAGAGCGCCAGAACGCCGCCCATGGCAAAAAGGGCTGTTCTATTTTCAGATGCAAAATGTGTCAAAAAATTCTGTAACATAATGCCTAAAACGCTTTTACACTCTTCCCAAACCTCGCTATCGAACTGAAACAGATATCAACTATTTAATGCTGTATATCTATCATAGCCGCAGAGGAGCCTTTTGTCAAAGGAAGAGGGGTGTTATCATACGAAAAGAATCGAAAGTAAAAAACCTTGCCATACAAAAAAATGTATAAACCGCTTGTCCTCATCGTTCTTGATGGCTGGGGCATCTCGAACAGCGTTCAGGGCAATCCTATCCGGGAAGCCACCCTGCCGACTTTTGAAAAATTGAACCGTTTCTACCCGATGACCACGCTCCAGGCTTCAGGAATTTCCGTCGGCTTGCCGTGGAACACCGCGGGGAATAGCGAAGTCGGCCATATGACGATGGGCGCCGGCCGCGTCATCTACCAGAATATGCCCCGCATCTCACTGGCTATCCAGGACGGCAGTTTTTTCAAAAATGAAGTCCTCCTGGAGACCATCCGGAGCGCCAAGGCAAACAAGAGCAAGCTGCATCTGATGGGACTCATCAGTTCCGGTTCGGTTCACTCGCACCGAGATCACTTGCTCGCGCTCCTGCGCCTCGTCAAAAACGAGGGGCTGAGCGAAGTCTACGTCCACGTCTTCACTGACGGACGCGATTCGGCTCCGACAGCCGGGATACAGCAGATCAAAGAGCTGACTCGCGAAATGCGCCTCGTCGGCATCGGGAAAATCGCCAGTCTTTCCGGCCGTAATTTCTCTATGGATCGCAACAACAACTGGGATCGTATCGAAAAAGCCTACCGCATGCTGACCGAGGGATCAGAAAAAACAGCTTCAGATCCCCTCATCGCTCTCGAGCAATCGTATACCAAGAACATCACCGATGAATATATCGAACCGGTCGTAATTACCGAAAAAGATAAGCCCATCGCGCTCATAGAAAACAAAGACGCGATCATCTTTTTCAACTTCCGCGAGGATCGGGCGCGCGAATTGACCAAGGCCTTCACCGTGCCTGATTTCGACGGTTTCCAGCGGAAACTCCTCGACCTCCATTTCACCACCTTCACCGAACATGAACGCGGATTGCCGGCGCACATCGCGTTTCCGCCGGAGGACGTGGAACACTCTCTCGGCGAGACCTTGAGCCTCCGCAGCAAGAAACAGCTCCGCATCGCTGAAACGGAAAAATACGCCCACGTCACCTATTTTTTCAACGGCGGCAAGGAAAAAGCCTTCCCCGGAGAGGATCGCCTCCTCATCCCCTCTCCGACCGTCTCGCACTTCGATGAGATTCCGGAAATGAGTTCGCCCCAGATCACCGAAGCCCTTATCGCCGCGGTGGAAAAAAATGAATACGATTTCATCCTCGTCAATTATGCCAATCCGGATATGGTAGGACACACCGGCAACGAAGAGGCCTCCATCAAAGCCGTCGAGGCCACCGACAAGAGCCTCTCGATCGTCGTTCCGGCTGTCCTCAAGGCCGGCGGGGCGATGATCATCACTGCCGACCACGGCAACGTCGAGGAATTGAAAAAGGCTTCTACCGGAGAAGCCGATACTGAGCACTCTACCAACCCGATCCCGCTCTGGTATATCACTCCCGACAACCACCGCGAAAAAGCCGCGGATCAGATGATGCGCGAGCAGAACGAGGTCAATGGCCTGCTCTCCGATGTCGCCCCCACTGTTCTCGATATTATGGGGATAGAGAAACCCGCTGAAATGAACGGCACCAGCCTCCTTCCGACCCTGAAGTAGACAGCCGACAATCAACAGAAAACAAAAACTAAATTCTTGAATTTAAAAAACGAGCCGATTTCAGGCTCGTTTTTTGTTGACTGTTCCTTGTTAACTGTTGATTGTTTACTGGATCACCTTATCGACGATGCCATACTTCAAAGCTTCTTCCGCACTCATGAAGTAATCGCGTTCGGTATCCTGTTCGATCTTTGAGAGCTTCTGTCCGGTATGCTTGGCGAGAATCTTGTTCAAACGGTCGCGAGTCTTCAAGATATGACGGGCATGGATATCGACGTCGGTGGCCTGGCCTTGGGCACCGCCCAATACCTGATGGATCAGCACCTCGCTGTTGGGAAGAGCCATCCGTTTCCCTTTTTTCCCGGCAGCGAGCAAGAGCGCCGCCGCCGAAGCCGCCATGCCGATACAGATCGTCTGCACTTCCGGCTTCACATACTGCATCGTATCATAGATAGCCAGCGCCGACGTGACGGCCCCGCCGGGAGAATTGATATACATCTTGATATCCTCTTTGGTATTCTGCGATTCGAGAAACAAAAGCTGGGCGATCACCGCGTTGGCGACGCCGTCATCGATCGGCGCACCGATGAAGATGATGCGATCCTTCAAGAGACGTGAGTAGATATCATAGGCGCGCTCGCCAAAACTCGTCTTCTCCACCACCATGGGAATGAGATATTGGTTCTTCATAATGCAAAATGTAAATATCAAAGATTAAAATGACAGTATAAAATGTAAAATTATTTCTTGCCTAAATAATAATACTCGAGGCAGTAATATTAGCAATTTCAAACAATTCTTTCAAGTATAATCCTGCTTTCTTAATACCTTTGAGTTTTGATTTGTCATTTTCCATTTTGATTTTTACCTTTTTATTTTTTAGAGTTTCTCCAAAAATTCGAGAGTTTTCTCGTTTCGCAATTGGCCGCGGGCGGCGCTATAAAGACGTTCCATATCGATATTTTTCTCGATATCTTTGGTGTTCTTGTAGTGTTGGAGCGTTTTGTTCATCTCTGCCTCAACATCCTTGGCATCGATTTCAATGCCCTCTTCATCCGCGAGCGCGTCGAGAAGAATGTGTGCGGCCAGACGCTTTTTGGCCTGTGGCACCCAGTCTTTTTTCAGCTCATCTTCCGTTTTTTTCATACGAGCGAGATAATCAGAAAAATTGAGCCCCATCGACTGGACTTGCATTTCGAATTCCCGCACCATCCGATTCGATTCTTCCTCCACGAGAATCTCCGGATACTCGATTTCCGCATGTTCCACCAGCGCATCGAGAATCTGCGTACGGTGCTCCGCTTTGCGCTTGGCTTTCTCTTCTTCGAGCATACCAGATCTCAGATTTTCTTTCAGCTTTTCCAATGATTCGAATTTTCCCAGCCCTTGAGCGAACGCATCATCGATAGCTGGGATTTCGTGCTCCTGCACCACCCCAATCTTCACCTGAAATGTCGCTGGTTTCCCCGCCAGATGTTTTGCATGATATTCCGCCGGAAAAGTCAGTTCGAAGGTTTTTTCTTCGCCCTCCTTCATCCCCACCAATTGCTCTTCAAAACCAGGAATGAACACGCCTTTGCCCAAAACGAGCGGGTGTTTTTCGCTCTTGCCGTTTTCAATCAGTACGCCGTTCTGCAGGACGGAAAAATTCACCAATACGTTGTCGCCGAGACGCGCTTCCCGATTGACAGTCACCAATTTGGCACGCATCGAGGCTAATCTTTCAAGCTCTGCATCGATTTCTTTTTCTTCGACAGCCTCCGGCTGTTTGGCAAAAGCTTTATTCGCTTTTTTTACCGCGTCCCGCCAAGACCCGAGCACCGGCTCCGGCATCACCGCGGTCACCGCGCTGTACTCGAGCGGTTCGCCCTGCACCGCCTTCCCCAGCTTCATTTCCGGCCGGCCGATCGCCTCTACCTTCTTCTCCTTGAGCGCCTTGGGATATGAGTGTGAGATGGCATGCTCGGCAGCCTCCATCAAAAGCGCCTCTTTTCCGAAGCGTTTTTCGATCACATCGCGCGGCACTTTTCCCGGACGGAACCCCGCTATCTTCACATCTTTCCCGAGGTGTTCCACGGCGTGCTCCATCTCCCCCTGCCATTCTTCCCATGGCAAAGTTATGCGGAGCTCCACCTTCGATTCCGGCAATTTTTTGACAATAACCTCCATACATTCTCAGTCGGATAAAAATTACTTCCCAAATTTCTCCTTATACATTTGCAACCCTTTCTTGACTGCTTCCAGCGCTTGCACGCGACCTTCCACACCGCTAATTTTGACGCTCTTGCCTTCAATAGACTTATATGTTTCCAAAAAATGTTGAATTTCCTTGATAGTGTGTTTGTTCACATCTTGGAGATCAATAACTTCTTCCCAGCGCGGATCGTTTTTTGGCACAGCAATGATTTTATCATCTCCTTCGCCGCCATCAATCATACGCATCACCGCCACAGGGCGCGCCTCTACAAGAATCCCAGGGTATAGTGGGTAGGTGGTAAGCAAAATAACATCCAGAGCATCGTTGTCTTCCCAGAGCGTTTGTGGAACAAAACCGTAATCAAATGGGTAGTCTTGCGCCGATTTCATTGCGCGATCCAATTTGATAAGGCCAGTCTCCTTATCAATCTCGTATTTATTCTTCGATCCGTTCGGGATCTCAATAATTACATTGACGACATCCGGGGTCTCGTCACCAGATGAAACTTCATGCCACAGGTTCATATTTTTTGGTAGTTAGTAATTTAGTATTTAGTATTTGGAAATTCTGGATTACTCTTTTGTCTCAGTGCCTTCGGCAGAGGTTTCTCCAGCTGACGCCTCTGGGGCGCTTTCTTGAGGCACAGCTTCTTCAGGAACAACTTCTTCCGCGACTGCTACTTTTTCAACTGGTGACAAATCATCGCTCATTACATCGATTTTCCAACCGGTCAGCTTGGCCGCCAGACGGACGTTCTGTCCGCGCTTCCCGATCGCCAGCGACAACTGATCATTGGGTACTTTGACGATGGCGCGCCGCTCCGCTTCGAAGAGTTTGGCCGAAAGCACTTTGGCCGGCGACAGAGCCGCGGCGATGAATTTCTCCACATTCTCATTCCATTCAATGATATCGATTTTCTCCCCGCCCAGCTCATCGATGATGGCTTGTACGCGAGTCCCCTTCTGCCCGACGCAGGAACCGATCGGATCCACCCCCTCTTCCGCTGAAAAGACAGCGATTTTCGTACGCGAACCGGCTTCGCGGGCGATAGCTTTGATTTCAACCGTTCCGGTGAAAATCTCCGGTACCTCTAATGAAAAAAGGTGGCGGACCATTTCCGGATGAGCGCGCGACAAAAGCAGCCCCGGCCCCTTGGTATCGGACTCCACCCGTACGAGATAAACTTTCAAGTGCTGGCCGACACGGTAATTTTCTCCCTCGATCTGCTCCGAAGGAAACAGGATGCCAATGGATTTGCCAAGGTCGACAAACACGTTCCGCCCTTCCACACGCTGAACGATGCCGTTGACCACTTGACCTTCTTTTTCCTTATATTCTTCGAACATCGCTTCGCGCTCCGCTTCGCGGATCCGCTGGATGATCACCTGCTTGGCAGTCTGAGCGGCCACCCGGCCGAACTCATCGTGCGTCTCGAGCGGAAGCTCGATCGTTTCGCCGACCTTGATGCCCTTCTTGAGCTTCTTGGCCTCCTTGAGAAGCATATCCCGCTCCGGATTGAAGCGCGGCAAACGTTCTTCACCATCGTCGCTCGCGAGCGACGTGGCTTCGTCAGCTTTTTCCTTAGCTCTACTTATTTTTTCGTCAGTTCTTCCTTCACCAGCCGTAATTTGAACATCAGTGAGAGTTTCTTCTACGACAAACTCCCGAGTCGTTTCATCCACCGCTTCTTTCACCAGAAAAAATTTGGCATCTTTCTTCACCTCGTCGAACTCGGCGCGGATGACTTGCCCCCGCTTGCCATAATCTTTCTTGTAAGCGGCCGCCAGTGCGGCTTCCACTACTTCCAGCACGCGCTCCTTGGAAATGCCTTTCTCCTCGGCGATCTGCATCACCGCGCTTCCGAATTCACCCAAACGTCCGGAAAGACTGCCCTCTTCAGCAGCGCCCTTTTCCTCTTCCGTTTCTTCTACCACGCGTTTCTTTCTTGCCATAGTTGTCTCTCTAGTCTGCGAGGAGCTACAACTATGAGCACCTCGCATACTTTCTCTGTTAATAATTTACATTACCGCACGCAAAGCCGCAGGCGTTTCCGTGGAACAGTTGCCCCTTACCAGTTACGCGCTTCGGAAATTGTGCGGGGTAGCCACGTCTTTAACAACAAATTAAAAATATACTGCACATGATTCGTAGTATTCGCATTGGGCGATAAAAAAAGTCCGCATCACAGCGAACTTCCATACCCCGACCTTGCTTTCATCTCCCATAATAGCCGATAAATGACTCTTTGTCAAATCCGAATTTTTTATCTTTTACCCTTTATTACTCTTCTTGCGTTATGCATCACTTACCCAATATCTTTTACCCCTTTATAGAGCCTCTTTTACACGAAAAATGCCGCGATCTGACTGACGATAACCAATGAAGCGAGCGCCACCAGGATGCCAATAATCGCGTATATCACGATTTTTTTGCCAGTCTCGACGCGATCTTCACTACCAGCGGCCGTCAGGTACATGATGCCTCCGATGACCAGCATAATGATGCCCAGGATGCCGACGATGGAAAGGAGGAAGTCGAGTACCTTGCGCGCGATCTGTGAGAGCGTCAGGGCGTCAGCCGCCGGCCCGACACTTACACCGTTCCAACCAAGTACGTTGCCGATTTCCTTGAGGAAAGACGGGGCTGCGATGCCGATGGCCAGACCGATCATAGCCGCGAGAATACAATTCTTGGCAGTCTTCATACGCTCCTCATTGCCCGCTGAGAGGATATACAACACGGCTCCGATAATCAGAAAGACGAGGGCCAGGATAACAATGATGCCTCGTAGTGTCATGAGAATGCTGGTCAGCACCCCTTCCACGGTGTCATACTGGAGAGGGTTGGTGAATGTAATAGTTTGGGGCGCTGCTGGAGGTGTTACTGTAACTGTACCAGGGCCTCCTGGCGGCGTACCCCTAACGCAGCATGGCTTCGATGAAGGACAGTCAGAAGACGACTTTGGTGTTCCTCCAGTACAATCAAGTAAACATTCACCACCTAATGATTCGCAAATAGCAGACGTAGCCTGACAACAATATGGTTCACTTGTAGAGTCACATGTTTTACCAGGAATGGCAACTTGCCCAGCCGAATCGCAAGTAACAGATAAACACCTTCCTGTACAAGTTGACGTGCTTTTTATCCGACAACACTGCGTATTTGAAGGGTTCGTATTACAAGCCCCGTCAGCATACTTCAAATCTTGCGGGCAGGTCACACCACACCAACCGGCACCACCAGTACCGCACCTTATCACTTCAGTTGAAGCCCCCGTATAATTTTTATCAACGACGCAAATTCTCCCAGATGCGCCTGAAGTACAATTACCATAAACTTTCTCTGTCATTGTATCAGGACACCTTGAACCTGGCGCGCAACACGAACCGCAACTACTAGCATTTCCGCTCACACAAAGCGCGTTGCACGCGCCTTCAGTTACGTCTACGGCAAGAGCTGTCTGCTGAGAAACAAACACAAACAATGCAAATGAAAAAGAAACAAACATCGATGCTGTAAGAAAATAAGAACTATTTTTGATTTGCATACCCGGTGGTGCTACTTTGAATAATTACAATGAAACTACCTATTTTTTCAAACTATCAAATATTTTTGTGATAATTCCGGCAAGCATAACTTTGTTTCTTGCTTTCAAAGTTGTCCTACCGGGTGTAGGCAAGAAATTATTTTTAGAAACATCAGAAATACCAGAAGTTCCAACCACTGAGGGCGGCATCGATAGCCCGGATGATGATCCAGCCGGAAAGCCCCACGAGCACGCCGAGCAGAGAATACGTCATATTGCGCTTGGCGGTCTCTATCATAGCCTCATTGCCAGCCGAAATGAGATACTGGATGCCGGAAATGACGAATGCGATGATGGCGATCATCCCGAAAACAGCCAACAGCCACCACATAAGACGCATCAAAAGAAACCATACAGGAGTATCGGAAAGGCCGGTACCGGTAGGAAAGCATACCCCCGCCCTGAGAACACCATTGCAGCCAACAGTAGCCCCACCCAAACCGTTGCCAGAAAAAATACTCCCTCTACCAAAACCGTCAGCTGGGTCTCCCGTGTTTGGCGCCCCTGTATTCACAACACAGCTCAGCGGAGAGCTTGCGGTTGGCACGGCTCTACAGGTGCCTGGCTCGTTGAAAGTCGGACCGACACAAGGATCGTCCTGACGTTTACCGACGCAAACGCTCTGCGGAGTTGCTCCCGATGGAGCACCCGTGGTTAGCCCGCCACAACAAATAAGACCTGTGTCACAATCACTCAAATTATACGTGGTACCAGAACAGCCAGCTATAGTACCACACACACCTGTGCTAGTGTTCCCAAATCCGGCATCGGCCGTGCATGTTCCTCCGGCGCCTACTGTGTCGACGCCTGAGGTTGACCCACAACAGAAATCGTCCGTCCCCGCATCGCACGCATCACTCGTTGGAACTTCCCCGGAAGGACAGCTTGCGGTATTATCGTAGCAGCTTCCACCATTATCTTCGCAAACGTTCGCCAACACTGCTTGAGGTTGGCCGAAAAGAAACGCTCCAAAGAAAAAAAAGCTGGAAAAAAGTAATCGTTTCATGTTTTTGTTTCAAAAGGCAGGCTATTTTTATCGCTATCTTTTATCCTGCATCCCTTACCATTTTTCTTCTTCAATAGTACTCCTTTTGAGACAAAAAAACAATCCACCCCGTCACCTCTATAAGAAGAATCTTGCTTAATATCAAGTATAAGCCAGCCTCGACGTCTAGGCGGGCCGACAGGCGGTTGCGCCTCTTGCTTTAACTGTATGGAAATCCTCCATTCGCAGGTGACTGGGATGAATCCCGTTAGAGAACGCTCAGAGCCGCCTTGGAGCGGCTTTTCTCTAACGGGATAAATCACAAACAAAAACCACCCCGTCGTGGCGGGATGATTCTTGTGCAGAATTGTCTCTGCTCCATTTTTTCTGGAAAAACTAGTATGTGGTACCGCCTGCGCCGCCGCCAAGCATAGCTTCCACGGCTCTGATAATGACAAAGCCGACGAGTGCGACGATGACCCCGACGATGGACCAGAGCATAGCCTTCTTGGCTGTCTCGATCTGCTCCTCATTGCCAGCCGAGGTGAGATAGAGAATACCGGCGATCACGAAACCGATAACGCCGATAAAGCCGATAATGGCCAGAAGCCAGTTCATCATACGGCCGATGATGCCGTAAATACTATCGTTGGGAAGTCCTGAACCTTGGGCATTCGATTTGCCTACTCCCCATTGGGCGCCTGCCACTGCAGGAGCCGCTGCGAGAGCCGCCGAGAAAGCGGCATACAAAGCCTGTCTAATTTGTTTCATACTTCTCACCTCCTTTCTGTTTATGTTTATTTTTTCTTTAACTTTTATTTTAGAACTTGCAAATTTGAGTACAGTTCGAGGCGCAAGCGAGGAGCGGAGTAAGCGGTACTTCGTAGTACCGTGTCGAGAACCGGAGCTTGGAACGAAGAAATGTGCCAAATTTGAAAGTTCTACGAAAAGAATGCTGCCAGCTGGGTCACAAGCACCAGTGCTCCAAGCGCGATAATGATACCTATCACCGATCCGAGCGCCGAGCGTTTGGCAAGCGCAACACGCTCCTCATTGCCTGCCGAAAAAAAATACAGTATCCCAGAAACCACTAGTCCGATTATACCAAGAATACCGACGATTGACAATAAGAATTGCAGGATATTGGAGAGACTGTGCGAAATAGTCGGTGCGTCTGCGATCACCCCGGCCTGTGCGACATCGATGTAAAAAAAATTTTGCATATTTTTTCGTTAACGGCACGCACCCACATTGCAGGCATAATCTTTGATTCGGCACGCATTAAACTCGGCTGTTCCCGGACTGATTGGGCAACCCCATTTGGGAATAATTGGCCAACCTTCTGCGGTTGGGCAGCCGACGCCGGAAACTTGAGAGCTTGGAGCGCTTTGTCCTGCCCCAGCATTGTGGATAGCCGCTGCCAACTCCTCCACTGTTACCTTGTTGCCATACTGACCGCTCAAGCCCCGTGCCGACTGAAACGCAGCTGCCAAAATACGCACTCCTTCTTTGATACCCGTTTCCGGATCCTTCAATTGCTCACAGGTGTACGAAGATGAAGCTGTATTAACCATCATCAATCCGCAACTTTTCGTCCCATTGGATTCGGATTTTTCTTTCGTCGGAACACAGCTCGACTCGCGTGCAATCAGTCCGCGGATGAAGCCAAGAGAAATATCAGCCGCGCCACCATAGTTGATAATATATGTATCGAACGCGGCAGTATTACACGATGGACAGCTACCAGAATTATTACACACAGTACCACCACTATTCAGCCTCTGTTTTTCTGGATCCGGAGCAGTACATGCCGCCCCGCCAGTTGTACTACCCCCACCGGTTACAGTTCCTCCGCCAATTACGCTTCCCCCACCCGTACCCGGGGTAACCCCCGCACCCCGCACCGAACCAGCTGAGGAAGACGTATCGCAGGTAAAACTGAATGTGCCATTTCTACGCAATCCAAACAGCGGGTTCTCTGAGTCGGTATCGTTGACCACCATGATATTCAGCACCGTATTGATGATGAGCCAGGCGCCGAGCATCACCGCGAAACCGACGAGAGAGGCCGTGATGCCACCCTTGGCGATCGTCATCATGCCCTCGTTGCCGGTAGAGACGATATAGAAGATGGCCATGGCGACGATCACCGCGATAGCCGCGTACGTCATCACTTTCAACCCCCAGTCAATGATTTTCCAGCCGCCAAGAATGATATGGCAGATGGTGCAGGGAGCCCTTTCGGCTGCAGTGGCATCAGCCCCTGTCCGTCCGCAAGGAATAACCCCGGCGGCGGTAGCCGGTAATGGCAAAGCTGTCAGCACGAGAGAAAAAAGAAAAATCCCCAGAAAGAAAAAATGCGCGGAACGAGAAATCATAAGAATAATAGTGGTTTTGTTTTTTCAAAGGCATCTGCCTTTGATTCGCCATCATTATACCACAAAACAAAAATCACTCTACCTCCCTTAAAAAGAAAGTTTCCTGCCGCAAGAATCTTGCCGGGAGGGTTGAAGTTTTTTCCCGCCTAGCCGGCGAGGCTGGTGAGCATGGTGCCGTCCCGCTTCGGTGGGACGGATCAAAAAAAGTTCATAAAAGAAGTTCGTCGCTGGACGAACGAATGACTCCCGGGAAGGTTGCTTGCAAAGGGAGACGACAAAGAAAGAAGAGGGGGGTTACTTTTTTCTTCCCGCCCGGGTTCTTTCCGTCTCCGTCAGAAACTGCTTGCGCAGTCTGACATTGTGCGGCGTGATTTCCAAATATTCATCCCCGAGTATGATTTCCAATCCCCGCTCGATCGATATTTCGATGGGCGGCGTGAGCTTGATGGCCTCATCGGCGCCGGAAGAGCGCATATTGCTCATGGCTTTGCCCTTGATCGGATTGACGGACATATCGGTGCCCTTGGTCACGTTGCCGACTACCATACCCTCGTAGACTTCTGTTCCGGGACCGATATAGAGCGTTCCGCGTGCCTGGAGATTATTGAGCGAAAAAGCCAGCGCCTTGCCGGTCGCCATCGACACCATCGATCCCGCATCCCGTTTCCTGATCTCCCCCACGAACGGCCGGAAGCCCAAGACGCGGGTATAGAGGGTTCCCTCGCCGCGCGTGTCTACCATGAATTCCCCGCGGTAGCCCAAAAGGCCGCGCGTCGGCACCTCGAAAATGAGCCGCGTATACCCGCCGCTTCCCTCTTTCATCTCCATCATAATCCCCTTGCGCTTGCCCATTTTCTCGATCACCGTACCGGAAACTTCCAGCGGACATTCCACCGTCACTTCCTCGAACGGCTCTGATTTCACACCCCCTACTTCCTTGATGATGACCTGCGGCTGGGATACCTGCACCTCATAACCTTCCCGACGCATATTTTCCAAAAGAATCGCCACGTGCAGTTCGCCGCGTCCATACACCTTATAATGATCATCGGAAAAATCGATGCGGAGACCGACGTTGATCTCCAGCTCTTTCTTCAACCGCTCGCGGAGCTGTTTATTAGTAACATATTTCCCCTCCCGGCCGGCAAAGGGAGAATCATTCACGACAAAATTGAGAGAAATCGTCGGCTCGTCGATGGCGATCGCCGGCAAAAGTTCCTGTTCGGAAGTTACGCAGAGAGTATCGCCGATCTCGACATTCGCCAGCCCGGCGATCATCACGATGTCGCCCGCCTCTACCTCATTCGTTTCCACCCGTTCCAGACCGCGGAAGGTAAAAAGCTTCACGACGCGCCCTGCCTCATTCTTGCCTTCCTGGTTTCTCATGAGTATGGCATCATTCACTTTCAATTTTCCCTCGTACACGCGGGCCACGGCGAGACGTCCCACAAAATTATCATAGCCGAGATTGAACGGCTGAACGCGCAGCAGGCTCTCCGTGTCGGTTTTGGCGGCCGGCACTTCGGCCAAGATCGTATCCAAAAGCGGAAACAGGTTCACTCCTTCCTCCGCAAGCGTCAGCTTGGCTATCCCCTGCCGAGCAATCGTATACACCACTTTGAAATCGAGCTGCTCATCGCTGGCGCCCAGATCCAGGAAGAGTTCATATACCATTTCTTTCACCTCTTCCGGACGGGCGGCCGGCTTATCGATCTTGTTCAAGACGACGATCGGCCGGAGCCCCAGTTCGAGGGATTTCTTCAGCACGAAGCGCGTCTGCGGCATCGGCCCTTCCTGGGCATCCACCACCAAAACGACGCTGTCAATCGAGCGCAATACCCGCTCCACTTCGGAACCGAAATCAGCGTGGCCTGGCGTATCGACGATGTTGATTTTCGTCACGGGACGCCCTGAGCTTGTCGAGGGGTAAAAAAGCGCGGCGTTCTTGGCATAGATCGTGATCCCTCGCTCCTGCTCCAGCGCGTTGGAATCCATCGATACGCTGGCATCCGTCACCATCCCCGTCTGACGCATCAAAGCATCGGTCAAAGTCGTTTTGCCGTGATCGACGTGCGCAATGATGGCTATATTTCTAATCTCCATCCCGTTAGAAGCAGATCGCGGTCGCGCAAACTGCATTAGTTAAGAATTGATTGGGTATTTTTTTATTTATTCGACTGTAGGATTTATGGTTCCCGTGACCGCGGCTTCTAACGGGATCCATACTCAATTTATAATCCATTGAAAAAAGGCTCGAAAGCCTTGGGAAACGTTAAGAAATTGTAACCTATTCCCAGCCTTCTGTCCAGCCCTGTTACAAATCTAAAAATCCTAGCGTCCGACCAGATTGGCGCGCTTGACTGCGGCCGTCAGGGCCTCGTAGGCGTTCTGCTCCTTGTTATTCACGGAATCGATCATTTCAGCGAAGATGGTATCCATCGCTTCCGGATTGCCCTGATACCAATTTCTCGCGATAAGATTGCCCGTCGCGAAAGGCGAGAGCACCACGTCTTGCTTCTGCCACTCGATGAGATCCCGCCGGGCGGCTGGCTGATTCGCTCTTTCCAGATACCGCTTCGTCGGGTCGAAGCTCAATGGAAAACTCTTGGTCGTACCGGCGATGCCATTCTGCAAAGTCACCGTATTATCCGGGTGCGGCAGCGTCATATAGTTGATGAGCTGCCAAGCTTCATGAATGCGCAGATAATTCTGTTTTTCCGGATCCAACTTTACCGCTCCCGCTTGAGCCGCAGGATCTGGCTCCGCCACCTTATTCTTGGCGACCGCAAACCCGAAGTAATTGGGGAAATTGACAGCCGTGGTGCCGGAAAATTGCGGGAGGGACGCTGTGGCAAAATTGAGTTTGGCATTCTTCTGCTTGATTTCCGCGTACTTCCAGGAATAATTTATCATCATCGCGAGCGTATTCTCGTAGAACGCATCGATAGAATAGTGCAGCCGCGGATTCCAAGAATAGAAGCTGGAACTGATATTCGCGAACTGCGTATAAAACTCCAAAGCCTTGCGGCTCTTCTCATCAGAAAATTCGACTCGCCCCTCCTTTGTCTGACCGATATCAGAACCCATCTGCAGCATGAGCGCCTGGAGAACATCCGTGGATCGGTTGATATTCTGAGCCGTCCCCAAAGCGATGGCGGATTGATCGATCACCCCGAACTGATTGATGCGGCTCAGCTTGCGGACATCGCCGAGAAGCTCTTCCCACGTCGCCGGCGGCCGCGCGATCCCCGCCGCATTGAAAAGGTCCTTATTATAATACAGCGCCAGCGAATCGACGGAAAGGGGTGCGGCATATATCTTGCCGTCTTTGACGAAGTCCTCTGCTACGACATCGACAAAGACATCCCGATATTGTTTCTCGGTAAGCAGATAATCCGGCGCCGGGACAACCTTGTCCTCGAAGGCGCCCCGCCAGGCATTGCGGATCATAAAGATATCCGGCCCGTTGCCGGCCGCCAAAGCGTTCAAAAGATCCTCTTTGTATGTTTCTATCGGAAGCTTGCGATAATTGATCTCAATTACATAAGGATTGGTCATCTTGTATTCGCTGAATATCCCCGCATAGGCATCACTATCGAGAATACCCCACACTTCCAGCTTGACCTGATACGTCTCAGGCGCGGCACTCTTGAAACCACAACCGGAAAAAAGCAGTCCGCCGAGCGCCACTGCCATCAAAGAAAAAAAATTCTTTTTCGAAAAAAATCGCATACCCGGTCAGTAGAACTTCGACAACTCTTAATAAAAACTATCGAAGCTTAAATTAAACATATATCACTACAACACTTCTGCCCTCATAAAACTTCCCGTAAAAATCTGGTCGAAGTTTCACTGCCGGGCATACCTATTTCTTCACCAAGAAAGCATAATGAAATCCTCCCACATTGAGCTCCTTCTCCACAGCCAAATGAGCCGCTTCTACCAATGTCCGCAACTCCTTCGGGCTGATACGGAGCTCCTTATCCGGTCCGACAAGCGTTTCCTCGGGGTCCCACTCCATCAAAATAGCGTGCCCGCCTGTCTTCAAAACGCGCGCTACCTCACGCAAGATCACATCCTTGCTCTTATTCTGAAAAAGGATGTCTTTGATCACCACCCAGTCCATGCTTTGCGGAGCCAGGCCGGAACCGCCCTCCCGCTCGAGATTGGCCTGCTTGGTAACAACATTCGAAAGGTTGAGAATCTTGGCGCGACTGGCTACTGCCTCCAAGGCTGAAGGCAAAATATCGAGAGCATGTACCACTCCCTCGGAACCGACCTGTTTCGCGAATTCAAAGGAGAAAAATCCCGAGCCGCAACCGAAGTCCGCCACTTTGCTCCCCGGCTTTATCTCAAGCTGATTCACGATGGCGGACGGATCAGCGAACGTGAGTGAAAGTGGTGTACTCATAAAATACGAGAGAATAATTTTATCTTAATTTCATCTTGAAGGCACCTCTATTGTACAACAAAAAAGTCCAAAACGAAAGCGCGCAAAATATGTGCCAGAGTTGATTCCTCCGCCGTTTTCCTGTACAACAGAAAGGCGGAGTTAAGATGCAAAAGGAGATGTGGCCGAGTGGTTGTCACCGCCTTTGGCGGGATTCCGCAATATGCGGAAAAGGCACCGCTCTCGCCACCGCCGTTGGCGGGGTCCCGCATTAAGCGGGAAAAAGCAACATACAATTTACGAATCTATGCATACTGTCTATATATTGAGTAGCCAAGTACAAAAACGGTTTTACGTCGGATATTCTGAAGACACCGACCAAAGGATACAGGATCATAATAAAGGACATGTCCGCTCCACAAAAGCATACCGGCCGTGGGAAATCATTTATACCGAATCATACGAAACCAAACAGGATGCTTATCGAAGAGAACGCCAAATAAAGTCCTATAAAGGCGGAAGGGCTTTCAAAAAATTGATTGAAAAAAGTTAAGTTCAGCGCGGAAAGGTGGCCGAGTGGTTGAAGGCACCGCTCTCGAAAAGCGGCATACCGGAAACGGTATCGAGAGTTCGAATCTCTCCCTTTCCGCGCTGAACTAAACAAAATAAACTCGCCACCGCCGTTGGCAGGGTGCCGCTGTAGCGGCAAATCCTCTCATCTCCGCCAAAATAATTTAGAGTCTACGTCTATATATGAAATTTGCCATTATAAGTGACATTCATATAGGCAATTATCGCCTGTATAAAGGCGTATACCGTAAGGCCACTCCGCATGCCGAAAGATTGCTGAAAGATTTTGTTCAAAAGATGAACAGCTCTTTCAAGCCCGACTTCATCGTCCAGGGAGGCGATCTGATCGAAGATACCAACCCGACGATTGACAAGAAAAATTATCAAAAAGGACTTGCTCTCTTATCGAAATTGCATTGCCCCCTCTACCACCTCGTCGGCAATCACGACTTAAAATTTTTGAGTATAAAATATTTGAAAGAGGCCCTCAAATACAAGAAACTCTATTTTCATACGGATCATAAAGACTTCCGCTTCATTTTTTTATTTACCAGAAGATATTACCCGTCAAAAGAAATCAGGCTTGATGCTTCACAACTCGAGTGGCTTAAGAAAAAAGTGAATACAAAAAAGAAAATCATTATTTTCTCGCATTACCCGTTGATCAAGGTAAATATGCGCAGAAATTTTTGGTTTAGTGATAGACCGAAACTGGCTTTTATCAAAAACTATCGTCAATTTTCGGATATTATTGCCGGCAAAAATGTCAGATTGGCCTTTAACGGGCATCTCCACTGGAATAAAAAGGTGGCATTGGATGGCGTCCACTACATAACCGTTCAGTCATTGGTGGAAAATACGTCAGGCAAAATTGAAGGTCCTCCCGCCAACGCATTTACGCTTGTAAACCTAAATGAAAATCTTGCTTCGATAAAAATCACAGGCAAGGGCGGTAGGAGTTATAATATAAAAATATAAATCCAAAGAAAGTTATGATCGAAAACAGCATCGTTTATCGGGATTTCAAAGGTAAGTATGAGTATCTGCCTCTTGCGCGGGCGGAAGGTTCTTTGATCTGGGATAGAAGTGGAAAACGCTATATCGATTTTACTTCCGCTTGGAATGTTACCAACTTAGGCTGGAATCATCCTGAAGTCACTGAGGCACTCATCACTCAAGCAAAAAAGAATGTCCAGGGCCTTCTCTGGGGTTCTGACCCGATTCAGGAAGAGTATGCCGCAACTCTCACGGCCGCCCTTCCGAGAGGACTCGATGCGTGTATAAAAGCCACCAGCGGTACCGAAGCCATAGAAGTTTCTCTGAAGATAGCCCGTGCTTACACGGAAAGGAAGAAAATCATCGGTTTCAATGGCCTCTATCATGGCCAGCTCTTTGCATCGTTGGCACTCGGGGCTCCTGGTGAATCACGGCAGAAACTCACGCCGCTGGTTCCCGAAATAACCCCGATTGAATTTCCACATGAAGATATTGGCCAGGAAGGTTATGAAAAGTTCCTGTCAGAATTTGAGACTTTGCTTTCAAAAGAAGATATCGCCGCAGTGGTTACTGAGCCAGGGATAATCACGGGTTGGGGCTCCACGCTGATTGCCTATCCAGGCTTTCTCACGAAAATCAGGGAAATAACAAAAAAATACGGCGCATTGCTCATTGTAGACGAAGTCGGTTCTGGTTTTTCTCGAACAGGCAAACTTTTTGGGATTGAACACGAAAATGTCGTTCCGGATATCATCGTTTTTGCCAAAGGGATTTCGAACGGCGCAGCAGCTATCGGAACGGCCATAGGACGCTCTGAAATCTTCGAGAGGGCCTCTGCTGATGCGGTACTTATTTCTACCTTTGGTTGGACACCTATTGCCTGCGCCGCAGCACTTACAACCCTCCAGATACATAAGCGAGATAAAACATGGGAAATGGCGGAACAAAAAGGCAACTACATAATGGAAAAACTGAAAACCCATATCGGCGAAACTGTCACGGGCGTGCGCGGACAAGGCCTGGAGATCGGCCTTCAACTCAAAGATGCCGAGACCTGCGAACGGGTACAAAAAGCGGCCTTTGCAGATGGTCTCCATGTGATTGTCGGAAGCCAGAACAATATGCAGATCATGCCGCCGCTGACGATCCCCCAAGATCTTTTGGATGAGGGATTGGAAATTTTCATTTCTCATTTAAAGGCATAACTCTGCGTACATCGAAGCCATTGCCGCAAAAAAATAAACTAGAAAAACCGCCTTTTCAGGCGGCTTTTTACTACTTTTCTGCAAAAATTTCTAATACCCAGGAATCTTCACCCCGGATGGGAGCTGGCCTTTTATTCCTTCCATCATTTTCGTCGCCTGTCTCATCATCTCGCACTGATCGGTGAAAGTGACGTCAGTCGGGACTGAGAAGTCCGCACCACCGGCCGCCACGCAGTTCACGTTGTTCGCCGTATCGAACGTCTTGGTATAATCCTCGGCCTGCGATGTTCCGGCGCCCGCTCCTGTCTGCGTATCCGGCAAAGCGGCTTGCAGTTCATCGAGACAGGCTTTGCTCATCCTGGTTCCCTGTTTGGTATTGCCCATCCAGGTGTACTGCACATCGCCATCGAAGAGCGCATACACCTTGGTACCGTTCACTTCCGACTCTGACCGGAACTTTTGCCCGGAAACAAACACCTTCGAAGTCATAGCCGTATCTCCCGTACCGCTCGTATAGGTACACTGCATCGTCTGCCCCAGCCCCATAGCATCCTTGATGGAATTTACAATGCCGCCCCCTTCATCTGTCTGAGGCGCAGTCGATACAGCACTCTTTTCTTCAGTCGGCGCCACTGCGGTTTTCTTTCCCGAGAAATAAAACCAGCCACCGATGACAACAATAACCACAAGCACGATAGGCAACAGCTTATTCATAAATATTATTAATTATGCTATTTACACGTTTCCAGTATATCACCCCATCAACCAAATTCAAACATTGAACACTGCGGGGTTTACCACCACACCAATTCTACGCAACGCTGAAAGCGTAAATAGGAAAGTACGTTTTACGCACCATGTAAAAAACTGTGAGTAAGAGTGTTTGAACAGAGTAATTATAGTTACAGCGTAGAATTGGTGCGGTGGTTTACACTGAGCCAAAATCGTGATACCGTAATCGGGCAGACTAATATCCGGTCGTATGTTCGGTTTTATCCAAAATCTTCCTCCGCTAGTTATTTACGGTAGCCTTGCGACCCTTCTGTTAGGTGAAGTCATTCTGTTCGTGATTGTCATCATCCAAATGGTGCACAACAAGCGGCTGAAGAAAAAATTACATATCTTTTTTTCCGGTAAAGAAGGGAAAGATCTGGAAAAAATCCTCCTCGACCAGCTGGAGGAAACCCGGGAGTTGGATCGGGAAATCCAAGAACTTTTCGAGATTTCCAACCGTCTGCGCGAGCTCGGGATGAAAAGCATCCACAAGACAGCCGTTATGCGCTTCAACCCGTTCAAGGAAGTCGGCGGCAATCAGAGTTTCTGTGTCGCGCTCCTCGACGGGAAAAATTCCGGGGTAGTGATTACCTCCCTCCACACCCGCGAGGGTACCCGCGTCTATTCCAAACCGGTGGTCGCAGGCCTTGAAACTAATTTCCCGCTCACCGAAGAAGAAAAAACCACCATCGCCCAGGCTATCCAAGGAAAACCCTCAACCGTATAAACAAGTTCTACATTTTACAAACTTTATTCACCCGGTGAAATAATCTGCTGAAGCAGATTCCTGCAGAGCAGGATTTCACGGGGTAAACTAACTTTCTATGTCACCAATCGAACCCATAGTTGAAACTCCCAAAGAGGTGCCCAAGGATGCCCCGAAAAAGGTTTCCCTCCCCTCTTCCGTCACGGTCAAGAAATTGAGCGAGATTTTGAGCTTGCCGGTCGCGACGATCATCACCGAACTGATGAAGAATAATATCCTCGCCACCATCAACGAGGAAATCGATTTCGATACCGCCAGCATCATCGCCCAGGATCTCGGTTTCGAGACAGCTCCCGCTGAAGAGGCCATAGCAGCCGGCCAATTCACCATAGAAAGCCTGGGGCGTCTTCTCGCCGAAGAGAAAAATTCCGGCAAGAATCTCTCGCCGCGGCCCCCCATCGTCACTATCCTCGGCCACGTCGATCACGGCAAGACGACCCTCCTCGACACCATCCGCAAAACCAATGTGGCTGGAGGTGAAGCCGGCGGCATCACCCAGCATATCAGCGCCTACCAAGTGAAGAAACACAAGCAGCTCATCACCTTCGTCGACACGCCAGGACACGAAGCCTTTGCCGCCATGCGCAAACGCGGACTCTCCATCGCCGACATCGCTATCTTGGTCGTCGCGGCCGATGACGGCGTACGCCCCCAGACCAAAGAAGTCATCGAGTATTTGAAGGAATACAAACTCCCGGTCATCGTAGCCATCAACAAGATCGACAAGCCTGATGCCAAGCCGGAACGCGTCAAGCAGGAACTGGCCGAGCACGGCATCCTCTTCGAAGAATGGGGCGGCGACACGATGTGCAACGAGATCAGCGCCAAAAATAATCTGAACATCGACAAGCTCCTCGATAGCATCCTCCTCATCGCCGAAGTCGAGGATTTCCGCGCCGACAACAAGCGCGATGGATTCGCTATCATCCTCGAATCCCACCTCGACCCGCAGAAAGGCCCCGTCGCTACCGCGCTCGTCCGCACCGGCACGCTCAAAGTCGGCCAAGACATCGTCGCGGGAGCCGCTTTCGGCCGCATCCGCCGCATCGAAGACTGGAGCGGAAAAAATATTGAGCACGCCGAGCCCTCCGTCCCCGCTACCATATATGGGTTCAACGTCGCCCCCCAGGTGAACGACATCGTCCAAGTGGTGAGCGGCAAAAGCCTGGCTCGCAGCAAATCTCAAGAGGCCGTCACCAAGAAAATGACCAAGATCCTCGACGAGGATAGCGAAAAGAAGAAACTGGAGATCATCTTGAAGGCCGATGTCCAAGGATCGCTCGAGGCTATCGAACAGATCCTCTCCACCATCAAATCTGATGAGGTTATGCTCAACATCATTTCATCGGGCGTCGGAGCCATCACCGAATCGGATGTCAAGATCGCCGAAAGCGCAAAGTCCCTCATCCTCGGTTTCAATAGCGAGCCCACTTCGGTCGCTAAGCGTATGGCTGACAAGAGCGGCATCACGATCGAAACCTACAACATTATCTACAAACTTGTCGAAGCCGTCAAAGAAAAATTGACCGCCATGCTCGCGCCGGAGATCGTCCGCACGGATTATGGCCGCCTCTCGGTCCTGGCTATCTTCAAGACCGGCAAGCGCGATATGATCGTCGGCGGACGTGTCGCTGAGGGCAAGATGCTCCGCGGTTCGCTCCTCGAGATCAAGCACGGCGACGAGATCGTCGGCCAAGGCAAGATGCAGAATCTCCAGCGCAACAAGGAGAACGCCGATGAGGTCGGTCAGGGCAACGAATGTGGCGTCGTTTTCGAAGGCGCTTTCAAGATCGCCGTCGGCGACACCCTCATCTGCTACAAAGAAGAAGCCAAAAAACGCAGCCTCTGAGGATGAATCACGAATCTAGAATCTTGAATATTAGAACTCCAGAAAATCTTCTTCCCACAGAGCAGTAGTCCCGTTGAGTCGGGACTATTTTTTACTCGCTATAGGCAAAGTGATGATTTATCGCTATGCTTGAGAGGTATTATGATTCACAAAATTCCACAACCAGTTCAAAATATCATCAAAACCTTGAATAAGGCCGGATTCGAGGCGTTCGTAGTGGGCGGGTGCGTGCGCGACCTCATCTTGGAGCGCGAACCCAAAGACTGGGATATTACTACCGATGCATTACCGGAAGAAGTGATGAAAATCTTCCCTGAGAGTTTTTATGAAAATGATTTTGGCACCGTCGGAGTAAAAGTCCCACGCTTTATCGCGGCTACCGATCCAGCCCATGAAAACCCCTCCCGCAATCCTGAAACGGATAGTGAGGCGGGCAGGGATATCATCGAAATCACTACCTACCGCGTCGAATCCGAATACACGGACAAGCGCCGCCCCAAAGAAGTCCTGTTCACCAAATCGCTCGAAGAAGACCTGGCGCGTCGCGATTTCACCATCAACGCCATCGCCTATGGGCCGAAGAAAACCGATGAATGGGAACTTGTTGATCCTTTCGCTGGAGTAAAAGACGTAGAAAAGAAAATTATCCGCACCGTCGGCGATCCACAGGAGCGTTTTGGGGAAGACGCCCTGCGTTTGATGCGGGCTATCCGTTTTTGGTCTGAATTGAGGAACCCCAAAGAAACCAAACCGACCCATGCTTGGCACATCGAGGAAAAAACTTTTGCCGCTATCCAAAAGCTGGCCCATAATCTGGCTGCCATCTCCCAGGAACGCATCCGCGACGAACTCTCCAAAATTATTCTTTCTGATAGCCCCAAAGAGGGCATCGAGATGCTCCACACGGCCGGCCTGCTCCGCTTCGTCCTGCCCGAACTGGAACTGGGTATCGGCGTCACCCAGAATCTCCATCATATTTACACGGTCTGGGAACACAACTTGCGCGCTCTCGCGACGTGCCCATCCACAAAGCTCGAGACGCGTCTGGCAGCGCTCCTTCACGATGTCGGAAAACCGCAGTCTAAGCGCGGCGAGGGATATAATTCCACTTTCTATAACCACGATCATATCGGCGCCCGCATAACAGAAAAAATGCTTACTCGCCTGCGTTTCCCCAAAGCGGTGGTGAAAAAAGCCACTCTTCTCGTCGACAACCACCTCTTCTATTACAACGTCGATGAAGTCACCGAAGCCTCGGTGCGGCGCCTGATCAAGCGAGTCGGCCTGGAAAATATGGATGACTTGATGGCCGTGCGGATCGGTGATAGACTGGGTTCCGGCGTCCCCAAAGGCAAACCCTACAAGCTCCGCCACCTCGAATATATGATCGAAAAGGTTTCGAAGGACGCCGTCTCCGTAAAGATGCTCAAAATCACAGGCACCGATCTCATAGACACGCTGCACATCCCTGCCGGACCGATCATCGGCGCTTTGCTCGACGTTCTCCTGGCGGAAGTCATCGAACATTCCGAGCTCAACACAAAAGAATCCCTCCTCAAAAGAGCCGAGGAGCTGAAAGACAGCCCTATCGAGAAACTGAGAGACTTGGCCAAAGAGAAAATCGAAGAGAAACGCGCCGAAGATGTGGAACAGATCAAAAAAAGACATTGGGTCGAATAACAGACAGCAGTCAACAGATAACAGTTAACAAAATCCAGACAACAAATAACAAGAAAGTTTATTGTTTCCTGTTGACTGTTAATTGATACTCCGGGGCATCGTATACCGGTAGTACGCATGATTCGGGTTCATGTAGACTGGGTTCAATTCCCAGTGCCCCGACAGAACGAAGTGAAGAAGTAGCAAAGCAAGCGAACTGCTTCGCTTGCGATGGGAATTGAAGGGAGAGTTTGTCTCGCAAGCTCTCCCAGGCCCGTAGGGAATTCCCGTACCCAAACCAATTATGAAAATCCTCATTGAAGCCATCACGGAAAATCCGGTTTCGCTCATGCGGCGGGTCGGCTATGTTTTTCAACGTGAAGAAAACGGTGAGAAAAGTTTCGTGCGCGTGCTCGCCAGCGCTGGTTACCCTCGTTTTCACTGTTACACAAAAATTAATAAAGTTACTCTGAACCTCAGTCTCCATCTGGATCAGAAAAAACATACCTACGGAGAAACCACGCGCCATCACGGAGAATATGAGAATGACGGCCCGGTTAAAGAAGAAGTCACCCGTCTTCTCGGATTATTCGGAGAAAAAGCCAAGGTAGTTTAAGAAATGCCGAGATGGTGGAATGGTAGACACACTGGGTTTAGGACCCAGCGCTCGCAAGAGCATGAGAGTTCAAGTCTCTCTCTCGGCACTATGCATTCAGATACATTTGAAAAAATCTTTCTCCGACTGGTAGCGGCTTACGTAAAAAGATACCCGGAACATTCTTTCAGGATTTTTCTCGATGGAAAAGAGTGTCCGCTCATCGGCGATAGCACAAAGATCGTCGAAGCGAGAATCACCGACTCGGATAAAGTGTTCAAAAGAATCTTTACTGAAGGCTCACTCGGCCTAGGCGAAGCATACTGCGAAGGACTGATACGCGTCGAGGATAAGCTCTACAAATATTTCCTTTTCATTTTTGTCAGAGCCGTCCATGACAAGAAGCTTCTGCTCAGCCTCCCCTTGATCGACATCCTGCTTATCCTGAAAGCCAACCTAGGCCGGAAGTTTTTCGAAAGAAACACTCGGTCGGAAAACATCAACGCGCATTATAGCTTGAGCGATTGGTTCGATAACGACAAAGACGCGAATGATTTTTTTCTGTTTTGGCTCAATTCGAAATATATTTTGTACACTTGTGGGAAATGGGACGCGGATACCAAGACTCTCGAGGAAGCGCAGATCAATAAGCTCGCTTTTTACGCGAATAGGTTAGGGATTAATAAAGATTCAAGAGGCGAAACGCTCGTTGATCTGGGGTGTGGCTGGGGAGGCACGATGTTTTTCATGGCGGAAAATTACGGAGTCAAGTGCAAAGGCCTGACCCTGTCTACCGCGCAAGCCGAATATGTCCGAGATGAAATCAAAAAGAGACGTCTCGAAAACTTAGTCAGCGTGGAAGTTGATGATATCCATAATGTAAAGGGTGGTTATGATTTTGTCATCAGCATCGGTGTGATGGAAGCTATCAGCGATTATGATCACTTGTATAAAGCCATATCTGGCGTATTGAACAAAAATGGTTCAGCCTTGATTCATTCGATGTTCCACACGTCGCTGTTTTACGGAGTCGATCCGTTTCTAGCCAAGTATATTTTCCCCGGCGGTGCAGTTCCTGATTTGAAGAAAAACCTGAAAATATTCAGGAAATATTTCAAAACGGTCGACAGAAACGACCTACCGGAAAATTCGTATCCGAAAACGCTGGATTGCTGGTATGATAATTTCTGCAAGAATGAAGGAGGAATCAGAAAATTGCTGGCGGAAAAAAGCAAAGTGAAAGACATCGACTTCTCGATCAGAGTATTCAAACACTACTTGACACTTGCTCACTGCGGCCTTTCAAATAAATTCAGTCTGGTTGTAAATGTATTGGTTAAAAACTAAACTCGAGATCTGAAATAAAGAGTCTAAGTCGAACATTTTTTGTCATTATTTTTACAAATAAAGTGATCCGTGCTACATTTGAAACAAATCCAAAATTGGATCCGAATAAAATTGACTTGTCTTCTTAACAACGGAGGTAGCGATGTTTAATTTCATCAAACGTTTTTTTGCATATTTTTTATGCCGCAAAACGAAGACCATCGAGGAATTCATCGAGGTCGTGAAGAGCGAGGGATCCGAAATTGTGGAAGCAGGAGCCAAACTAGTCCACGGCGCTTTCTTCGAGACAATTTCAGGGGAACTGCTATTCACAGCCAAAATGCGCAGTGGCCGATCAATCGCCTACCCGGAAGTGCTGTTCAAACAAGCCGGACCTGGAAACCATAGCCACCCAGCCGCATTGCTTCTGCTCGCCGAGCAGGAAGTGGCAGAGTTGCAAGACAAACTCCCGTCAGTTTCGGTAAAACTTATCACGCTTTTCTTGCCAGGCGGAATACCCATTAACATCAACGAAAAGACGCGTATTGGAATCCTCAGGGTTGCAACAAAAAACAACATTCCGTGATTCCGCTACCATTCACACGCTCCGCGGAACTTAAACTCCGATTGACAAGATCGATACAGCTGGGGGCAGCCTACATCGTGTAGTCTACCCCCTATTACTTTTCAAAGAGAAAAATTCATAGCAATCCGAGAAAGACACCAAGCCATCTCACCGAAGCAGGCTTGTTTTTTAATTATAGACTTTGTTGAAGTAAAATTTCACATCGCTGATCCATTTTTTGACGCTCTCTCGGCTGTGGCCGTCGCAGTTCCACCCGCATTTCCACACGATGAGCTCTTCGGGAGTGTCGAACTTATATTCGTCTACCAGCGCATCGATCCGCTTACTGACGACCGCGATAGCTTCTTCGCGGCTCCCGAAACAGCCGTGTCCCATCGCCATCCCCCGGCTCCCCTCCCCGCGATAGCCCCAATAGTTATAACAGTCCGCGCCATCCTCACTCCGCGGGATACGCTTGCCCCAGTTGCTCTCTTTTTTGGCGATGCCCACGAGAAAAGCCGCCGTCACTTTTTTGTGCTCCGCAATATACGGGGTCATCTCCTCAATCGGATACCCGTTGACCACTTTGCGGACGCTTCTTTCCAGTTGAGCATTGGGATTTATTGCCACCGGTGAAACGATAGCCATATGGCTCACACGATAAGAGGCGCTGTAAAGAAGCCCTGTTATAAGAATGGAGAGCGCCAAAAAAATACTGAAGCAAGCTGAGGAAGACAACTGCAAAGCTGCCGAGCCAAAAGGCGGGGACATCTGTTTCTCTGGTTCAATTTTGGGTATTTTCTTGGTCATATTGATCATTAAAAGCTTTAAACAAAAGAAAAAACGGGCACCCGTCCGGCACCCGTCTCTTTAGTTCTATTTTAATTATAGCACGCTTTAAGGAAAAAATCAACCCTGTTACATATTTTGGTAAATTATCTGCTTACATACGCAAGAGCTAATAGCCGGCTACGCCTTACAACTTACAAAGCTAAACTGATTGTGCTGAATATGTAACAGGGTAAAGCCCCTCTATTTTTTCACAGCAAACCGCGGCCTGATGAAAAACCAATAATAAAGAATGATGAGCAGAGTGACATTGGGAATAAAGATTATCGGATGGCCCCAGGGAATGCCGCTCACGCGAAAATCCGAGAGCGGCCACAGGAACGGCGTAGGAAAAAATATATAGGTGTGAGTTGCGATATCTGCCAGGATATGGAGCCCCCAGGCGAGCAATTCATAGAGCGGTTTCTTCCTCGCGAGCCATACCAGACCGAAAACTGCCGCGAAAACCACCAGGCTGTGCGTGAGGTTGTAGAGGTTGTTCACGTACGCCGGAATCTGGCTCGGATCGGGGTGCCGCCCCGACGACCAATCAGGATGCGCGGCCAATCCCAGAAAAGAGGCTGCCATAAATACCCCGAAAGAAAACAAATCCGGAGCGATACCCAGAAAGAAAGCCAGCCAAAAGCTCTTCCGCGTCCTCTGGCCGAATGCCAATGCTCCCCACAACCCATGCGACACGATATCCATAGCGCTGTCTTCCCAATCCTAAAATTACATATTCTCTCTGAGGTTGATACTTTTCAAAAAGGATGCGCGCGCAGTGCCTTTCAATACTCTGGATTGGCCCGGTTTGAGCGCACCCAAATGCACGCCCATGACGCGAGTGCGCACCAACTTCTCCACCGTGAGATGTACCGCGTCGAGCATACGCCTTATCTGATGGCGCTTGCCTTCAGTCAGAACTATGCTCAAATTATGCGAGCCAAGAATTCGAATTCTCTTCGCGGTGAGCATATCCCCTTCATTCAGAACCCCGTTTTCCAGGATCATTTTCGCATTGGAAGGAATCTTTTCCCGCACGGTCACCAAGTATTCTTTCTCATGGGCGAAACGCGGATGGAGCAAGCGCTCGGTCACCCGCCCGTCATCTGTGAGGATGATGAGTCCTTCAGACGCCTTATCGAGGCGCCCCAGAGGGAAAAGCCCGGGGAAACCGGAAACATCCCCGATGGAGCGCTCCTCTCCCTGCGGCGAGTGGGTGATGATGCCGCGCGGCTTGTAATAGACAAGGTAGGAATACTCCTTGGCTTTATGCTGTTTGTCTCTCACGATTTCTACCACATCCGTACTTTCTACACGATCTCCCAGCTTGGCTTTCTTGCCATTCAGTTTCACCAAGCCCAAAGCGATAAGCTCGTCCGCGCCGCGCCTGGTCGAGAGTCCGCGCAGGGCAAGATAGCGATTGATGCGGATTGGATATGTAATTTCTTCTGGCATAGTTTCATTATGTAATCAAAGGAGTGTGACAGGATTTTGGCAAACAGTCAACCAGCTCCTATCCCGAGCTCAACGGCTAAAAAATTGTTGGGCTGCTAGGACTGAAGTGTTTCGTTTTTCCTTTTCCGCCAGGCCCGCCAAGCAGGCATCATATTGCGGAAAATGATCCGCACCAGAACAAGAAGCGAGACGAGGCTGAGCGACGTGGCATAGAGCGCTTTCATCCACCACTCCTGGGAGTCTGTCCCGGCCATAAAACTATGGAGAACGAAAAGAAGGTACGCGGCGAAAGAGAGGTAGTGGAGAGCGCGCCACAGCTTCGGAGACATCTTCGAACGCCACTGCGAGGTGAAAACAAGTATCAGTATGCCGTAAAAGGCGATGGTGCCGAACGCGACGGCCATCCCGAGACTAAAACCAGCCGGCGTCGTCAACTCCCGGAACATGGCGAATGGGACGAGTGCCTCCACGACTCTCATCTTCAAAAAGTCATCGAAGAAAAAAGTGGAGAAGTGAAAAATAACCGTTCCCAAGGCGAGCCAGGCTACGAAGCGGTGCGCCTCGTAAGCGGTAGCCCCCGGCACTACTTTCATAAACGCACGCGAGCTGATGATAAGGCCGAAAGACACGACCCCCGTGAGGAGAATGAACGCGAGAATGCCGCTCGCGCGACCCAAGTACCACGCCCACTTGTTCGGGTTGCCCCATATTCCCGGATCCGGCTGGCTCAAGGCTGCAATATAAGAGCTCTCCATATCGAGCGGATCTGTCCTATCCAAAATCTCGTCTCCGTCTCCCCGTCCATCATTATCGGTGTCGAACACCTGCGGATCCGTATGGTACCGGCTCGTCTCGGCTTCATCGCTCAGCCCGTCCACGTCGGAATCCTTGACGAGCGCGTGGACAGAGTGAACGCTGTAACCCAATGTAAAAAATGCCGCAAGGATAATGATGAGGATTTTATGCTTTCCATTCATACTTTTGAAATAAAGCATTGCGGATGATCTGCTGCTGGTCGGTTACAAAAAGGGCCGGAATATTTCTCTCCTCTGCGAACCGTTGTCCGCGCTCCAGCCCCAAGATAAGCAGAGTCTTGGCAAAAACGTCGGCATCCACCGCCCGTTTCGCGATCACCGTCGCCTGCACGACCCCCGTCTCCGCACTCGTTTCCCGCCTTGGGTCGATCAAGTGATGATACTCCTGTCCCTGGTACCGCCATTTCCTTCGGTTGGTACCCGACGTCGCCACCGCACACTCCGAGAGGAGCAGCACCGCCAACGCTCGTGTTGCATCAAAAGGATTCTCCACGTCGATGGCCCAGTAATCGAGGTTCTGCTCACGATTCTTCCCCATGATGCGCATATCGCCTCCTGCGTCCACTATACCATGAGCGTATTTTTTGGAAAGTTCATCGGCCACTTGGTCGACGATGTAGCCCTTGCCGATACCGCCGAGGTCGATAGCGACATCTCTCGGCTTGCGGACGGACCGCTCTGCTTCATTAAAAATCAATTGCTCAAAGAGAAGCTTTCCGGCGGGCTTTCCCCCTATTCCGATCGCTTGTCCTCCATAGCCGATCTTTTCCAAGACTGGCAAGATGCCGGGGTCGAAAACGCCTTCGGTCGCCCTGCAGAAACGGGAACATTCCTTGAGCAGGAAGAAAAATTCTGCCGATACCTTTCCGCCTTCTGATGCGTTGAAGCGCGAAAGTTCGCTTTCCTTTTCAAAGCGGCTGAAACGCCGGACGAAAGCGCGGAACATCTGGAAAGCGCGAGCGATATCGCTTGCTATTTCCTCTTTCTCATGCACATCTGAAAGAAGCCGGATGAAAACATCCGTCTTCATAATCGTCCCCTTTTCTTCATGTTCCGCGCTCTGCCATAAATTCATAGGAGTCGAGAACGCCGTCGCCGTTTTCGTCGTTTTCTTCTTCATAGTAAGCGAAGTCATCCTCATCCGGATGCCTGTCAAAAGCGTTGGCGATGCCGTCGTCATCAGCATCCGTGAAATACTCGCGCTCATCCACGCTCGGATGCGGATCGAGCCCGTCCACGATTCTGTCGCCGTCCTGATCGGTCGTGAACTTCGGATCCAGCGTGGTGATCACCTTCGTCACCAGCACCGTTTTATAGGTCGGGGTGGTTTTTACTTTCGTAGTTTTCGTCGAGGTCAAAGATGCTTCATACTCACCCTCATCGTCTCTCTCATCTTCATATTCATCCTCATCGTCATCGTCTTTTGCATATGCCAGAGGAATTGCCAACGCCGCCCCACGAAGCGCCTGATAGAGAGAAGTATTCCAACCGAAAAGCGCCGCCCCGGAAAAGAGCAAGATTATCAGCCAGGTTGTTTTTTGTCGAAAGTTTTTTTTCATAGAAGATGGCTTTAGGAAGTTTTTGTCGTCCGGGTGCTTTTCGGCTTGGCTGTCTGGGTGCTCTTGACATTGCTCGAGCTCGCCACCGGAACCAGCTGCTTGACGGTCGTCGTTGTCTGTTTTTGATTCTGCTGTATGAGCGAGGGCTGATCCTTGAGCAGGGTCTCATACTGCGCTTTGGCCGTTGCCATATCCGCTTTCGACGCAGTCCGGCTCTGCAGGACGCTCTCGAGGTACGCTTGGCGCGCCCGATCGAGCGCCTGGACATCGCTCAAGAATTGTTCCTGATCGGCCTTGCTCTTGGCCAGGCGCTTATTTTCTTCCCCGGCCAGCACGGCAAAAAAAGATCCTCCGAAAAGGATGATGAAAAATAAGGCTAAAATAACACGCAGACTGGTTTTGTTCATACTCTTTTATTTCTTACAGATATCCTCTTCTTTTCGAGTAGACAAAAGTATACCATTTTTTCTGCCCTCTGTCTCCCCCGCACCCCTCCCTTGGCGCAAATTTCCTTTATTCATACCGCGTTTTTCCCTTGAACAAGAGAAAGCGGCCCAATAAAATCACCCAAAAGCATCCTGTCCTGCCATTATTGAGACGGTTCAAGATGAGTAATCTTTCAACTATTCATAACGCGGCGCCCCCATTGGGTTTACGTGAGCGGCTTTACGTCCGCCGGTCTTTCTTGCTCCACTCGGTCAGATCTCCGACCTGGCGTTCGAAGGGGGAAGCCTTGCGAAGAAACGGCTTGTTTTTCTTCGGCACGAGTGAAAAATGCGGCGAGTCATCGAGGGCGCAAGCGATATCCCACAAGTCTTCCTCGGCCGTTATCCAATCCGTACCAAGCTTTTTGAGGGAAAACGGCCGCGAATAGGAGAGGAGCGTCTTCTCCCCGGTCTTGAGGAGCGTGTACTCGTGAAAATAAGAGAGGGCTAATTCGCGGACTGTGCGATAGACGGGATCGCGGAAACGCAGTACAGGATAATTCGTCTTGCTAAGAGCCCCCCAGTAGCCATTTTGTTTATACAGAGCTACCACGTGATCATAATCATTCTTTGCCGATCTTAGATCAAGCAAAAGCGGCGGTTTTCCATGCAACCATAAAGCCAGAGCCGCCAGCATCGCCCCTTCGATGCAGTGGGCTTTTTTCTCTCGTAATACCTGCCGCGGAGAATAACACGTCGCCCCATTCTTGAGATGATTGATCGGCAGCCTGTCCAAAAAATCCTGGATCTTGCCAGGCGTCGTGAGCTTGCGTAACACTGCCATTTCTTTTTTCGATAGTCCGAACATATGTCTAGTATACCATTATGACCGCGGACTTCGGTGGGGTCTAAAGAAAACCGCTCTCCATCGGAGGGCGGCTTGTCTTTTTGTTTGAAAGTTTCTCCTTGCCTCAGCAAGCGGATACGGACTACTCTTTCACGATCAGCTTGCCAAACTGCCCGCCCTGGCGATGCCCCGGCGTAGAACAGTAATAGGTGAACTCACCGACTTTGTCGGCGGTAAATTCTACAACCACTTCCTGATTGAGAGGGGTTGCTTTCTTAATCCCGTATTCATCGAGAGTAAAATCGTGCGATCCCTTGGTGTTGGTCACTTTGATACGGACGCGATCCCCTTTCTTGACGCTTATTTCTTTGAGCGAGAACCATTTTCCCGCGTCGTCATAATACGACGTCATGGAAAATTCCTTCACATCCCCTGCGGGCAGCACTACTTTTGTTTTGCTTTCGCTCTGTGGCAGAGCAGTATCGCCCTCTTTGTCCTTCATCAGAAAGAAACCGGCTAATGCTACAACAATGATAATCCCGACAATTATTTTTCCCATACACAATAAGTTAAAAAAATTAACACCGTATCTATAATACCGCATAAATGTTCGGGTATCAAGGAGCTTCGAGACAAAAAGAAAGCGGCCGTAAGTGTTACGGGCCGCCGAAAACTTCGATGAGTTATTTATTGATTCGTGAGAACCAAGCGCGAGTGCGGCTGTTTCATCCGCCGTGCTGTTCCGGACGGACAGAATCCTTGAAGTGGGCCAAGCAACCCGGGCAGGTTATTTCTTTCACATCATCGAACCTGACCCATTTATGCCCCTCCGGCCAATCTTTCGGAGGCCATTTTGAAAATCCACAGAGAGCAAAGCCATGCCGCAACCCGTGAGTCACGCCCATGTCATTAAGATATGCCGTGATGGCCGTATCGTAGGCGGCGGTATGAGCGAAGGCTTTCTTCGCCAGTGCAAGACGCAGTTTCATGTCGGCCGTGCCAGCGCACAACCTGGCCAATACGCCGGAATAATCGGCCGGGTCAACAATGACAATCACACTCGCGTGGTTCTTCGCCGCAGAGCGTACCATGGCAGGCCCGCCGATGTCGATATTTTCAATCGCTTCCTCAAGCGTACAGCCGGGATTCGCTACGGCCTGCGCGAACGGATAGAGATTGACCACCACCAGATCGATGGGTTCGATACCAGCCCCACTGATAGCAGTCATATGCGCGGGCTTATCGCGCCGCGCCAAAATGCCGCCATGGACTTTCGGATGCAAGGTTTTGAGCCGCCCATCAAGCATCTCCGGAAAACGCGTATATTCAGCCACTTCGGTAACCGGGATATGATCGGCCGCAAGAGTCTTTGCAGTCTTCCCGGTCGAGAGTATTCTGTATCCCCGGGTAACGATGCCCCGAGCGAATGCTTCAATCCCCTTCTTTTCCGAAACCGAAATTAGCGCATTTGGCATGGCTATAGCCTTTCTAAAAATACAGCTGGTTGAAAAACAAAAGAAAGTTGAAAATTGTTAAAGGATATTCCTTTATAGCACTGCTGTTCTTTAAAGACAAGCTTTCGCCGTTAATCGTAACAAATAAAGGCTCTGTAAAGCCTATTTCTGAAGCATACCCTGTCTTCAGGGGTTCCAGCTCTAGGGCTATTGATTTCCAAACAAAGATGAGCGGCTGACTTGTCAGAAATCAAAATAATAACTGGCTCGTCTTTTGGACAAATATCCAGTATTCTAGAGGTGTAATCAAAAAAAATCTCTTATGAAAAAAGTCGGGGTCATCGTGGGGAGATTCCAGGTGCCAGAGCTCCACGCCGGGCACCGCTATCTCATCGACACCGTCATCGGTTTGTGCGACCACGTCCTGGTGGTGCTCGGCCATACGGAAACTATTTCAGGTCGCAATCCTTTTTCCAAAAAAGCTCGCTATGCGATGCTCAAAGCCAGCTACCCCGAAATTCAACTGGCAGCCATAAACGATGAACTTTCGGATGAACAGTGGTCAGAGAAACTCGACCGAATCATTGCAAAACGCTTTCCGGATGCCGACGTGACTCTCTACGGCTCGCGCGACAGCTTCCTCGCCGTCTATACAAGACATTTCCCAACCGTCCACATCCCCCCTATCCCCGCCCCTTCCGGCACCGACATCCGCAAAAAACTATTTGCAAAAAAGAAAAGGCGGTAAGATCATCGACCTTACCGCTTCTGTTGGAATCTATTCGTCGCTTTTTATCGTTTTCGAGCAAGGAGCGATCGTCAATGCATCGGTCCGTGGCAGAGTTGCATCAGCAGATTACTCGCTCCCGGCAAAGAGTCATCGGAAACTACTAATTGCCCCCGGAAGAATCCTCCCTGTTTCGCGCAAAGCTGCATAATCGGCGAAAAAAATGAGAATTTCAGTCGCGTCTCGGTATCTGATATCTCAAAAGGTTCCCTTTCGCTGACTACCCCTTGAAAGTCAAATATTTTCTCTTCTCCATCCTTGACCATTATCCGCTGAAACCATTTATTCCTTCCTTCTGAAATAACTACATATTCAACCTCAAACTGCCGGCTGCATATGAGCTTTCCGTTTTCAGCAGCTCCCAAAAATAGAAGGCCGATAGTATCAATCTCTTCTCTGAGGTTTTCGGGATCCTTTGGTTGCAGTTTTACTTCTGCAAAAAAATCCATGGCATTTTCCTCCTGGTTAAAGAAGTAACGATGGCTTGAACATTACCCCCACTGCTTTGCGCACAACAAAGGCGCGTTTTGCTTCCGGGTATTGCGTATTAATTGCATGGCACAGCCGGTAAACCGCGTCGCGCATGGTTGCTCGCTCATTAAAATACTGACGGAGGTCTCGCCAAAGAACAAACCGACCTTCAGCCTTGACGATAATATCGAACACCATGGCGACTCGTGTCCCCAGAGTAAGCATACGTCCGTTAAGCCAGCGTGTTTTCTTCTTTTTATTTTGAAAAGAGACTGCTGGCATTTTTATGACGATTTTTCGAATAAGGGGTCCGAAGTTCTTCGGCTTGTACACAAAGAGCGCTCTGTATAAATAATCTGATGCTTCAAATTTCTGACAAAGCTCTCTTACCATAGTTAGATCATCGTTCACGCCGGCAATCACTACCAGTCTGATTCCTCGCACATTGCGAAAACGGCGGAGAAAACTGTTGATGTTTCCCAACACATCGTCAAAGACAATCAACTGGTCCTTTTCCGGGTGAGATCTGAGACATCTCAAAATAGACGATGTCGTACCCCCAAGGAAAAAGGTCGCTTCCGTACCATTGACATTCAGTAAGGGCATCAGTGATTCAATCCGTTCTCGTTTTGCGACAACGAGCAGATTCAGGGACATATGATTCTCCTCGTTGGGTTAATTGGGAAAAAACAGTAAACTCGAGTCTATCAGAAAAGGCTTCCTTCGGCAATAGATATCTTCGCATTATCTCTCTGAATCATTTCACCGTGGTTGTGGTGATCAAACCGACGACGCCGAGCGAAAAACCGATAAGCGCTCCGCGGGTGGGCATTTCTTGAAACAGAAGCCAGGCGATGAGCGGCTCGACAATGAGAATTCCTGCCACAGAGAGTGCCGTGACGATCCAGATATTCTTGAAGGCCTGGTACCCCCACATATATCCATAGACAAGCAGGGCGACACCGATGACCGATATGACAAAGGCGGTCATGGCGAGAGCTTCCGGGCGAACAGAGTTTTGAAAATTCTTGGCCGCCCACATTTCCGCACCGATAATGAGCGACTCTCCGAGAAACAATGCCGCCCCCGTAAGAATTTGAGCCAAAAGCATATTCGTGGATTATGTAATGTTTATTTTATTCTATCACAATCGGCTCTCCCCCGATGAGACTAGCGGTAAAAATCCTGAGCCAGAGCGCGGTAACGCTCCACGGCAGCATTGCTTACCGCTACTTTTTTGTTATATCCCTTGATATTTTTTTTCATTATGGAAAGAAGCGAGTTGTATGTATCCACCAGATCATTGTACTCATCATATTCCCCGTCTTTTTTCAGACTCTTCAATTTCTTCCCCATCCGGCCAAGGTCGCTTTCCTGCTTATCGATTTCTGCGGCTATCACCCGGAGTTCTCGCTTGTATCCGTCGATGGTTTTTCTCAGCCGCTCCAACTCCTTCTGCGTGCTGATGGTAGCGATGATCCCCGTATACTCCTTGCCATCGATCGTATTGAGTACCTCGACGTTGCCGAGCGGCTGATATTCCGTATCTGCGGCTTGGCTATTCTCAACCATATTTATTTGTATGTCCGACGTGGCGATGCGGCTCTGCGGTATGAGATCCGGTATCATCCCGATCTTATTTCCAAGGCTGGTGGTCTCGATGAAACAATACCCGGAATCGTAATTCGAATACTGCAGAGGGCATTTTACCCCGACCGCCATATGATTGTCTTTCGGATCGGGGAAGAGAAAAATAGAGACGCCATACCCCAATTCTTTCAGCAACGCATAAGCCAGATAACTCTTATCCTGGCAGACTCCCGTGTTCTCATATAGGACTTCATAAGGATAGGTGATCTTTTCCGTTATCCCGCTTTGTCCGCTCTCTCGCCTTTCGAGCTTTCCCTGATCATAGGGGATGGTTTGCACGAAAGCCGATACCAATTCCACCATCTGGTTCTCATTCAATTTGCGCTCTTCTCCCAGGACGCGGATTTTCTCTGCCAGATCCTGTACGGTAGTATCCCCATTCGCTCCGGCGATGAACATCTCGTTGTATGTCGTATACCACTTCGTTTGCGATGCATCGCTTGCGGGCGAAGAGATCGGCAATGTTTTATAGAACTGGTAATAAGACTCGTACAGGTCCTCACTCAGCGAGTAACTTCTCCCTTTGTACTTCCAATTAAACGAAGCCGATTTTCCTCCTTCCGGATCAGGAAGATTTTTCTCAATTTGGGGCGATATATTCTGAGAAACATCGCTGATGACCGCTACTTCCTGCTTGAGAAAATTATTGGTGCGCTCCAAGAAGGAGGGCTGTCTGACAACCAGGAAAACGAGAACGATGACCGCCCCAATCAAAAGATAGCCCTTTCTGTTTCCGGGGATGTTCTTTCTGCTCATTCTTTGCCGCAATTGCTGATCTGCCATATCAAACGCTAACGATTCTAACACATTATACCATTACACACTAAGTCAGATTTTCTTTGCACTTCAATCAAGCTCCCCTCCTTTTTTGTATCAAAAAAGGCTTCCCTAAGCCTCAGTTTCATTTGCTTTGCCTAATAAACGCCGTGAGAAGCTTCTCAAGCCATCGCTTGCTGTAACGAAGACTATGATAACTATTCGTAACGCAGGGCATTGAGAGCCGAGATGCTCGTCGCTCTTTTAGCCGGATAAATGCCGGTCAGGATGCCTACCAAGAGGGAAAGAAACAGTATGATAGCCACAAACTGCCATGGAATATTAGAGATGTCCATATAGCCTACTTTCTTGGCAATAGCGAAAATGGATATCAGGAAGCCAAGTATTTTTCCCCCCAGAAAACCGAGAAGCAATCCTATCAGCCCTCCGAAAAATCCCATAATCATAGATTCTGTCAGGAAGAGTTCTTTTACTTCGTATGATTTCATACCCATAGCCTTCATGAGCCCTATTTCCCGGGTGCGTTCCAAGAGAGAAACCGTCAGAGTATTGAACATGCCGAGAGCCGCTACTCCGAGCGCTACCACCCCGAGCAGAGCCAGTATGGTCCTCGCGGTAGTAAAAAGACTATTGATTTGATCGACAGTGTCCGTTACGGAACGAGTCACAAACCCCATAGCTTCAATCTGCTTTCTCAGAGTAGCCAGTTCTTTCTGGTCTCCCACTACCATTTTCACCTGCGAATAATTGGTAACCCCCAGAGAGCGGATGTCGATGAAGGGGACGTAAAAAATGGGAGTCTTATCATCCGGCGTCACCCCTACGATGGTATAGTCCTCAGGCACAGATTCCTTTTTCTCGCCTGACTCATCGAGCAGATCCCCGGTCACCACGAAGGATGCGCTGAACGTCTTGCCGATAGCCTCTGTTTCGGGTACGGCCATGAGGCTGAGCAGCGCGCGATTCACAATGGCTTCTTTTTTGGCTTGACTGCCCAAAATGACTTTTTGAATTTTTGGCAACTGAGTAGCCCCAGATTCTGACTCGATTTCCACAAAATCCGAAGAGGAAGGGATGCCGACGAGTGAATTCTGGATGCTCGGAGATTCCGTGCGAGAAGCATTTTCCGCTGTCGCACCTTCAACCGTGATATTCACTTCAGCGATATACCCAGCCGTCCGCGTCTGGGTATTATCGTTTCCCCGCAAGACCTGATAATTGCCATCCTCGCAATCGGAAACTCCGATATCGCAACTCGTCTTCTTCCACAAGAGCATCGAGCTTTTTATCCACCTCCCGAGTTTTTTGCCTTCCCGATCGGTTCCGGCCTCTCCTTTTCCGTCATCAGAAGGATAGTTTTCGCCCCATATCTCTTCGCCGCTCTGCTCGGCTCCCTCATTTTTCGTATACCCGATAATTTGAGCATCGGCTCCAGGCTCTTTTCGGACGCGCAACCATCCGCCGGCCGGTATAGAAAAGTTGACGTCTTGGATTTTTTTGTTTTTTTCCGCCAGTCCGTCATTTTCTCCTCCCTGCGAAGCGCTTTCCTTCCCAACCGTCACGACAATATCATTGCTCTCAAAAATATTCCCTCGGACAGGCTGAATCGCCGATTGCCGCAAATAGTCGCTCGTCACCCCGTAGACGGCCACATCGGAAACCGAGTTCTGGTAATTCACCCGACCGACTACCCCTACGAGAGGGAGCACCATTTTCGCATGGGGAACTTCCGCGAAATCAGCGAGCGTCTTGTCGTTTATTTTCACGGTAGAGCCCGGCTGGATGCTGACATCCGCTTGTTTCATCTCATCCAATCGCACCATGCGCGAGATCACCAATTCCTGCAAGCCATACCCCAACGATACCAGGAACACGATGGCGCCGATACCCAAGGCCATGCCGCCTATGGTAATCATGGTCCGGCTTCTTTTCGCCTGCATGTTGCGGATGGCCAGTTCGATGAACATCAGTCTGGAAGAGGCGCCTGACCGGGGAGCCGCCAGCAGATGAATGATTCTTAAATAAAATTTTTGCAAGACAGGCTTCAATTTGGCCTGTATTTTCTGAAAAGGATGCTTTTTCCCCGCGAGTATGAAGAAGGGTCTGGCCAAAATATACACCATCAGGAGAAGAATGAAGGCCAGGATGCTCAGGAACGAATACGCCCAGTGGCCTAAACGAGTCTGCGAAAAAGCCCATTTTTTTGGTTTGAGAGACTGGAAAACAGAGGAAGCCTGCGATATTCCGGGTGCATTTCTTTTTAAAGCATTTCCCCACTTCTGTAAAAGACGATTTTTCATGAATTTATTTTTTTGATGCAGTGTAGCCGCCGCGCTTGCTTTTTATTTCTTTCATCAGCTCCATTTTATTTTCCTCGGTATAGAAACCAGTGATTTCTCCGTCAAACATCTTGATCGCCGTCGTAGCAAACCGCAGATACTCCAAGTCATGCGTCACCATGACGATCGTTTTTTTCACTTCCTGATTGAGCCGCTGCAGAAGCTCCATGATGGCCTGACCGGCCTCAAAATCCAAATTGCCGGTCGGCTCATCGGCGATGATGATTTCCGGATTGGTGACTAGCGCCCGCACCAGAGCGACCCTCTGTTGCTGCCCGCTGG
>Ga0113563_10000020_pt1 | contig 49957 bp, 67 predicted proteins | sample Mud3Dept3metaG_FD_80117 | JGI IMG/M metagenome (GOLD analysis project Ga0113563, IMG submission 80117) | Freshwater wetland microbial communities from Ohio, USA, analyzing the effect of biotic and abiotic controls - Mud 3 Core 4 Depth 3... | ecosystem: Environmental > Aquatic > Freshwater >... | reverse complement strand
TCCGCCGACGTTCCAACAGCTCATCAATGGGCGGAACCTCCGGCGGCACATCCGCAACCTCGAAGCCGGCGGTTTGTTGGGCTTCCCGCCAGAGGCGAGCCTTACGTGCGCGGGACTGCATGGTGGCATACGGCACGCCAAGAGCCTGGGCTGCGCCGGTAATACCTCCGTGCTCAGTGAGTGCCGCGATGGTTTCGAGGAAGTCAACCTCTGAGTGGGGGTGTGCTGGCATCTACACTCCACTCGACGGGTCGATGTTTCCGTTCATCACGCGGTACTGCACAAACGACGTGGAGAACAGAAAGGTGGCCGGCGCGATGAGATCGGCATCGGCATTGTGGTGGAAGGGATACAGATCCGCGTGTCGGAGATACCTGGTCACGGCTTCGCCACAATGCATCTTCGTCGCGGATCCTTGTGCAGCGGCAAGGGCGAACACGGCCAGGCCAACATAGTCGTAACCCTGGCCCACGGCTTGTGTCAGCGCCCAGAGGTACGCCGCATTCGCCCGCCCCTCGCGCTTGGGTCTGAGGACATAGGTGATGCGGTCTACGCGCGAGGCCAGATCGCCATAGAACTGCACGCCGCTCTTGCGATCTTCACCCTGGCTCACGGTGCCGCGCGCTGTGAACGTCTCGATGCGCTCCGTAGATTTGTAGCTCACCACTTCGACATGGCTCGTCTGTTTGTTCCAAGTCTTGATGGCGATCATCCATCCGGCGAGCGATGACGGGCGATACAACAACACGTCGAGCGGTTGCACAAACTCCAGCAATGGGACAAGCAGTGGCATGGTTAGCACCTCAAGAGCCAACACACAGCATCGATCAGCCAGTGCCGATCGCGTGCTACTTGCTCACCAGAACGCTGGTGGGGCTTAGCGGGAGTAAGGCGAAAGGGTTACTGATTTCGCTCCACTCTGAGGCGATCTCCCCCCCGCCGGCGGTCGGTCCCCAAGCTCTCACCCTCGCCCAGAAGGGTCCGAACGACGGCTTCGGAGGCAGGGGAGCGAGGCACTGTGGGGAGCAGGGAGGTTTGTTCAGGTCCGCTGTGAAGAACGCCGTCGTCCCCGTGTCCGTGAGAAAATACCCAATCTCGTAGCGCGTCACGGTTCCGTGATCGGGACTTGGATCGAATTGCACCTGCGTCGGGTTGGGTGTCTGTCCGGCTGCGGGCAGGGCCAGTGTCAGCAGCAGAGCGACCATGAGGCAAATACGTTCGCGCATGGTGAGGTTCCTTTGAAAGTAGACACGCGAAATGGACGGGTTTGCCGGCGGTCGTGCGGTACGTGCCTCTTACGCCTTCGCCGGCACAAATGGCGCAAGTAGTCGGAGATGGATGTGTGCTCCCGGCCATTCGTCATCCACAGTATAGCGTTTCGTTACGTGGAGTGTGGACACCTGGGCATCGTCGAGATACCCAATGCCCGTCAGCCCGTCAAGCACAGCACGCGCCAGCTTGTCAATGTCTGGCTTCTTCGTGGAATAGCCCCCGCGCTTATTGGCTTTCGGTCGGCGGATCACAAACTCGATCGCTACGCTCACTGGCACGTCGCGATTTGGGAGACGCCAGTCTCCGGTGTCGCTTTGCGCCGCATAGCGGACAAGTTGTTCCCACTCCTTTGTGTTCGGATTGGCGTTCGTCACGATGGGTCGTGTCGATCCCCGTGGCAGAAATGCCCGCATCGAGCCCTTCGGTTTCGGGTCGCCTCTCAAGCGCAGTTTCAGCTCTGGCAAGGGCTGTCTCCAATTCAGCCTTCAGTCGGCTGATGTGGTGCATCAAGTCGGAGACGACCTGTCGATGTTCGTCGGCCGCTTCGCCCGCGCACGCGACAAGTCGTCCCCAGGAGTCCATCCTAAAACTCTACCGTAGGTGGTTCAGGAATGGCCGACTGGAACTCTTGCTCCGCCTCACCCGCCATGTCGAGTCCGTTCTGATCGGGACTTGTCGGCGGATTCGGCATGATAGCGTCTGGCGCGTTCTCGGTCGGCAACGAGTTTGGGATTGTGGTCCCAACAGGCACAACGTCTGACATAGCGGACCTCCGTTTGATACAGCTCCACGTACTTTTGAAACGTCTCGTACCCGGTATTCTCGCAGCGTTCACAGACGGCGTGTTCTCCCCCAAGCGGCGGGGGAGGCGTGGCGCGCGCCGCACGATCGCAGTAGTCCCGCAGTTGGGCGATCGTGGGGAAGCGCGACTGTTCGGTTGTCCATCGTTTCACCCCCTCCTCAAAGTGGTGACTATTGATGTCCTTTAGGTGGTCCCAAAACAGGTCCAGCTTCGGCTTGCTGAGTGTCTTGTCGAAGGCGGCGCCGAGTGTCGCCATCGCTGTCGCGAACGTCTGAAGATCGTTCATGGATGAAGTCTCGCAATGCCATGAAGTTGCCCGTTTGTTTGTCGTCGACGATCGGTCGCTCGCTGATCTCATCCTCGTAGCGTCCGCGCTTCAAGTATCGCTCAGGGTCTGGGATGTATTGGCCTCCATCCTTCAACCAATCTCGGCTCAGGCACTGGGCGTCGAGCACCTGAATCCATCGGTCGCAGTCAGCCGGTGTGGGTTTGAGTTTGAGCCATTGCTCCCAGGCGGCTCGTTTAGCAACCTTCTTGGGATAGTGCAGCCACCAGCGATCAAACAGCATCCGCTGTGTGTCAATCACTGTCAACGCTGTAGTCACCGGAGCCCCGGCAGCTACGGGGAATAGCGTGCCGCTCCCAGCGGACTCCGGTGCTACAGACCCTCGCCTCGCCCCCAATGGCAACACGCCACTGTAGTCGTCCCAAAAGGCCGACAGAAAAGGGCAGGACGCAGGGATCGCCTGATACCAGGCGGCGGCGCCTTTGACACGGTTGTCCGTGTCTTGGAGTCCGCCCATCTGGTAGCGCAACATCTTTTTGACGTAGGCCCAGTCGCTTGCGACTTCGGCAAAGCCCGTCGCCGCGACCTCTGCGAGCACGGGGCGCAGGGATCGAATCCCTGTTTCGGCAATCATGGTCCGGAGCGGCAAGTAATACAGTCCATAGTTATTGGCGTGAGGATTGGTCAGCAGATAGAGGGCTGCGAGGAGATGGTTCGTGCCCATTGCTCGCAGTTCTCGACCAGTCTGGCCCTGCCAAAATCGAGCATGGACGCGCATGGCTTACCAGGTGAACGTCAGGACACGCGGCGAGGCTTCCCGAAACATGGGGCGCGGCCAGAACACAACCACGCAGGAAGGAAACGGGGCGCCGGTCGCGCCATCGTCGAATCGAAGCCGACCTGGGATGAACCGGATCTCATCGGCCAGCGTGACCCACTGATGCCACCACCGAGTATCTGGGCGTGCCGGCACCAGCACCACTACGATGGCGCCATTGCACGCCTGAAAGTAGGCGGCACGTAGCCAGGCGCCAATCGTGCGGCCATAGGGGGGGTTGATGTAGTTCACCTGTCCCCACTTCGCCGCATCGTGCAGGGCATCCCAATTGTCGGGACGGGTTCCTCTGAGTCGATTCTCGCTTGTGGCGGCTACGTCCAGGTCGAAGTGAAACTCATCGTCGAGCCGGGTCCACAGACGTTGAGGAGTGCGCCACTCGTGTCGTCGACTGGTGAGCATCCCGGCGAGCCGATGCCCTGATGGTTCGGGCGCCGTCTGGACTGATGAAATGTCCGTGTTCAAGTTCTCGCCATCCATCGGGGCATCCGCACTCGCCGCAGCACCAGCGGCTTCGGCGCTCGTCCCATCGTCGGACGTGGGAGCTACAGAGTGGGCACCAGGCGCGTCCATCAGCGGGCCTTTCGGGGCTCGTGTCGTGTGGCATGTTCGTTCCGAACCTCAGTGCGTTCAGCCGGAATGATGGGCGGCGGCGACGGATGGTCGACGTATTCGGCGGTAGACACCTGACGATCCTGTTCGCGGATCTCTGCAAGGAGATCGTCGGGCAACACGTCCGCCTCGGCAGGCGCCTGCGCCGGCGGCAACACGTCCGCCAAACGCTTGGGCTCCTCCGGCGCTGGCTCAATCTCGATAGTCGGCGGCTCGATACCCAGTTCCAGGCGCTCATCCGTGGCAACGGCGTGTCCCAGATCGGTGGTCTGGGGCCAGAAGCGACTGGCGCGGCGCAGGACCGTTTTGAGCGCCATCATGTCGTAGTCTGTCACCCACGGTCCCTGTGTGCCGGCGCGCGATCGCGTGCGAATCGCATCGATCTCGGCACGGCTCATGTAGATGAACTCTGGCTCCTTCGCATCCTTGAGACGCCAGACACAGTAGGCGCCGATGACCTCGCCCTTCTCCGCTCCCAGGTAGGGCACATGCGTCAACGTCGGACGCAGCCCATATTCAATCGCCAGGGTGGGATCCTTCTCGTACACGAGGCGTCCCGTGATGCTCTCAATCGACGGATGGCGGCGCGCCATTTCCAGCAGTCCCCGGTAGCCGATGATGAGGGTTGCCCGCCCCTTGAACGGGACCAGGTACGCCTGGCCGAGTACGGGATCCAGCTCCAGTCCCCATTGTGCCGCCTGCATGACGGCTGTCAACAAGCTGGCCGGCGTGCAGTCGAGCAGAGCCGGCGTCACTTGCAGGTTCGTGAGAGCGACACGCAAGAATCGCTGCGGATCGAGGCCGCGCGGAATGGCCCGCGCGATCTCCGATTGCCGGGATTCCAGCATCGCCCGAACGGTGTCCATCTTCTTCTTCAGCGGGACCAATTCACTCATTGTGGAACCTCCTGTCGATGGCCGACACGCCGGCATGAAGCAGAATGCCGACGAACAGCCCAATGCCGAATCCGTAATACAAACAGATCTCCATCTAGAAAGCTTCCTCCTCGTGGGCGTGCTTCTTCGGCGTGGTCGGTTTCGCTCGCTTGTACAGCACCAGCTTCATGTCCGGTTGCTTCGGAGACTTCTTCTCCGTCACTAGCCAGCCGCAGATCTTCGCATCGCCCAAATAGCCCGAATAGTAGGTCTTGCCGTCCTTTGTGGTGTTCTCCCAGAGAGCGGCAATCTGGATTCCGTGTGAGTCATGTGGCATAGCGGTCTACGCTCCGCGATAGGGGTTGAAAATGTGCGCCAGGACGACCCCTGCCCACAGCATGTCTGGAATTGGCGCCATCACAGCCAATTGAATGAGCACGGGCGCGGCGTAGAGATAGAGTCTAGCGTGATCGGTTGCGATCACGAGCGGCGCATAGGCAACGAGAAATACCCACCACGGGAAGTCTGGATGCAGGAGCGCGAGTGGCAGCACCATGCCCCACGGGAGCAGCATCAGTTTCCAATTCAACAGGTGGCCCATCCGATATGTCGTCACTGCCTGAAACGGTCGTCCGATGAAGTCGTTGTCGCGTCCATCCTCGGCAGGTCGACCCCATCTGGCATAGCCGATGAACGTCGCGGCGAATCCCACGATGGCGATCGGGTTGCCAGTCAGGATGGCGAGCCAGACGACGCCCCACTCGCGGATGGCGCCGATGACAAGTGCCGCGAGGATGAGGCTAACGGAGCCCCAGGTGCCTTCAGTTGGAAGCCAGGCCGCTGCCGCCATTGGGAGCACGATCCCTGGCAAATCATTCAGCACGGGATGACGCAGGTGAAAGCGCGTGTTTGGCAACCAGACCCAGAGCGCCGCTGCCACTAACGAACCGCCAGCCAGGGCGCTCATTGCCATGCTGCCGACGACGAAGCAGGCGAATACCATGATGACCCAGAGACGGATTCTGAGCCCGAGCACCATCGGGAGTAGATAGCGACCACAGAAGGGGCGAGGCACGCGCTCGCCTTGTGCAATCAGGGCATAGTATTGCGAGTCCGGTGCCATCGACGATCGCTCGTCCAGGCGAATCATCGCCCAGGTGAGTGCCCCGATCGCGCCGGCCAGCAGTGGTGTCGTCAACATTGGCTTACCTCTCAAACGCTGTTTTGGTGGCTTCCAGATCCGCGCTGACGATGAGGATCTTCTCGCACGTCATACAGCGGTAATTGAACCGGCGACTGGCAACTGGGCGCATCGGCTTCCCGCAGCTACAGACATAGCCGGACGGTCGTGCGGGGTTGCCCTTCACCATCGTATAGGCCGGCACGTTGCGCGTGACGACGCTGCCGGCGGCGACCATTGCATAGCTGCCGATGTAGCAGTCGCAGACAATGACGCTCCCCGCGCAGATCGAACAGCCTTTCGCAAAGTGCGTCGTACTGATGCGCCAGTCCCCTACGGCACGAGGCCGCAGATCATTAGTCGTGACGACGGACGGCCCAATGAAGACTTCATCGTCGAGGGTGACGCCGCGATAGAGCGAGACATTGTTCTGGATCTTGCATTGGTTTCCAATTCGCACGTCGGCATCAATAAACACGTTCGCGCCAATGGTGCAGTCAGCTCCGATTACGGCGCCCTGTCGGATGTGTGTGTGTCGCCAGATCTTCGTCGCCGCTCCGATGTACACATGCGCCTCGACTTCAGCGGACGGGTGAATGAAGGCAGTCGGGTGAATCAGCGTTGGCCGTTCTTCCATCGTTGCTCCTTGCGCTCGTAGAACTGCTGCATTTTGACCATCTCTTGACGCATGGCCCTGGCGATCCGCAAGCCAGAGTTGACCCCGGCTTTGCGTCCACGTTCGTAGCCCAGTCGGTAGGCATCCACGGCATTGAGGGTGCCTACCTCAGCGGCGCGCTTATCCATGATGCGGCGTCGGCGCGCCACGATACTGGCATCCGACATGCGGCGCATGTGGTTTTCCAGCCAGTTCTCCCCCACTGAGAGCGCACGTTTCGCCTTCGCGCACGCCTGGGAACAGGTCCGCGTGCGTCCGCGTCGAGGCTGGAAGCTGCCGCCACACCAGAGACACTTGCGAGGCTTTAGCGTTCGTGCCTGGGCACTACACGCGCGTCCGCAATAGCGTTGTGCAGAGCGGCAGGGAAAGAACGTCTGCCCGCACTGTCCGCAAACCAGGGTGTAGGTTAGAACACGTCGACCTTCAGGACGTTCCGGTACTGGGTGCCCCAGTTCCCCTGAGGATTGCGAATCGGCCAGATCTCGACTGGCGTCACATGCCCCATCCAACAGTCCAGGTCCACCCACAGTCTCACTCCTACATCTCTGAGCTTTTTGCACAGCATGAGATCTTCGCCGGCGCGCTCATCGTTCGTGTCCAGAAACTCCATGTACGGAGGCTTCAGCTTGGCGAGGGTGCTCTCTCGAATCAACATGCCGGCCCCTCCACATGCCCAGACTTCTGCCAACCCTCCCTGAGCGACCTTCGGCATGAAGGGGGTATGGTTGGGACCATAGAGCACGGGCTCGTGTGGGAACGCGCGCTTCAGCACGACTGGCACAATCACCTCGCGGTTGTGACTCCACAGGCGCTCAATGATGTCTGGCTCGAACGTGTGATCGTCGCCAATCATCCAGATCCACTCGCCCCATGCCGGTCTACGCTTGATGGCGTCATTCCAGTTGAAGCAGATGTCGACGCTGGCCGACCACCGCAGGCTGACCTGTGGGTATGCGTCTCTTAGCCGCTGAATCGACGCCCAGAATGCGTTGAATCGTGGCGTCTCTGCCGTGGCGACAATGATGGTCCCTGGCGGTAACTTTTTCAGATTGACGTGGGGTGGTGTCCACTTCGAGCCGGCTAGTGAGTCCAAGTGATCGATGTCTGTCACGATTCGTGCCTCCTCAGCGTGCGGCGGACGCCAGCCGGCACGGTATATTCGCGCCGCTGTTCTTCGGTCCAGTTGTAGCGCACGCCATTGGGCAACAAGATACCCGAATGTTGCCCAATCGCATACTTCAGCTTGGCCTCGGCCTCATCGCGCTCGCGTTCTGCGATCTTGATGGTCTGGAGAGCGCGGCTTCGCTGTTCGTCCCACGCTAGCATCTCGCCTGTGCCTGGCAACAGGTCGGGATTCGTCATCTTGAAAATGTCGCTCAAGACTCGGTTGTCTGCGGCTAGGGCAGGGGGCGGCTCATCTCGCTGGACGTATTCCCAAAAGCGCATGAGCTGATACTCCAGCCGAATCTGAAACTCCTCGTCTGCCGGGATGTCCTGCCAGACAAAGCGTTGTCCCCCAATCAAGGCGGCAATCGAACCGAAGGGCAGGCGTGTCACCATGAGCTGATGCTGAAGCTGGACGATGTAATGTAGCGGCGGCGCGTCTGCCCACTCATCTCGCTTCGAGTAGCCAGCCGTCTTCACTTCGAGCACGCCCATCCGCGACGGCACTTGCACGATTGCCACGTCGTCTTCCGGCTCGTACTTCTCCGGCAGCATCGTGGAGCTTCTGATGGTTTGGATGTAGTCCAACGTGGCAATCAGGTAGGGTTCCCGGTGGTGCTCGAAGATGGTGAACTCGCCAGGATCATGCACGTTGCGCGCTGTCTCCTCTGCAAAGGCGTCGGCAACCACTCGTTGCAAGCGATGTCCCCACTTCATCGGCTCTGTTTCTTCCTGGGGCACGCCGGCCTTGCCTGTCTTCTCAGCCCAGAGCTGCATGGGTGTCTTGTAGGGACTGAGCCCCACTGCTGCCGCCGCGTCACTCGCGCCAATGCCAGAGAGCCGGGCTTGCAGCCAGGCGAGACGATCTTCCGCCTTTAGTTTGATCTTCATGCCACCGGCTCCTGCTCGCGTCTCTGTATCAAGGTTTCAATCGTCGTCACTGGTTTGTCTGGATGTTCACGATTCCATTCGAGAATCCCTTTCACGTCTTCCCAGGTGTCGCCTTGTGCCAGGATGTGAAAGCAGATCCCCTCATCACTGCCAGCGGTAAAGCGATAACTCCGCGTGGCGCTCCCGACCAGATCTTTCTCCTTCCGGACAGCACGCAAATCGCGGACGATCTGCTGGTACTCCGCGTCTGCCTGGAGAATCGCTGTTGATCGTGCGTGCATCGCCGCTCCCAATTCCTCCCACCTGGCAATGATGTCCCGGTACTTCTCCTCAGCTTCTCGCCTGGAGTCGATGTCTCCAGCGTGGCGCATGACGTAGAAGCTGGCACGTTTCCCGATCAGTTTCTTCAGCATCTTGACTGCCTGATCTCTCGTCATCGTCCCCCCTGCGTTCCTCCTCGACGGACCCGTAGTTCTCCTCAAACTCTCGCCGCGAGCATCGCTTAGGTGCCCGCATGTTGGCGACTCCACCAGTCATCCATTGCCTTCTTGACGTGCTCAAACAGATCGGCCGCTTCATCGGCTGTCGCGGCGATGACCTTGTGGCCGGCGCCTCGCCAGATCTCGAAGCGTTGCGCCTCGAAGTTGTACAACGAGAACTGCACGCGAACCCGCGTGGGCGTCATTGTGGCGGCTTGTGTCAGATCAGGCCCATCGCGCTCAGGACTGCGATTGCGATCGTAGACACGTTTGTGCCTAGTGCCGGCGAGCGGCATTCTTACGCTCCCATAACGTCCGCAAGCGTGGGACGAAGTTACTGTGGTCGATGGGGGACCACCACGACCGAATCCGCTCTTGCAAATTGCTCCAGAACAATGCGAGCAGTTCCATAGATCCCCTTGACCCACTCCTCGACTTCAGCGGCCCGAGTATGTGGTCCGATGGCGTACTCGTCTCCCGTGGCACGGCAGATGAGGCGGGTGTCAGCGACCTCGCCCCGAGCAAATTGCAACCGCGCGTATATGAGCGCCGCTGCCGATGCCGCATCAGGAAAGTAGAAATGCCCAACCCAGATCTCCCCGTCTTTGACAGACCATGCCCGGCGTCCCTCCATCCGCCCCCCGATCTACGGCCCTCATCGTGAGAGCTGCTACTTGACACTGCATCTCATGTGCCAATCTGAGCGACCTTGATTGGCGCCTGAACTCGCAGCCCCCTTCGTGGGCAGGGTATCACAGTCTCAGCCTGGGCAGACTAACGTCAATTGCGCGCGGCGATCTACGTGTCTCATGTGAGCGGTCTACGCTCGCGGGCCGGCGCAGGCGTGCGGGCGTGGCGGCGGGGCGTCGGGTGCCCATGCCCAGGCGCCCGGCGCGCGCGCGGACCCTGGCCGGCGGCGGGCGAAAGGATGCGCGAAAGTCTGGGGGGGATTCCTGGCGGGGTGGCGGCGGGCGTACAAACGAAGGGCGCCCCAGGCCAGGGCGCCCCGGTGGTGCTACGTGGTCGGCGGGCGGCTATACGCGCGGGATCGGCGGGTTCACCCAGGCGTCATAGGCTGCAAGGATGCGCGCGTTTAGCTCCTCCTGGCGTGGCCGGCGGTCGGTCCTCAATAGGGCAATGCTCCGGCGTTCGCCGTTCGTGGTGTAGTGCCGGCTCGGGTAGAGTACGCTCCGGTGTCCGTCGCGCGTCTCGTAGATCCGCCAGCCGATCAACCGCCAGCCCGTCAGCGGGCCTGTGAGGAAGTGCAGCGTCAGATCGGCAACGTACCCGCTCCGGCGGTCCTGGTCGCTCGTCTCGACGAATTCAAAGGTCATAGCGGAAGCCTCCGGTCTTTGGGCGGTTTGGGCTCGGGTCTGGTGAGTTCAAAGGGCGCCGGCTCTGGGGTCGGCGCGATCGGTAGCGGCGGGGTGTCGAGCAGTCGCGCGAAGTCGTCAAGGATGCGGCGCGCCTCGTCTGCGGTGGGCTCGTCCTGGTCGTCGTGGGTAGGGTTCTTGGTCATGGGTGGCGGGGCCAGGGCGCCCCGAAGGGCGCCCCGGCTGTCGGCTAGAAGTTGATCACGCGGGCGGGTCCGCTCGGCGTCGGCAGTGCGGGCGCGGCTGGCGGTCGCTCGAAGGGGATCGGGTCGGCGGGCACGCGCGGCCCCTCGCCCCGATTCGGTGCGGGTGGCTGGATGGTGGCGGGCATCTGCACGGGCTCGGCGTCGATGCGCTCGGCGCGCCGGCGGGCCGCGCCTAGCGCGCGCGTGGCGTCCGCCAGGCGCCCGGCCACGATCGCGGATTCGTCGGCGTGGTACTGGCCCGCGACCTGTGCGGCCTTCTCCGCGCGGGCATAGCGATCGGGCTCCAGTCCGATCGGCGCGTGCCCGTGCTCGATGGTGTACCGGAGGATGGCGTACCCGTCCGCGATGGGGTCGGCGTCGTTGCGGTCGGGCGCCTGTGGGATCGTCTGCATGGCGTTAGCTCCTCGCCTCGTACCACCCCGAAAGGGCGGCGGTTAGAGTCGCCGCCAGCCCGAAGCCGGCGGCGCGCGTGTCGTGGCCCAGGGCTAGCGCGCAAGCCGCGATGAGCCCCAGGGCGTAGGCTGTCTCGATCAGTGTCTTGGATCGTGGGTTCATGGTGTGGGCTCGCGGTCTACGCTGCCGCAACCTTCACGCGCTGCATGAGCCGGGCGGCTAGGCTGTCGAGTTCGAGCCGATCGGCAAAGTGCGTGCTGTCCTGGCTGATCCTGGTCAGTCCGTTGAACGCGCCCCAGATCGTGCGGGGGTTCGCCTCGTTCGCCGTGGCCGCGCGCATGGCGGCGGATGCGGTCGACTCGGGGATCTTCAGCCAGCGTGTGAGGTTCTCGATCGCGTCCTGTTCGCTTGCCCCGATCGGCGTGGCGATCGCGGCGTCGATGAGCCGGCGATCTTCACTCTCGGGCCGTTCCAGCCAGCGGGCCGACTGACGAAGGGCGCGCGCTACGTCTGACTCGAAGTGTCGGCCGACGTGCCGCCGATTGAAGTCGATCACCTGTTCCGTTCCGGTCAGTAGCAGGTTCCCGCATATCGTCCGGAACCAGAACGCGCGGATTCGGCAGGGCCGCGCGCCGGTTTCGCTGTTCGTGACGATCAACCCACGATACATGGATCCGTCGCCGTTCCGAACGGTGGGATCGTTCACGATCGATCCGCCGTCCGTCAACAGTAGAAACATGTCTCGATCGCTGCGGTAGGCTCCACCCTTGCCCCCTTCCCAGATCGGCGGCAAGTCGAGCGCGGGCCGCGTGGCGCGCGTCTGGTTCACGATGTCGATGAGATCAACGTCCCACAGTCGGCGGTACTTCTGGCTCGTGATGGCGCGCACGATCGGCGCCTGGTCGCCGCGCATCCTGAGCAGTAGCTTGTGATCCTCGCGGAAGCCGCGATCGTCGTCGCCGTTCGGCCCGATGCGGTGGGCGCGGGCTGCGTCGGCGTTCAAGCACGCGGCGGCGAGTTCGGGCGCCTGCCGGCGGATGTAGTCGCGGGGTGCCTGCAAGTATGAGCACAACTGGCCGAACGCCCAGGGCGTCATTTCGGCGGCGGTTCCAGTCGGGCCGATGAGGTGGAGCCCGGCGCGCGGGTCTGGCGCCGGCGCGATCCGGATGTCGCGGGTGTAGAGTCGCGCGGTTGCGCCTTCCGTCTTGTCGGTCAGGGCTGCGGCGCGCAAGGCGTCGACTGATCCGTACTTCTGATCATCGGGGCGGCTGTAGTACTCGTGCTGTGCGATCCGTTCGTTCATCATGGCGTCTCACTCCTCTGTCTAGTTGGCGGTTCTGCGGTCTACGGTGTCGAGCATGGCGGCGCGGGCGGCGATCGCGTCTCTCACCTGGTCGGCAAACGCGATCGCGGCGCTGCGGATGAGGTCCGCGCGGTACGTCTTGATCATGCAGGTAGCGCACTGGTTCGCGGGGCTCGCGATCGTCCCCTCTGGCGTGTCCATCGTCGCCCAGGTCGTCACCCCGTCATGGCCGATCGGCTTGCCGCACGTCTCACACGGGCGGGGGTGTCGGGTCATGCGTCGATCCTCTCTGCCTGCATCGTGTGGCCGAACGCCCGGCGGAGTTCCGCCCAGGTGCCACAGAGCGCGGTTGCTTCGCGCGGGTTGGTCGTCCATGCGTCGGGCGCCGGCGTCAAGCACTGGCCGGCGAACCCGGCGCGCCTGGTGATCCGCCAGTACTCCCGCCCGGCGTCGGTGTCGCGGTAGACTCTCCAGCTTCCGATCGTGTCGTGCATCCTGTCCCCCTCTCTCTTACTGTTCGTAGTGGTACGCCCTGATCGCTTCGAGTTCGTCACTCTCGACGCCGGAGGTGATCTGGTCGAAACATGGCCCGCCAGGGAAGGGCGAGCAGTCGCGGTGCGAGTGGCAGCAGGGGTATCCGTTGCGCTGGTTGTGGGCATCCTGCGCGGCCTGTGCCATCCGGCGCGCGTCCGGCCAGGAGATCGGCTGGCCGTTGTGGTAGTGCCACGGTGACGGAGTGGGCATCGGTGATCCTTTCGACTGGGGGGCGTTGGGTCATTGGGTCCGGCGCGCTTCGTCGCCCCGTCCGTTGCCGCCGGCTAACACTAACTGTCGGTGTTCAGTAGCAGACCTCGTGCCGTTGTTCTAGCGCCGTTACTACAGGCGGCGCGCGTTGTCGTCCTGGTGGAGTCTGCCGGCGAGGATACAATAGCCGTCGTCCCGTGACATTATTAGTCGTTTGGGCTGTTTAGTTTACATAATACCTATTATGAGACTCTGGCCCCCCTCGACTGCATGGGGTCGGCGCCTGGGCTAGGGGGCAGGTTGCGCGCTCACGCGGCGCCAGGGTGTAGGGGCGGTCTACGGGCGCATGGGGGCGAGCGGGTAGGGGGGGCACCCCCCTCGGTCGGAGTCCCATGTACCCACGTAACCGTTCAACCTCTAGGCAAATAAGAACTTAGGACGGCAAAGTCTCTAGGGGCTGAGGGGTTCGGTATCCGCGAGTTGTGTGGTCACGGTGCGTAGCAGCTCGGGAGAAAACTGGGGGGGGCTTCCGATTTTCGGGGGGTATGCTTCTGTTACGTCTCAAGTGGCTCAAGCACTTACGGGGATTGGGCTACAGCTTCGTTCGGGAGCACACGAAAGAGTAGATCTTCATGATCTAGGAGAGAGGATCGAGAGAAGATCAGAGGAGAAGATCTATGTACATAGATCTAGTACATGATCCAAAAGATCCAGAGACGATCAACCGCGAGTCTGCCTGTGGGCTGAGAAGGGGGGTCTAAGGCGGAGACTTTGCCGGGTCCGTGTCAAAAAACCCCCCAAATGATCGACAGGACCGTCTGGAACGCGCGTTGCAGTGGGGGAGGCATGAGTCGCAAGAGTCCCTATCCAGAGCCGCAGGGAACGACGAAAGCCGAGCAGTTGGCGTGGTATGTCTCGTATTCCGCGAACGGCGGGGGCACGGAGGCGCCGCCCTATGTCTGGTCGGTTGAGGATGTCGTCGCGGCAATGGAGAAGGTCTGTAAGCTCCGGCAACGACAGGTGCTGAGACTGCGATGGCTGACGGACGGGCCAGCGTTGACGCAGAAGGAAGTGGGGGCAATCTTTGGGGTGACGCAATCGACCGTGCAACAGTCGGAGTCTGGGGCGATCGAACGTCTGGGGCGGTATCTCCGTGCGGTGCGAGCGCGCGAGACGATGGCGATGGTGCCGGAGATCGAAGCGGCGCCGCACGCGGACAACGGGGAGAAGGGAGGGCAAGATGCCTGACGTGAATCACGAGGCGCTGGTGCGCCGGGTCCGGAGTCAGTATGGGACGTTGATTGCGGTCGAGACGGCGTGGCAGGTGACGAACGAGGTAGCCTGGCTTCTCAGGAATGAGGGCTGCGGGCTGCTTGGGAAAACGCCGGGCCAAACGCAGGTCAACGGCACCTCGGTGGATTGTCTCCGGTATTTGGATGGGGATTGTTTTGACATTCTGGGCAGCGCGACGGGGGAGCCGGGCCAGTTGGTGCCGGCGACTCCGCAATGGTTCCGAACGGCGCCCTCGGGATGGTGGGTCGCCCCGAAGGATCCGGATCTCGTCGATGGGCCGGACCCGACGCCAGAGCCGCCGCCGGACGATCTGGAAGCCCGCGTGGAGGCGCTCGAAATGCAGGTGAAGGCGCTCGATGGGCGGGTGAAGCGTGCCGGGGATATCCTGGCCGGGAGGTAGCTGGAGGTGACAGAGGATGAACGGCAGACACGCCTGGAGCAATTGATCTGCGAGCGGCGTCAGGTGGTCGACAGCGCGGCGCGGGTACGGCGGGTGCTGGACACCCTAGAGCGCCTGAGTCAGCGAGACGAGATGCAGGACTACGAGATCATGGTCTGGCAGAATGCGGTGGCGGACGCCGAGAACAAGATCATGCGGCTCACGGCGACGATCCCAGGGGGACGTGGCGACGAGGAGCCGATCGAGGTGTATGTCGCGCGGGTCCGCCGGCAGCAGGACGAGGCGCTCGCGGAGTTGGCCTATGCCCGCAAGCGACTGGCCGGATTAGGCGGGTAGGATGCGCGTGAGGCTCGCGTGGTACGAACAGCATTTTGCGGCACAGGTGGGTGTCTTGCGCCACACGCTTGCGCTGAAAGAGGGACGGGCGGATAGCGCCGGCTTGTCGCGTGACGCGGACGGGTGGTCGCTGCACATCGAAGGCGCGATGGGCGAGATGAGCTACGCCAAAGCGACGAACCGCTACTGGAATGGCAGCGTCAACACGTTCAAGCGCGACGGGGATGTCGGACGGATTCAGGTTCGCACGCGCAGTCAGCCAACCTATGAATTGATTGTGCGTCCCGATGATCGGGATGACGACGAGTTTGTGCTGGTGCGGGGACGATCTGGCGAGTATCACGTCGTAGGACGGATCGAGGGGCGACACGCCAAGCGACCGGAGTGGTTGAAAACACATGGCAATCGGTCGCCGGCCTATTTCGTGCCAGACTGGGCCTTAGCGCCCATCGAAGGAGTCTCAGATGCCTGACCTCAGCTTGATCGAACGCGCGCGGCGGCAGCTCGATGCGACGGATCTTGTCGCCGTCACCCTCTGGGGCGAGGCTCGCGCGGAGCCGATCGAAGGCATCGTTGCCGTGGGGCATGTCATTCGGAACCGCGTCGTAGACGAGGCGCACCGATGGGGATCGGTGTGGCAAGATGTCGTGCTCGCTAAGCGGCAGTTTTCGTGTTGGATTCCGGAGGGCGGCGAGGCGAACTATGCGCGCATGGTGGCCCTGGTCGATCGACTGATTGCCATGAAGCCCGCCGGCGAAAAGAGCTTCATGCAGTGCTGGTGGGTCGCGCGTGGGGTCATGGATGGCATGATCAAAGACAACACGCGCGGCGCCAATCACTACTACGCGCCCGCCCTCCTGCCGAAGCCGCCGTCGTGGGCAAAAGCCGGACGCATGACGGCAGAAATTGGCCGACACTTGTTCCTCCGGCTGTAGTGTTACACTGTCCTGACCTCGGCGCCAAGATTGAGCGCGAGGCGTGAACGGGGCGGGTCGCCCACCGGACTGCTCGGCTCGTCCCTGTTCACGTTTTGAGATAGAGGGCGTCATGGCGTGGTGGAAGAAAGTCCCGTGGAACATCATCGCGGAAGCGGTCATGCGCTGGTGGCAGGAACGCCAGGCCAAGAAAGCCATTGAGGAAGCTGAGCGCGCCCGACAAGAGGCGCTGAAAGCCGCCAATGATCCCGACCATCGCTGACATTCGGATTGCCGGCCCGATGAGTGACGGCGAAGTGTTCCACTGGCCGATCACGTCGCGGATGACGGTCAAGACGACGGACGATCTGATTGACTTTCCCCACAGTCGCGCCGGGCAGTGGCCGGTCGAAGATCCCTTTGGGGACGGGACGGCGACGGAAGCCTCGCTCTGGGCCATTTGTCGTGTGGGCGAGCAGTGGATTGCCGGCACGATCGACTGGGTGCGGCCTGGGCAAACGCACAAAACGCGCCCTGCCAAAGAGTATGGTCCCTGCTGGAAAGCCGGCTACGATAGCTACGCCGGCCCGACGCGCGGCGAAACAGTCGGCTACTTTGTCTCGACGCTGGCACGGATGGGCAAGCGGTCAGCCGTCAATGAGCGCAGTCAGATTGTGTGGATCAAGTATCAGACCAATCAGATTCTGGGAGAGGAACCCATGACGCCTGATCCTGACGAGCCTGACGACCCAGAGACGCCAGTGCCCCCCATTCCCGTGCCTGACGACCTGGCCGATCGGATTGCGGCGAAGATTGTCTCCCGCATGTTGCCGTTCATGGCGGACATCCTCAATTCGCTGGAGGAAGATGTCAACCGGGAGCGTCCCATCGAGTTCAAGATCTTTGGGAAGACCATCAAGGGCAAACTCGGACGACCGGGGTGATGTGTGTGCCAATCGACGCATCGGTTCAAACTCCTCGAAGCGCGGGTAGCCGTGTTGGAACGCTTCATCACGTCCATGTTCGGCGCACGGGCGATGCAAATGTCGATGTCGCTCGCGGACGTGGCAATGGCGGCACAAGAGGTGGTCCATGAAGCCAGACGAGCTTCGGAAGGTCCGTGCCCGCACTGCGGCGGTCAAGTCCAAGCCAACTGCGGCTGTCGCGGCCTCGACTGAGCCGACGCCCGTCACGTTGGCGCCGGTGAAGGTCATGGACGAGACGGAAGCGGCGAAAGCCGTCCTCGCGCTGCGGCTCGCCGGGCATACGATGAAGGAGATTGGGACGGAGATTGGCGCCAGTCCCAATACCGTGCGGCGCCTGCTCAAGCTCTCAGAGCCCAAGCGCAAGGTCTATGAAGATCTGATCGATGGGCGCGCAGTCCCGGCGGCAATCGACAATCTGATCGAAGGGCTCGAAGCCGGCGACAAGGACTACACCATCAAGACGCTCGAAGGACGGGGGCTCCTGGTCAAGCATTCGCACGCGGATGCCGTCGCGCCTAAGAGTGCATTCCAGTTCAACATCGTGGTCGAACAGCCAGGGGAGGGTCGCGCGGATCCGATTCTCGGATCGGTGGTTGGGGTGCCGCGCGCACTGGAAGGAGACGCCTCGTGATTCCTTCGGTCGAAATTGACGTACCTGGTCGCGGACCCGTGCCGGTGTTCAATGACCACGAGCGGGCGGCAATCGAACGTGCGATTGTCGGCTTCTATGGTCGATTGCCTGATCCGGCCACGGTCCAGATCATCATCCAACATCTTGCCGAGATTCGGATCCTGGGGATCGGAATCGAAAAGGTGCTGAATGGCGATTCCCGTGTTGGTTACTCGGAAGCGGAAGGGCTCGTCTTCCAGGGGCCGAGTCCCGCTCTCACAGCTCCCCCCTGCTGACACGCCAGAACGCGCCCTGGCGTTTGCTATCATTCGTCAGGCGTTCCATGATGCGGCCTATGCCCGGTCGCCCATCCTTCGCGCCGATGCGATGCGATGGTTGACGGAGCCTTCGGAGTGGTTGGGCTTTTGGTGCTCCGTGGCTGGCACGACGCCCCCACGTCTAGCAAGGGCCGTTCGCGATGCAACCCCATCCCGCCGCAGTCTGCGTCAGATGCACCGCCGTCGTGCTAATCTGTCATTGCGATCGGAGCCACCCGCCGCGTAAAGTGGTGTGGTGTGAGGAGTGTCCCCCTCATGGCTTGGCACGACAAGGATCCGAAACTCCGGAACGAGACGAGTGGGGACGAGAACCGTCCAAGCGCAGCTAAGCGCGGGTACGACCGGCAATGGCGGAAAGCGCGCAAAGCCTTCCTCAAGCGATCGGGCGTCAAAGCCTCGAAACGTGTCTCCATCGATCACGTTGCGCCCCATAAGGGCGACAAGCGCAAGTTCAACGATCAAGACAACTGGCGGGCGATGGACACGCGCGCGCACAACCGGAAGGCGGCGCGGGAGGGATGAGATGCCACCACCCGTTTCAGTGCCTCGGTGTGATACCTGCAAGTTCTGGGTCAAAGAGAACGGATGGGGCCAGTGCCATCGCTTCGCGCCCTTCCCGGCTCTGGGCCTGGCGTGTCAGACGGCGCACGAACACAACGAAAGCGATGCCGTCTATCCCAGGACTCCGCCCCAGGAATGGTGTGGGGAATGGGTAAAAGCCTGATGCTGACGGGGATTCGGAATCTCGTTTACTTGTGTCACGTCAACCTCGCAGAACAGTGGAGCTACCTCATGGCAACCATCGAACAGTTCGAGTCCGCGATCGCCGCAATCAACGAAGCCACCAATGCCGTCGCCGCTGAAGTGGCGGCGCTCAAGGCGATCATCGCTGGCGGCGGGCTGAGCCCCGAGCAGGAAGCGGTCGTGCTTCAGTCCCTGACCGACATCGAAGCGAACCTCAAGGCGATTGCGGCGCCGCAGCCGCCGATCGCGTAAGCCCATGCCGTATGTGAGTCGCGCGCAACGCGGCTGGATGCACGCGAACAAGCCCGAGATGGCGAAGAAGTGGGACGCGCACACCCCGAAAGGGGCGAAGCTGCCCGCTCATGCCAAAGCCGGGCTGAAACGCGCGTCGGCCTCCTCGTGTAAGGGCAAATAGATGCCGGGTCCAGTGCTCCCACGGTCGTCGGCGCAGATGGCGCAGTATGCGCGGCGCCCCATGACCGGCTCCCTGTGGGATCGGGCCAAAGCCGTGATGTTGAACAGCCTCAATGATCCCTCGCAAGAGGTCATGGGGCTGTCCAATCCAATGGCGATCGCCGTGGTCGAACGGGCGGCGCCGGATGCACTCAAGGCCGCACTGCGACTGAAGCGCGCGAAGGGCGTGGTCGTGCCGGAATCCGCGCAGCCTGGGCTGAGCCTCGTGCAGAAAGCCTTGTACGAGATGGCGGATCGGTATCCTCGACTGGCCTCGCACTTTCGGTCGGCGCAGATTGGCGGCATGGCGCCAGGCAAATACAAGCAGACGGAAGCGACGGCAGAGTTTGGGTCGGGGGGACTGGAATCCCTGGTGCGATCGCGCGGGATTGACGAAGCGAAAAAGCGCGCCGCGTCAGCCGGCGAAGGCTATTTCGATTTCACCATCAATCCCAATCGTGTCCCTCAGACGCTCGACGAAGCGCGTGAGGTCGTCCGCCATGAGTTTGCCCACGGGGGCCAGACGCTCATGGACCCGTCGCGCATGGACAAAGCCTACGACCTGGCGCATCAGACGCATGGGTACAAGGGCAATCCGGCTGAAACCCTGGCGCGCATTAGCGGACGCCGGGCCTATTCCAGCAATCCCGCCGCGCACGAAAAGACGTTCACGCAGCTCATCACCGGAAAAGATCCGCGCAAGGTCGCCCAAGAAGCCTGGCGACAGGCCCGCGAGTCGTTCCAGCGACAGGGCGTCAACAGTCCGTCCTCGCTGCCGCCGACTCGCCAGAGGTTCTGATGCCTGGGCCAGTGCTTGCCCGTCCGCCAGAACCGCGCCGCCCGGTCGAGGGATCGATGTGGCAGCGGGCCAAAGCGGTCCTCCTCAATAGCCTGAATGACCCTTCGCAAGAAGTCTTGGGCATGGGAGCGCCGTTGGCAATGGCGACCACCGGGCGCGCCCTGGCAGGGGCGCGACTGGCGCGAGCCATGCAACGCGCGCCACAGCCGCTGACGGAAGCCGTCAAACTCTCAGAAGGCGGACTGGCGTTGCGCCAGCCGATCCTGTCTCGGCTCGAAGATGCGCTCGAAGTGGGCGCCACGCGCCCGGCGGATTGGCAGGTGGGCGATCGACTCTTGCCGGCAGCAGGCAACGCGGAGGAACTGGAACGGTATGTCCGTGGGGTCGGCGCTACGTCGCCGTCGACACAATTCGTCAAGAACATCGACGAGTCACTAGGCGCGCACGAGCTGTACTTGCGCGGCCAGCCGTTGACGAACGAAAACCTTGCCCGGCAGGGAATCGGCATCGCGACCAACAAGGGACCGAACGTGCGGCGGGCGTATGCCGGCCAAGAACTGTTGTCCGAAGGCTATCCGATGAAAACGGAGTCCTTCTCACAGCTCCTCTTGGGCAAAGATCGCTACCCGCTCGATTCGCACACGATTCAATTGTTGGGGAGCAATCCTGAGCAGGGGATTAGCAAGATTCTGCCGGACGTGCGGGCGTACTTGCAGTCGGTTCTCGGTCGTCGCGTGTCGCCGGGCGAAGCCTATCTGATGATGGAGAGTGCGGTCGGTCGAGGGCTCCGTCAGGTCGCTGGACGGGCATTTCGTCCTGTGGATACGTTCGCCCAGATGTGGGAGGGCATTCGAGGCTCGAAAGGCTTGCCCTACTATCGCGGCATGTATGACATTCTCGACCGGATGGGATTGACGGCACCCGGCGCGCTGCGCGATCCAAAGCTCGTGAGTCGCGCGAGGGGCACCGCATTTGCTGTCGGGAAGGGCCGCTAGGCATGAGCCGCCTGACGCGGGCCAATCCCCAGACCACGATCCGTATCCTCCACAATCCCTATCAGCAAGCGTTCTTGGCCGCACGCCGGCTCCGGTTGCAGGACGGGACGCGCGGGTTTCAGCGGCTCGCGTTGATTGCAGGACGACGCGGCGGCAAAACCTTTGTCGGGGGCTTGTCCGCAACGGAAGAAGCGTCCGTCCCGAATACCGTGGGATGGTGTGTCGCGCCGACCTATGGGGATTTGCACGATTACGTAATCCCGTCCGTCCTGCGCGTGATGCCGCGCGATGCGATCGAGGACTGGAGTGAGAAGCACTACGAGCTGAAACTCAAGAATCACTCCATCATTCAGTTCCGTTCCGGGGAGGATCCAGAGCGGATGCGCGGACCCTCGCTCGACTGGGCCTGGCTCGACGAGTGTCGCAAGATGCGTCAGGTGGTGTGGGACACCCTGCGACCGGCGCTCGCGGACAAACGCGGAGTCGCCTGGTTCACCACGTCACCTAACGGCTTCGACTGGCTCTATCACACGATCTACAAACGCGCACAGCCGGGACCGCACCAAACGCCCGGCTATTGGGCGGTGCGCTACAAGACGATCGACAATCCCGCGATTCCCAAAGAGGAAGTCGACGAAGCGCGGGCCACGATGGATCCGCTCTGGTTCAAACAGGAGTTTGAGGCAGAGTTCGTCTCGTTTGAGGGCGCGATCTACGGCGACAAGATTGAAAGCGCCTTACTCCAGACCGATGAAGACGTGCGCGCGTGGCTTCCAAGCTGGCCGTTCCTTGATCCGACCTATCCGGTCATTGTGGGCATTGACCCTGGGGCTGATCATCCCTTCGCGGCTGTGGCGGTTGCGGCGACTCCAAAGGGCTTGTTGGTCTTCAAAGAATACTCGCGCCGCATGGCGTCGGTCGCGGAGCACGCGATTGCGGTGCGGAGTCTAACGGCTGGCACCTCGGATGTGCGCTACGGCATCGACAAAAGCGCCACGCAAGTGCAGATCGAGCTGGCGCAACATGGCATCTCAGCCTCAGCCGCAGACAATCAGGTCTGGTCAGGGATTCAACGCATCCTATCCTGGCTGAAGGTGGGGCGCCTCAAGATTGTCGTGCCGGCGTGTCCCCTGCTCGTCCAGCAGCTTCGATCGTATCGCTGGAAGGACACCGCGAACTCACGCACGGGCGAGCGCGGGAAAGAGTCGCCCTTCAAGTTTGATGACGATTTGCCAGATGCGTTACGGTATGCCGTGATGACGTGGCCGGAGCTACCGAGCGAGCCAGTGCCGGTCGCAGGCCGGACGTTGGATTCCGTGCCGGAAGCTCTCCGGTGGGCATGGCAACGGGAGCGCCGGCTGGAACGGGATCCCTCCACGGTAGAATGGGACGCAGACGCGGTGCCGACCGGCGATATGTTTACGTGGTGACGCGGGGTAGCTCAGTGGCTAGAGCAGTGGACTCATAACCCACAGGTCGGGGGTTCGACTCCCCCCCCCGCAACCAAGTCAACAAGGGGGACTATGTTCATTCCGAAATGGGTGTTCGAGCGATTGGCTGACCGTGGCCCGCAGCAGGAAACACAACGGCTACTGTCGGAGGCGATGCGGAACGTCTCAGACCTGCACGCGCAGAACGCAACCCTGCGTGGACAGAACGTCGAGCTGGAGAAACGGGTCATCTCTGCCGAGACGACCCTGGACTGGTTTCGGGTCCGTATCAATCAGTTAGAGGCAGAACGCGCTATCCTGTTGTCCAAGCAGGTGGGCGCGCCGATGTTTGCCGCGCAGGTCCAGCCGGCGGCAGAGGGCAGCGGCAGCGGGCGCCCCTCGATCATGGACGATTTGACCTTTGAGGACGTGGGCGACGAGCGGGCGGCACAACTGGGTCTGCGCGAGTCCATGTAACGAGGCGACGGATGTCAGACAGCTATCTTGGTCCCGAACGTGTACCAGCACCCACGACGGGGGCGGAAGGCACTCCAGATGGGCTGGAAGATGCGGTGGAGTCGATCTTCGGGGGTCAGCCTAAGGCCACAGACCCCTACGCGGACGACAAGAAGCTGCTGCAAGTCCTCGAAGACGCCAAACGCGAGGCGCTGGACGGACGATGGGTCTTCGAGCGCGCCTGGTGGCGCAATTTGCTGTACGTCCTAGGTCGGCAGTGGATCTACTACGACAAGAAGCGCGGGCAGTGGTCCGACAAGCGCATGGCCGAGTGGATCCCGCGCCCGGTGACGAACAAGTTTGCCGAAGCGACCGAAACCCTCCTGGCGATGCTCTCCAGCATCAATCTTCAGGTGTATGCGCGTCCGGTGGGCACCTCCACGCCGAATGTAGCCGCAGCAGAGGTCGCGGATGAGATCGAACCCTTCATTGCGGCGGAGCACCGCATCGAAGATGAGTTCCGCACGGCAGATTTTTGGTCGATCGTGACGGGCAATGCGTTCCTGACGCCATATTGGGATCCCACGGCGGCGGAAGGCGAAGTGCTCGTCGTCTACGAACGCTGCCAACAGTGTCAAAACGTCGCCTCGCCGCAGGAAGTCGTCACCGCTGGCGGGGCGTGTCCGAAGTGCGGTGGTCCCATGCAGCCCCAAGCGCAAGATGAAGGGGGCGCCTTGATTGGGGAAAAGCTCAACCAGGGGCGGGGTCGCACTGAAGCTCTGTCGCCTTTTGAGGTGGCAGTGCCCTCGTCCTACAAGACATTTGACGAAGTGCCGTTTGTGATTCGGATGCGCTTCCGTCCTGAGCGTTGGTATCGGGATACTCTGCCCGACATCGCACAGAAGCTGCGATTTCAAACCAGTCCCTCAGAACGCTCGCTCCAACTGCTCCGTGCCCTCGCAAACCAAACGGATAATTCCGGCCTGATGCAAGCGTTCGGGTTCGGGGGCGCATCCGATCCGCACTCCACCGGCATTCCCGAATACGAATTGTGGATGAAGCCCACACGGGAGTTCCCCGAGGGGCTGTTCTTGCGAGTTGCCGGCGAAGGGAGTAGTGCGACGGTCATTCGAGGCGAAGGGCACGATCCCGGCCCCCTGCCCTACCACGATCGGGAAGGGAATCCGATGTTCAACTGGATCCACATCCCCTTCCACATGGTTGGCGGTCGGCTCTGGGGACGTGGCGCGCTCGATCTGTGTGTCCAGAAGCAGGATCAGATCAATCAGCTCGATTCGCTGATGCAATTGGGCGTCCAGCGCATGTCGAATCCCGTCTGGCTCAAGCCGAAGGGCGCGGAGATCCGATCGTTCACGGGCGCGCCTGGGCTCGTCGTCGAATACAACCCCCTCGCCGCTGGCGGAAACGCCAAACCAGAGAAGATCGAAGGTTCCAACATGCCGGTGACGCTGTTTCAGCTCCGGCAGCAGTACCTGACGGACTTCGAGCAGCTTGCCGGGACGCTGGATGTGTTGAAAGGCACGCAACCGAAGGGCATCGAGGCGTTTTCGGCGCTTCAGTTGCTCGTCGAGCGCGCCCAAAGTCGGTTTGCGACCGTGTTCAAGGAGCGCGGGCAGGCGTATCGGCGCTGGTACACGATGGCGCTGGAGCTGGAACGCGAGTTTGGCCCGACTGAGCGCGTGCTTGCGGTAACGAAGCCCAATTCCGGCTATACCTTCAAGCATTTCGAGAAAGCCAGCCTCCAGGGAGCGGTGGAGATCCTAGTGGAAGACGGATCCCAGGCGCCCAAGACGAACCTGGGCCGGCGCGCGGCGATCGAACACGCGAATCAGCTTGGCCTGCTCAATCCGAAGGATCCGGAGCAGCAATTTGCCATCCTGAAGGGCTTTGGTCTGTCGGATCTCGTCCCGTCGCTCGATTTCGACGTGAAAAGCGCCCTCGCGGAGCAGGATGCCTTCGAGACGTGGGTCGCGGAGAACGTCCAGAACCTGCCGATGGTTGGCATGGCCGTTCAGCAGTTCCAGCAGCAGATGGCACAGTGGGGTCAGGTGGCCCAGGCGTCCGCGCAGATTGGCGGGATGCCGCCGCCTCGCCCACAGCTCCCCCCGATCACCCCGTTTCAGCACAAGCTGTACCACAACGCGATGGTGCATTTTGCGGAGCACCGCAAGTGGGCCAATTCGGATCGGGCCAAAGAGATCTTCGCCGGCGCGCCGTTCCTCGAAGTGATTTTCTTGCAGCACCTGGAGGAGACGAAGGCAGCGGCCATGCAAGAAGCGATGGCCGCGCAAGCGGCGGCGGGTCCACCAAAACGCGGGTCCGCAATGGAACGGTCCAATTCCGAAAGCGGCAATCCGGACGATGAGCCGCACGGGAACGCAGAATCCAACCAGGGTCGCGGCCCCGAGTAAGTCTGACACTACCCGTCAAAGTCTTGACGCGCTTGTCACTTGATTGACAAGCCTATAACAGTTCTGTCACTCTCTGCGTGACGCTCCTCGCGGACCCTACCGCGTCAACAAGGGAAAGGGAGACGGTATGTCAGACACGTTCGACGCCGGGTACGACGGCGCGCAGGGCGAAACCGGATCGGCCGCGCCCACCGATCAACAGCAGACAACCCCTCAGGGTCAACCGTCGCCAGCCGGCGCGGAAGCCGGCGATCCTGGTGCTGAAAAAGAGGGTTACATCCCACGGCATCGCTTTCAGGAAGTGATCGAAGCGCGGCGCCAGTGGGAAGCCTCAGCCCGCGAGGTGTACCAGCAGCTTCAGCAAGCGCAGCGTGAGCTTCAGGAGCTGCGGGGCCGGTCCCAACAGCCACAGGCTGTGGACGAGAACACCAAGCGGATTCGGGAGCAGATCTTCGAGGTCATGCCCGAATTGAAAGCCGTCATGGAATTGGCGGCGCAAGCTGACTCGTTGAAAGCGGCGGCAGAAGCGGCGCCGGGAGTCCAGCAGTTGCAGGAGCAATTCTTCAACAATCTGGGCGCTCAGGCGGTTCGGACGTTGGACGGGGCGATCAACGCCACGTTCAAGGGTACGCAGGTGCCTGATGGAGTGCGTCGTGGATTCCACGTCGCCTTCATTGACTACCTAGACCAAGTGCCCGATGCTCGCCAGCGGTATATGCAGGGCGATATGAGTATCGCAAGCGAGTGGTGGGCACAGTGGCAGAAACAGCTCCTCGACCCGTATCGGCGGTCGGCCACGGTACAGACGCGCGAGTCCGCGCAACGGATTGCCAGGCTTCCCAAAGCTGGACCGTCGTCGCAGACCCTGGGCGCGGGAGGGCCGGCGAAGCCGAAGACGGAAGACGAGCTGCACGATGCTGCGTTTGAGGCGCTGATGAGCCGCATGAATGGCTGATCGGCGTTCGGAGTGAACCAATGGGAGCGGACACACAGCAGATCGACGGAATCCTGAAGGACTACTACGAGGATTTCGTTTCGGAACAGGTCAACAACCGGAACCCCCTCAAGGACTTGTTCAAGTTCGAGAGCCAGGGGTTTGCTGGACGTGAGGTCGTTTACGCCGCACAGGTCCAGCGCAACATCTCGCCCATGTTCGTGGGCGAGGATTCCGCCTTTGCCGACGCCGGCGCACAGGGTCATGTGCAGGTGCGGGTCACGCAGCGCAAGCTGATGGCGCGGATTCGGATCACGTCGGAAGCCATCTCGGACTCGATGTCCAACAAGGGCGCGTTCAAGCAGGCGCGTCGGGACGAGCAGCAGGGGCTGATTCGGGACATCGCGCGGCGTGAGGAGTATGCGCTGGCGACCGATGGGCGCGGCGTGCTCTGCCTCGTCGACGATGCCTCGCCCACCGGCGGGGCCACGATGACCGTCGATGCCCCCGGTGGCGTCACCGGCGACAACTTCGGCAACCGCTTCGTCATTCCCGGCATGTGGATCGGGTTTGTCAATCCGACCACGGGCGCGTTGCGCGCGGACATCTTCAAGGTGTTGTCGTGCTCAACGGACGGCACGTCGATCACGATGTCGGGCACCCCGACCGTGGCGGCGGACAACGATTACATCGTGCAGGTCGCCAACTCGTCGGTGACGGACATTCTGGACACGAGCTACGAGCACGCCTTCTGGGGCATGATGGCGCTCGTCGACGACGGCACCTATCGCAGCAACTACTTCGGGATCGACCGTGCGACCTATGGCAACTTCAATGCCTACGTCAAGGCCAGCACGGGCGCACTCTCGGTCGACCTGTTGCAGCAGGTGTCGGACATCCTCGATCAGAAACTGGGCTCGAAGATCGACATGATTCTCGGGCACCACTCGGTTCGTCGCGTCTACCTGAACCTGATGGCAAGCGACCGGCGTTACACCGCTGGCTCGCTCCAGCGTCCGGACGCCGGCACCACGGCGTTCACCCAGGGCGACATCACAGTGGGCGAGATTCCCTTCAAGGTGATCCGCGACTTCCCGCTGGACACCCTGATGTTGCTCGACAAGGCCAACTCGGGCTGGATCTGCTACGAGTCGGAGCCCGGCAAGTGGGTGGATGAGGACGGCCAGGTGCTCGTCCGTATCGGATCCGGATCGACCGGACGCGATGCGTTCGAGGCGTGGTATCGCATCCGCAAGCAGTACCACTGCCGTTACCCCGGCTACAACGCTCGTCTGGACGGCATCACAGGCACGTCGCTTGTGGTCGTTCGCGCGGAGTAACATAGGCGGGACACCGGGGCGCTTAGAGCGCCCCGGTCGCCCCGCCGTGTTCTAAGGGGGACAGAAGAACGTATGGCTGGACAACACTTCGCCACGGGGTTCGTGAAAGTCGGCAATCGGTCGGATCAGGACATTACCGTGACCTACGATGGCCGGTCGTGTGTGATTCCGAAGAACGGGTTTGTGTTCATGTCGGAGGCAGCGGCGCAGCGGGCGATCTACCAGGCTCGCATCATGGGGACGGAAGATCCCTACGCGCCAGACACATTCGACTCGTATCTCTACGTGGACGGGTGGAATCTGCCGACGACACCGATCAAGTACGACCAGTCGAAGCTCGAATGTCTCGATCGCTCGCAATTGCCTCCCGATCGGCAACATGCCACAAAGGTCGATCATGGGCGCCCTCGGGCGGAAGCGGGCAGGCAAGAGGGTGTGTTCAACGACGTGCCCGTATTTGCTGGAACGAAGGATGGCTAACTGGCTGGCCCCTCGCAATCCGTGGAATCTCGATCCGCCCCCCGATTGGGTGCGGAAACAGCTCCATGCGTATGACAAGGAGCTAGTCCTCATGGCTGGCGTGAAAGAGCCAGTCTACCGTCTGATGCGGCGATCTCCGGCGGCGCATCGACTGAAGGCGATCAACCGGGACGATGAGCTAGCAACGGCACTCGCGCATGGGCTCGTGCCCGTGACTAGCTTGTTGAAGAATCCCAATTGGTTCGAGCTGTTCCAATGGCTGCGTGACCACGATATCTGGGCGGCGGGTGGGCCAGAGGCGGCTGAACGGCAGCTCCTGGCAGCGGAAGCCAAGCAGCAGATCGATCGGGAGCGGGCCGAGCAGGACGAGCTAGACCAAGTGGGGTCATCGGCATGGTTCGCCAAACAGCTTCGTGCCGGTGAAGCGACCTTTGTGCGGGAAGGCGTGAAGTAAACGAGCCAGACTTTCGGGCCGCATCCTGTCTCTGGCGCAAGGAGTTACGAAAATGGCAGCATTCACGGTCGAAGCGGCAGTCAAGGTCAAGCAGAAGGTTCTGGCGGAGACGCGGAAGGCGCATGTGCAGGGCGCGCTGAAGACGCTGTTCTCCTACCTGTCACAGCACAAGGGCAATCCAGACCTGGCGTTCATCAACATCGGCACGGTTACGTCGGCGTCGACGTACACCACGGCACTCACGGGCACCCTCTACGGTTTGGTCCTCAAGAACCTGGATTCGACGGCGGCTTACGTCAAGGTCGACACCACGGCGTCGGTCGCGGCAACCTCGCCGGCGTCGATCACGCTCTTGCCGGCCAGCCAGCAGATGTTGGTGGCCTATCCTGATGGGTTGACGGTCGCCAGCGGGTTCGGGATTCGAGCCGATACCACGGCAGCGACGGCGGCGGCGCCGACGACTGGCGTGTGGGCGGTCGCGATCGTCGGCTAAGGCTGACGGTGCATGGCTGCGGCGGGGACATCCTGTCCCCTGTCCTCGCCGCAGTCCTCTGTCTGTTTTTAGGGGAAGGGTGGTAGCAACCAAATGGCGATTCGATCCAAGAACATCGACTCGGACAACACGGTCAACGAGTTCGCGCAGCAGATCATCCCTCTGCACTTCGAGGTGGTGAATGCGGACCTGGCACTGGCCTCCGCCAGCGTCGGCAAGGTGCGGATGCCCTGGGCTGGCAAGATCCTGTCGGCCTATGCCAACTATTCGACTTCCAGCGGGTCCGTCGACATCGCCCTGGCAAAGAACGCAGCGGCGATCTCTGGCGTCGTCACGTCAGGGTCGAATACCCTGACTCTCACGTCCTCGACCTTCGCGGCCGGCGATTATCTCGAACTGTTGGTCACAACGGCGTCAAACGAGTACGCCTATGGAGACGTGACCGTGTGCGTCCGGCCATACCTGGGCGTGCCCGAGCGCGTGGCAGCTTCGCTTGGTGATGCCTAAGGGGGTGTGTGATGGGGTATGGGTACAACCCTCGCGCACTGTTCCCTAACTTCTCCAAGACGATCAATGTGTCGTCTGGTGGAGCGAGCACGACCGCCAGTACGCTGGTCGCCGGTGTCACGGGCTGGACGATCTACGTGACGAACGTCGAGGTGTCGGTCACGCAGGACGGCGCGACACAGCTCAAGATCCAAGACTCGACGGGATCGGTCGTGTTCACGCATCCTCCCTCGCCGGGGCTTGTTCGCGCCACGGCGGAGTTCGGGGAAAACGGAATTGCGTGTACGGAAAGCTACGGGCTTCAGTACGTAAACAGCACGGCGGCGACGGCTTTCGCGTGCAAAGCCGTTGTGGAGGGCTACATGCGCCAAACGTCGCCAGTCTCGGTAGCGGCTCATGCGGCAGGGGTCATGCCCTGACGGGAGGCTGACGTGCCCGGCCCTGTGTTTCTGCTTCAGATCGTCACTCCGGAAGGCGAGGTCGCTCGCTTTCCGGGGGGCGGTCTTTTGGAACGCAACCTAATCGACGCCATCGCAATGGAAACGGCTAAGCGGCTGCGCTGGATCCATACCAAAGCTGGCGTCGAAAAGGCTGTCCGTGAGGCGACGGCGGAAGCGATCCTCGCACTGAAGCGGGAGACGGTCGGGATCGTCATGCGCTGACGATCAATGGACGGCTATCCGCCTTTTGCCAATCTCGTCTACGACGCAGGGACGATGAGTTGGGTCCGGATGACCCAACCGCTCGTCGATTCCCTGACAACCAATCTCTACCTCGCCGTCGACGGGGTAGAAGGCTTGTTGACTGACATCAAAACGCAGGGTGCGACGAACCTCGATGGTGCGCCGCGCGATGCGTTTTCCCGCCAGCGGGTATCGGATCCCACGACCCTCTTTGACGCCTCGTTTGAATACGGCGTCGATCCCGATCAATTCGAGTCCTTCACGGCAAGCACCGGATCCGTCACGCATTCTACCGCGTCTGGTATGGCGACGTTGACGGCTTCGGCGTTCCTCAATTCCCAGGCGACCCTCGTCTCTCGCCAGTACCATCGCTATCAGCCTGGTAAGAGTCAGATGGTGGTGATTACCGGGCGACTGGGCACGGCGGTGGCTGGCGTTAGCAAACGCATGGGCTATTTCGAGGTGAGCGACGGGATCTATCTGGAGCAGAAGGGCACCAGTGGGTTGTACTGGGTGCGGCGAGACTCCACCAGTGGGTCCGTCTTCAACCATGAAGTCGCCCAGGAGGATTGGAACCTCGATACGCTCGACGGCAATGGACCGTCTGGTATCACACTGGATCCTGCCGATACCAATATCGTCTTCATCGATCTGCAATGGCTTGGCGTCGGTCGCGTGCGCTGCGGCTTCGACATTGATGGGGTGGTCGTCTACGCCCACGAGTTTCTGAATGCCAACAACGGACAAGTGCGCCCGTACATGCGAACGGCGAATCTGCCGGTGGCCTGGGAAATTGTCAGTGGAGGCAACGCGGGCTCGTTAGAGGCGATCTGTTGCTGCGTCATCTCTGAGGGCGGCTTCGAGGAGAATCGCGGCGAGAGCCTTTCGGCTACGGCAGTCACGGGGCGCACGGTATCGGCTCGACGCGCGCTGTTGTCCATCCGTCCAAAGGCCACACTCGCGGGACTCACGAACCGCAGCTTGATCTTGCCGACAGATTTTGCCGTGGTCGGATCTGGCACCAATATCATCACGTTAGTCGAACTCGTCTACAATCCGACGTTCACGGGGACGCCAACGTGGTCGAGCGCGAGCGCGGAATCTAGCGTGGAGTTTTCGGTGCATGGCGATGCCGCAAACGGCGCGTTCACGGGCGGCACGGTGGTCGATTCGTTTTTGCTGGCTGGCACCACGCAGCAACGGCAGAGCACCCTGGGCAAGATTACCGCGCGCTATCCGATCGTCCTTGATCGGGCGGGCGCGAATCCGCGAGCCCTTTCGTTAGTCGGGACGGATGTCTCAGGCACGGCGACACTCTATGCGACGATGACCTGGCGGGAGATTCGGTAGATGGCGACGACCACAATCCAAACGATCATCACACGGGCGCGTCGGGCCTTGAACGAAACGACGGCGCGCTTCTGGAGTGATACGGAATTGCTCGATCTCGCGCAGATGGGCGTGGAAGATCTCTGGAAAGCGGTCAAGTCCGTCAACAAGAAGCATTTGCTGACCTCGACGGCGAGCACGCTCTCGGCCAATGCGACCGGATTCACCGCTCCGGATGATCTGGCGGACATCTACGGGATCGAACCGTCTGATCCAGACACAAACGTCAACCTCCACTTCAAAAAGAAGGACTATTTCTCGGCGGACTTTCAGGTCGCGCGATTTGCCTCGGCGTCTGATCCGCGAGAGCTGGTCGTCTACTACGACGTGTTTGGACCCGGCGGCAATGCGTCGTCATCGAGTGGTTCTCCTACGACCATCAAAACGGCGCCAAAGGTCACTTCAAACGTCGGCCTGACGCTGTATTACGTGCCGACCATCAGTAGCTGCTCGACCACTAGCATCAATCCGATTCCTGGGGCCAGCGACAATGCCTTGATTGCCTGGGTCATTGCGTATGCGCGCGCGAGAGAGCGAGAAGATCGGGCGCCGGATTCGGAGTGGCTGGCCGTGTACGCGACGGAAAAGCAGAACCTCGTCTCGTCGGTCTTGGATCCGCGCGACAAGGTGGAAGACGTGTACGTTGAGGGCATGTTTGAGGGGATGTGGCCTGACTAATGCCTGGCAAGCTCGATGTCTACAATCTCGGGGAAGTGGGCGTCGATCTCGTCGAGAGCCCACTCCACAAGAAGGATGGCGCGTTCCTGTCCGCGCAGAATGCGGCCCACAAGCCCATTGAGGCAGAGGGAGGCATCGTCAAGCGGCGCGGCATGACGAAGCTCAACACGGTGACGGCTTCGACGCCGATCTGGAGCATTTGTCTGGTGTCGCTAGCGGATCCGAATGCGGCGGATGCGGACTAATGCCGGGGAAGCTGGACGCTTACAACCTCGGGGAACGGGGCATCAACCTCGTCAAGTCGCCAGTCCACAAGGCCGATGGGGATCTCGTCTTGGCGCAAAACGCCATGATTATCCCCTACAACGCGCAGCGCGCGATCGCGAAGCGGCGGGGGATGACGAAGATCAATACGACCGCCGCCGCCGGCAGCATCTTCAATCTGATCCGCGTCTCCTTTACCGATCCGGATAGCACCGATGTCGATCCTGTGCCTGGCCCTGATCCGGATTTCCCTCCGGATGGGGGGTCTGCGACCTGGATCTACACCTCGTATGGCGATTACGTGAGTGCCGGGGGTCCGTATCTGTGGACCTATAGTGACAATGGCGTCTCCTGGGGCAAAGAGAACACGTCGCCGGCGCTCAATTTCTGGGTGGATGCCCACAACGCGATCTACGACCCAATCGACGGCACTGGCAATTTCTATTGCTTCTGCGTGGGCGGACTTGGGATTCGGCTCTATGAGCTGAATGGGGGCGTCAGCACAAACTACCTGTTCGAGCTGAACACGCCGCACTACTGTCAGTGGATCGATAAGGACGGCAGCACCTGGTATTTCGGCATCTCCTCGTCGAATACCGGCTATGTCGGAACCTGGGACGGCGCCACGGTGACAGACCTCTCCTGGCCGGGCAAGGGAGTCGCCTTTGGACACTGGTTCAATGGCAAGCTCTACGTGGCGGAATACGGCACCGTCGCTGATACCCAGGCGATGCGCGTCTTTCGGTATGACGGGTCGTGGACTTCGATCTACACGTTTCCGCGCTTGGATGTCCCAGATGATTCCAAGCCCGTCGTCTACTCGGGTTGCGTCTGGGGCGGCAAGATGTGGTTCACCCTGGGCTCGACGATCGGCGGCAGCTTCGCCGTCTACGACAATGTGAGTAAGGTCGTGTCAATGGACACGGCCGAAACCTTCACTGTCTCGAATCCCGCGACCACGGGTGTGTTTCGTGCGCCTGTGCCGTTTGACAGCAAGCTCTTTGTCTTTCGCGGGAACGAAGGATCGGGGGGCGGTGCTCCCTTCACGGGCTGCGAGGCGTACTACACCACCGATGGCACCAATTGGGTGTTGGACAAGGATCTGACCACCGTGAAAGCCGGCGCGAACCGCGTGGAATCCGCGCGAGAATGGCAGGGCGACCTGTATTGCATAGTTCGCAGCTCGACGCTTCATAATCTACTGAAGCGCGACACCGCTGGCAATTGGTCAGTGGTGATCGACAGTGCCTTCTCGTTTGGACAGTACCTGCGCGAAGGACTGGCGCGATCGGACGGATAAGCGATGCCCTACTACATCATTCACGCGGGAACGGCGCTTCAGAAGGTCAGCGTCACGGGCAACATCAAGACGATCACGTTGCCGGCTGGCGTCACCGTCGTCAACACGCGCCGGGCGCGTTTTGCGATTCTGGAACAGACCCTGGTCGTCGTCAACGCGCCATCCGTCAACGTCCAGATTCAAGGCTCAGACTACACCTGTCGGGTGCTCAGTATCGCTGGACCGAGCACGTCGTCGCTCACCGCAACAGCCTCGGCCTCAGCGGGAGCCCCGAAGGGCACGTATCGGTATCGCTACACCTATGCGATTACGTCAGGTTCCACCGTCTATTCAGAGAGCCCGTGGTCGAGCGCATCAACGGCAGTCACGGTGAGCGCCAAGCAGATTGATCTGTCGGGGATTACGACCTCTGCGACCACTGGTGTCAACGCGAGGCGCATCTACCGCACGACGAACAACGGGGCTGAATACTATTTAGTGACGACGATTGCCAACAATACGGCGTCGACGTACACCGACAATGCTAGCGACTACGATCTGGCGCTCCTGGCGGAAACCGAGCCGAAGGGCAATCCACCTGGGACGGATGGGACCGATCGGCTGCGCGTGATTACCTCGTGGAAGGACCGACTGTGGGCGGCGCCGGCTCTCAATCCTGATCGGATCTACTTCTCCGCGAACCGTCAACCCTACTCGTGGCTCGAAGACGATTACCTAACGGCGAAGCCGGTTGGCGAGGATTCCTTTGGGGTTGTGGCGTTCATGGCCCGGCGGGATGAGCTAGTAGTTGCGAAGCGGCGCCGGCTCTGGAAGATCATCGGAGATTCGCGTGCCAACTTCCAAATGATTGCGATTGCGGAGGGGATTGGCGCGATGTCGCCTGAAGCGTCGATCGTGGTGCGGGATACAGCCTATTTCCTGGCGGAAGATGGGTTCTACGAGTATGGACCGTCCGGCCTCAAGTCGCTTTCTCGGGATCAGGTCCATCCCTGGTTCACGACGGACGATTATTTCAATCGCGCCCTGTTTGTCGATGCGTTTGCCTACTGGAATCCCCTCTACGATGTCATCCATCTGCATCTTGCTGCCGCCGCGTCGACGGACCTGGATCGGTGGGTGACATACGACCTGTCTCGCCGGCTGTGGTTGGGTCCGCACAAGACGGGCGCGTTCACTCCGTCGATTGGCGGGCTCATGGAAGACGCCAACAGCTTCTCCCTTCCGGTGCTCTGCTCCGAACAGGGGTTTATCTACAACCAGAATTACTCGACGGCGAGTGATGATGGGACCGCGATCGAGTTTGACGTACAAACGAAGTTCCACGGCATGAACACGCCAGACATCCACAAGTATTTCGCGGAGCTGGCGATCCTGACCAAGATCGAGACAACGGGGAGTCTCACCATTACGCCGAGCGTCGGTGACTTGAATGCCAGCACGTCGACAGCGTTCACGCATAACCTGACGATGGGGCGTGAGCGCCTGGGGCGGTTGGGCCTGGGACGCTTCGTGCAGCTCCGCTTTGTCCAGAGCACCAACAATCAGGGGGTGGAGATCTACGGCTATGAGATCCCCTTCCATGAGCTAGGGCGGCGCTGATGGCAGAGTCGCAGTACAAACCTCATCCGATCACGCAACCGCTGGTCGCTGAGGACATTGACTACAACTTTGACCTCGCCTTCCGCTTGTTGCGGGAACTGGTGACGGATTTCGGTGGCATCCTGCCGGTGTCAAAAGGTGGCACGGGGCTGAGCAATTACCTGGAAGGGGACATGCTCTATGCTGACACCCCTTCGTCATTGGCTCAGCTCAATGCGGTCGCCACGGGATCAGCCATTATTTCGCAGGGTCCGCAGACGGCGCCTGTCTGGGGCAAGATCAATGTGGTTGATCCTCAGAGCCATCTGACTGGCCTCACGACAAAAGGCGACCTGCTTGTCTACAATGGGTCTGCCTACGTGCGTTTGGGCGCGGGTTCAGACGGTCAGGTCTTGCAATCGTCGGCATCGGCCTCAGCCGGGTTAGAGTGGACAACCGCGAGTGGCGGATCTGGCAGCATTGACACGATCCTGACAGACGGCGATCTGGTCATGCTCGACGATGATGGGAACGTGCTGTATTCGGGGTAGCCGATGCCAAATATCTCCTCAGCAACCACGATCAATTCGGTTCAGTTCACCGAACAGTCGACGACGCCTACCGCGCCGGCGTCTGGGTATTTGCGGCTGTATGCGTCGACGACCAATTCGGTCCTGCGCGTGATCGACGATTCTGGGGCTGACTATCAATTGTCGACCGGCGCGATTCCGACTGATCTGTCTACGCAGACGTTCGTGGTGCTCTCGACATCGAGCGCCCTGGCGAACGAGCGGATCCTGACGGGCACTGCCAATCAAGTCACAGTGACGGATGGTGGGGCTGGCACGACCGTTACCCTCTCGACGCCACAGAATCTTCACACCGGAGCAACGGTTCAATTCACGACGCTCTCTGTCGGGGCGGCGGCAGACGCGACGGCGAGTGTCAAGATCTCCGGCCAGTACTTCTCGCCACTGGTGGTCATCGGCAATCGGACGACCGATTCCACGGTCAACTGGTCGAGTGGGAACGAGCATTCGATCGAGCTTGGGGCGAACATCACCCTGGCGTTCTCCAATCCAGTCGTCGGAGGACGCTACGTGCTCCTCGTCGCCCAGGATTCGACCGGGAGCCGCACCGTTACCTGGCCGCTGACGGTCGCGTGGGGCAATGCCGGCGCGCCAACCCTGAGCACCACCGGATCGACAAAGGATCTATTCACGTTCCTCTGGGATGGCGCCGAATACATCGGTAACTACTCGCTAGGATTCTAACGATGGCTGCATTCGTCTGCCTCGCCACGGGCAACATGACCTCCTCGGCAACGTGGGGGAGTGCGGACTCGACTGCCCTGATCTCGAACAATACGGGCGCGACGGCGCTATCTACGGCTTCGCAAAACTCCGCTAACTTTCAACCTGGCGCCATCACGGTTGATGCGATTGCCCTGCGGCTGTCTGCGCGCGCTACCGGAACGCCGACCAATACGCTGACGATTACCCTGTACGATGTCACTTCCACGGCATCGGTGGTATCAATCGCCGTCCCGGTTGCTGATTTACCACAGTGCGCCAACTCGACGGGACGCAGGGGCGGATGGGTCTTGTTCTCCCTGGGCGGATCCTTTTTGTTGACGGCAGGGAACAACTATCAAGTCCGGTTATCGCTCAACAATACATCGACGGCTGTCTCGTTCTGCACCAACGGCACGGCGGCGAACTGGCAACACATCTTGCGTCAAACGAGCGGGGCAGCGCCAGGGGCCGGCGATGACATGTACGTCTTGGGGCTCTGGACTGCGAGTGCGACCTGGACCCAGTACACCGTCACGATGGATTCCACGTCCACGGCGACGACCTACGGATCGAACCCTGGCACGACTTCGATGGATCTCGCCGCTGGCGGCATCCATGTGGGAAACTCCACGTTTGCGTATGGTAATTCTGCCTCGACGAACTATGCCCTCAAGCTCGCTGGTCCAGTTGTGATCTTGTCGAAGGGCACGTTCTCGATGGGCACGGTCGCGGCGCCCTGTGACCGCACGACCACAATGGAACTTCAGTTTGCGACCACGACGCTTTATGGCGTGATCGTGTCTGATCAGGTCGATGCCGTCTTCAACACGGTGGGGCAGTCGAAAACAGCCGGCAAGGATGTCAGTCAGTGTTTCCTCACGGCAGATGCTACGTCTGGGTCCACGTCCGTGTTGACGGTCGATGCGGATCCTGGCTGGACGAGCGGCAGCACAGTGCAGATTGGGTCAACCCGTCCTGCGAACGGCGCGGATTCCTACGAGGCGACGGTCACGACATCCAGTAGCGGGTCTGTGACGTTATCCGCCGCCGTGTCTGCGAACTTTGGCGGCGCCGTGCCCACGCAGGCGTGTCTGTTGTTGACGGATCACAGCGTCAAGATTACGACAGACAATACGACTCGCTTCTGTCGGATCTACACGTATTATCGCGCGTCATGGACGGGTAAGTGGTTCGTGATTGAATACGGTGGCATTGCTGTTGATACCGTCCAGGGCACCATTACGTTGCAGCACTGGTTGATCAACAACTTTACCTCCACGGCGAGCGGTCAGCAAAACGATTGGACTGGCACCCATACAGGCACGATCTCTGTGACCTATGGGGGCATGATCTCTGCGGCAAACATCAACTTCTTCAGTTTTTCCTCAACTGCCGGATCGACGGCCACGATGACGATTGAGGACTTTCTCGCCATCGCGGACAGTAGCGTTCAAGGCGGGGGCGTGTCCCTGACTGCGACGAATCTTCAGTGCAATCGAATCCGCATCTACGGAGGCAATGGAGCATTGTCGATTGCGCTTCAATCGGACGGTGGCGCAGCGGCCTCCTTCGGCTCGAAGTTTTGGGTGCTCAGTGCGGCGGGCAATGCGCTCACGTTTGCCGCGAGTGGTAGTTATTACCACCAGTCAGTCACGTTCACAGATTGCGTGTTCTATGGGCAGCAGCGATCGGTGTCGTTTGGCATTGCGTATGACATCACGTTCGTCGATTGCTACTTCCTACCCTCGATTAGCGCGTTCCATCTTGCCAGCTCTGGGCGTGGACGGGTGACGGTCGTCGGGGGACGATCGGGGGGATTTGGCGGATTCACTCCGCTCTCGTTCGCGGTGCAAAGTGGCGCAGCGCCGGTCCAGTTCGAGTGCCAGGGTCACGATATGTCCACGGCTGGATCGTACGTGCAGTACGATGGGAAGCTCGTGGATCTAACGGGCGGCAACCTGGGAGAACCGGCGTATCTCCAGTTTGTCTTTGTCGATTGCCCAGGTGGGGCTGATCTGGGGCCGACCAGCGGATCCGTTACTAACACGAGCAAAGATTCCTACGTGTCCTTCGTGAATTGGAACGCGACGGCTGGCGATCATCGCGTCTACTTCCCCTATCAGAACTTTGGTGTGCGGCAGTCGGATTCGACGACCTATCGGACGGCGGCGCCCTCAGAACGGCTGAGTCCACTTACCACGGCAAGCCCACGGAAGTTGCTCTCGTCTCCCAAGCGATTCGCATTGGCGAGCGGCGAAACCTCAACCGTGTCTGTCTATGTGCAGGTGGATGGCAGCTACAACGGCGCTGCGCCTCGATTGCGTGGGCGCGCCAATTATGCGTTTGACGCCACTTGGCGCCAAGACGTGACCCTGGCGACACACGATCTCAGCACCGGCGCGTTTGTGCAGTTGAGTGCGGCTGTGCCGACTGCCGACAGTGACTGCGTGGTTGAGTGCTATGTCGACTGCGACGGCACGACGGGATCCATCTACATCGACGACTGGAGTGCGACCTAAATGCCAGCGGCGGATCCTGCGGGTGGGCAGAAATACTGGCATTTTGACGGACATACGTTCGATACGCTCGAACGGTCGGGCAAGGATCCTGGGGATCAGAAGTGGTGGGGCGTACAGGTTCTGGGTGAGCCCTCTGTGTTCACCCTCGGCGGATTGGTGGGCACGGCAACCCCTCCGGGGCCGGGCGGCGGGTCAACATTTCCAGCTTTGACCGTTGCCCCGTAGAATTAGCGCAGGAGATTACGCATGGCTGGCCTCAATGTAAGCGGTATCGTTAGCAGACTCGCCACGAATCCCACGCAGACGGGCTCGTTTCGCAACCCCTACAACACGGTAGGGACGCCTCCGGCCACGATTTCGGATGCTGCGGGTCGCGCGTGGGAGTTCAATCCGTCTGGTTACGACCAGTATGGTTCGTGGGGCCAGGTGACTCCGGTCTGGCAGACCTATCTGGACAAGTTCATGGGGATGCTTGGTGGCGCCGCTGGCCCCTACGGGTCAGCCGGGGGCGGCGGGGCGATGTTGCCGCCGCCGACGCTGCCTGGGCAGGTGGGCGCTCCACAGGTTCGCGCCGTCGCCCCCAGTCAAAGTGAAGCCTTTGGTCGTGCGAAAGACGCCTCCTCTCGGATCTATGGCAAGGCAATGGAGGCACTAAAGGATCAGATGACGGCAGCAGGGATCTCTGGGTCTGGTGTCGAGGGCCGGCTGATGGGCAACATGCTGTCTGACGCGGCACGCTACCAGTCCGATGCCGAGCTGAAGCAGCAGCTTGAGGCACAGAGGCAGTCCTGGGAAGCGGCGAAGGAAGGCTACCAGGGTAGCATGGGCCAGCGTGCGACAGACATCGGCGCCGGGACGAACATCTACGACATCGCGCAGAATGCGGCGACCTCACAGTGGAACGCACAATTCAACCGTGCGAATCCGATGCTCGATGCGCTGACCAGCATCATTGGCGGGATGGTTCCTCGCCCGAAGTACTGACATGGCTTTGAGTAGCAGTTGGCTCAATTCGATTCAGCCTGGCCTGCGGTCTGGCGGGGGAAGCACCTCCGGTGGGGACTATTGGGCGCCGACGAAGGCGCTCCCGTTCCCAGGCGCGATGCTTCCCTATCAACCGCCGACGACCCGCACGATGGCGTCTACGCCGTCCTACTCGTCGGTTCAACCGTCCGCGCCTGCTCCCATGCGGATGCCGGATCTCTCGGGGCTCTATGCTTCGATGAATCAGGGAGCGCCGCCGGGACCGATGCTGGACCCACAGCAAGTGGAAGTGGCGCCGCCGGAGATGCCCTCGGTGGCGCGATCGGGGCTCATGTCTGCCAGTGCCTCGTCAGGCGCCGGCTGGAAAGAACAGCCCGTTCAACAACTCGATAGCAGCAATCTCGGGAAGCGCATCTATCCACCGGGCGGCACGGCATTGACGCAGCGAGGAAGGGTGTTCTGATGCCCTGGAGTGGACCGACGATCACAGAACTGTCCTACGGGCGCGGTCCTGGCGATTATGGGCGCAGCCGCGCCATGAGCCGGGCGCGACAGGATCAAGAACGCTTTGCGACGATGTTCTCGGTATTGGGCGGCGCGCCTGGGATGCAGCCGGCGCATGTGGGCAATCGAATCGCCGCGCGGGATCGGGGCGATGCTGCGAACGCCGCAGAAGTCGAGGAGATTTGGAACGATCCGACGCTGACGCTGGAAAACCGGATGAATGCCGGTTGGAACCTGCGCCACGGGCGACAGAAAATGTCGATGGGCGGGTGGGGAGATTTCTTCGATTCCTTGCAAGGCAAGGATGTCGATTGGGGCGGATTCGGCTTCGATGCGGCGCTTGACGTGCCGAGCGGCAAGATCTATCGCGGAGGCGAGGTGGCTCCTGGTTTGCGTCCCTCGCTCAACGACATGGGGTCGGAGTACGGGTGGGACAAAGGCTATCGCACAGCCCTCGCGGAACAGCAGGGACTATCGCCCGGCAAGCGAGGGTGGTACACGCCCGGCGAATACGGCGGGTTGGGCAAGCGGCAACGCGGATGGGTCGGCGCGCGTAACGCGCTCCAGAAGGTGATGCAGGGAGGCTACTAATGGGGCTGCGTGATTGGTTGCTCAGCCAGGGTGCGGCGGCGCGTGATCGGGCGCAACACAATGCCCGTGCGCTCGCCGTTCGTCGTGGCCTGATGACCGAAGAAGATGCGTCCCGTCCATCGCGACTGTTGCCGCCGATGGAGATGGAATCGCAGACAGCGGGTGGGGGAAGCATGGGCGCGCTTCAGCCAGTGGCGCTAGCGGCGGCATTGGAACAAGTTCCCCCCATCCAGAAGCCGACCATCAATCCGATCACGGGGCGTCCGGTGCGCGAAACGGACATTGATCTGCCCTACGAGGAGATGCCAGAGGAAGCGGCTGAGCCAACATTCGAGGACATCCCACTCGCGGAGCCCGAACCTGAGCCGATGATTCAGGTCCGTGGCGGGACTGGGGCGCCGGTCACGTCAAAGTCTGACTACTTTGGCGGGCTCGAAGCGACCTTTGCGCCTGGCACGCAGCTTTACGGGCGCGGCGATCCGATTCGAGACGCGGAGCAACGCGCATTGACGGCGAAGATCCGCGACTACAACTGGCGAACTGGCATCCTGCAAAACGCCGCACAGCTCCCAGAAGGGCCGATGCGCGAACTCTGGCGCGACAATCCCGGCGTGGCCGGACGCACCCAGACGGATCTGACGAATGCGCTGTTGAGTGGCTTCCGAGAGCTTGGCAGTGCGCCAGACACCATGCTGCCGTCAGAAGCGGCGGAGCGAGATGCTGTATCGCAGGCGCGTGGGGCGCTTGCCGCCGGCCCGATGATCGATGCCCGCAAGCTGGAGGAGATCCTGGCGCAAGCCGGGCGTCGACTGGAGCCCACGGTGCTTGACACCCCGGTGGCCGAAGCGGAGGCTGGCGCGGCGGGCCGCTTGCGCGGACGCCAACGCGAGCTGGAGGATCTGTTGCATCGACGCAACTTGGAGGTTGCGGCGGCGCGTGGCAATCTCTTTGGGATGACGCCAGGACAGGAACTGGGCATTGCGGGCGAGCCCGATGAGGGCATGGGGGACGAGCCGAGTGCGGGGCAAGCGGCGCCGCCGGCTCAGCCACAGCAACCGGCACAACCGCCGGGTGCGAACCGACAGATTCCGTGGCCCAATGTGGTGGCGCTGGCGAGCAAGGCCGGCATGAGTCCTGAGCAGATGGCAGAAGTGCTCACACAGAAGTATGGGTTCACGATTCAGCGGTGATCTGAATGCCCTACGACGATGTTGGACGCTTGCTGACGCAATCTCGTCAGCGTGCGGAGGCGCAACGCCGAAAGAATCGCACGCTCTTGGTGCAGCCGACTGCTCCGCCGGCTGATCCCCTGCTTGACGATGCGCTCAAGTTGTCCGCGCCGTCGCCAGAGGCAGTAGGTCCGACTGATCCACTCCTTGACGACGCGCTTCGCGTCTCTGAGCCTAAGCCAGAAGCCTCGTGGGGCGACCTGGGTGTGACCAGTGCGCTTCGCATCATTCCTCCGACTGTCGGCGGCATCCTGGGTGGGGGCATCGGACCCACGGCAGCGGTCGGGGGTGGCCTCGGCACGCTCGTCGGAGAGCCACTAGCTCAGGCGTATGAGGTTGCGCGCGGTCTACGCCCCGGCTTTTCCGGTAAGGAAATAGCCGCAGAGACGGCGATCAACGCGGCCTTGTCCACGGTGCCGGGCGGATCGACTGTCCGGCGTGCGGCGCTCATGGGCGCTGGCATGGGTGCGGCTGGCGAGGCGGCGCGCGGCGTCCTTACTGAAGGTGAAGTTCCTGAATTGAGCCGGCTGTTGGTGTCAGGGGGACTTGGCACTGTGTTTGGCGCCGGCACGAAGCTGGCGGGAGACAAGCTCGCGCGCGTGTTGGCGGCACGCGCCGAGCCCGTGGTGACAGTTGAGCCGGCGCCTTCTCCTCCTCGGGTGCCCCCTGCGCCGTCTCCCGTCAGTCGTTTGACTCCTGAGCAGGAGTACGTCGATCGCATCGTGAATCGTAGTCCAGCTACGGGTCGACCGATCGATCCAAACAGGGTAGCTCCGCAGTACCGTGGCGTGCGGACGGGCATGGTCGAGGGAGAACCCTGGGGAGGCTGGCCTGGGCCTGTTGGCCCAGAGGAAGTGACGGGCGCCGTCGTCCAACCGCGCCCCGCTCGCCGTCTCTTGACGGGTGAGGTGGGGATCCCGCCGGCTGAGCCGATCCCGCAACCCCCCTCGTCGCAAGCTCCGCGCGCGCTGTTGCCGCCGGCTGAGCCTCAGGGTCAGTTGCCGGTCGAACCGATGGGCGGGCGTCCCGGTCCTGAGATTGGCGATCTGCCGTTTGCGCTGAAGCGCGGCGTTGTGCCCGCGCAGGGTCGCCCCTTGCCGCTGCCTCTCGATGAGACGGCATTGGTGCAAGATGCGATGCGCCTCTCGACGCCAGTGGCGGAAGCGCCGCCCGTCGAGGCGCCAGGACGGGTGCCTGGGGAAGATGATGTCGTGGGCGCCGTGGCGCCGCGCCTCCGCGTCACCATGCGGGCAGGCCAGGCCAGTCATGCCGCCGATGTCGAGTTTGCGCGACCAGAGTTGGAGGAGCTATTTCGAGCCGGCACGCGCGTCTCTGGGAAGGGCGCCAAGTCTGGGAAGGTCAGCGATCGTCTGGCGAAGCTCAAGGCGTGGATTGAGGGGGAGCACGAGGTTGAGCTGAAGTCGCGTGGGGATTCTGGGCTGAATGCCATTGCCGTCCGGTATCGGAAAGCCGTTCTCGATGCCGTGAAGAACGCCAAGCCTGGCGAAACGGTGCGTGCGCCCGACCTGGAGTTGCTGTTGCCGGAGCCCAAGAGCGTTCTGCGCTCGATGTACCGGCAGGCCAGGCAGGAAGGCTACGAGGGGAGCCCTGACGAGCTGAAACAGATTGCGGCTCTCGAAGAAGCGACGGCTGAGGCTGACGATCCCGACGCTGGCGGCGCGAGTCCGCTGGCGTTCTTGCGCGCCGTGGCGAATGTGGGGGGGATTCGTCACAGCCCAGGCGCCATGTATAGCGAAGTGACCGAATGGCTCAGGGATTTGGCGGCGAGTGCCTATGGACCTGGGGCCAAAGCCAAGATGGTCGCGTCGATTCGCAGCAAACCTGGGTCGAAGCGGTACGCCGCGACACGCGCCCGACTCGAAGACAAGTTCGCCGCCGGCCAGTTTCTGCCGGAAGGTCGCGTGGCGGGCATCCCCGTCTATTCCGTCAGTGGACATCGGTCGATGGATTCACTGGCGGAGGCGCTTCAGGAAAGCTACCCCCAGTTCTTCGGCGGCAAGCAGCATGAAGCCGAGACGGTGAATGCGCGCGATGTGGCGGACATGCTGCAAGACTACGTGGGTCGGGTCCATGCCTCGCCGCCTGAGAAGCCGTTTGGCCCTCGATGGTGGGCGCGGTATGCCGGCCTGGATTTGCCGGGTCGTCAGGCTGAGTTTGAGGGGCGGGGCTACCCGCCAGATTGGGATGTGACCGATGTTTCCCCCGGTGGGATTGAACCCCAACCAAATGCCCCCGTTTCCGCCGCAGGATTGGAGCTGGCAGCGGGCGAAACAGGCACTGCTCGCCCAGGGGCGCCAGCCGGGGCAGAACCTCCTGCCCGTCCAGCTTGGGGGTCTGAAGCAGGCGCAGCTTCCAACCAACTTGTATCAACCCTCTCGGGCGGACTCACCGGCGCCGCCTATGGTGGAGCAACGGGCGACACCCCGGAAGAAAGGCTGAAGCGCGCCGCTGTCTTTGGCGCCCTCGGCGCGGCCGGAGGAATGACCCTGAGCGGGCTTTCTCGCCGTCCAGCACCCCGCGCTCCTACGGCGCCAGAAGTCGCGCCTGGAGCCCGCCCAAGCCCTCTGGCGGGGGTGCCAGCGGGTGTCCCGGCGGGGCGACCTGTGGTGCCGGGTCAGGAACGGATGCGCGGACGGGCGGCAGAGAGCACCTGGGCGCCCATCCCCAAAGCGGGCACGATCAAACCTGAGCGTCTTCCGATCAACCTGTCGAGCTTGCCAGCGTCCATTCAAGGGGACACCCAAGCTCTGCTGGAAGACTTGAACTACCTGCAACGCCATCGCCGTGGGGTGCAGAGTCACGCGCGGACCCAGGAGCTTTCCAAGCGCATCGTGGTGGAGATGGATCGGGTGCTGCCGGCAGGGACGGCGCTGAATGCCGAAACGAAGCTGGCCTACGCCAATGCCTATGCCCGCGTGACGCGCGACACTCAGGATCTCTCGAAGCGCATTGCGGCAGACAAGACACGAGGCGTCGTCAACGACCAGGATCTCTTTGATCTGGCTCGACTCAAGGCCCAAGAGCGCGCTCTGTTCATGTCCTGGCGTGGCTCGACCACCGAAGCGGGACGGGCGCTCGAAGCCGAAAAGATCATGAAGTCGATGTTGCCCTGGGAGCGCCAGATCTACATGGCGGCGCAGCGCAAGGGAGCCAGCGCACAGAAGCTCGAAGATCTGGCAGTCAAGCTCTCCCAGACAGATGATCCCTACACCATGTTCGCGGAAGCGGCGCGTGGGCAGGATCAGGCGTGGAATGAAACGGTCCAAAGCTACTTCCTGACGAACGTCCTGTCTGGCGTGGCGACACAGCTTCGCAACGGGCTTGGCAACGGCGCCAATCTGATATTCAAGAACAGTGTGGTCCCTGCGCTTCGAGTGCCGGTTGACGTAGCGTGGAGCCGGATCACGGGCGAGGCGCGCCAAGTGTTCGCCGGCGACGTAGCGCAACGCTGGATTGGAATGCAGCACGCGCTTGGCGGGGCGCTGGCGGATGCCGGCCATGTCCTGAAGAACGGGTTTTCGCGGCTGCAAGTCGACGACATGATTGCTGCCGCCGAAGGCATCGACCTGGGCCGGCGCGAGTTCAGGGGCGGCGGCGCCAACATCTTCAACTGGGTCGGACGTGGCATGGATGCGGCCGATCGCTTCTTCCTGGCGCTGAACAAGGGGGCGGCAGAGCGGGCCTACGTCTACAACAAGGCACTCGCGGCGCTCAAGGGGCGTGGCGCGCCGATCGACGCGGATACGCTGGCGCGGGAAATGGCGCAGCAGAAGGTGGTGTTGGCTGACGATAAAGCCGGGCGCATGGAGGTGATGCGCGAGGCGCTAGAGGGTGTCTATCGTGAACCTCTGGGCGCGACAGCGCAGCGTCTTCAACTGCTCAAGAGCGACGTGCCAGGCATGGGCTACATCATTCCGTTCGTGAAAACCGTCTCGAACATCTTTCGGCAAGGCTACGAGCACACGCCACTCTCCCTGGCGGTCAAGGGACTGAAGGCGCACAGGGCCAAGTCAATGGAGCCGTTCGGGGCTACGCGCGGCGCCCAGGAGATGATGCTGGCGAAGGGACTGTTTGGCACGGCAGCAACCCTGCCGTTGGCCTATCTGGGAGCAACCGGCCAGATCTCGGGCAATGGTCCGACTGACCCGGCGCAGCGTCAGCAGCTCATGGATACCGGCTGGCGTCCCAATTCGATCCTGCTGCCACTGCCGGAGGAGATGGCGAAGTCACTGGGCGCGTCGAGGTCGGATACGGGACGCTACTGGGTCAACTACGCACTGTTCCAGCCGCTCTCCATCCCCATGTCGATTGCGGCTAACGCATTCGAGGCAGTCGCGAATGTGGAGCGGTCACGCGAAAAGGCCACGGTTGACGTGATGCCGACGCGCGAAATGGCTCAGGCGCTGAGTGGCGTGGCAAAGTCCGGCCTGGCGCAGTCGTACTTGAACGGGCTGTTCAATCTCGTCGAGGCGGTACAGTCGGATGCATCGGCCTCGGAGAAGTTCATTAGCCAACTCATCAAGGGGTTTGTGCCCCTGTCTGGATTGGTGCGTGGGGTCGCGCGCACCACGGACCCGTTTGTGCGGAAACCGCGTGGCGTCTTGCAGTCGATTGCTGCCGACATCCCAACCTTCTCTGAGGATGTGCCGACACGTACCGGGCGGTACGGCGAGCCCATTCAGCGGGAGCGTCCGGCATGGGCGCGTGGGTGGTTGGTTCCGGAGATCGAGGGGCAACGCGCCGATCCGATTGATACGGAGCTGACGCGCCTGGGGGTCTATCTGCCGCGCCCGATGGGTCGGGTGGAGCTTCGCAATCGCGCCGGCGAGCTTCGCAAGCTGAGCCAGGCGGACGAGAACATGGCAGAAACGGCGCGGGGCGTGTCTCGCCGCGCTGTCTTGGCTCAGGTGATGCAGTCCCCGGCTTACGAACGACAGACGGATCTTGTAAAGCGGTTGTTGGTTCGTCGCGCACTCAATCAGGCGTCTCGTTTTGGGTCAGAAGCCGCGCGTGTCGGAATCGCGCGACAGGATCCCGCCCTGTTTCAAGCTCTCCTCGCCCGTCCACGGCAGATCGCGGCGGCTTCTCGACGAAAGCAACCATAATGGACGGCATTGTCTTACTCGAACGCTTCCTCCAACAAGGGGGAGCTGTTGCCATCGCGGGCCTGTTGATCTTTTTCTACCGGCGGGATCTGCTCGTTCAGCGAGACTTCGCCAGGGAAACCATCGATCGTCTCATGCACGTCGTCGAGGACAATACGAAAGCCATGTCCTCATTACGTGAGCACCTGGAGCGCGTCAGCGTCTGTCCCGTGTTTGAATCTGAGATGCGCGACGTGATCGGCAAGCGTCAGCAACGCCTCGGCGTGCTCGATCAGGCTTCTAAGCAGTAGCTGGCCCAGAGCAGGGCGTACATCGCGGCGTCCTGCCGCGTATCGTTGGTCGCCTCATTCCTGGGTGTCTTGCGGGTTGTCGTGAGTTCGCGCAGTCGCGCAAACTTGATCCCCAGGAGCACTAAGAATACCGTCTCGACACTGACGTTCGCAAAGGCGGCGGCTTCCTCGAAGTTTGAGTAGGGGTTGTCGTCCTTCGCGTAATCGTGATTCTTGCGGTCGTGCAGCTTCATCAGCTCAGCGACGAGCCTGTTGAGCTTCACGTTTCTTGTGTACGGTATAGAGGCGACAGTCAGCGGTTTGTAGATTGTAGGCGCAGAGCCAGAGGTCGTAGTCCCAGATAATGCCGTTGGACTCGATGATCGTGCCTGTTTTGAGAACGCAGGCGTGGTCTGGCGTGGCGATGATTCCAGCGTCGGTTTCCCAGTCGAAACGACGGCGTTGCCGAACGCTATAGCCGAAGGTGTCTGCGATGGCGGCGAAGTGCCGGCGCCAGAGTCCTTTCCGCCCTTGCCCTGGGAGGGTGGCGACGACGCGCAAGACGTTTTCGTAGGTTTGGCCGAGCGCGTGTGCGAGGGCGACGATCCCGCAATCAGCGTCTTCTTTGCTTTCGATGATTTTGACGATCGGGAACTGCGTCGGCTCTTGTTCGCTGTCGTTTCCACGTAAGGTACTCCGCCGCCTCTCGCGGGTCGAAGATGACGGTGATAAACCGCACGTCGTCGTGCGGGTATTGCGGATCGATGATCGTAACGGGGCAGCAGAACGAGTTTTGATTCGGGAGTCCGCGCTCTTGGGCATAGTGGTCATACACCTTGTAGGTGCCCACGCGGAGCGCGTGACTGATGAGTCCGCTCGCGGGGTCGCGGACCATTTGATAGCCCGACGTGTGCTTGTGGCCGCAGGTCAGAATGTGGTCGCGCCAGCCAATCATGGCGGCTTTCGCTGGACCGTGGGCCGTATTCCATTGGCTATGCCCCTGAAAGTCGTGGCGCGCGTTGATCCGACAGGTGTTGCCGTTGGGAAACTTCAGTTCCAGCCTGGCGCCATACCACTGGTATAACGTGCCGTGAAACTTGGCTATCCAATGTATCGGATCGCCGGCTCCACTCCAAACGTCGTGATTGCCTCCAATGAGGTAGAGCCAGGGAATCCGGCTGACGAGCCATTCCGTGAGCGCCCAGGCTTCGGCTGCGCTCGTGCTCTGCTGACCGTAGAGCCTGGCGAGCCGGCCGATCCAGTTGTTGCTGTTGTCTCCGACGTTGCCGGCGAACAGGCCCGATGTCTTCTCGATGATCTCGATGTGTTCGAGCAGGAGCGGCAGATTGGTGCCGTCGTCGTCGATGTGGGGGTCGCCAAAGTGGGCAATGCCAACAGGTCCGTCGAGCGTGACCTGGACGGGAATCAGGTGTCGTGCCCTCTCGACCTTATGCTTGTGTTGAAACGTCTTCCGCCGACGTTCCAACAGCTCATCAATGGGCGGAACCTCCGGCGGCACATCCGCAACCTCGAAGCCGGCGGTTTGTTGGGCTTCCCGCCAGAGGCGAGCCTTGCGTGCGCGGGACTGCATGGTGGCATACGGCACGCCAAGAGCCTGGGCTGCGCCGGTAATACCTCCGTGCTCAGTGAGGGCCGCGATAGTTTCGAGGAAGTCAACCTCTGAGTGGGGGTGTGCTGGCATCTACACTCCACTCGACGGGTCGATGTTTCCGTTCACCACGCGGTACTGCACAAACGACGTGGAAAACAGAAAGGTGGCCGGCGCGACGAGATCGGCATCGGCATTGTGGTGGAAGGGATACAGATCCGCGTGTCGGAGATATCGGGTCACGGCTTCTCCACAGTGCATCTTTGTCGGGGATCCTTGTGCGGCGGCGAGGGCGAACACGGCGAGGCCAAGATAGTCATAACCCTGGCCTACGGCTTGTGTCAGTGCCCACAGGTACGCCGCATTCGCCCGCCCTTCACGCTTCGGTCTGAGGACATACGAGATGCGGTCTACGCGCGAGGCCAGGTCGCCATAGAACTGCACGCCGCTCTTG
>Ga0113563_10000018_pt1 | contig 50542 bp, 43 predicted proteins | sample Mud3Dept3metaG_FD_80117 | JGI IMG/M metagenome (GOLD analysis project Ga0113563, IMG submission 80117) | Freshwater wetland microbial communities from Ohio, USA, analyzing the effect of biotic and abiotic controls - Mud 3 Core 4 Depth 3... | ecosystem: Environmental > Aquatic > Freshwater >... | reverse complement strand
TCCTCGAAGGAGAGGGAGAAGCGTGGATGGAGGGGGAGAAAATCGCCTGGAAAGCGGGTACGGCCCTCACGGTGCCGGCAGGCAGGAAACACGGTTACCGGAACTCCGGGAAAACGGATCTCCTGCTGATCACTCTAAATCTCTATGAACAGGCGGAAGAAAAAAAATAAGCATCATTTCCCCATCCAGCAGTGCACGCAGAGTTTTTCCCGGGGAAGGCCGATGGCCTGGATCATATTCTCTATCGTCTGATACTGCAGAGTTGTCGAGCCGATCTCCTTCCGGATCCAGTCCACCATCTTTTCATATTTGGGCGATTGGGGGTCCAGGTATTCCGCAACATCGTCGATATCCTTCCCCTCGATGCTGCGGATCGCCCGCCGGGCGGCCAACTCGGATGTCGAACGGGTCGAAAGGGCAAACTTGCAAGGAAACATGAGGGGCGGACAGGCGGGGCGGACGTGAATTTCCTTGGCGCCGTTCTCCCACAATTTTTTGATCGTGAAATTTTTCAGTTGGGTGCCCCGGACGATGGAGTCCTCACAGAGGACGATCCTCTGGCCGTTGATGATTTCCCTGATGGGGATGAGCTTCATCGTCGCCACTAAGTCGCGAATCTCCTGGGAAGGCGGCGTGTAGCTTCTGCCGTAGCCGGGCGTGTACTTGGTGAGGGGGCGGCGATAGGGCAGGCCGGATTCCATGGCATAGCCAATGGCATGGCCAACACCGGAATCAGGCACACCGGCTACCAAGTCGGCTTTTACCGTGTCGTTTTTCGCCAAAAATCGGCCGCAGTTTTCCCGGACAACTTCGACGCTGATGCCTTCGTAGCTGGAGGCGGGGTAGCCCGTGTAAATCCAGAGAAAAGAACAGACTTGGCTTGCCGGTTTTCCGGCTTTTTTCTGCTTCAGCCCCTCCGGCCCGAGAAGGACGATTTCCCCCGGCTCTAAGTACTTTACAATTTTGAATCCCAAATTCAGAAACGAGCAGGTCTCGGAAGCGACGGTGAAATCCCCCCCTTTTTCTCCGACCACCAGGGGGGTTCTTCCCAGCCGGTCCCGGCCGGCATAGATTCCTTCCTTGGTCAACATGAGGAGGGAAATCGATCCTTCGATCCGGTCAAAAAGGTACTCGATCCCCTCGATCACATCTTCTTTTTTATTGATGAGCTTGGCCACCAATTCGACGGAGTTGACCCCTCTGCTCGACATTTCCCCGAACGAGTGCCCTTCTTTCATCAATTCCGCCGCAAGAGAATCCCGGTTGTCGATGAGTCCTGCCGCGACAAGGGCAAAGGTCCCGAAGCGGGATCCCACGATCAGAGGCTGGGGATCGCGGTCGCTGATCACGCCGATGCCCATGTGGCCGTTCATCTGGCGGACTTCTTCCATAAATTTGGATTTGAACTGCGATTGGCTGATGTCATGAATCGAGCGGAAAAGCTTATCCCCTTTTACCACCATCCCCCCGTATTCCGTGCCCATGTGGGAATGATAGTCCGTTCCATAAAATAGAGTGGAGGCGCAGTTTCTTTTTGATAGGATCCCGAAAATACCGCTCATAGGCTTTCCTTCCTTTGCTGACCTTTCCCGTTTTCCCGGACTCCGGATTTGAACCGGCTTTGAATCCCGAATCAAACCCCTCTTTCCCTCCCGAGTCCGAAATGGGCTTGGAACTTCACTCCGGGGTCAGACATAGTTCAGCGAATTAGATCTGGGGAAAGATGTCGTAGGCGGCCGCTTTTGTCCAGATTATAGCAAAAAGGATTCACCTGGGCAAACAAATGAATGGGGAAGTTCAATTTTCGTTATTCTTTCCGGACATTAAATGATAAAATGCTTTTGTTGACATGGTGCCCCATATGATTCAGTTCATTCAAAATATGGCTCGAGGGCATTATATTTGATCTCAAGGCGCCTTTGGCCAAGGGCGACACGATAAAAAGAAATACAAATACTTATAGTTAGAGAGAAGAAATGAAAATTCCCATCCGGGGCTTAAGCGGATTCTTATTTTTTTGTATTTTATTTATTATTCTTTCTCCGACCGAGGCCAGCCAGACCAAAAAGACTTTTTCTTTTCAGCATTTCACCACCAAAGAGGGCCTTTCCAGCGAGATGGTTTATGCCATTGCCGTCCAGGGGGATGAAGTCTGGCTGGGGACCTACGGCGGAGGGGTAACGCTATGGAATCGCGCCAAGAAAACTTCCGTAGTTTACACCACGAAGGGTGAGCCCCAGGAAAAAGACGACGGGGTGAGCATCAAATGGAAGAACCACCCGGCCTATAACGACGTCTGGATCATTCTTGCCGATCAGGACCGGATCTGGTTTGGAACGTATTTTTACGGCTTCGGGGGCGGAGGGATTTCCTATTACAAGGCCGGCCGCAAAAACCCCTGGAGGGTTTTCAATACCAACCAGGGGCGGGCCAAGAAAGTTGTCTCTCTGGCTGCCACCCAGGATCACCTTTGGGTGGGCTCAGAAAAGGGGCTTTCGCTATTGGACAAAAAGACCGAAAAATGGACGGCCTTCTTCTCCGCCAGCGAAGGACTGGCCGGGAATTTTGTGAATTCTCTCCTCCTTGAACGGGATTCCCTCTGGATCGGGACGAATGCCGGAATCAACCGGATGAGCTTAAAAGACCGGTCTTTCAAGACCTATGGCGCCGCCGCAGGGCTCGCCGACATTGAGATAAAATCTCTGGTCAAGGTGAAAGATCGGATCTGGGCCGGTTCCCCCCGCGGGAGTCTCGTAGCCTACGATCCCGCCAAGGATGCCTGGAGCCCCCTGGAGACCGGAGATCCATTGAAGAACGGAGGGATCAATTCCATCCACGTCCTGAAAGATTCCGTTTGGATCTGCCGTGACAACGGCGTCAGCTGGCATCAGCTCCAAAGCGGGCGCTGGGAATCCATCACGGCCGCCGACGGCCTGCTGAGCGACAATGTATTCTCCGCCACGGAAGATAAGGACGGCATCTGGTTCGGGACTGACCAGGGCGCCTCCCGCCTGATTCTGAATCCTTAGACAAAGAAGGGAAACGCATGAAAGATCTCTCCAAATCAAAGCTCACCAGAAGACACTTCCTCCGGGGAGCCGCCGCATCCATAGCTGCGGCCAACCTTTTTTCCCCTTACTCCTGGCTCCGCCCTTCAAAGGCCTTCGGCGCCGGCGAACCCGACTTGATCATCGCCGAAAAAGGGAAACCCACCCAGCTTTTGAAGGCGGCCATGGACGCTTTTGGCGGAATGGGCCGGGTTGTAAGAAAAGGCCAGCGGGTGGTGATCAAAGCCAACATCGCCTGGGCCCGCACACCGGAACAGGCTTGCACCAACAATCCGGAACTTCTCTACGCCCTGATTAAAATGTGTTACGAGGCCGGGGCCAAACGGGTGGCGGTCTGGGACCACACCTGCGACAACTATCAGTTCTGCTTTTCCCGCTCGGGGTTGAAGAAGGTAACCCAGGACGCAGGGGCGGATATTTTCTCCGGCCACGGCCGCAATGTGTACAAAACCGTGGATATTCCCAAGGGCAAGGCGCTCAAGACGGCGGAGTACATCAAGGATGTGTTCGAAACCGACGTCCTCATCAATTTCCCCATCCCCAAACAGCACTTTGCCACCGAGCTGACTCTGGGCCTCAAGAACATGATGGGCGTGGTCTGGGACATGGAGCTGCTGCACAAGATCGACCTGCACCAATGCATCGCCGACATCAACACGCTTCGCAAACCCGACCTCGTGGTCGTCGACGCCATCCGCATTCTCACCACCAACGGGCCCAAAGGGCCGGGGAAAACCGAAGACCCCAACCAGGTGATGGTCTCCACGGACATCGTCGCCGTGGACGCCTACGGCACGGCCCTCTTTAAGAACCCGAAGACAGGAAATCCTTACAAGCCCTCCGAGGTCCGCTTCATCAAGAATGCCTACGACCTGGGGCTCGGCGAGATCAACCTGTCCAAGGTGCGGATCAAGAAGGTCCAGGGCGCATGAAGCTTTCTTGGCGAAGCCTCCGAGTTTGGGTCCAGTCCCTTTCTTTCTTATTCCTTCTCTATCTGATCCTCCAGGCCGCCTTTCCCCTGGAGACCAGGCTCCCGGTGGACCTCTACCTTCGCCTGTCTCCTTTTATCGGGATCATCTCCCTGATCTCCCAAAAGGAGTTCATCCTGCGGATGCTTCCCGCGTTCGCCGTGCTTCTTTTCGTCATCGTCCTGGGAAACTTCTTCTGCGGCTGGTTCTGCCCCATGGGGGCAGCCATCGACTTTTTTGACCGGGTGCTGTTCCGGGAGAAGAAACGCAAGAGGCCTCTGGACGACCGCCCGCTGCGCAAAATCCGCTACGGGGTTTTCGTCTTCGCCCTGGCCGCCGGTTTGATGGGTTGGCAGCTGATGTTTCTCCTCGACCCGATCAGCCTGATTACCCGGACCCTGGTTATTGCCTTTTTTCCTCCGGCGGTTTATATCTATAACCAGCTCCTTCCGTTAGTCCAGAAGTTTCTTCCCGAGAACCCTTTTATTCTCACCTCGGCGCCGCTGCCGCTTTTTCAAATCAACATTCTCATCTTCCTCTTCTTCGTGGGAATTCTTTCCTTAGGGGTGATTCGTCGACGCTTTTGGTGCCGTTACCTCTGCCCTTTGGGAACCCTCTTCTCTCTTACCTCCCGCCTCCGGCTCTTTCGGCGCTCCGTAAGCGCTGATTGTGTTCACTGCCTGAAATGCGTCAAGGAATGTCCCGTCGGGGCGATTCCGGAGGAGAAACCGGAATCCTATCGGCAGCACGACTGCATCACCTGCCTGCGGTGCACCGACTGCCCCCCCAAGGCCGTTTCCTTCGGGTTGGAAAGGCCGAAGTGGGAAGCCGCTCCCGCCCCTTCCCTCTCCCGCCGGTATGTCGTCGGCTCTCTGGCCTTAGGCCTCTTCTCCGCCCTAACCGTCAAAACGAACCCCCTCCAAACCGGAACGGCCCGCAAGAATAGCCGAATGATCCGTCCTCCCGGAGCCCTTCCGGAAGAACAATTTGTCCGGGTCTGCACGGGCTGCGGAGAGTGTTTAAAAGTGTGCCCCAACAATGCCCTGCAGGCAACTTTCCTGGAAGCGGGATTAGCCGGTTTTTACACCCCGCGGCTGGTTCCCCGGATCGGCTACTGCGAGGAACACTGCAATTTCTGCGGCCGGGTGTGCCCCACCGAGGCGATCCGGCCCCTGCCCATGGAAGAAAAACGCCTCGTCCAGATGGGCATCGCCCACATCGACAAAACTCGCTGTATCGCCTTCGAGAAAGACAAGATCTGCATGGTCTGCAACGAGCAATGCTCCTATCACGCTATCATCGGGGACGACCGGGACGACAAAAAGCGCCCCATCGTGAAAGACGAACTCTGCACCGGCTGCGGCATCTGCGAAAACAAATGCCCGGTGGAAGGGGAGTCGGCGATCATCGTTTACACTACCGGCGTGCAAAAGAAAGTAACGCCGGAGCCTCCTGAAAAAGCTTAGTCCTAATTCCGAAAGAAGCTGATGCCCTTTCGGCTCCCACAAAGCCCTTGACATAAATCCCCTGATAGATATTATTTCTACACCGTCCTTGTCTTTGAGCCAATTGCCGGGGCGTCCGCAGGGGAATCGTTTCCTCTTATTCTGCGTTTCTTGAAACCGGCGGGGCTTTTGAAGATGTCCAACCGATTTCTTCTCAGAGGAGGGAATCATGAGCGAATGGAAAAAAACTTCTTGCGTGCTCTGTTTCTGCAACTGCGGGCTGGAAGTCCAGACCGAGGGAAGCAAAATCGTCAAGGTCCGGGGTGACAAGGAAAACCCCCGCTCTCAGGGTTATATTTGCCGCAAAGGCGCCAACATCGCCTTTTTCCAAAACAACCCCGAGCGCCTAAAATACCCGCTGAAACGGGTGGGAGCCCGTTTTGAACGGATCTCCTGGGACCAGGCTCTCGACGAAATCGCCGCGAAGGTCGGGGCTACGGTCGCCGCCCACGGCCCCCGCTCTCTGGCCTACATGGGCGGCGGCGGTCAAGGCGGCCATTTCGAAGCCGCTTTCGGTCTGCGGTTCCTTCACGGGCTGGGATCAAAGAACCACTACAGCCCCCTGGCTCAGGAACTGACGGGATATTTCTGGGTGAACGGCAAGGCTTACGGACGGCAGTATATGCATCCTGTGCCGGACCTTGCCCAAGCGGATTTTCTGGTCTTCTGGGGCGCCAATCCCCTGGTCAGCCATGATATCCCTAAGGCCCCCCTCATTCTGCGTCAAAAGAAAAGGGAGCCCGGGACCCTGATCGCCGTGGTCGATCCCCGCGTCACCGAAACCGCTCAGCTGGCCGATATCCATCTCCGCCTCCGGCCGGGCACGGACGCCCTTCTCCTCAAAGCCATGATCAAAATCCTTCTTGAAGAAGGGTTGGTCAAAACCGATTACGCCCGCGATCACCTTCATGGTCTTGATGCTATCCGCGGCTGGTTCGAAGATGTGGAGGTGGAGGCAAACTGCCGAGTCTGCCGCCTGGAGGCGGAAGAGATCCGGCGCTTCACCCGTTTCTTCGCGACGCGCAAAACAGCGATGCGCAGCGATCTGGGTATTCTCATGGGGCGGCACAGCACGCTGAACTCCTACCTGGAGCTCCTTCTCCTCGCCCTGGCCGGAAGGATCGGAGTTCCCGGGGGCAACGTCTTCGGGGGGCACCTGATGCCCATGGGTTCCCATACCCCGGACGACGATCCGGAAACCTGGAGAACCGCGGTCACGAACATTCCCCAGATCATGGGCGTCTTCCCGCCCAATGTCCTGCCCGAGGAGATCGACACGGATCATCCCCAGAGGATCCGCGCCCTCATCGTCAGCGCTTCCAACCCCCTCCGCTCCTATGCCGACACCGCCGCCTATGAAAAGGCGTTTGCCAAACTGGACCTGCTGGTCACGGTCGAGGTGGCGATGACGGAGACGGCCCGCCTCAGCCATTATGTGCTCCCCGCCAAGTCTGGTTACGAGAAGTGGGACGGGACTTTCTTCCAATGGACCTACCCGGAGTATTATTTTGATATGCGCCGGCCGGTCGCGGAAGCGGACGGCGAGCAGGTCGAAGAAGCCGAAATCTATCTCCAGCTGGCGGAGAGGCTGGGAAGGATCCCCGAATTTCCCAAGGAGCTGCGTACCCTCGCCGGCGACCGGGGAAAATACGGGGCCGCCCTGATGAAGTATCTGCAGGCCAATCCCAAGGCCGGCTCCTGGCTTCCCTTTATTATCGGCAAGACCCTGGGCGAGGAATTGGGTTCGAAAAATCTTTCCGCCCTCTGGGGGCTCCTGGCCCGGTTCCCGATGATGAACAAGGAAGATGTCGCCCGGGCCGGATTTCAGGTCACCCCTTTTGCCGGTGACGAGATCTTCACCCGGATCCTGAACACCCCGGGCGGAGTTAAAATCGGCGTTGCCGATACGGCTAACAACTTCTCCCGCCTCAAGACCGCGGACAAGAAAATTCACCTCTATTTTCCGGAAATGGAGTCCTGGGTGAAGGAAGTGCAGCCCGCCTCCGAGGAATCCCTGCTCCTGAACAAGGAATATCCTTTGATTCTCATGGCCGGGAACCACATGGAGATGGTGGCGAACACGATCATGCGCAACCCCGCCTGGAACGAGGGCCGCCGGGCCTGCACGATGCGGATCCATCCGCAGGATGCCGAAAGTCTGGGGCTTAGCGACAAAGACCCGGCCGTCGTGGAGACCGAAGCGGGATCCGTTAAAGTGGAGGCGGAAATCACGGACGCTTCCTACCCCGGCCAAGTGGTCATCCCGCACGGGTTCGGCCTGGTTCACCTCGAAAAAGCTTACGGGGTCAACGTAAACCGGCTGGCCCCGGCAAAGCACCGCGACCGCTTTGCGGGAACGCCGCTGCACAGGTATATCCCGTGCCGCGTCCGCAGAGCTTAAAGAATATTCACCACCGAGGACACAGAGCGCACAGAGAAAAGGTCCAATAAATATTTACAAAGGACAAAAACTTCTTCAAAGAATTTCGATTGTTTTTGAATTTTTTTTGATCTATATCTATCGCTGTGTTCTCTGTGCCCTCTGTGGTAAAAGAATAAAAATACAAAGGATTTTTTATGACCGTTTTTCTTGTCCTCTTCGCCTATTTTTTGGGTTCCATTCCCATGGGCGTGGTGCTGACGAGGCTGTTCGGCAACGTGGACCCCCGCACCCAGGGCAGCAGGAACATCGGCGCCACGAACGTCTACCGGACGGCGGGAAAGAAATTGGGGATCTTCACCCTTTTAGGGGATATCCTCAAGGGGGTGATTCCCGTCGCCCTCGCCCGCGCAACCCTCGACTCCCATTTCTGGATCGGCGCCGTGGCTTTGGTTGCCTTTCTTGGACATTTGTTTCCTATCTTTCTAAAGTTCAAAGGAGGAAAAGGGGTGGCCACGGGGCTGGGGGTTTTTACGGCCCTTTCCCCCTTGTCCACGATTCTTGCCGCCGTCGTCTTCGTTCTCGTGGTTTTCAAATGGCGATACATCTCCCTGGGATCGCTCACGGCGGCCGCCGCATTCGTCATCTTTCTCGCCCTCCTGGACCCGCAAAAGATTTATATCCCGTTTGCCCTCATCGTTGCCGCCCTGGTCTTCTATCGCCACCGGGAGAACATTGAACGTTTAATGGCGGGAAAGGAAAATAAATTCGGGGTGAAGAAAGAATCCCCACCCGGATAATGCCTTCTTCTCTTCCTTCAAAAATTCTCATGGTCCATGCCGGCGGGATCGGAGATCTGCTGCTGTCCCTTCCAGCCATGCGGGCCTTCCGGGACGCCTTCCCGGATTCTTCCTTAGAGCTCCTGGGATTTCCGGAAAGGCTGTCTCTCGTCGTCTACGATCTGAGGGCCTCGGCCGCACATTCTATCGATCAAGCCGGCCTGGCCCGGTTTTATCTGGAAGAACCGGCCCTTCCTCCCCGCCTCGTGGACTTCTTCTCCTCCTTTTCAGCCGCTCTCCTGATCGGCCGTTCTCAGGCCGAGATCTTCGCCGAAAACCTTCGCCGCGCCGGCCTTAAGCAGGTGATCTTTCTTCCTTCCTTTCCCGAAGAGAGGAAAAAGATTCACGTTACCGACGCTCTCCTTAAGGAGCTGCGCTCATTCGGAATTGAGGGGGATGCCTCTTTTTCCCCTCTCCGCCTTTCCCAAGAAGTTTTATGGGGCGCCGATGAATGGCTGGATAGAACCGGCTGGAAGAAGGGAGGGCGAATTCTGGCCATCCACCCCGGGAGCGGAAGCCCTATCAAGAACTGGGCTCCTTCGAAATTCGCCCGCATTGCCGATTGGGCGGGCGAGCATGCCTCTGTTTTTCTAATATCCGGTCCGGCCCGCGATGGCCGGGAAGAAGTTCTGAGGGCGGTCAAGAAAACCCGGCCGATTTTGCTTGATCTCTTGCCTCTTCCGCATCTCGCCGCCGTTCTCGGGAAATGTGCCGCTTTCCTCGGAAATGACTCGGGAATCACGCACCTCGCCGCCCGGATGGGAATTCCCACGGTGGTCCTCTTCGGCCCCACGGACCCGGCGGTCTGGGGACCTCGGGGTCCGAAGGTGCGCATTATCACCGGGGGGAAAACCTGTACTTCCGGTTCTTTGAGAAAGAGAGAAGGATGCGGGGGGCTGTGCCTGGATGAGATTACGCCGGAGGCGGTGATAAAAAAACTGGCCCCTGTTTTGGAAACAGGAGTCAGTTTGTTGGGGGATTAGGGAAGTTGATTTTCTATCTGCCGATGATCTGATATACAAAAGCGGTGGAGCATTTCGGCCAGGAGGAAATTTCGTCGTTCAAAGCCAGACTGCAAACCGGAATCGCAAAGAAGGAGACAATCAGAAGGATCAGAATCCAGTCGGATAATTTTCTTTTTCTTTTCATACGATCCCCTCGCTTCCTCAGCAAATTGGACCGAACAACCTATCAAGCAGCAAAGAGCGTGCCGCCGGGGTTAAGGGTTCTCCGCAAACAATAATTGAAATAAAAACAATATGTTAAGGTTTTAGAAGAATGGAATTGAAGATGATTTTTCATCGGCGCCCAGCCAGGAATTGTTCCTTTTGCGCCACAGGAGGACATTTTTTGTGTTATTTTGTCATTTCCCTCATTTTTCCCATTTGGGCGCGGATGTTTTCTGATCTGGGGCCGGTCGGCTCTACTTTCAGGTAATCCTCCCAGGCGGCCACAGCTCCCTTGATGTCCCCTTTGTCGTGAAGGAGCACCACTCCTAAATTGTAACGGCTGTTGACGTGGGCCGGGTCTGTTTGGGCGGCCTTCTTAAATTCCGCAACCGCCCGGTCGAAATCGCCTTTCTTCCGGTACATGATGCCCATGTCCGTGCGCACATCGGCATTCTTGGGGTCAATCTCCAGGGCTTTCGTATAGGCGTCGATGGCTTTTTCCACCTGGTCGGTATCGAAATAGGCATTTCCAATCTCGATCAAGGCCTTTAAATTTTTAGGGTCTTCCTTCAAAATCGCCCGGAGCGCCTCAATCTGCTTGGATAAATCCGAAGGCGTGGGCAAAGGAGGGCTGGCCTTTGAGGGAGGCATACTTCCCCCCTGCGGGAGGGGCGTTTTTTCCTCATGTAAAACCGTCAGCACCACGCCGACGACGATCCCGGCGATAAAAGCTAAAAGGATGGATAGATAAGCGATTTTCTTGTCCATAATCAATCCTGGTCATTTGGCAGGCGATCTATTGCAGAATCCTTTTTTCATTTTACCACGACTTCTTTGATCCATCCAGCCGGCCGGATATTCAAAACCCAATCCGGGGCCGGTCAGGCCCCCGGTTTCAATCGTCCCCTCGCGGATCCGGAATAAACCCGGGTACATCTCATCCCAACCGCGGTTGGCTTCCGGGCAGTACTGGCGGGCGTTTCCTTCTACCGCCGCAACCCCGGGAATGCGAGCGGCGAGACCCGCAGAATGAAGAAAAGATGCCCCGGGGCAGGTCAGGTCCTGGACGCAGAGAAAAAGATGCCGGGCCTGGGCCGCCGCCGCCAGAAGAAGGGACTGGGACTGGCCCTTGCAGGCCTTCAGGGCCGCTCCGGAATAACCCAACCGCAGGGCCAAGTTGAGGGATTCAAGATCGGTCAGGGCCTCGTCGATGACCACCGGCTTCAAGGAAGAAGCCCGGGTCATGTCCTGCTCGGGGACTTCTTTCAGGTGCCGGGAAGTTGGCTGTTCAACATACTGCAGCCGGGAATATCCCGCGGGGGATTGCTCCGAGAATTTTTTTAGGATCTCGACTAAGTATTCAACATGGGGGCACCGCTCGTTAAAATCAAAGCTGTAAAACCAGTCCCTCCGCTTACCGATCTCCGCCCGGCAGACCCGTTCGACTGCCAGAATCCGGTTCAAATCCCAGGGAAAATCCCCCCCATCCAGCTTGAGCTTGAAGTGGGTCAGCCCCTCGCGGCGGATCCATTCGGCCAGGGTCTCGGGGAGGCCGTCCCCGACGGGGTTTTTAACCTCGCCCTCTGTAAGAGGGTCCAGAGCCCCGACTAAGTGGTAGAGGGGCATTCGGCCTTTGGGCTTTTCCAGGACATACGAGTCAAGGAACTGTTTCGCGAAAGCAGGACCGAGATAAAAGGAGAGGTCTTTATTCACGTATTCCGGCCCGTAGGCGTTATAAACATTTATTCCATGGACCCGGCCATAGGCATCATGGATTGCCGCGTCGAAGGGGCTGGCCACAACCAGAAGGCACAGTTTGGGGATCCCCTCGGGGATTCTCTTTTCTCCTTGCATTTCCGCGGCGGCCCGCAAATACTCCGGTTCAAGCCCGTGGTTGATTTCGAGGGGGTGGCCGAAGTCCCGGCAGTTCGCGGTTAGCCCCGCCAGGCGCCCGGCCAATTCCTTCATGATCTCGAGAGTAGCGGAAAAGCTCAAGGTCTTGCTGGGAAAGGACCAGACGTTTCCCAAGGGCATAGATCCCCGCCCGCTCGCCGATTTCCCTTTCCGGTCGGCAACCCCGATCTCGACGTGGAGCTGGCTCAGGGAAAAGACCGCCTGGCCGCCAAACTTGATCGGCGTCCGGAAGGAAGAATCTTCCAGCGCAAAGCGCACTTGCTCGATCCGGATATCTTTATCGCGACTCATCCTGCTCCCGCCGCTGATTTTATTGCCCGGACATCGCCTGCCGGAATTTCGGTCTATCCCGGAGGCGCTTTCCCGGAGTTCTACTCGCCGGTGAGGCCCACCGGCCTTCCCTGGGCTGCCGATTCTTCTATGGCGATCACCACTTCCATGGAGTTGCAGGCATCCAGAACATCCGAAAGAACGGGGGTGTCGTGCAAGATATTCTCCACCAAATTGTCGATCTCTTCCTGAAAAGGATGATGGGTCACGGCTCCTGAGTTCGGGGTCGAAGAAGAGATCGTGACCCAGTCGTTCTGCGAGGGGAACAGCGATTTCGAATAGATGCGGTTATCGCGGGCCGCGCCTTCGGTTCCCAGTAAATCCACGTTCAGCTGGTATGGGAACTGCAGCCCATCCAAGGAGGCGGAGAGCTTTCCTACGGCGCCGTCCCGAAATTTTACGGCGGCGACGAGCGTCGTAGGGTAGTCGAAATCCTCCCGGTTCCGGCAACGATAGGCAAAAACTTCCGCGACCTCTTCTCGCTTCAAATAGCGGGCGATATCCGCCGCATGGCAGCCTCCGGTGATCATCGCCCCGCCGGCAAATTCCTTGCGACGAATCCAGGGGTAGCTGGCAAAGGTCGGCTTGATCCCATGCCAGTAATCCACTTCGACATAATAGATGTGTCCGAGGGCCTTTCGATCCGTGAGCGCCCGAAGGTTCTTGAGCATGGGATGCCAGCGGGCCACGAAACTCACGACGGAGCGCGTTTCCGCCTTCCGGGCCGCCCGGCGCAGGGCGGCAAGCTCCTCCCGGTTGACGGCCGCAGGCTTTTCCAGGATCAGGTGCTTCGGCGCCTCTAAGGCCTGGATCGCCTCCCGGGCGTGAAGATAATTGGGCATGCAGATGGAAACGATATCCACATTTTGATCTGCCAAAAGGTCCTCGTACTGGGCGTAGACCCGGGCTTCTCCATACTCCCCGGAGAGCTTTCGGGCGCTCTCCTCGGAGCGGCTGCAAACGGCCGCCAGAAACAGGTGGGGATTTTTGGAGATGGCCTTGGCATGCTCATAAGCAACCTGGCCCGCCCCCCGGATACCCACTCCCATCTTGTCTTTTTTTGGAATCACTTGCCCCTCTCTTAGGAACCCCGGCAAACAAGGAAGGCGATTTTATTTGTAAAAAGGTCTTATTCTCAAGAGGTTCTGCGAATTGAGACCGTTTCTTATGGCTCAATGGCTCCCTGCCCGGGCAAAAATGTATTCGCCTCGCCAATAAAGGAGGTGGCTCCTCTTTTCCCGATGCGGGTTTCCGCCGTTTCAGCCCGGCGATCCCTCTGCCACCGCCTCTCTTTGCGGAAACGAGGAAGGGGGACTCATCAAGCTTTCGCCCAGCCCTTTTTGTCTTCAGCGCCTGCTTTCTTTCCCGGGCAACAAGAAAACGCGTCTGAACGACCAACTTTTTTGGAGATGATACAAATTAAAAATTGGGAAGCTTGAAGGGCGGCGTGGGTAAAAAGGCCCCGGTGTAAGCCTCTTCGTGTTTGAAGGTGACCTTCACCCCCATGATCTTGTCGACCGTATCGATGGTGCTTTCCATCCGGTCCTTGTCGATGTACCCGATCCCCTGCTTCCGGTACCGGTCGGTCTTGAAAAATTCCCGGACCAGTTTCAAATTCGCCAAGTAGTCTTCCAGGTTGATGGGGTGGGATTCGGAGAGGATTTTGATCGCTTCCTCCGGGTTTTTTAGCGTATACTCCCAGCCGCGGTAAGAGGCCTTCAAGAAAGCCTTCACCAGGTCGGGTTTCTTTTCCGCGGTCTCGTCGGAAGTGATATACGCATGCGCATAGGCATTGAATCCGTAATCGGCCCAGAGGTTGTAGCCGAGCTTTTCCGGAGGAATCATCTTTTCAAAGAAGGCTTTCCCCGTGTAAAGATCGAAGACCACATCGGCCCTTTTGGTCGCCAGGACCGCCGGTTTGGCCGCCGGCTCGATGTTGATGAACTCCACCTTGGAAGGATCGATCCCGATGATCTTGGCAAACGCCGGGAACATGACCTTGTGGCCGTCCGCCGCCGGGACGCCTACTTTCTTGCCCACCAAATCCTTCGGTTCCTTGATTCCGCTTTCCTTCCAGTAGTACATGCAGTTCGGATGCTTGTCAAAGATGATTCCGATGACTTTTACCTTGGCTCCCTTCGCCCGGGCGGTGATGGCGACCGGCGCATCCGCAATTCCGAAAACGGCCTTCCCCGTGTCCACGCTCTGTACGGAAAAGTTGGACCCCTGCCCTAAAATTACCTCAAGGTCGATCCCTTCCTCGGCGAACCACCCTTTCTTCATGGCGACATAATACGGAGAGTGGTCGCCCATGACCTTCCAGTTCAGGATGAGGGAAACCTTCTGCAGCTTCTTGTCCTGGGCTTCCGCCGCCGAAATTCCCAGGGCGCAGAAAACCGCCAGGGAAACCGCCAGACACACTATTTTTTTGATCATCTTATTCCTCCCTTATAAGTTTTCCGGGATCTTTGACCCGGATTCTCCTCGATAAAAAATTGCCGGGGCTCGAGGCTCGCGCCCGATATCGGGCACGCGCAGCGCACCCCCATAGGTTTCTCGCCGCAACGCAGCCGAAATGCAACCCCGCTCCAGGCAGGAGACTTTTCCCGAAACCCTCACATCTTCTCTTTCCCCGGATCAAACCACGGCATCAACAGGCTTTCGGCGAGGGAGACCAGGCCAAAAAGCATGAATCCGATAAGGGAAACCACGATGAGCGCCGCAAAAATCGCCGGGGTATCCAGGCTGAACTGGGAATTGATGATGATGTAGCCGAGTCCTTTGTCCGAGGCCAAGAATTCCCCGACAATGGCCCCGACGACGCACATGGTGGAGCTGATCTTCAAACCTGAAAATATATACGGGAGCGCATTGGGAAAGCGGATCTTCACGAAAATCTGCCACTGGCTGGCCTTTAAATAGCGGACCAAGTCCAAAAGATCCTCTTCCACTTCCCCCAGGCCGGTGGCCGTGTTGATGACAATCGGAAAGAAAGAAACGAGGAAGGCAATCAGGACATTGGTCGCAATCCCATATCCCATCCAGAGGAGAAAAATGGGGGCCACGGCAATGATGGGCAGGGAGTTGACAAAGACAAAGAAGGGGAGCAGCAGGTCGCGGATCCGTTTTGACCAGGAGATCAGGATCGCGATGAAAATCCCCACGACCGCGGTTACGGCAAAGCTGAGAAAAACCTCGATTAAGGTGGCCTTAATATGAACCAGCCAGTGATAATTGGCCGCCGGCTGAGGGATCAACAGGCGAAAAATCGCCGTCAGGGGTGCGGGCAGAATGAATTCCCTCACCCCAAACATCATGACCGCCGCCTGCCAGCACAGGAAAAAAGAAAGGATGGTCAAAGGGGTCTGATAATGGGTTTTCAGGGAGTCGACGAATCTTTTCATTTCCTCCTACTCCGCCTTTTGCCAGGGCATGAGGGCCCGGGAGCAGAGAGAGATGATCCCGAAAAGCCCCAATCCAAGTACCGAGATGAGGAGGAGCCCGGCGAACATCGGCGGCGTGTCGATGGCCGCCTGCGAATCCTTTAACAGAAACCCCAGCCCCTTGGTGGAAGCGATGAATTCCCCCACGATCGCTCCGACTACGCAAAGGGTCGTGGAAATTTTCAATCCGGAAAAAATATAGGGAAGAGAATTGGGCAGGCGGATCTTTAAAAACACCTGCCATTTCCGCGCATTCATATAGCGAACCAGCTCCAGAAGCTCCTCTTCCACGGCATTCAGCCCGGTAACCGTGTTGATGACGACCGGGAAGAAAGCGATCAGAAAGGCAATGAGGATATTGGGGATGATCCCGTAGCCGAACCAGAGGATGAACAGGGGCGCCATGGCAATCTTGGGTATGGAGTTAAAAAAAGTAAGCAACGGAGTGATGATTCCCCGAAGAAACCGTGACCAGGAGATCAGGATCGCTAGAAAGACACCCAAAAAAGCGGTGATTGCAAAACCGAAAAAGATCTCGACAAACGTGGCGTAAATATGTTTCAGCCAGTGGTATTTGGCCGCCATTTCCGGCACAAAAATCCGGGCCAGAACCGACAGAGGCGAAGGGATGATGTATTCTTTAACCTGGAAGAGCATGACCCCGAGCTGCCAGAGAGCCAGAAGGGCAATAACGAGAAGGGGCTTGTGGTAGTGGGCTTTGAGCAAACGGAATATTTTTTGCATAAAAACCCATAGAGTCCCGGAGCCACGGATATCCGCTTGTTCTTTCACCTCCGCGATAGGACCATAAAGTTATCATTATCATAAAGACCCTGATTGTGCAAGCGCTCCTCTATTTTGGTTTTCAGTTCCTTTTGACTTCGGCAATAGGTGTAAATTTTGTGCTGGCTGATCTTTCATCATTTTTTTAGGCTCTTCAGGCTCAGAAGATATCGGGTCACCCCCACGGCAACTGCGACCAAAAGGATTCGCAGCCAGAGGTGATCCAGAAAGGCGATAACCGCATGCCCGATTGTTCCCCATAGCAGAACCAAGGCGATGATTTTTGCATGGCGGGGGATAGCCCGGTGCTCGCGATAGTTCCGGATGTAGGGACCGCACCACTTATTCCCGATCAGCCACCGGTAGAGCCGATCCGAGCTGCGGAAAAAGCAGGCGGCGGCAAGGAGATAGAAGGGGGTGGTCGGGAGGAGGGGAACGAAAATCCCCACCGTGCCGATGCCTACGGCTGCCAATCCGACGAGGATCAGGAGCCACCGCAACAAGGAAGAAGAAGATTTGCGGCTTTCCGGCTGGTTCCCCATGAGCGGAGGCCTCTCTTTCTCATCCTCCGCCCAGAGGGGCAATGAGGGTCAGTTCGTCACCCTCTTTCAAAATGAATTCTCTGCCGGCGGCCTGGCCGTTGATCTTAATAAATCCGATTTCCCAGTCTTGAATCTTGAGCAGAGCGATCGCTTGGGCCGCGGAACTTCCCTGAAGAATCTCAAGGGTTTCGATTCTCCTTCCCGCCTCAAGATCTCTCAGCATCCCGACAGTTTTGACCTGAATGCGCATAGACTAATCGTTCGATTTGCTTATAATGATTAAGCGCCCCATCGTTTTGTCAAGCGAGTCTTTTCTCCGCAAGCGGGGATATAAAGAACCCTGCTAAACCGAAAATACTCCTGATTTCTTTGCCCTCATTTGCATTTCCTTTCTAAAGGCCGAATGATGCCTGTACTTTTCTCTGACCCGGTCGATTATCTTCTGTCCCTTTGCCGTTTCCCCATTACTCCAGTAAACCTCCGCCACGGCAAGTAATAACTGTGCTGCTTTCCAGTAGCTTTGCCGGTGCTTATTGCCAACTATCGCATCAATACGCCTTAGCACGATTTTTTCAGCTTGGTGAAAATAATCATCCTTCCCATTTTCCGGTAGTGGGATTTCCTTCAATATTTCCTCCAGGAGGTTGCGAAAACGGGGTTCCGTTTTTCTGGACCTTAAGCTGTCCCTCAAATCTTCCTCTCCATTCCATATCCCTTCGTAATCATGAGAATAAAAAGGATCCGGGCTGGTTGCATCTTTCCAAAGCTCCGCTAAATTCGCGGCCAATTTTTTGCCGGAATCCCATTTAGCAAACATAAAAAACGGCGCCCCTAATGCCCCCGGGTCTTTGCCGGAACTCCATCCCAATGGTTTGGATTTTTCCATTTGGGCTGCAGCCCTCTCGTAATCGCCCTTCAGGAGATCGATTTGCAGCTCCAGGTTTTCGGGGATCTCTCCCTCAAAAAAATCCGGCAGTCGATCGAGATTCCCGGTGCGCTCCCCGCCTTTCTTTTTCTGAACCATCCGGACTCGGATCAATGCTTCCTGCAATCGTTTGAATCGTTCCTCCGAATTCTCCGCGTTTTCCAAAAAGTCCAACAACCGTTCCAGAGACGGATCAGCAAAGAACGCTTCTTTCAAAGCCCGATCGAGCAGATCTTTTCTTTTCAAGTTAAGAGCCGCCGCATAAAGATATTCCGCAATTTTGGCCCGAATCTGAAGGCGATCGGGCAATTTTTCCAACCCCAGAGAGGCTGCCCGAACAATTTCCTCTTGCTTATTTTCTTTTTTCAAGGCCTCCAGCCATTCCAAATAGGCGCTGGGATATTTCTCCCCTTCTCCCGTTGCCAGGACTTCAAGCCCCCGCGCCCCCTGAAACAGACGGACCGCCTCTTTCAAAAGGTTGGTGGCCAAACGGCTCGCCTTTTCTTTCCTGAGAAACTCCATCCATTGCCGCCCGAATTCCTCCAACCGGGGAAGTTCTTCCATAGAGACGTTCATTAATCCGTGGATATTTATATCCTTGGCGTCGAAGGATAAACGGCGGAGAGCATCCCAGATGGCCTGAGGTCTTTCCGAGGGTGGTTCCGTAAGGTAAATACATCGGAGGTATTTTAACACCGCCTCGTCCAGGTCGGTTTCGATCATTTCATCCTGATCGTATCCGGAAAACTGCCCTTCTTCCATCCCTCCATGGTAGATCTCGAAAAGAGATTCAAAGGCCTGCCGCGCGATCTCATAGTTTCCCGATTCATAGAACTCCAGGATCCGGTCGAAGAGAGCATCGATCTCGGAAACCCAGGTGTCATCCCCCCACGCCCGCTCTTCGCCATATTCGTGATCCCACCCCCATCCGGTCGTAAATTCATATTTGGCGGCGCGCTTTCCGAAAGATTCGATCTCGCTCAGCAGCAAATCGCCCTCTTCATCTTCTTTCTTCCTTCCTTTGGGTTTTTTCTCCTTTCTTTCAGGAAGGACAAGTCCATCCAGAAATTGGGTCCGTTCCTGTGGAGACATGGATATACCCTGAGCCAGGAGGATTTCTTTCAATTCCTCATGGCTGTATTTCTCGAGCCGGGCCGTCAAAGCCGACAGAAATTCCTTTAGAGTGAGTTTTTTCATGACCTTTCCTCGGGTTCCGGGATCGTTTTCTCAAAATATCTGATTGCCTTTGTCATTGCAAATACCCAATTCCTTCCCGATAGTCAACTGGCGTCAGAAGTTTTACCTCCTGGGGGCGTTCGTGGAAAGGCGATATAGGAAGACCGCCATCTGAGCTCGAGTCACAGGATTTCCAGGTCCATAAAGGCCTTCTCCGACCCCCGCCGTAATTCCCAACTCCACCAGCCTCTTTATGTATTTGCAGCTCCACGAACTGGAGGGTACATCAGTAAATGGGCCCTCCGTCCCACAATATCCATCGGATGGAACTTCATTCAGGGCTCGGGTCATAAACACCGCCATCTGCTCCCTCGTTACCGGATCCCCCGGACCAAACATCCCTTGCCCAACCCCCGTGGTAATTCCCAATTCAACCAGCCTCTTAATATATTTGCATGACCAGCGATCTGCGGAAACATCCGCAAAAGGGGCGGTGCTCCCACAATAGCCATCATGGGGAACTTCATTCAAAGCTTTTAAGATGAATACCGACATCTGTTCCCGCGTCACCGGATCCCCCGGGCCATACCGGCCATCCCCATAGCCGGTAGTGATCCCGGCTTCATAGATTGCCATAATGTAGCTTGACGCCCAGTCCCCACACGAGATGTCAAAGAAACCACTCACCATCACGTCATCGAAGAGGGCTTCCATGGTGGCTTCATTGCCATTAGGATGATGAACCAAGGTGCTTATCCCTTTCCAATGTCGATTAGGGGGGGCGACAGTCCCGGTAGGGATATAGGTTGCCACTTCATTGTTTACCTTGAAAGTGATTTGCCTTCCATCCCAACCCAGGAATAAAGTGTAAGGGGTCCCTAAGGAGATTGGAGTGGCAAATTGCCCATAAGCCAAGTCTGTAAGATTCCACCCGGTCTCATCATCCAATCGATATACTAACCAAAACGCGATTGGACTTTCCCCGGGCCCTCCAATTGAAACCTTCGCAACCACATCTCCCGTAAGCCCTCCCCCTGGAGTTCCATCGTGGTATAACTGGGCCGCTATTATCGCATCCACCCAGGCAGTTCCGGAGGATAAATTCTCATACCGCACAGGCGTGAATTTTGTTTGGAACCCATTAATGGAGCAAGGATTTGCAAAACCAAAGTCATTGATAAAGGAAGATAAAGATGCTGAACTGCTTCTGACCTTCGATCGAAGCTTTCCCCCTGAAATCTCCCTCACGAACTCATAGTTCGTCCATCTTGCCGGATCGATGGTCGTAGCGGAGAAATCATCATAAGGGATCCCGTTTTTGTATACCTTGTCAAAGGTAGCGGAAACATATCCTGATGAGGTGGCATTCTCGACGTAAACCACGGTTGTCAATCCCTTAGAGGGCGCCTTGGCTTCTGCAATCCTCGCCGGAATATCATCGGGACCCACTATTTTTTCTTCACCGTCCACCCGAAAAGTAAATTGGTTCGCCGTGCGATCATAGGCAAGAAACAAAGTATAGGGAATCCCGATTACCGCGGATACGGAAAATGTTTGATACCATAATATATTCCAGGTAGTTCCTTCCGCATTCGTAAGCCTACCAATTATGGCTTCGCCTACAAGCCCCCCATTCGTTTCCCTCCCCATAGACACCATTGCAAAGATTTCTCCGATTATGCCAGCGCCGAAAGTACCGTCGTTGTAGAACGAGCCTTCCAGCCGAGCCGTGGCGGAAGCTGAATGGGTCACCGAAGATTCCAGAATCGTGACGTCAGCCTGGAATGAATTGACAGAAGTTGGGGTAACGAAATTTAGTCGATTTACATCAACATGCGGATAAGTAGGAATCCCATTGGGGTTGATAGATGCCACCGCTGACCGTAATTTCTGACTTCCCGCATCGATCTCAATCACACTTTCGCCTTCACGCCACTTCGCTTTATCAATATAGATCCCCGAAAAATTATCATACGGCAACAAAGTATATGCTTGGGAGCCAATTTCCAGCCCCACAAGGAACAGAGCCAAACTGAAAATGATTAAATATCTCTTACGCATTGGCAACCCCTTCTTTTTAATGAATTATGGTTCGCGCTGGCCAGGGGCTTTAAAATACTCAGGCTATAGCTTGGAGAACGGGCTGTCTTGAAAACATGAATCAAAAAGCCTCCGAAGGAATAAGGATTCCCCGGAGGGCGTCCTATCGGCACCTTCCGGAAACTTTTTTGCATCCGCAACCCCTGAAGGCTAGGGCGTGGATGGGAAGGCTTTTTGTGAACGACGAACAGCCTACCACTCAAATGGTAGCCGGGCTGCACAGATTAATTGCTCGGCTTTTTCTGATTATTCAAAAAATTGGGTCGTTTAAGACTTGCTCACCCTTGTTCGATTTTCTTGGCAGCCTCTTCCAAGCCTAAGGAAAGGAGTTTTTCTCTCCTGGGGATTCCGTTTTCGTCCCACTCTCGGGCTTCGTAATACTCCTTGCGCATGTCGAGAAAAAGCTTTTTCCCTTCTGCGGTCGGTTTTCCCGGCCGAAGTAGCCCGTAAATTCTTTCCGTCAATACATCATCTTTGCTGGAGATCCCTACCCGGACATTGTAGGCCCGCTTCAGATTGTAGAGCCGATCCCCTAAATCCATCAGCTCGGCGCTTTTAAGGCCCCATCCTATCACCCCTTTGATCCACTGACATATAGTTTGATGCGGAAGCCGGGCGAAGTATAAAAATTTGCAGATGCCCAAGGCATTGAAAACGCCCATGTAATTCTGCATCAAAGCCGTCATTTTCCCTTTTCCCTCGCCGGTTGTTCCCTGTCCCGCCAGGCCGGATGGATACCCCGCTTCCGGGAAAGGGACTCCTCCCTCCACTTGGTGGGAGAATCCTTCGAGATGGCAGGCTCCCCGGTTAGACGTGGCCCAGCTCAGGGCCAGACTGACAGTCGGGGTGGGGCTGGACAGGGAGACTTCCAAACCTTTCGCATGCAATGAGAAGTTTTCGCTTTCTTTCCCCAATTTTTTCGCCGCTGCTGCCACCCCGTCGGCGAAGAGTTCTCCGATCCCTTCCCGGCGCGCAATCTTTACGATCATGGCTTCAATGCACCTACTGTCACCCCAGGTCAAATTTAGTCCGTCCGCCTCCTTCAAAATCCCCCGTTGAAAGGCCTCTACGGCGAAGGCGGCGGTGATTCCTGTGGACATTGACTCCAACCCCAGGTCGTTGCACAAGAAGTTCAAATGGATCAAGGATTTTAAGTCGTCATTCAGCAGGAGCGACCCAAATGCGGCCAAGGTCTCATACTCCGGGCCGTGGCCGATTATCCCGGCATACGCCCCTTTGGTCCCTTTGACCTCCTTGCCGCAGCGGATCGGACAGGAGTAACAACCGTAGTGTTTCTCCAAATACTCCGAAACCATCGTCGGGCCGGATATCATTTGGGCCCGATCCCAGCGGGCAAGAAGGTAATTTTTAATCGGCAAGGCTTCGACTGTTTCTTTCACTTCGATTTGAGCCGCCGTTCCGAACTTGCTCAGTCCTTCCACGAATTTCAGGTTGGGGAGGAATTCCTTCGTGGCCTCCTGCAGAATTTTCGGGTTCGCTATCGAGGGCTTTCGATCGCCTTTCACCGCCACCGCCTTTAAATTCTTGGACCCCATAACCGAGCCCAGACCGGTCCGCCCCATGAGCCGGGCTTCGACGCCGCCACAGACAATCCCGGCCATGAAACTCTTCGTTTCCCCGGCCGGACCGATGGCGGCGACCTGGGCTTTGGGGTCTGTTTCGTCGATTACTTTCGCCGTGGTTTCAAAGACTCCTTTTCCCCAGAGATCCTTGGCGCTTCTCAGTTCCGCTCCCTTGGGAGTAATCCAGAGATAAGAAGGCCCCTTGGCTTTGCCAGTAATGAGGATCCCGTCAAACCTGGTGAATTTCAATTCCGGTCCCCAGTATCCGCCGGCATTGGCCTCCCCCCAGTGGCCGAGGGGCGATTTCGCGCATACGGAAACCCGGCAGCCGCAGGGGACGGGAACTCCGGTGAGGAGTCCGGTCATGAAAATCAGGGGGCTTTCGGGGTGGAAGGCGTCAATTGCAGGATCGAAGCGGTCAAAAAGGATCGAAGCGGCAAGCCCGCTGCCTCCGAAATATTTGCGCAGAGTTTCTTCTCCGTATCCCAGGACCCGGGTCTTTTCGGTGGAGAGATCGACCTCCAGAACACGGTAGGTTATAGGGGCCATGGAGCTTCCTTTTCAGGATTAAAGGCGATTCACGACAGAGACCACAGAGTACCCAGAGATATATCGTGCAGGAAAACAAGAAACAAGCCCAGTTTTTTTGACTATTGTATCACCCTCTGTGCTCTCGGTGAGCTCTGTGGTGAATTACTCTAGATCTTTCATCCCCCGGACAGGACAGGCATGAGGGACACCCGGTCTTCATTGCGGATCAGGCTGTCAAGGTGGGCGGCTTTCTGGTTGATGAGGATAATGATATTTTTTTCCGGAAAAGAAGGGGGCAGAACCTTCCTCAAGGGCACGGGCCCTTCCAGATTCACTTCTTTTGCCCGAGCGCCGGCGATGTCTGCCAGATAACCGAAAAATTTGAGCTCGGCCACTTTGCCCTGCAATCTCCCTTGGAGCATCTGTCAAAAAGCACGAATCGGGGCGCTCTGCCGGACCCCCCCACATATGGAACTCATTTCCCTCACTTACTCACCCTCCCACTGACTCTCACACTTTTTTTACATGCCCATCTCCTGGGCAACGCCTTTTAATCCAAGGCTTTCCAAGGTTTCTTTCAACGGAATCCCGTTCTGGTCCCAGCCCCGAAGTTCGTAATACCAGGAGAGCATCTGCTCGTATTTTTCCCGGTCGACCTTGATCCCCTTCATCTTGCCGGCTGAATGGGTCTCAGCAAACCAGCGCTCGGGGGGATAATCCCATTTCCGGCCGAAGGAAGGATTTTCCCTCTTCCAAAAGGCGCGGATCAGGTTATAGATCCGATCTCCGAGCTTGTAGATATCTTCCCAGCTTTTTTTCTCCCCCGTAATCGCTTCTAAGTATTGCGGGTACCAATCGAGGCCGAAACTGACTTCCACCCAGGGAAGCCGGCAAACGGTTGCCGACTCGAAGAATCCCCCGCGGATTCTCTGGAATTCGATCAGCTTCTCGACCTTTGATTTGTTGTAGGAGAATCGGTCGTTGGCGATCTCCCAGGCGATGATCCAGGCTTCCTTGTGGTGGGCGCCGATCGCCGAAGTCCCGAATGCCAAAGCCATGCCTGGGCAGGCATGACAGTTGTAGGCCGTGATCTCCAGCCCCTTCACCTGCATGGCCCACTTTTCAGAGCCCTTGCCGATAGTCTCGGCTGCGCCCTTGACGCCGCGGGTAAAAAGTTTTCCGAGTCCCTCTCCCTTTCCAATCTCCGCCGTCAGCTTCTGGGCCGCCTCGAAATCGCCCCAGGGGATCTTTTCGTTGATGAGTCCTTTCTCTGAAGCCTCCATGAGAAAACCGATGCAGCTCCCTAGGGAAATCGTATCCATTCCCCATTCGTCGGCCAGACGGTTCAAGAGCGCCACCTTGGGCAGGCTCCCCAGGCCGATATTCGGCCCGAGCATGGCAACGTTTTCATAATCGAGTTCCGAGTCCTTATCGCTCGAATCCTTTATAATATGGCCGCACTGCATGTTGCACATGGGGCAGCCCTTTCGGCCCGCATGCAGCTTTTCAACCATATAGCCGTCCATTTCCTTGGAAAGGGCAAAAACGCCTTCCCGGTAATTGTACGTGGGAAGACAGGCGTTTTCGTTGGCCCAGTCAAAGGCCTGCATGGTTCCCTGCCTCATCCAGAAATCGTAGCTGTCCTTTCCCTTGATTTCGGCATATCCTTTTTTCCCCATCTCCTGCAGCCTGCTTTCGTCGAAGCTGGCGACACTTCCGGTCCCCTTGATCACCACGGCCTTCAGCTTCTTGGACCCCATCACCGCGCCCATGCCGGCCCGCCCTCCGGCCCTTCCCTTCTGGGACATGACCGTGGAAAAACGGATCAGGTTTTCTCCGGCGGGGCCGAGGAGAAGGATTCCTGAATTCTTTCCATGTTTCTTCTCCAGAAGGTCCTGCGCTTCGAAAGTGTTCTTCCCCCAAAGATCGGAAGCCTCTACGATTGCAACCTTCTCATCCTCAATTAAAAGGTAGCAGGGTTTCTCCGATTTCCCCTCAACAACCACGACGTCGTACCCCGCTTTTTTAAGGTGAACCGAGGCCATCGTTCCGATATTGCCGTCCCCATATCCTCCGGTGAGCGGGCTCTTCGAGGCGATCACCATCTTTCCCGAGCTCGGGATTGCCTGTCCGGTCAAGGGGCCGGTGGAAAAGATAAGCTTGTTCTTTTCGGACAGCGGATCCGCCTTTTTGACCTCATCCCACAATATCTTGGCGGCAAACCCCCGGCCGCCCAAAAAATCTTTCTTCAGACTCTCGGAGATTTCCTCTTTTGAAATCTTTTCCTTAGAGAGATTCACTCTCAGCAATTTTCCGGCATACCCGTTCATGGCTCGATCTCCTTTTTTTCCCTCTGGATTCTTCAGAAGGATAAGCTTTTTTTCGGGTTAGAAAATTTATGGTTTCTCTTGCAGCGGGGCGAAGCCTCGCGCCCGATATCGGGCATGCGCGGCGTGCTCCGGCTCTGCTTTTAAAGAAATCCTCACTTGGTCTCTTTCGGCTTTTCTCCTTTGCTCTGTCGAATCAGCAAGGTGACTCCTGCTTTTTGAGCGGTATCCATATAAGAAAATCCGCTCCCATCCGCGCGTCTCCCGCTGCTCAGCACTTTGAGCCCCAGCTTCTTGAGCTGGGCTTCCGAATTATCCACCTGGTCCACCACGAAGCCCAGGTGATAAACGCCTTCCCCCTTCTTCTTCAGGAAATCTTTGTAGGGGCTCTTTCCCTCGCCGGGCTGGCATAATTGAATCTGGATATCTCCCACCTGCGCGACCTTAAATTTTAAATTAAAGAATCCGGTTTCGTCGGGAACGTTGAGTTTTATATATTCTGTCAAGGGGGGATAGTCTTCAAAGGGGCCGATCCCTATTGCTTCATAGAATTTGATCGCCTTTTCCATGTTTTTCACAACGACGGACAGGTGATGAAGCTTGGAAAAAGGCGATTTCATTTTCTCGTTCCCCTTGGTCATTTCCCTTCTCCTTTTGCATCCTGGGAAACTCTGCGCCCTCTGCGCTCTCCGCGGTGAATACGATTTTTCACATCCCCAGGTAGGCTTTGCGGATGGCGTCGCTCTTCAAAAGGTCCGCGCCGCTGCCTTCCTGGACAACAACGCCGGTCTGAAGAACATAGGCCCGGTCGGCAAGCTCCAGGGCGTCCTTTACCTTCTGTTCCACAAGAAGAATCGTAGTCCCATTTGCGCTGATCCGCTTGAGGATCTCGATCACCTTTACGGACAGAGACGGCATCAGCCCCAAAGAGGGTTCATCGAGCATCATGAGCCTCGGTTTGGACATGAGGCCTCGGGCGATGGCCAGCATCTGCTGTTCTCCGCCGGAAAGCGTCTCGCCTTTCTGGTCTTTCCTCTCCCGCAGGATGGGAAAAAGCGCGAAAATTTCCCCAAGGTTTTTATCGACCTCTGTCCGCGAGTTTCGGGTATGGGCTCCTACCAGCAGGTTGTCCAAAACCGACAGCTTGGCAAAAACCTTCCGGCCTTCGGGAATATGGGAGATCCCGGCCGAAGTGATTTCAAAGGGAGGCAGGGTATCGATCCTTTTTCCCAGAAAGGTGATTTCCCCGCTCAGAGGACGAAGGAGCCCGGAAATCGTCTTCAAAAGGGTCGATTTCCCGGCGCCGTTGGAGCCGACGATGGAAACCATCTGTCCTTCTTCCACCTTGAAAGAAACCTCGCGGATAACGGGCACTCCCAAGTAGCTTACGCTGATTTTTTTCACCTCAAGCATGGTACCTCTCCCCCAGATAGGCTTCGATGACCCGAGGGTTCTTAACGATCTTTTCCGGAACGTCTTCCGCAATTTTCTTGCCGGAGTCGAAAACCACAACCCGTTCGGACAGGGACATGATGACTTCCATGACGTGCTCAACCACGATCAAGGTGATTCCCCGGTCGCGGATCTTCCGAATCAGGTCAATGGCCGCGATCGTTTCCGTGGCATTGAGCCCGGCCATGGCTTCATCCAGCATGAGGAGATGCGGTCTGGTGGCTAAAGCCTTGGAGATCTCGAGCCGCTTGTGGTCGGCAATGGTCAGGTTGCCCACTAAAGAATCTTTCTTTTCGTAAAGTCCCGTGAACTTCAAGATCTCCATCGTTTCCTGATAGGCGTCGGCCGAATTCGCCGTGCGGCAGAAGGCCCCCACGATGACGTTTTCCCAGGTCGTCATCTCCCGGAACACCTGGACGATTTGAAAAGTCCGGGCCAGGCCGAGCCGGCAGATCCGGTTCGGACGCATTCCATTTAGGGAATGGCCGTCGAATTGAACCGTCCCGTTTTGCGGAGTGAGATAACCCGTCAGGCAGTTAAAAAAGGTGGTCTTACCGGCGCCATTGGGGCCGATGAGCCCGATGATTTCTCCCTTTTTCACCGCAAGGCTGACCTCATCGACCGCGGCCAGGCTGCCGAATTTCATAGTCAGGTTCTTCACCTTGAGAATTTCCATGCTATGATTTTCCTGTTTTGCGAAGGAATCCTACCAGCCCCTGGGGCTGATATACGGAAATAAAGAGGATCAAAGCTCCGAAAACGATCAGGTCCAGCCCTTTGCCGGTACCGCCCAGAAGAATGCGGCTGTATTCCGAGAGCGGGATCAAAATGGCCGCCCCCAGGATCGGGCCGATTACCGTGCCCGCCCCCCCCAGGACGGTGATCAAGACAATCTTGATGGAAATATCCAAGGAGAGAACGGAAGGCGGATCGATAAAGAGAATATACTGGGCATAAAAAGAGCCGCAGATAGCCGTCAGAAAGGCGCTGATCGCCATGGCGACCATTTTATATTTCGTAGTGTCGATACCTAAACCTTCGGCGGCTTCGTGGCTCTGCTTAATCGCGCGGAAATAAAATCCGAGGCGCGAACGGTTCATCTTGTAAGCTATGAGCAGGACAACCACAAAGAGGGCGAACGCAATATAGAAATAGGGCATTTTGGTCTTGTACCACATGAAATTAATCCAGCCTTCGGGAAGGACGGGGGCGGGAAGGCCGATGGCCCCTTCCACGAAATCCCAGTTGGCAAAGAGCCGCTCGGCAATCTCGGCCACGGCAAAAGTGGAGATGGCGAAATAATGCCCCTTCAGGCGGAATACGGGGTATCCGATGAGGACCGCGACGATCACCGCGCACCCCCCGCCGATCAACATTCCAACCCAGGGGCTTAAATCATATCTCTTCAACAAGACCAACGCGGCGTAGGCTCCGATGCCGAAGAAAGTGGCATGCCCGAAGGAGACCTGCCCGGCAAATCCGCCGATCACGTTCCAAGCCTGGCTCAGGGTGGCAAAGAGCATGAACATGATCAAAACGTGGTGAAAGTGAATATTGTTCATCGTAAAAGGAAGAAAAAGCAGGACCAGCAGAGTAATGAGAACCCAGGGTTTTTTGAATAAGGCAAGAGCGCTTGTTTCCATAGCCTACCATCCGAAAAGGCCTTTGGGCCGGATAGAGATGATCACTAAATACATTACGAAGACGATGGTGTATTTGAAAACCGGGGAGATGAAAACTCCCCCGGCGGTCTCCACGATCCCGATGAGGATCCCGGCATAAAAGGCTCCGGTAATATTTCCAAAACCTCCTAGGGCCACGGTCACGAAGGCCAGAATTCCAAAAAGACCCCCCACGCTCGGAAAGACGTAATAAAAGTTCATCAGCAGGGCCCCGGCGACTCCCACGCAGGCGCCTCCCAAACCGAAGGTCAGGGCATAGACCCGGTCGATATTGATGCCCATCAGCAGGGCCGTGTCCCGGTCCAAGGCCGCCGCGCGTATGGCCCGGCCGGTTTTCGTCCGAAAGATCAAATAATAAACCAAATAAGTAATGAGGGCGCTTCCGCAAGCTGCAACCAGCTCCGGGAGGCTTACATTGAGGTTGAAGAAACTCAAGGTCTTTTCGCCTAAAATGGCCCCCTGGACCTGCCGAAAATCCGGGGTCCAGAAGAACTGGGCCAGGTTTTTAATGAGGATCGAAAGACCGAAGGTCGCCAGAAGAGCCGTGAGGCCGGGAGCATTGAGAACCTTTTTGATGACTAAGTAGTATGTGCCCACTCCGATGGCAAAGAGAAGAGCGACCGTAATCGGCAGGGACCAGAGCGGATCTATGGCCCAGAGAGAAAACATCCAGAAGGAAAAAAACATGGCCAGCATGAGGAACTCGCCATGGGCGAAATTGAGGATGTCCATCACCCCCCAAATCAGGGTCAACCCGACGGCAATCAGGGCGAAGATCAGGCCCATGAGCAACCCGCTGATGAGGATCTGCAGAAGAATTTCCATATCCATTGTTCTGTATCTCCACAAATTGCGAGGACTCGAGCCCTTTTCCAGGCCCAAGTCCTCGCCGTTTTTCCACCGAAAAAGTTTCCGATCAGACCTCTTTCTTATCTCTTATCCCAGGGCTTGAAAGGCCACACCATTTCCGCAGCCGCCATTTCGGCTGGCCAGACAACCCGATACTGTCCATTCTGGATCTGAGAGATGTGAGAAATAATTTTGATATTCTGACCCTGCTCGTTGAACTTCACCGCCTCGCCCGGAAGGGTCGGGGTCTTGAGGTCCGTGGTCCGAAGCGCCTGGACGACTTTTTCGGGATCCGTGGACTGGGCCCGGTTGAAGGCGTCGGCGATGACCAATACCGACGTGAACCCTTCAATGGTTACCCCGTCAAAATCCACCCCGGCACGCTTCTTGTACATTTCGTTGATCTTTCCAAGAACAGGCTTTTTGGCAATGAAGTCCGGGCTGAACGTGCACTGCCCCATGTAAAACTCGGCATCCTTTTTCATATTCTGGACGAACGTAGGGTCGTGATATCCGCCGCAATAGGCGAGGTTGGCCGCAAATTCCACTTTCTGTTCCTTGAAGGTCTTGGCAAACAGCATCATATCTCCCAGCAAAGAGGCCTGGATGATCACCTCCGGCTTGGCCGCCTTGATCTTCAATACTTCGCTCTTAACGTCCGTTGATTTGAAAGGGTAGGGGATATCGGCCACGATTTTATAGCCCCGTTTTTCCGCCTGTTTTTTTGCTTCTCCGAAGGCATGCATCCCAAACTCGGTGTTTTCATAAACAATTGCCACCCGTTCCACTTTCTTCCCTTTCCCCTTCATTTGATCCAGGAAGTCAAAGAAGGCGATGGAATCCTCGGCATCCGTAGGGGCGATCCGGAAGAAATACTTCAAACCGCGCTCGGTCAGGGCTGCGGAAGAGGACTCGGGGCAGACAAAGGGGATTTTGAACCTCTCGGCCACGAAGCTCGCCGACTTGGACACGCTGGACTGATAGGCTCCTAACAGCAAGGGAACCTTTTCCTGGGTGATCAGGCGCTCGGCTTCCGTCTTGCCCACTTCCGGAGAGGCCTGGCTGTCCCCCCAGATGATCTGGAGCTTGGCACCTTTCAAATTCGGGATCCCCTCCGTCCGGGCAAACGGGATATCAAAATCATATTTATTGTTGATTACCTCGATTGCGGTTTCGACCGCATGCTTGGAGCGAAGCCCGGAAGACGCGATGGCCCCCGTGAGAGGATAAATCCCCCCGATGCGAATGACCTCCTGCGCTTCGGCCAGAACGGTTCCCAAAAACAGAACTGCCGCTAAGGCAAAAGCAGAAAAATACCCCAGCTTCTTCATTTTCTTTTCCTCCTTTTACAATATTTTGCGACAATGCAGAATTTCCAAAGGCAGTAAAGATCGGAAGGTGTTTTGCACATTAACTCTTTGCCAAGAAGAATTTCAGGCTAAAAATACTCCGATTTATCCTCTATTGTCAAGGGGAAACCAGAATCAAAGGGCCCTCTTCATTCGCGGGCGGCCAGTCGATACAGATAGCAAGGATTCGGCCTGAAAGCCAGGAGTTACTGTCGCTTAAGCCTTGAGAAAAGAGCTTATTCTTCGATCAGGCCTCTCAAAGCTTTCTCATAGGCCGCATAAGCATCCGAGCCGAAAAGGACAAAACGAACAAGTTCAACCTCCATATGGGAGCGCAGGAAATCGATCACCGCCTTAAGAGCCACGGCGGCCGCTTCCTCCAGCGGGTATCCGTAAGCTCCGGTGCTGATCGAAGGAAAGGCGATGCTCTTCAATCGGTTGCCGACGGCGACCTCCAGGGATCGTCGATAACAGCCGGCCAGCAGAACAGGGGCCCTTTTCCCTTCCGCGCGATAAACAGGCCCGACGGTGTGAATCACCTGGCGCGCCTTCAGCCCGTATCCCTTCGTGATTTTGGCGTCGCCCGTCTCGCACCCGCCCAGGGTCCGGCATTCCGCGAGCAGCTCGGGTCCGGCAGCCCGGTGAATGGCTCCATCCACACCGCCTCCTCCTAAAAGGCTACGATTCGCGGCATTGACAATGGCATCGGTGTCCTGATCCGTGATATCACCCTGCAGGAGCTCCAGGGTGGCTTTGCCAATTTTGACTTTCAGAAGACCCTCCTTAAAGCCAGCGGACCGCCGGCGGCTTGCGTTGCACCAAGCGACGAAAGTTCAAGGCCGGGTAACCCACGGTGCAGCAGGTGTAGATTTTGTTCTCTTTGGGAATCTCAAGTTCCCGGATGATCGAAGGGTCCCGCTCGGCTGCCGAAAGAAAGTAGCCGTTGATGCAGGTGCCAAGGCCCATGGCTGCTGCCTGGAGGATGATGTGAGCCATGGCCAAATGGCAATTCTGGGCCGAGAGAACATTCTCCGAGGGGGCATGGATGAAAATAACGGCCGGGGCATCGCGAAAGATCCGGTCTTTGCCCTGCTGATAATATTCCCAGTTCAAACGAAAACCCCGCATATGCGTTTGGAGCCAGGGGGGGAGTTGAACTTCTGGGGCGCTTAGCATTTTGTACAGATTTCCGTAAAAGAAGGCTGTTCGCTTAGCGAGCTCGCGGATGAGACCCCGATTATGAACCACCAGGAAGGCAAAGTTCTGGGAATTGTGCCCGGTGGGGGCGTACCGGGCAATATCAATCAGCTTTTCCAGGAGGTCCCGGGGAACTTCTTTCTCGATATAAGCCCGGCAGCTTCGGCGGGCGCGGAGAAAGGCAAAAACATTGTCAGAGGACAAATTTGCGTCTCGGGGGATGCGGCTGAACTCTTTTTTATCCAAAGCGACATGATCGATGGCCTCCGTGGGGCAAATCGCCAGACAATGACCGCAGAGGGTGCAGGATTCCTCTTCAACGACGCGGACCGCCCCACTTTCGGGCGCAAAAATGGAGGGGCAAACCTTGACGCAGTCCCCGCAGGCGATACAGGTTTCAGGGTCGATCGTAATTTTCCCCATAACTCTCCCGGGTTTCTCAAAATCTCCGGTCTTATAAGAAGTCCTCAGAATTTCTGGCTGATCCACTCCTGGATTTTACGAGAATAGGCTTCATCCCCAGCGAACCCGATACGCACCCGAATGGTCGTGACCTCCGCAGTCTTGGCTTCCAGATTGATTTGAAAATCCTTTCCATCCTGGGTTTTCCCCTTGATCGCCCGGTTTCGCTCTGTGTTATCGATGAATTTCTCGGACACCTTCATGTTCTTTTCGGCGACGACCTCCTCCGAGGCCTTCCAGGCTTTCTCAATGGGAACCGAATAGGCTTGGGAGAGCTCTCCGTTCTTATACACCGCGGTCGCCACCCCCCCGCCGACAACTCCCACGGCAACCGCCGCGCAACCGGCGCCGAAGAGAGTCATCACGGAAAGAGCAATCCAAATCCCTATTCCCGTCATCCTTCGATTCATGGGTTTCTCCTTAAAGGTAGAAAATTTTACCGTGGGTCGGCCCTGGATCATCTCTGAACATAGCTCATTTGGGCGCCGGCAGAACCGCCCCCCACCCCTGGGCGATGATCTGCGGAACCCAGGTATTGTCGATCAGGCCCCGGAACCTTTCCGCGCCCGGCCCCATCCCGAAAATCATCACGGGCGTATGGGTGTGGGTTCCTACGGCCCAGGCGGTGTTCATTTCCTTCCCAAAGAAACGCCCCATCAACGCCGAGGGATTGCCGGTCCCATAAACATAAAATTCCGGAAAATCCTTCGTCGCTGAAAACGCTCCTTTTGAATCTCTGGTTAAGAGAGCGGCGGATTCTTCCAGGGTTATCGTGAACGCGCTATTTTGCTCCACCTCTTTTTTCAATGCGGCCGGATTTCCCTTGCTGTCGACCATCATCTTCTGGAAGGATTTTTTCTGCTTGGCCATCTTTTCAAAGATGGTTCTCTCGGCAAAGTTGTACTTGGTCTTCCAGGTTTCCCCGCTGGCCAGCTTCACGGGGGCAGGCGGGTTTTGATTGGAGTAGGCGATCGCTAATCCGCCCGTGTCATGATCCGCCGTCACCACCACCATCGTCTCGGGATTGGTCCCTGCAAATTTCGTGATGGCGCCGAGCGCCTCATCCAACTCCAGCATCTCCTGAAGGACGCTGGCCACATCATTGCCATGGGCGACCCAATCCACCTGCCCCCCTTCCACCATGAGGAAGAAGCCTTCGGGATTTTTCTTGAGAATTTCCAGCGCTTTTTCGGTCATCTGCGTCAAAGTGGGAACGCCCGTCCGGTGCTGGGGCTGACGATCGATGGCGCTGGGAAATCCGGAAGCCGAGAAAAGGCCGAGAGCTTTGGTTTTGTTGGAGGGGTCCAAGTTTTTCAGCTGTTCATCGGTGGAAACAAATTGGTACCCTTTCATCTTCGCTTCGGCGATCAGGTCGCGATTGTCTTTTCTCCTCGCCCCCCCCCATCCGGCCGCTTTAGAAATTCCCTTAAGATCTGGATGTTCCTCCACTTTTGTGCCTTCGGGAATAAAATGCTGGGCCCCCCCTGAAAAAGCCACCTGAATATCCCCCCGCTCAATAAGCTGGGAGGCGATTTCGTTCTCCAGATCCCGGTGCACGCTGTGGGCATAAAAGGCGGCGGGGGTGGCATGGGTCATCCTGGTGTTGCTGATAATCCCTACGGACTTCTTCCGTTGAAGGGCCGCATCGGAGAGGCTTTTCATCGACCGGCCGTTATGATCTTTGCCGATGATCGCATCCCGCGTCTTGACCCCGGACGCGAGCGCCGTGGCGGCGGAGGCCGAGTCGCTCACCACGGTCCCGTATTGATAGGTCAGGCAATATCCCGTATTGCCGGCGGCCATCAACTTTTCCAGGCTCAGCGGTTTCCCCGGCCCGTTCAGGAAAAGGTTGTAGTAAATGGCGAGGCCCACGGCCTCCGGCCCCATGCCGTCGCCGATAAGCAGGATCACGTTCTTGGGCTCCGCTCCCTGACCTAAAGAGAAAGAGATAAAAAGAAGCAGGAAAACGATGAGAAAGCCGGCTCCTATTTTTCTCAATTGATCCTCCCGTTATTTCATTCGGGCATGGCTCCCGCTTTTGCCCCATATTACTCCATTCGCGGGTGGTTGCGCAATTGTCTTGGCCATCTTCACCGAGGTCAAGTACCCGGAGGGGCGCTTCCGGAATCGCCCTTACAAGAATGGGCCGGATATCCGGCCCGCGAAAGGGTTCCCTTTCACCTTTCCCCCAACGTCCCTTTCGCCCATTCCAGGGTCACCCGGGCAACGAGATAGTCGCGGTAGGCCTGGGCCAGGTTGCTCTTGGCCCGGGTCACGTTCAACTGGGCGTCGTCGACCTCGAGCTGGGTCTTGACTCCGTATTCGAAGCCCTTCTCCGCCATGGCCAGAAGGCGTTCGGCCTGCCTCACGGTCCCGGAGAGCGCTTGAACGATCTCTTCCGCCTCGCGGTAGTAATTGAGCGCATCCCGTACCTGGAGGGCGATGGAGTCGAGAAGTTTGGCTTCATCGATCTTCAAATTGGACACGTCGGTCTTCGCCTGGAGGACTTTTCCCTGGGTGCGCAGCCCGTCGAAAAAGGGAAAGCTGAAATACACCCCGGCGTTCCACGCCTGCCCTTCCCCGGCGGCGCTTCCAAAGTTCAAGGTCCCGAAATCCAACTGTCTCCAGCCCCATCCCGCCTTGAAATCGATCCGGGGCAGGGTTCCCGCCTTATAAATAGTCACCAGCTCTTCATAAACCTGGACCCGTTTTTTCAAATCGGCCAGCTCCGGGCGTTTTTTCAGGGCGGTTTCCATGGTTTGTTCATACGGCGGCGGCGATTCCAGCGTGGCGGCCAGCGTGCCGACCGCGTCAACCTCGCGAGCCGCGACTCCCAGGATAAATCTCAGCCTCTCCCGGGAAATCCGGATCAGGTTTTCCGCCCGGATGACCGCCGGGCGGGCATTCTCGACGGCCACATCCGCGGCCAGCGCATCGTAATCGGTGGCGACCCCCGCCGCGAGTCTGCGCCGCGCCTCCCGCTGGGTCCGAACTTTTTGCTCCAGGTTCTGAAGGGCCAGGACGTGGAGTTCCTTGGACAAAAGGACGTCCTGGAAAGCGGCGGACACATCCCGAAGCGCCGCCTGTTGATAGATTCGCAGCTGATCCTCCGCGGTCTCCAGTCCGATTTTAGCGGCCCGGATCGCCGCCCCGATTCTGCCAAAGGTGTACAAAGGCTGGGAAACCCCGATCTCGGCGGCGCGGACCTCCTGCTCGAACGGGAAAATGCCTCGGTATAAATTCTTCTGTGATTCGTCCCTTCCGTGATTGACATAGGCATTGACCGACAATTGAGGCAGGGCGGCGGCGCGTTCCTCTACGTACCGTCCCATTACGGTGTTCCGATACTCCTTGGCTTTCTGAATATCCTTATTGCTTTCCAAGGCTATGCCCTGGCAATCCTCCAGGGTGAGAAGCAAGACCTTCGGCTCCTGGCTCCCGGCAAAAGCGGCGGTGAAGGCCACGAAGGCGGCCATGGTGAAAAAGATAGACCATCCCGTCCGGATCCTATTTGTTTTCCACGGCTTCATTCCCCAATCTCCTTTTTCCCTTCCCAGCGGCGGCGGGCCCAGCCGCCGAAATCATCAAGAAAAGTATAAACCACGGGAACCACCAAAAGGGTCAGCAGGGTGGAGGTGATCAGCCCCCCGATGACGGCCCGGGCCATGGGCGCCCGCATCTCGGCGCCCTGTCCGAGCGCCAGAGCCAGAGGCAGCATCCCGAAGATCATGGCGAAAGTGGTCATGAGGATCGGCCGCAGCCTCGTCCGCCCGGCGTTGATCAGCGCTTCCCGACGGACCATGCCTCGAGAGCGCAGGGTTTTCGTGAAATCCACAAGCAGGATGGCGTTCTTCGTGACGAGACCCATGAGCATGATGAGGCCGATGAGGGACATCATGTTGACCGTGTCGCGGGTCAAAAGGAGCATGCCGGCCATTCCCACGATCGAAAGCGGCAGGGAAAACATGATGGACAGCGGGTCGATGAAGGATTCGAACTGGGCCGCCAGGATCAGGTAGACCAGGACTATCGCCAGGACAAGCGCTTCGGCCATATATCCGAAGGATTCATCCTTGGCCTCCGTCTCGCCGGTGAAAACGACCCGATATCCCGGCGCCATCTGGATTTTTTCCGCCGCCTTCCGCACTTTTTCAACCGCCGTTCCGAGGGGAAGGTCGTCGAGGTTAGCCGTGATCACCACCTGGCGGGTCAGATCCTGGCGATTGATTTCCGAAGGGGTCGTGCTCATGGAATAACGCATCACATTTCCCAGGGGGACCAGGACCGCCGAACCGGCCGGCCTCTGCCGGGCCAAACGCAGTTTTGCCACTTGGGAGGGATCCTGGCGAAGTCTTTCCGGGAGCCGCACCCGGACATCCACCGCATCTCCGTCCTCATCCTCATAGGTGGTGACGGCCAAACCGCCAACCAAGGCGCCTACGGAGCGGACGATGTCCCCGGTCATCAGCCCGGCATCCACCGCCCGCTCCCGGTCTACGATCAGGCGGAACTCGGGAATGTCCTGTTCCAGGGTGACTTCCAAGTCCACGATCCCCGGGATCCTATAGATCTCCTCCTTCAATTGGGCGGCATATTTTTTCAAAAGGGCGATGTCTTCGCCCCGGACATTGACCACCAGGGGTTTTTCGTCCCCCGCCGCCCGGCCCGCCTCCACGATAGCAGGGAGGATCCCGGCGATTTTTTCGATCCGCGCCCTCAGATCACGCTGGATCTCCTCCTGCTTGCGGGTCCGCTCTTTGCGGTCTTTGAGTTTGATGAAAATCCTAGCGTCCCGCACGGTCCCGGTGTCCCCGGCGCCGATGGTGGCGTAGGTGTGATGGATTTCGGGGATCTCTTGCAGCGCTTCCGCAACCGCCTTCAGACGGTCCCGGGTCTCTTCGATAGAGGCGCTGGGCGCGCTCTTGAAATTCAATTGAAACTCCCCCTGGTCGAAATTGGGGAAAAACTCGTTTTGCAGAAGGGAGAAAGCTCCCAGGCCTCCGATGAAGGCCGCGGTGGCCAGAAAGAGGACGGTCTTGCGATGGTCGAGGGCCCAGCCGATCACGGAGCGGTAGCCGTCCGCCGTCCGATCGAACCAGTGGTTGAAACGGTCCAGGATCCGCGCCAGGAAGTGCCGCTTCCCGCGCCGTTCCACATCCGGGTCCACCCAGCGCGAGGAGAGCATGGGGTCCAGGGTGAAGGAAACGAAGAGGGAAACGAGGACGGCAAAGGCGACGGTGATCCCGAACTGGAAGAAGAAGCGCCCCACGATCCCCTTCATGTAGGCCACGGGGATAAACACCGCGACCACGGACAGGGTAGTGGCCAGCACGGCCAGCCCGATCTCGCTCGTCCCCTCCCGGGCCGCGGTGAAGTGGTCCTCCCCCCGTTCGAGGTGGCGGACGATGTTTTCCCGCACCACGATGGCGTCGTCGATGAGCAGGCCGATGGCCAGGGAAAGGGCCATCAGGGTCAGGACGTTCAGGGTCATGCCCATGAAGTTCATGACCGTGAAGGCGGAAATCACGGAAATGGGCAGGGTGAGGCCGGTGATGACCGTGGAGCGCCAGGAGTTGAGGAAGCAGAAAACGATAAGGATCGTCAGGAGCCCGCCGAGGATCAAGGTCTCCTGCACGTCCCGGACCGAATCGCGGATCATGAGCGAGGCGTCGCGCACCATCTCGACGGTGGTCCCGGGCGGAAGCTCCTTCTGCAGGGTCTCGATCTCTCTTTTCACCCGGTCGACCACCCCGACGGTATTGGCCCCGGACTGCTTGAGAACATCCAGGCCGATCGCCGGAACGCCGTTCACAAGGGCCAACGAACGCTGTTCCTCGATCCCGTCCTGAATCCGCGCGACCTCGGCCAGGGGGATGGGTCGGTCCCCGCGCCGGGCGATGACCATGGTCTTGAACTGCTCCACCGCATCGGGTTTGCCCGAAATCCGCATGGGGTTTTCTGAACCCCCCCGGGTCAGGCGGCCAATGGGGGTGTTCACGTTCTCCGACTTCAGCCCGGCGATGACTTCATCCACGCCCATGCCCAGGGCTTCCAAACGCGCCGGGTCGATGTCGACGTTGACTTCCCGTTTCGACTGGCCCACGAGGTCGATCTTACCCACGCCGGAGATGTTCTCGAACCGCCGCTTGATTTTCTTATCCACCAGGGTGGTCAGGTCCCGGGGCGAGAGATTCTCCGACCTCACGGCGAGGGAGACGATCGGCATGGCTGCAAAATCCAGCTTCTGGACGATGGGCTCCTCGATCCCCTGGGGCAGGATTCCCCGGATGCCGCCGACCTTGGCCCGAACCTCCTGCACCACGTCGTTGAGCTTGACTTCCAGTTGAAACTCGATGACCACCGTGGAAACGCTCTCCCGGGAGGCGGACATCACATGCTTGACGCCGGAGATGGGGTTGACCGCCTCCTCGATGGGCTTACTCACTTCCCGTTCGACGGTCTCGGGGGACGACCCGGGGAATTTGGTGACGATGGACACGACCGGGATCTCCACGTCCGGAAACATGTCGATGGCCAGCCGGCGGTAGGAGAAGATCCCCAGGGTGACCAGGGCGAGCATCATGACCGCGGCGAAGATCGGCCGTTTGATGGATAAATTCGAAAGAAACACTCTACTTTTCTCCGTTGGTCCGGGTCACGCTCACCCTGTCCCCGTCCTTCACATTGAACCCGCCGCGGGTGACGACGAGATTTCCCCGCTCCAACCCTTCCGTCACCTCGACCAGGTCCCCGGAAAGGGCTCCGGTGCGAACTGCCCGTCGTTCGGCCCGGTCTCCCTGAATAACGAAAACTTCTCCTTTTTTCCCTGGCACATCCCAGCTCAGCAGGGCCGTTCGCGGGATCTTGAGAACCCCCTTTCGCTCGCCGGTTTTGATTCTCCCCGAGACAAACAGGCCGCTCTTCAGCTGTTCGTTGCTGTTGTCCACCTCCGCCACAACCTTTAGGGACCGGTCCGCCTCGTTTACGATCGGATTGAGGAACATGACTTTCCCCGAAAAAGTCCTTCCCGGCAAGGCGTCCGTGGAAAAAGTGATGAGCTGGCCGGGGCGCAAGGAAGCCATTTCCCCGGAAGGGACCGTCACGGTCAGATCCAGGAGCCGGTTGTCGACGATCCGGAACATGGGCTTAGCCCCCATTTCTCCGACAAAATCCCCGACATTCACGTTGCGCAGCGAAACCATGCCGTCCATGGGCGAACGAAGCAGGGTCTTGGCGAGGCGGGTTTGCACCTGGTTTACTTCTTCTTCGGCCAGGCGGATTTGCGCCTTTGCGGCGGCGATGCGGGCCGCAGCGGCAAGTTTTTCCGTCCCCGCATCGTCCAGGGCCTGCTGGGTGATCAATCCTTCTTCCTTCAACTTCACCGCCCTTTCATATTCCCGGTTGGCCCGGTTTTCCACGACTTCCAGCTGCAGGACATTGGCCTTGGCCACCTCGACGGCCGCAACCGTTCTTTTCAGGGCCACCTCGATCTCCCGGGTATCTAACTTGGCCAGGGGATCTCCCTTTTTGACCTTCACCCATTCGGTGACATAAACATCCGTGACGATTCCCGTGTATTCCGAGCGCACATCCGCCCCGAATTTGGCCGCCAGGGTCCCGATGACCTCGATCCCTTCAGTCACATCGGCGGCGATGACTTTCGCCGCCTCGACGGCGACCGGGGGTTTTCCTTTGGCTTTTTCGGAGGCTTTTTTCTCTTCCCCAACCGCGGAACAGCCTGCCGCCGCAAGCAGCAAAAGCAAAACCAAGAGCCGGATTCCGCTATTTCTCATCTTTCCCCCCCGCCGCCTTTATCTTTTCGTGGCCAAGCCCCCGGAAGATGAGTTTTAATAAGCGGACAAGGCCTTCTCTCCCCGGGCTCACTTCCGGGTGTCCCAGCTCCATTTCGATCACCACATTGATCGCGCCGATGATCACCCAGACCATGTCTTCCAGATTTTCCGCCCGGAACTCCTTTTGCCGGATCCCTTCTTTCACCAGATTCCGGATCGCCTCCTGGTATTTCTGGTGGTAGATTTCAAAATTGAAGAAGGGGGCCCCCTGGTGCGGTCCGTAGTAGAGGGAATACATTAATCTCACGGTTCTGATTTCTTCCAGAAAGAGACAAAAAGATCGATCGATAAGGCGCTCCAATTTTTCGCGCCCGCTTCCCTTTTCAGAGCCCGCCGATTCGATCAGGGCGCTGAATTTTTCATACGTCTCCCGCATCAGCTCCAGGAAGAGGCCTCCCTTGTTGTGGAAGTAATAATAGAGAACCGGCTTGGTCACCCCGGCCGCTTTGACGATCTCCCGGACCGTGGTTGCCGTATAGCCCTTGCTGTTGAACCGTTCCGCAGCCGCATCCAGGAGCCTCTGACGGGCTCCCCCTTGCGGGTCATTCGTTTTCGATGCGCCTCGTTTCATAGGGGTAACCGTTTGCTTAGAAATTATATACCTACCGGTAAGTATATTTCCCCGTCGGACCCTTGTCAATTGAAATTTAGAGATTTTCTGGCGGATATCAATGCAGACCCACGATCCTGGGAAGGATAAAGCGCAAGCTGGGGCCGGAAGGCGCTGATGACCGGGTCGCAGACCAGGACCGCGAGATAAGGCAGCCTGGGGCAAGGCGAAGGATGATCTCTTGGTAAACAAAAAGGCCGACGATGAAAGAGTAAACCGCGACGAATATTTCGCCCGGATCATCGAAGGGACTATGGGAACCGGAATGCCCCCCAGGTGCGGAGGGCTTGGGTGAACCTTCCGGGGCGAAAGATTTCTGCAGTCTATTTTCGTGTAGATTAGGATGACAGAGGTTATTTCCTCTTTGCGGCCAAATACAAGGCGGCGTCCATTCCCAGGAAATAAACCTGAAGCCCTAACCCCATGATCACCCCCTGGGCTGCGGGGGCGATCACCGAATGAAGGCCTCTTTCATAATGGTTGGAAAGATGTACCTCCACATAAGGAATTTTCACGCCTTTAATCGTATCGCGGATGGCGTGGGCGGCATAGGTGAACCCCCCGGGGTTCATGACTAACACGTCCACTTTGTCATAATAGGCTTTGATGATCCGATCAATGCATTCTCCCTCAGAATTCGTGGAGAAGATTTCTAAATCGAATTTTTTCTTTTTAGCATACTCGACCAACATCTTGTCGAGCTCCGCCGCTGAAGTGGTCCCATAAATCTCGGGTTGGCGGATTCCGAGCAGGTTCATATTGCTTCCATGGATCATCAAAATTTTGGGCATCGTCCTCTCCTTTCTTTCAAATCTTTCTTTTCTTACCAAAAGTTCTTTTCTTTGGCAATCTTTTCTTTTGGGGTCGGCAAAAGGTTGTCTGCCGAGCCTTAGGCAAACTGGGCCCCCCAGCTTTTGACCGGCTTTCCCTCTCCGTAAACAAGCATCCGGTAGGTCTTTTCAATACGCTCCCAGTTTTCCTCCCGGTCGAGGGACCAGTAACGGCCGATCACAGAGGCAACTTTTCCCAGGCGGAGATCTTCCATTTCATTTTCAATCAATTCCAGATATCGGTGTCCGCTCTCCTTACGCTCACCTCGTCTCCCGAGCATGGCGTGGAGATAAAGCTCGTCCACCTTTTCTCTTTTTGCCAGCCGCAACAAAGCGCGAAGGTGGTCCACCGAGCCGTGAGAGCTGAAGAAGGAGACGATACCCAAGAGATGGAGGTTCCTTCCCTCCCTCCTGGCACCGCGCATCGCCCAGAGGAAGGCCTCATTTTCAAAGAAGTACCCCTCTCGGATTGCCCGATCGATTCGCAGGCGGTCCGAATAGACCCTTCTGCCCGCCCCGATATGGAGATGGCCGACCTCGGAATTTCCCACGGTCCCTTCCGGAAGGCCCACGGCTTCCCCCGAGGCCTTCAGGGAGGTGAAGGGGTATTTCTTCTGAATCGAATCCATGACCGGAGTCCTCGCCTTCGCGATGAGGTTCCCATGGGGTTCTTCCCGGTGGCCCCAGCCGTCGAGAAGCAGGAGGAGGACTCTGCTCTCAGAAAAAGGCGGGGCCTCGCCAAGCAGGCTTTTGCCGGTCATGGCTTCCGGTTTGGGAAGACCCAGAATCTCCAAAATCGTGGGCGCCACGTCGGCCAGCTCCCCTCCCGGGCGCAGCTGAAAAGAAGGGAGATCCTCACCGGGCGGGATAACGGCAAAGGGCACCGGGCTGTTCGTGTGCCCCGTGTCGATCGTGCCGTCCGGATACAGCCATTTTTCGGCCGTGCCATGATCTGCCGTGACGATCGTGACGACGCCATGCCTGCGCGCCTCCGCCAGGCAGCGGCCCATCTGGGAATCGACCGTCTCGACGGCTTTTTGAATAGCCCGGATGTTTTCGATGTGGCCCAGAACGTCGATATTGGCAAAATTGGCGAAAAGAAAGGAAATATCCTCTTCCTGCAGTTTTTCTATGACGGCACCCGCGACCCCGGCGGCATTCATTTCGGGTTTTTGATCGAAGAAAGGAACATCCCTGGGCGTCGGGACGGCGATTCTTTGCTCTCCGGGAAAAGGCGCTCGGTTTTTCCCGTTCAGAAAAAAGGATACGTGGATCGATTTTTCCGATTCGGAAATTTTGACCTGCTTGAGCCCATGCCGGCTCAAAACCTCGCCCAAGGTGTCCCGAACTTCCTTTTCCGGATTGAAGGCGATCCGGGCCGCCAAGGCTTTAGGATACGGGATCATCGTGACCATATTCAGGCGCAGATTTTTTTCCACCGGGAAATGGCCGAAGTCCGGATCCAGCAAGGCCTGACACAGCTCCACCTCCCGCTCTCCGCGAAGGTTATAAAAAATGATATAGTCGCCTTCCCGGAACCTGCCGGCCGGGTTTCCATCAGCCCCGATCAAAACCCGCGGTTCCAGGGTTTCGTCGTCAAGTTCGCCGGCTCCATAGGCCGCCCGAATCGCCTCCGCCATCGGGTATCTTTTCAAATTCTCCGGCAAAGCGAACCTTTCTCCCGACATTTTCTGGTTATCATCCCTTAGGCGACACCCCTTGTCAATCGGAGAAAGAAGAGTTGTCTGCCTTCACTTTTCTAAAGGGTTCCCCTTTTATGCTTTTTATGATATCTTTTTACCCCTTGATCCCATGCGTTTTCTTATCAAGAAAGCATTAATCATCGCCATGGCAGGATTGCTCGGCCTGATGCTAACAGCCTGTGGCCGATATTGGGACTTATCCAAAATCGTAGCGAAAAATTTCGCCTACGAAATCCAAAACTCGGTCCAGCCTCCGGCCGCCAAGCTGAAAATGCCTCTCCCGGGAAATCCCGGGAACCAGGGAATCTTTGCCGGCTGGGTAGGCCACTCTACCGTTCTTATCAATTTCTCCGGCACGACTCTCCTGACGGATCCCAATTTCTCACGGCGGATCAAAATCCTCAGAAGGGCTGTCGACATTCCCCTTGAGCCCGAAGAGCTCGGAAGCATCGATCTCGTCCTCATCTCCCACGCCCATTATGATCATTTTGACCTCCAGAGCCTGAAGCGACTGTCGAAAGACGCTCTTCTGGTCATTCCCTCTGGCTGCCGCGAGCTTGTGGAAGGGTTGGGGTTTGCGGGGATCATCGGGCTGGGCTGGAATGAGCGGTTTCGTTTCCGGGATCTTGAAATCGAAGCCTTCAAGCCGGCCCATTGGGCCAAAAGGAGCTGGTTTGATGACGAGGTCCGGGGATATAATGCCTATCTCCTGACCAAAAACGGGAAGACGATTCTCTTCGCAGGGGACACCGGTTATTCCCGGATATTTGCGGAAAAAAGCAAGGAACGGGATTTCCTTGTTTCTCTTCTTCCGATCACCGCTTATAAACCGGAATGGTTTCGCCGGAACCACCTCAACCCGGAGGAAGCCCTGCGGGTCTTCCAGGAAACGCAGTCCCGATTCATGATCCCCATCCACTGGGGAACCTTTATCCTGTCCCATGAGCCGATCGAGGAGCCGATTGAACGATTGAAAGCAGAAAGCCTTCGCTTAGGAATTCGGGAAAGGGTCATCATCCTGAAGCACGGCGAATTTTTCAGGATTCCCGAACAGGTTTCTTGACCCCGGAGCACACAGAGGATTCAAAGATTATGATAGTATGGGGCAGAGAAAATCCTTTTCTTTCATTAATGCCGGGGTTGCATTCTTTAGGACGTTTGTAGGATTACCCAAGTTCTTGTTTCTTTCGCTGTGGGCTCTGTGCCCTCTGTGGTGAGAAAATGATTCGAATCGGCCCGGCAGGGTGGTCTTACCAGGATTGGGAGGGAATCGTTTACCCTTCTCCCAAAGGGGCGAAGTTCGACCCCCTGGCTTACCTCGCCGAGTACTTTGACACTATCGAGCTCAATAACACCTTTTACCGGATCCCAACCCCCCAGATGAGCCGGAGCTGGATCAAGAGAACCCGATTCAATCCGAATTTTAGGTTCACGGCTAAGCTCTACCGGAATTTCACCCACCAGCGGGACACCCTTGCCGATACCGATGAAGCCAACTTCAAAAACGGCCTTGCCCCTCTCCTCGAAAATCAGGCCCTCGGGGCACTTCTCCTCCAATTTCCTTATTCCTTTCATTACAGCGAACCCAATCTTCAACTTTTAAAAAGTCTAAGGGATCAATTTCAAGAATATCCCCTCGTCCTGGAGATCCGCCATGCCTCCTGGGACCGGGCTTCGAGTTACCGGTTTCTTCGTGAAAATCGAATCGCCTTCTGCAACCTCGACCAGCCGCAGGTTTCCTATTCTCTCCAGCCGACAAAGAAAGTAACCAGTCCGGTCGGCTACCTGCGCCTGCACGGAAGAAACGCCAAGGATTGGTTCCGCAAGGAGGCGGGGCGGGATGCGCGGTACGATTATCTCTACAACGAATTTGAGCTCTTCGAGATCTGCGAAAGAATCAAACTGATTGCCAAAGAAGCCGAGGCAACTTATGTCATCACGAACAACCACTACCGCGGCCAGGCCGTTTGCAACGCCCTGGAAATAAAGGCGAAACTGGAAGGGAAAAAGGTCGGGGTTCCCGAGCCGTTGCTCGCTCCCTATCCCCAACTCGAAGAGATTCTGGAGGAGGCAACTTCTCTGCCTTTGTTCAGAAAACAGCCGAAAGAGCAGTAACAGTTTTTTTGCCTTCACGCTATGCGCTATGCCCTCTGCGCTAGGCGATTTTTTGATTAAACCGGGAGGAACATATGAAACTGAGCCAGATCAAACGGGTGGCGGTCATCGGCGCCGGAATCATGGGGCATGGGTTTGCCCAGATTTTTGCCCAAAAGGGGTATCCGGTCCTGCTGTACGACATCGACGCGGCCATCCTCGAGAAAGCCTGGGCGCGGATAGATGCCAACCTCGATACCTTCATCGAAAACGGCCTCCTCCGGAAAAAGGAGAAGAAGCCGGTTCTCAACCGGATCACCCTGATCACCGACCTGGAGGCAGCCGTGCGCAATGTCGATTTTGTGCTCGAAGCCGTCCCGGAGATCATGGATCTCAAAAAAGAGATCTTTAAAAAACTCGATCGGTTCGCCCCTTCCCAGGCAATCCTGGCCTCAAACACCTCGGGGTTGAGCATCACCGAAATGGCCTCGGTCACCCGCCGGCCGGGAAAAACCATTATCGTCCATGGGATCAATCCGCCGACGATCATCCCGGTCGTGGAAATCGTCCGCGGCCGCCAAACGACCGATGAAACGGCGGACCTGTGCTATCGGCTCCTCCTGAAACTCGGGAAGAAACCGGTGCGGGTCCTCAGGGAGGTCCCCGGGTTCCTTTTCAACCGGCTGCAGTTAGCCCTCTATCGGGAGGCCCTTTATTGCCTGGAAAATGGGGTAGCCACGGCTGAAGATATCGATCGCGTGGTGAAAGCGGGTTATGGTTTTCGCCTGGCGAACCTCGGCCCTCTGGAAACCAGCGATTTCGGCGGCCTGGACACTTTTTACCGGCTGGCCCAGCATCTCTTTCCCGATTTGAGCGCTGCCAAATCTGCTCCGGCGGCGCTTGAGAAGCTGGTTAAGGAAGGCAAGCTGGGAGTCAAAACGGGCGCAGGATTCTATTCCTATCCCCCGGCAGCGGCCAAAAAGAAAATAAGAGAACGGGATAGACGACTCATCTTGCAGCTGAAGCTTTTCCAGATGACTTCGTAAAAACCTTTGATTGTAGGGGCGAGCTGCCGCTCGGCCTCACTCGGGCGTCCGGCCGGACGCCCCTACAGACGAAACCATCTCCCAGGCTATTTTTTCAATGTCCTCACGTTTGACAAAACCTTGGCAAATATGATAGCCAGTAAGCCTTCTTTGCGGGAATTTCTATCTGCCCGGCTTTTTTGAAGGGGAGGGAAATATGCTTACGAGGAAAAGTACTTATGACGAGGTTTATAACAGCTTTCGCTGGTCCGTCCCCGAAGACTACAACATCGGCGTCGATGTGTGCGATAAATGGGCCGAGGAACGGTATCGGCTCGCCCTGATCTATGAAGACGAAGAAGGGAAATCCGAGAAATTTACCTTTTGGGATCTAAAGGGGCTCTCCAACCGGTTGGCCAATGCTTTGAAGGCCTACGGGGTGGACCGGGGGGATCGCGTTGGCATCCTTCTCCCCCAGTGTCCGGAAACCGCCATCGCGCATGTAGCCATTTACAAATTGGGAGGAATTGCCATCCCTCTGTTTACCCTCTTCGGCCCGGATGCCTTAGAGTATCGGCTTGGAAACAGCGAGGCCAAGGCAGTCATTACGGACGGGGCCAACATCGAGAAGATCCTGCAGATCAAGAGCAAGCTTCCCCATTTGCAGGTCATCATCGCCACGAAGGCCAAAAGCGAAGAGGGGGTCCATGATTTCTGGAAATCCGCGGAGAAGGGCTCACCCTATTTTGAACCGGTGAAAACCAAGGCCGACGATCCGGCCCTGATCATTTACACCTCCGGCACCACGGGTCCGCCCAAGGGCGCCCTTCACGCCCACCGGGTGGTTTTGGGGCACGTCCCCGGAGTCGAATTCTTCCATAACTTCTTCCCGCAGAAAGACGACGTGTATTGGACCCCGGCCGACTGGGCCTGGATCGGGGGCTTGATCGACGTGCTCCTTCCCAGCTGGCACCACGGCGTGCCGGTTGTGGCCTACCGGGCCAAGAAATTCGACCCCGAGCAGGCATTCCATTTCATCTCCAAATACGGGATCCGCAACGCCTTCATGCCCCCCACGGCCCTCAAGATGATGCGTCAGGTCAAAGACCCGCGGAACCGATACGACTACCGGATGCGTACCATCGGCTGCGGCGGGGAAACTCTGGGCGAGGAGCTTCTCGACTGGGGAAAGGAAGTCCTGGGGTTGACCATCAACGAATTCTACGGGCAAACCGAGGTAAATCTGGTCGTTGGAAACTGCTGCGAGATCATGCAGGTCCGGCGCGGCTCCATGGGCAAACCGATTCCCGGCCATCGGGTCGAGGTGGTGGATGAAGAGGGAAATGTGGCTCCGCCGGGAACGGTGGGTGAAGTAGGTATTCAACGGCCCGATCCGGTCATGTTTTTGGAATACTGGGGAAATCCGGAAGCGACGAAAGACAAGTTTGTCAAGGACTGGTCTCTCACGGGCGATCTCGCCAAGAAAGACGAGGACGGTTACCTCTGGTTTGTGGGCCGGAAAGACGATCTGATCACCAGCGCCGGATACCGCATCGGGCCGGCGGAAATCGAAGACTGCCTAATTAAGCACAAATCCGTGGCCATGGCCGCGGTGATCGGAAGCCCCGACGCGGTCCGGGGAGAAATCGTCAAGGCTTTCATTGTGCTGAAACCGGACGTATCCCCCAGCCAGGCTCTCCATGAAGAGATTCAGAACTTTGTGAAAACGAGGCTGGCGGCTCATGAATACCCCCGGGAGATTGATTTTGTCAAAGAGCTGCCCATGACCACCACCGGAAAAATCATGCGCCGCGAGCTGCGAAAGATGGACATCGAAAAAAAGAGGGGTTCGTAAAAGGTTTTCAATCTCGGCGGAATCCCGGCCGGGGCGCGATTGGGTTTCCATTTCGGCGTTGTCGCGGGCCCATAGGGGCAATTCTGAATCGCCCCTACCGACATGGCCGTGACGTTTGGGAGGATTTTAGCGATGGATCCTCAGAATAAAAACGACCTCGCGGACAAAATCCGGTTTTATGAGACCGTGCTCGATCATATCCAAAACGGTGTCGTGATCACGGACGGGAAGGGAAAAATTGTTTTCTTCAGCAAAACCTACGCAGATTTTCTGGGGATCAACCCCGATGAGGCCGTCGGGAAGAATTGCTCGGAGGTTGTCGAAAATTCCCGCATGCACATTGTCGCTGAAACCGGGATTGCCGAAATCAACCAGCCCCACCGGATCATGGGCCAGGATATGGTGGTTCAGCGCATTCCGCTGGCCATAGAGGGCCAGGGTATTTTTGTGTTTGGCCAGGTGATGTTCAAAGATGTGAAGGATGTCCATACGCTTGCCAAAAAACTCGGCGATCTGGAATCCAAAATCGAATTTTACGAAAAAGAACTGGTGAGTTTAAGGTCTTCGAAGTTCACTCTCGACCATATCATCGGCGAAAGCGAGGGGACGATCGAGGTCAAAAACCTCGCTTTGAAGGCGGCCCAGGTCCAGGCCCCGGTTCTCATTCTGGGCGAAAGCGGTACGGGAAAAGAGCTCTTTGCCCACGCCATCCACTATGCCAGTGACCGCCGGATTTACCCTTTTATCCGCCTCAACTGCGCGGCGATCCCCAAAGATCTATTGGAGGCCGAGCTGTTCGGATACGAACCGGGAGCCTTTACCGGGGCGGGCAGCAAGGGGAAACCCGGAAAATTCGAATTGGCGCACAGGGGATCCATCTTTCTCGACGAAATCTCCGATCTCCCCCTCGAAATGCAGCCCAAGCTGCTGCGCGTGCTGGAGGAAAAGGAGATAGAGAGGGTGGGGGGCATCCGGCCGGTAAAAAGTGACTTTCGCCTGATCGCGGCCACGAATGAAAACTTAGAGAATTTGGTTGAGCAGGGAAAGTTTCGAAAAGATCTGTACTATCGGCTAAACGTGATCCCCATTCAAATCCCGCCGTTACGGGAAAGAAAGGGAGATATTGCCCTCCTTGTGGAGCATCTCGCTCAGAAATTCAGCCGGGACATGGGGACAAGAGCGCCCCTCATATCTCCCGAGGCCATGCGCATTTTCCAAAATTATTTCTGGCCGGGGAATGTCCGTGAATTATCCAACATCATTGAAAGAATTTTATATACAATCGACGGCGACACAATCCTCATCCGCCACCTGCCGATTTTTCTGCAATCTGTAGCAGACGATTCGCCTAAACTCCAATCGACCCTTTTGAAACGCCTCCGAGAGGATATGGAAAAAGGAGCTTTAATTCACACGATTCGCCTGGCCAAAGACAATAAAAATAAGGCTGCGAAACTATTAGGGATTCATAGAACCTCCCTTTATAAGAAAATGAAAAAATTAAACATTCCAATAAAGCAAAACAAAAATATGTAGAAAATATTATATATGTAGACATTAGTATATATTGACGTTATCAATTGAATTTGTTTGCCATTTTCTAATTTAAAACAAAATCGTAGCATTATTTCTACAAATATTTTTCACTGTCAAAATTTTCAATCAAAAAACCACAATCTTTTCAACATAATAATTTTTCTCGCTTTTTTCCATCAGTGGTCCGATTCTTGCCTTTGATGTCAAGATCATGGCTTTTTTCTTCCATATTCCCCAAAACGCCAACCCTAAAATCAAGAATTTTTCTCCCGTCGACATTTCTGATATTTTATGTTTATTTCTTAAGGGGTTAAACCATCTTCCCGCTAATGAAAGTAATGAAGCGACGAGGTTTCAAATGAACAAAGGAATCGATGAAAGGGGGCCTCTCCATGGCTGAAACTCTATTATCCACCATGAAAGAACCCGAAATCCACCGGGAAGACATTTTGATTGTGGTGG
>Ga0113563_10000017_pt1 | contig 51090 bp, 45 predicted proteins | sample Mud3Dept3metaG_FD_80117 | JGI IMG/M metagenome (GOLD analysis project Ga0113563, IMG submission 80117) | Freshwater wetland microbial communities from Ohio, USA, analyzing the effect of biotic and abiotic controls - Mud 3 Core 4 Depth 3... | ecosystem: Environmental > Aquatic > Freshwater >... | reverse complement strand
GCAGCCGGGCCTGAGCGCGGCCGGCCGATCTGCCCCGGTATTCCGTTTGCATCGCGTTTGAAGCATGATGTTCCGTCCGACCGACCCATGCGTGCCTCCCTCCCGACCCTCCTTCTGACCCTCCTGATCGCCGGCGCCGCGGCCCCGGCGCGCGCCGAGACCGTCCGGGCCTTCGAGTTCAGGGGCCTGCATCAGGTCGCCGAGGAGACGCTGCGCTTCTACCTCGGGCTCGAGGAGGGGCAGGAGCTCGACCTGATCGCGCTCGACCGTCGCGTGCACGAGCTCTGGGACCGGCGCCTGATCGACGACCTGGTGATCGAGACCGAGCCGGTCGAGGGGGGCGTCAAGGTGATCGTGACGGTCACCGAGCGCCCGATCCTGCGTTCGCTCGACTACAAGGGACTCGAGGGCGTCTCGCGGACGGACATCGGAGAACGGATCTCCAAGGATCAGATCGAGGTGCGCGAGGGCGACCCGCTCGATCTCGGCGAGGTGCGGCGCCTCGAGGCGGTCATCGAGGAGATCTACCGGGACAAGGGTTATCGGTTCGCGGATGCGCGCTGGTCGATCGAGGAGGTCTCGCAGAGCGAGCGGCGAGTGATCTTCGACATCGACGCCGCCGAAAAGGTGCGCATCGGCGCGATCCGCTTCGAGGGCAACGAGGTCTTCGGTGACCGGCGCCTGCGCTGGGCGATGAAGAAGACGAAGAAGACCAACCTGATCACGCGCCTGCTCAAGAAGGACATCTACAACCCGGCCACCGTCGAAGAGGACCTGGGCAAGGTGCGCGACGTCTACCGCGGTGCGGGCTACAAGAACGTGCTGCTGGGCGAGCCCGAGCTCTCGGTCCTCGACAAGGGCTCGAAGCGCAAGCTGGCGATCGAGATCCCGGTCGAGGAGGGGCGTCGCTTCAAGCTCGGCGAGATTTCGATCGAGGGCAACAGCGTCTTCACCGACGAGGCGCTGCTGCGCCAGTTCAAGACCCGCCACGGCGACTGGCTGCGCCAGAAGCAGCTCGACGAGAGCCTCGAGGCGATCCGGGAGGCCTACAGGAACTTCGGCCACATCTTCTCCGAGATCGATTTCGAGCTGCGCGAGAAAGGGGAGGACGTCGCCGATATCATGGTGAAGATCGTCGAAGGCGACCAGTATCGGGTCGGGCGCCTCGAGTTCCAGGGCAACACGCGCACGCGCGACAAGGTGCTCCGGCGCGAGTTCCGCGCCCAGGAGGGCACCGTCCTCAACATGGGCGCGGTCAAGAACAGCCTGTTCAAGATCAACCAGCTCGGCTACTTCAAGCTGGAGGAGGACGAGCCGATCTCGTTCGAGAACTTCGACAGCGAGAAGAAGACGGTGGATCTCGCAGTCCAGGGCGAGGAATCCGACCGTACCGAGCTCCAGGTCGGCGGCGGCTACAGCGAGGGCTACGGCTGGTTCGGGCAGCTCTCGGTGCGCACCCAGAACTTCCTCGGCCGCGGCGAGACGGTGGGCGTGTCGTTCCAGGCGGGCCGCTACGCCGAGCAGTTCGACGTCTCCTACTACGTGCCGTGGTTCCTCGACCGGCCGCAGTCGGTCGGCCTCCAGGTCTTCAGCAACAACCTCGACTACTCGCAGCTCTCGGGGCAGGACGCGCGCCAGAAGAGCGAGGGCGTGGTGGTCAGCTACGGGCGCAGCGTGGGGCTGTTCAGCAACGTCTCGGTCAGCTTCACCCGCTCCGATGTCGATCAGCAGAGCCGGTTCCTGACGGTGACCGGGCAGCCGATCGTGCAGCAGTACCTGTACGCCAACTCGTCGATCCGCCCCGCCTGGGTGTACGAGAGCCGCGACGACCGCTTCGAGCCCACCATCGGCTCGCGGATGACGGCGTCGGTGGAGTACGCCGGCGGCCCGCTCGGAGGCGACAACTACTTCGTCCGCCCGGAGGTGGGGGTGAGCTGGTTCCGCCCGGTGACCCGCCCGCCGTTCGCCACGGTCTTCGCGGTCAACCTCGAAGGCGGCTATGTCTCGCCCTTCGACGGGCGCGAGCTGAACCGGTACGAGCGCTACTTCCTGGGCGGGGAGACGAGCATCCGGGGCTTCAAGTACCGGACGCTGTGGGTGCGCTGCGAGGGCGGCGAGCCCTACCCGGGCAGGCCGCTCGAGCCCTGCCACCCCGACGAGACCATGATCGAGAGCCTCGAGGCGCCGATCCCGCTCGGCGGCGACAAGTACGTGCAGCTCAACGTCGAGTACCATTTCCTGCTCGGGGGGCCGTTCCGGCTGGTCGCCTTCGCGGACGGAGCCAACGTCTACGGCGACGATCAGTCGTACGACCTCGGGCGCCTGCGCTGGACGGCAGGCGCCGAGGTGCGCATCTTCGTGCCCATGTTCGGAGCGCCGCTGCGCTTCATCTACTCGTCGAACCTGGATCCGCTTCCCGACGACCAGTTCGAGTCATTCCAGTTCAGCATCGGGGCAACGTTCTGAGACGACAAGGAGTCGAGAGCATGAAGGAGGGGATCGTCAACGTCCTCCGCGGCGCGCTCGCAGCCGCGGTGATCTGGGGGGTGGTGGCGCCGGCGCCCGCCGCGGCGCAGGGAACCGCCAAGATCGCGGTGATCGACGTGCGCCGGCTGGTTACCGACTCGCTGGCCGGCAAGGAGGCGCTGGCCCGGCTGCGCAAGCTGCAGGAGGACAAGATCGCGGAGGCGAAGTCGAAGCAGGACGAGATCGACCAGCTACGCAAGCGCCTCAACGAGGGCCGGTTGTCGCTCGCCGACGACAAGATCGCCGAGCTCGAGAAGCAGCTCGAGGAGAAGGTGACCGGCTTCCGGCGCTTCCAGGAGGACGCCGAGAAGGACTTCAACAAGACCCAGGAGCAGACCTTTGCGGAGATCGAGCGCCGCATGGCGCCGGTGATCGAGAAGGCCGGACGCGAGGGCGGCTACACCCTGATCTTCAACAAGTTCCAGAGCGGTCTCGTCTACGCGGACGAGGCCACGGACATCACGGACCAGATCGTCCAGCGCTTCAACGCCGTCGCCGCGGAGCCGGCTCCGGCGCAGCCGCCGGCCAAGCAGAACTGAGGGCGTGGCGCGGAGCCTGGGGGAGCTGGCGGCGCGGGTCGGCGGCGAAGTCGTCGGCGATCCGGCGCGACGGGTCGAAGGGATCCGCACGCTCGACGAGGCGGAGAGCGCCGACCTCTCGTTCCTGACCAACGCGCGCTACCTCGAGGCGGCCCGCACCAGCCGCGCCGGAGCGATCCTGGTCGGGCGGCGGACGGAGGGGCTCGCCGCCGATCAGCTCGTGGTCACGGACCCGGCGCGCGCCCTGGCGGAGCTGCTCGACTGGCTCTACCCCGAGCCCGCCGCCGTGGCGGGCGTCGACCCGACCGCGGTGATCGGGGCCGGCGCCGAGATCCACGCGAGTGCCCACGTCGGCCCCTACGCGGTGATCGGCGCACGCGCACGCGTCGGGCTCGGAGCCGTCGTGCACGCGCACGTGGTGGTCGGGGAAGAGTGCGAGATCGGTGACGGCGCCGTCCTCCATCCGCACGTCGTGCTCTACCGGCGCGTGCGGGTGGGAGCGCGCTCGGTCGTCCACGCCGGCGCGGTGCTCGGCGCCGACGGCTTCGGCTACGCCACCCAGGGCGGAGAGCACACCAAGATCCCCCAGGTCGGAGACGTCGAGATCGGCCGTGAAGTCGAGATCGGCGCGCTCTCGGCGGTCGATCGCGCGCTGCTGGGCAGCACGTCGGTCGGGGACGGCACGAAGATCGACAATCTGGTGCAGGTCGGACACAATGTCCGCATCGGCCGCGGCGCGATCCTGTGCGGACAGGCCGGGATCGCGGGCAGCGCGCGCCTGGACGACGGCGTGGTCCTGGCCGGGCAGTCCGGCGTTGCCGGCCACCTCAAGGTCGGCCGGGACGTGCGCGTGGCTTCGAAGTCCGCGGTCTACGAATCGGTCGAGGCCGGTACGACCGTGGCCGGGATTCCGGCGGTGGCGATCGGTGCCTGGCGCCGGCAGCAGGCGCTGGTGCACCGTCTCCAGGAGCTCTGGCGCCGCCTGCGGGCACTCGAGCGGCGCGTGGGCGGGGCGGCGCGCGACGGCGAGGAGGGACCTTGAGCTCGACGACGTGGGACATCAGGTGGATCATGTCGATCCTGCCGCACCGCTATCCGATGCTGCTCATCGATCGCGTGCTGGAGATCGAGCCCCGGCGCCGGATCGTGGCGCTCAAGAACTTCACCATCAACGAAGAGTTCTTCCAGGGCCACTTCCCGGAGCACCCGATCGTGCCCGGCGTGCTCCTGATCGAAGCCATGGCGCAGGCGGGCGGGATCCTGATGCTCCACGACGATCCGCAGCGCGACGAGAAGCTGCTCTTCTTCGGCGCCATCGAGCGCGCGCGCTTCCGCCGGCCGGTGGTGCCGGGCGACCAGGTCCGCTTCGAGGTCGAGGTCCTGCGCCTGAAGTCGATGCACGTGCGCGTCGGCGGCCGGGCGGTGGTGGACGGAAAGGTCCACGTCGAGGCGGAGCTGCTCTCCACCTACGTGCCGCGCCGGCAGGCGGGCACCGAGGCCACGTGAGCGCGCGCGTCCACCCGCTGGCTTGCGTGGACCCCGGGGCGCGGCTCGACGACGGCGTCGTGGTCGGGCCCTACGCGGTAATCGGCGCCGGGGTCGAGATCGGGGAGGGCACCGAGATCGCGGCGCACGCCCACGTGCAGGGTCCGACGCGCCTGGGCAGGGGCAACCGGATCCATCCGCACGCGTGCCTGGGCACCGACCCCCAGGACCTCAAGTTCGCGGGCGAGGTCGTCCGGCTCGAGATCGGCGACCGCAATCAGATCCGCGAGTTCGTAACGGTCCACCGCGGCACGGGGAAGGGCGGGGCGCTGACGCGCGTCGGCGACGACAACCTGTTCATGGTCTACAGTCACGTCGCCCACGATTGCCAGGTCGGGAGCCGGACCGTCTTCGCGAACAACGCGACCCTCGCGGGCCACTGCGAGGTCCACGACGATGCGATCGTGGGCGCCTTCTCGGCGCTGCAACAGTACGGGCGCATCGGCCGCCACGCCTATGTCGGGGGCTTCTCGCGACTGCTCACCGACGCGCTGCCGTTCGTCAAGACCGTAGGCCTGCGGCCCGCCGTGCTGGGGGTCAACCGGATCGGTCTCCAGCGCAAGGGCTTCGATGCCGAGCGCATCGCCGCCCTGGTGAACGCCTTTCGCATCTTCCTCCGCTCCGGCCTCAACGCCGGTGCGGCGACGGCCCGCCTCGAAGCCGAGTTCCCCGGCAATCCGGACGTCGCATACCTGGTGGAGTTCGTGCGCGGCGCGCGGCGGGGCGTGATTCGGGCCCTGCCCGGGCGCCGCGGCGGCGAGGAGAGCGGGGGCGAAGGTGCTTAGGGTCGGCGTCTTCGGCGTCGGTGCGCTCGGCCGCCACCATACCCGGATCCTGGGCTCGCTGCCGGGCGTGGAGAGGATCGGCCTCTACGACCCGAAGGCCGAGACCGCCCGCGCGGTGGCGGACGAGTACGGCGCGAGAGTGTTCGCCACCTTCGAGGAGCTGGCCGGAGCGGTGGACGCCGCGGTGGTGGCGGCGCCGACCACGGTCCATGCGAGCCTCGGCGTGGCGCTGCTCGAGCGCGGCATCCACGTGCTGGTCGAGAAGCCGATCGCGGGGACCCTGGACGAGGCCGACGCGCTGATCGCCGCCGCGACGAGCGCTTCGCGCGTGCTCGCGGTCGGGCACGTGGAGTTCCACAACCCGGCGGTCGAGGCGCTGCTGGGCGCCGGCGGCAGCCCGCGCTTCGTCGAAGTCGAGCGGCTGGGCGTCTTCACGCCCCGCAGCCTCGACGTGGACGTGATCACCGACCTGATGATCCACGACCTCCAGATCCTCGCGGCCCTCGATCGCTCGGGGCTGGTCGAGGTCCGGGCGGTCGGTATCCCGGTCCTGTCCGAGCGCATCGACATCGTCAACGCGCGCCTCGCTTTCGCGTCGGGCCTGGTCGCCAACGTCACCGCCTCGCGCGTCTCGGGCGAGCGGGTGCGCAAGCTGCGCGCGTTCTACCCGGACCGCTACCGGTCGCTCGACTACCAGGCCCAGGAGATCAAGGGCTACCGGCTCGAGGGCGAGGGCCGGGAGAAGCGCATTCTGCCCGAGGCGATTCCGGTCGAGAAGGCGGAGCCGCTGCGGCGCGAGCTCGAGTCCTTCGTGTCCGCCTGCCGCGGCGAGCCGGCGCGCATCGTGTCGGGCGGCGAGGCGCGCGGCGCGCTGGTGACGGCGCTCGAAGTGGCTCGCCACGCGGCCGCCTCGGCGAGCGCCTCCGTGTGCTAGTCTCGCGACGACTCCGGCGGTTCCGCCGGTTTCCGACGCGACAATCCGGGATCTGGAGTTGGAGGGGAGCATGAGCGACGTGCGGATCGGTGTGATCGGGGGCAGCGGCCTCTACGCCATGGCGGGGCTCGAGGTCGAGCAGGAGCGGCGCATCCCGACGCCGTGGGGCGAGCCCTCCGACGCCTACGTCATCGGGCGCCTGGACGGACGCCGGGTGGCCTTCCTCGCGCGCCACGGCCGCGGCCACAAGCTGCTCCCGACCGAGCTCAACTTCCGCGCCAACGTCTATGGCTTCAAGCAGCTGGGCGTGGAGTTCCTGATCTCGGTGTCGGCCGTCGGCTCGATGAAGAAGGAGTATGCGCCCGGGCACATCGTCGTCCCCGACCAGTTCTTCGACCGCACGCGACACCGGCCGGACACCTTCTTCGGCAACGGCCTGGTCGCGCACGTCTCGCTCGCGCACCCGGTCTCGGCCGCGCTCGCCGGCGTGCTCCACGCCTCGGCCAAGGCGGAGCAGGCGACCGTCCACATGGGGGGCACCTACCTCAACATGGAGGGGCCGCAGTTCTCGACGCGCGCCGAGTCGATGGTCTACCGGCAGTGGGGCATGGACGTGATCGGCATGACCAACCTCCAGGAGGCGAAGCTCGCGCGCGAGGCCGAGATCGCCTACGCCTCGCTGGCGATGGTCACCGACTACGACTGCTGGCACGAGGAGGAGGAGGCGGTCACCGGCGAGGGCGTGATGGAGGTACTGCGCAAGAACGTGGCGCTCGCCCAGCGCGTCGTGCGCCGGGCCGTGGGAGCCCTCGACGGCGTCGCCAACGACTGCGCCGACGCGCTGCGCATGTCGCTGATCACCGATCCCGGCCTGGTGCCGCCGGAGACGCTCGAGATGCTCGCGCCCCTGCTCGACAAGTACCTCGACCGCTCCGGCGGCCAGCTCGCCTGGAAGCGCTGACGGAGCCGCTCCGGGAGCGCGCTGCGCGACGGCGCTTCGTCCGAGATGAAGAAGAAGGAAGAGAAGCTCCATTGAAGGGAGAGACGGCCGGGCGGCGTCGGCCGACGCCGGGCGCATCGGGTGCCGCCCGCCGGTCGGAGTCCGCGCGCCCGGCGGCAACCGAGCCGGCGCCGGGCCGGAGCGCATTCGCCCGGCTGTCGACGAGCCCGGCCGCGCCCCGGCCGCTGCGCTTTCCCGAGCCACCTTTCTGTGGAAGTCTCTCGCCTGCGATTCGATTCCAGGGGCCGGAGGGCGGGGCGGCGGTTCCAGCTCCCGCCGGCGCGGGAGCGCGCGCAGGAACACGGGGGAGAGCGTGAAGCGGATCCTGGTCACCAACGACGACGGCGTCTACTCGGAGGGCATCCGGCTGCTGGCGCGCGAGCTGGCGCGCTTCGCCGAGGTGGTCGTCGTCTCCCCCGACCGCGAGCAGAGCGCGACCGGGCACAGCCTGACCCTGACCCGCCCGCTGCGCATGCAGAAGCTCGAGGAGGGCTGGTACGCGGTGGACGGCACGCCCACCGACTGCGTCAACCTGGCGGTGCTCTGGCTGCTGCGGGAGACCCCGCCCGACCTCATCGTCTCGGGCATCAACTTCGGGCTCAACGTCGGCGACGACGTGACCTACTCGGGCACGGTCTCGGCGACCTTCGAAGGGTCGCTGCTGGGGGTGCCCTCGATCGCTTTCTCGCAGGAGATCGCCGAGGGCTTCTCCTTCGCGCGCAGCTCGGTGCTGGCGGCGAGCTTCGTCGAGAGCCTGCTGCGGGAGCCGGAGCTGCCGACCGACCTGATCCTGAACGTCAACTTCCCCGCCAACGGCGCGCACGGAGTGCGTTTGACCCGGCTGGGAAAGCGCGTCTACCGGCAGGTGGTGACCGAGAACGTGGATCCGCGGGGACGCAAGTACTACTGGATCTCCGGCACGCCCGAGTGGCAGGAGGATCCCGGCACCGACCACGAGGCGGTGCAGACCGGCTGGGTGTCGGTGACCCCGTTGCACCTCGACCTCACCGACTACCGCGGTCTGGAGACCTACGCCGCCATCGCGGCGCGCTTCCACGCCCTGGCGGCGGAGGGAGGCGGCGGTGCTCAATGACACGTTCCTGCGCCAGCGCATGGTGCGCGAGCTGGTGGAGGAGCGCGGCGTCAAGGACAAGCGGGTGCTGGCGGCGATGCGCGAGGTGCCGCGGCACCTGTTCGTGCGCGAGCACCTGATGAGCCAGGCCTACCAGGACCACGCGCTGCCGATCGGCGGCGGCCAGACCATCTCCCAGCCGTTCGTGGTGGCGCGCATGACCGAGCTGCTCGAGGTCGAGACGACGCACAAGGTGCTCGAGGTGGGCACCGGTTCCGGGTATCAGACCGCGATCCTGGCGCGGCTGGCGCGCTGGGTCTACAGCCTCGAGCGCGTGCCGGAGCTCGCCCACGAGGCGATCCGGCGCATGCGCCAGCTCGGCATCCTGAACGTCAAGATCCAGGCCTTCGACGGCACCGTCGGGTGGAGCGAGGTGGCGCCGTTCGAGCGCATCCTGGTGGCGGCCGGAGCGCCCTCCGCCCCGCGGCCGCTGCTCGATCAGCTGGCGCCGCGCGGCCGGCTGCTCCTGCCCGAGGGCGACCGGCACCGCCAGCGCCTGGTCCTCTACGAGCGGCTGAGCCGGGGCCTGCGGCGGCGCGAGCTCGACCAGGTCGGCTTCGTGCCGCTGATCGGACGCCACGGCTGGGAGGAGGAGCCGCCGCGTTGATTGCGCGCGAGTTTCGCGTCGTCGGCCGCGTCCAGGGCGTCGGGTTCCGCTGGTTCGTGGTGCGGCTGGCGCGCGGCTGTGGCGTGCGGGGCGGGGTGCGCAACGAGGCGGACGGGGCGGTGGTCGCCTGGGCGCAGGGGGAGGAGGAGAGCCTGGCGCGCTTCCGCGCCGGTCTCGAGCAGGGCCCCCCGGCGGCGCGCGTCGTGCGGGTCGAGGAGACGCCCGGCGGCGAGCGGCCGGCGGCGGGGGAGTTCGACGTCGAGTTCTGAGCGCGAGACGCGGGAGGAGAACGAGGTGGACGATCTCAAGAGCTACATCCGGGAGGTCCCGGACTTCCCGAAGCCGGGCATCAATTTCTACGACATCACGACGCTGCTCAAGGACCCGCACGCCCTGCGCCAGACGGTGGATCGCTTCGCCTGGCTGTTCACCAGGAAGCCGCCGATCGACAAGGTCGCGGGCATCGAGTCGCGCGGCTTCATGTTCGGGCCGTCGCTCGCTTACAGCCTCAACGCCGGCTTCGTGCCGGTGCGCAAGCCCGGCAAGCTGCCCGCCGCCAAGGTCTCGCAGACCTACGAGCTCGAGTACGGCACGGACCGGGTCGAGATGCACGCCGACGCGGTCAGCCCGGGCGAGCGCGTCCTGATCGTGGACGACGTGATCGCCACCGGCGGCACCGCGCTCGCCACCGCCAAGCTGGTCGAGTCCCTGGGCGGCGAGGTGGTCGGCTTCGGCTTCATCATCGAGCTCGCCTTCCTGCCCGGCCGCGGCCGCCTGACCGGCTACGAGGTCGAGTCGCTCATCCGCTACTGATGAAGGCGTCGGGCCGCGTCCGGTCGCTCGCCGATCGCCTCGACGGAGGGCGTTGAGCGTGGCCGGCCGCGGCCTGGGTGAGCTCGGCTGGCAGTTCCTTGGGCCCGTCCACAAACGGGTCATCCTGCGGGGCATCCGCGACGGGGTCGCCTACGGTGGGCCGTTTCACCTGGAGCTCCACCCCACCGACCGGTGCAATCTCAACTGTTTCTTCTGCTCCACGCGCTTGCTGCGCTCGGGGTGCGAGCTCGATCTCTCCGCCATCCGCCGGCTCGTCGAGGACATGCGCCGGGCCGGGACCCTCTCGGTCTGCCTCTCTGGCGGTGGCGAGCCCCTCGCGCATTCGCGCATCGCCGACATCCTCGACCTCCTCCTGCGATCGGGAATCCGGATCAGCAACCTGACGACCAACGGCCTGGCGCTGACGCGAGAACTCGCGAGTCGACTGCTCGACGCGCACTGCGATCAGTTGCGGATCAGCCTGAACTGCAGCAGCGAGTCGGACTATTCGCGGATGATGCAGACCGATCCCGCCACGTTCCGGCGAGTGTTGGCCAATCTCCGCGGCTTCCTCTCGGAGCGGGCTCGCCGCCGGGTTTCGCGCCCGGAGGTGATCGTCCAGTTTCTTCCCTACAAGGCGAACTTCCGCTCGATCCCCGAGATGGCTGCGCTGGCCGGCGACCTGGGGGTCGACGGGATCGTCTTCAACGGCCTCGCCTTCCTGGAGGAGGACGGGAAGATGACGGGCGCGGAGACTGCCGAGATGCTGGAGCTGTTCGAGCGCGTCCTCCGGGTCGACGAGTACCGGCGCATTCGCGGCATTCACAGCCTCGAGCAGGATCTTGCCTCCGGGCTCGTCGAGATCGAGCGCCGGCTCGGCTCCGAACGGGACCGGCGCACACGGGCCCGGCGGCTCTTCGATCTGGTCCGGCGCCGGGACTTCACCCTCGGCGAGAAATGGCGCCATCACAGGCGCATGCGGCGGCGAGCGCGGGTCCAGGCAATCCTGGGGACCGGGGACGATCCCTGCGTGATGCCCTGGTACACGCTGACCGTGCGTGCGGACGGCAGCGTCCCCACTTGCTGCGTGCTCCAGGGGTCGGGAGCCGAGCGCCTTGAGGGCCGTGGCTTGGCCGGGATCTGGTACGGAGAGAAGATGGACCGACTGCGCAGCCAGATGCGCCGCCTGATCGCCGAGGGCTCCGTCTGGCGGTTCGACCCCGAGCGCGACACGGAGGTGCGCTCGATGTGCTCGTGCGCGCATCCTCGCGCGGGCCGCTGCCACATCCGGAGCTTCTACTACTGCTGGGATCTCGCCTTCTTCCGCTCGCTGCGTAACCTGGCTGCAGCGCTCGACGCAACGTGAGGCGCGCCCGATCCGTCCTCCCCGAGCCGGTCAGCGGTGGGTGGCGAGCTCCCGGACGCGACCTCAGCGGGAGCCGGATGGAACCGCTCGAGCTCCCCTGTGGTGCCCTCGTGGCGCGTCCGGGCGCTGCTGCTGCTGATACACTCGTGTTCCGGGGCGGCTGTAGCTCAGCTGGATAGAGCAGGAGCGTCCTAAGCTCTTGGTCGGGGGTTCGACTCCTCCCAGCCGCACCAGCCCCGAACCCTTTCCGGCGCGACCGGACCGAACACGGAGACCACGAAGCCCATGGCTCACGATCTGACCCGAGAGGACCTCAAGCGCAACGAGCTCGGTGAGGCGCTGGAGGCGAGCGTCCACTACGCCGAAGGCCATCTACGGACCATCCTCGGCATCGTGGGCGGGCTCGCCGCGGTGGCGGTCGTGGTCTGGGGCGTCTGGGCCTGGCGCTCGTCGCGCGTCGAGGCGGCCAACGAGCTGCTCGGCGAGGCCCTGCGCGTGGACGGCGCCGAGGTCGTGGCGACCGGAGCCAAGCCGGAGGACCCGGTGGCGCCGACCTTCGCCAGCGAGGCGGCCCGGGACGCGCGCGCGCGCGAGCTGTTCGAGCGCCTGGCGACGAGCTCGGGATCGGCCGGCGCGGGAGCGGCGGCGCGTCTCTGGCTGGCCGAGCGGGCCTACGCCTCGGGCGACCGCGCAGAGGCGCGGCGGCGCTGGCTGGAGGTGGCCGCTCCGGGGGAGGGCCAGATGGCCGCCGCGGCCCGCCTCGCGCTGGCGCGCCTGGACCGCGAGGAGGGCAAGGGGGAGGCGCTCGCCGCCACCCTGCGCCAGGAGCTCGATGCGGGCACCGGCCCGCTGCCCGCCGACGTGCTGCTCGCCGAGCTGGCGCGCACCTTCGAGGCGCTCGGCAAGCCCGGCGACGCGGCGGCGACCTGGAAGCGGCTGGTCGATCAGCATCCCGAATCGGCCTACGCCGACCTGGCGCGCCAGCAGATGGCGGCCGCCGGCGCGCCGGACGTCTGAGCGCGCGCCGCGTGCGCGATCCCTACCGGATCCTCGGCGACCTGCGCGCGGGCCGGGCGCTCGAGGGCGCGGACCTCGAGGCGGTCGCGCGCGGTGCCGCCGCGGGCACCTGGAGCGACGCCCAGCTCGGCGCCTTCCTGATGGGGGCGGCGATCCGCGGCCTCGACGCGGAACGGACGCGCGCCCTCACCCTGGCGATGCTCGACAGCGGCGAGCGCTGGGAGCTCTCGCGCGAGCAGCCGCGACTCGCCGACAAGCACTCGACGGGGGGCGTCGGCGACAAGGTCTCGATCGTCCTCGCGCCCCTGCTCGCCGCCTGCGACGTCCCGGTCGTGATGCTGACCGGGCGCGGTCTCGGGCACACCGGCGGCACCGCCGACAAGCTGGAGTCGATCCCGGGGCTGCGCCAGGAGCTGGACCGCGCCACCGCGGCGCGCCTGCTCGCCGAGACCGGCATCGCGCTCGGCCTGGCCACCGCCGGCGTCGCACCCGCCGACCGCAAGCTCTACGCGCTGCGCGACCGCACGGCGACGGTCGACTCGTTGCCGCTGATCGTGGCCAGCATCCTGTCCAAGAAGCTCGCCTCCGGAGCCGCCGCCATCGCCTTCGACGTCAAGTGCGGCGACGGGGCGTTCCTCTCCGATCCGGCGCTGTCCCGGGAGCTGGCGGCGCAGCTGGTCGAGGTCGCGCGCGCGCTCGGCACCCCGGCCTCGGCGCTGATCACCGACATGAGCCAGCCGCTCGGGGACTGGTCCGGTCACGCGGCGGAGGTCCGGGAGGCGCTCGACTGCCTGGAGGGGGGCGGCGCCGAGGAGACCGTGGCGCTCACCCTCGCGCTGGCCGCCGAGCTCGGGGGTCTGCTCGGTGTCGATCTCGGCGCCGCGCGCTGCCGGGCCGCCTTGGGCTCGGGCCGGGCGCGCGAGCGATTCGTGCGCTGGGCGGTCGCGCAGGGAGCCTCGGCGGCCTGGTTCGAACGCCCCGAGCTGCCGCTGGCCCCGGTCGAGCGCGTGCTCGTGGCGCCGCGCGCCGGTGTGCTCGAGCGCGTCGCGACGCGCCAGCTCGGCCTGCTGCTGGGCGAGGCCGGGGGCGCGCGGCGCAGCGTCGGCGCCGATCTCGACCGCGGCATCGCGTTGCGCTATCGCGCGCGCCTCGGGCGCCGGCTGGAGTCCGGGGAGGAGCTCGCCCGCGTCTACCTGCGACGCGCCGACGCGGACCTCGAAGCCCGCTTCGCGGCCTGCTTCGAGATCGGCGAGGAGGGCTCGGCGCCGCCGCTCGTCGCCGGCCGCGTCCCGGCCTGACCGGCGGAGCGCGCCGGCCTCGCGGCCGCGCTCAGTGCCAGGGCGACTCGACGCGCCGGTCTCCGAAGCGGAAGACCGCCGACGCGCCGGAGACGGTCAGGCTCGGGCGCAGGTCGGAAGGGCCCTCGGCGCGGGCCCGTGCCACCAGCTCGCCGGAGGCCGTGAGCTCGGCCGCGATCCAGAGGTCCGCGCTCGCGTCCCACCAGAGCAGGCGCGGGTGCTCGCCACCCGGTACGAAGGTGGGGAAGAGCGACCCCGCGGGGCCCTCCGCGCGCAGGCGGTCGAAGCGCTCGCCGTCGAAGCGGGCGAGCGCCACCCGGTAGCCGAGGCCGTCGAAGCGGCTCCAGGCCACCAGCGCGCCGCCGGGTGCCGCGATCACGTCCGGGGTCACGTCCGGCACCGCGTCGTCGGCGCCGACGCGCGCGGGCGCCGAGAAGCGATCGCCGCGGCCGAAGCTCGCCCAGATCTCGTCGTCGTGGCCGTCGTAGCCGGACCAGACCAGCAGCGCGCGGCCGTCGGCGAGGCCCGCGGCGGCGAGCGCGAGCTGGCTGCCGGGGCCCGGGGGCGCGATCTCGACCGGCGCCTCGAAGCCCGTTCCCCGCCACGCCGCCCAGCGCACGCCGTAGGCCTCCCGGTGGTCGCCTTCGAGCCAGGCCACGCCCTCGAGCGCGCCGTTGGCGATCACCGGGCGCGGCCGCTCGCGCACGGCGCCCTGGGCGTCTCCGGGCGGCGCCAGCTCGCGCGGACCGTCGCCGTCCTCGGCGAGCAGGAAGAGCTCGACGCGCTCCCCGGCGCGACGGGTGCCGAGCGCCAGCCAGCCCCCGCCCAGTGCCACGACGCGCTCGAGCGTGGCGCCCGCGGCCAGGTCGAGCGCCTGCGCGCGGCCGCCCAGCTCCACCGCCCAGCCGCCGGCGCCGTGCACGAGCGCGGGGGCGGCGGAGGACGGCCCGGCGCCCGCTGCGGTCGGGGGGGGCTCCACCCCCGACGCGGCGGATCCGGGCGACAGGCCAGCGAGCGAGGCGACGAGGCAGCAGAGCAGGGCGCGAGCCATGGCGGGCGCCGATCGTACGGAGCGCCTCGCCGGCTGTCAAACCTCGGCGGCCGGTCGGGCGCTGGTTGTTATCATCGCGGCATGCGCGCGGCGATCCTGGCGGTCGGCACCGAGTTGCTGTCGACCGACCGGCTCGACACCAACTCGCTTCGCCTGACCTCGGTGCTCGAGCGCCACGGCGTCGCGCTCCGCCACAAGGCGGTGGTCGGCGACGAGGAGGCGGAGATCGCCGCTGCGCTCGCCGAGGCGGCCCGCCGCGCCGAGCTGGTGCTGGTCAGCGGCGGCCTGGGTCCGACCGCCGACGACGTGACCCGCGAGGCCTGCGCGCGCTGGCTGGGCCGGCCCCTCGAGGAGGATCCGGCCCTGTGGGCGGCGATCGAGCGCCGCTTCGCGTCGCTCGGGCGCACGCCGGCCGGGAACAACCGGCGCCAGGCGATGGTCGTGGCGGGCGCGACCGTGCTGCACAACCCGCGCGGCACCGCACCCGGACAGCGCGTCGAGGCGGACGGGGTCACCGTGTTCCTCTTCCCGGGGGTGCCGTTCGAGCTCGAGACGCTGGTCGAGCTCCACCTCGTGCCCTGGCTGGCGGAGCGCTCCGGCGGGCGGGGTCGCGAGCGGCGCACGGTGCGCGTCGCGATGCGCCCCGAGTCGGACGTCGATCGGGAGCTCGAGCCCGCCTACGCGGAGTTCGGGCGCGAGACGATCACCGTGCTGTCCTCCCCCGGCGAGGTGAGAGTCCGCCTGACCGTCGAGGGGGCCGAGGAGGAGCGGCTCGTCCGCCTCGACCAGATGGCGGGCAGGGTCCGGGAGCTCCTCGGCGAAGCCGTCTACGGCGAGGGCGAGGAGCTCGTGCTCGAGCAGGTCGTGGGCGGCCTGCTCGCCGCGCGCAGGCTCACCGTGGCGACCGCGGAGTCGTGCACCGGCGGTCTGCTCGCCGAGCGGCTGACGCGCGTGCCGGGCAGCAGCCGCTACTTCCCGGGCGGCGTGGTGGCGTATGCCGACGCGCAGAAGGTGTCGCTCCTGGGGGTCCCGGCGCCCGAGCTCGCCGAGCACGGCGCCGTCTCGGAGGAGGTCGCCCGCGCCCTGGCCGAGGGCGTGCGCCGGAGACTGGGCACCGACTTCGGGCTCGGCGTCACCGGCGTGGCGGGGCCCGAGGGCGGCTCCGACGAGAAGCCGGTGGGCACCGTCCACGTCGCGCTCGCCGGACCGGCAGGCGTCCGGCACCGGCGCCTGCGCCTGCCCGGGGACCGGGTGCGCGTGCGCTGGCAGGCGACCCAGGCGGCGCTCGAGATGCTGCGCCTGGCGCTCGGCGAGGCGACGCCGGAGGGCCGCCCGTGAGGCTCTTCGCCGCCGTCGAGCTGCCCGGGCCGGTGCGGCTCGGCCTGGGCCGGCGCGTCGAGCGCGCGCGCTCCCGCTTTCCGTCCGCGAGCTGGGTGAAACCCGAGAACCTCCATGCCACGCTCGCCTACGTGGGCGAAGCCGGCGAGGCGGAGGTCGCCGCCGCGCGGGCCGCACTGCTCCCGGCCTGCGCCGCGCAGGCGCCGATCGCGGCCGCCACCGGGGGGGCGGGAGCGTTTCCGGAGCGGGGGCCCGTGCGCGTGATCTGGATCGCGCTCGAGCCCGCCGCGGCCCTCTCGGAGCTCGCGGCGGTGGCACGCGGCGCGCTGGCGACGGCCGGCGTGCGCTTCGACGAGCGGCCGTTCCAGGCCCACGTGACGATTGCGCGGGCGCGCTCGCCCTGGCCTGCCTCCTGGCGCGACGGACTGGCGCCGCTGGCGACGGATCCGGCCGCCTTCGCGATCGCCGAGGTCGTGCTGCTCGACAGTGAGCTCGCGCCGGGTGGCTCGATCTACCGGCGCGTCGCCGTGTTCCCGCTCGAGGCAAGGGCGGCGTGAGCGCGCGCTGGGCGGGGCTCCTCGCCGCCTCCTACCTGCTCGGCTCTGTGTCCTTCAGCCTGGTCGTGGTGTGGGCGCTGCGGCGCATCGACCTGCGCACGCTGGGCAGCGGCAACGCGGGCGCCACCAACGTCCTGCGTGCGAGCGGGCGCTGGCCGGCGCTTCTCGTCCTGCTGCTCGACATCGGCAAGGGCATCGTCCCGGTGCGCGTCGCGCAGCAGCTCGGGGCACCCGCGGAGGTGGCGGCCGGGGCGGGGCTCGCCGCCATCGTGGGGCATGTCTTCCCGGTCTTCTTCGGCTTCCGGGGCGGCAAGGGAGTGGCCACCGGCTCGGGCGTCTTCCTCGCCCTGGTACCGCTCGCCGGGGCCTCGGCGCTGCTCCTCTTCCTCGCCCTGGTGGCCGTCACGCGCTACGTCTCGCTCGGCTCCATCGCCGCCGCGACCGCCGTGCCCCTGCTCGCCGCCGTCTACTCCCGGCTCGGGCTGGCGCCACCGCTGACGCCGGCGACGCTGGCGCTGGTCGTCGCCGCGGCGATGACCGTGCTCTTCCGGCATCGCGCCAATCTCGGACGCCTGCGCGCGGGCACCGAGCGGCGGCTCGGCCAGGGGAGCCGCACGTGACGACGATCGGCGTGCTCGGCGCCGGCTCGTTCGGGACCGCGCTCGCGATCCACGCGGCGCGCGCCGGGCACCGGGTGCGGTTGTGGGCCCGGCGTGCCGAGCTCGCCTCGGACCTCGAGGAGGCGCGCGAGAACCGCGTCTATCTGCCGGGCGTGCCGTTCCCCGAGGGCCTCGAGGTCACGCACGACCTGGGCGCGCTCGCGGGTACCGAGCCGACCGTGGTGGCGGTCCCGTCGCACGGCTATCGCGAAGTGCTCGCCGAGTTCCTGGCTGCGCGCGGCCGGGCGCCCCTGCTCGCCGTCTCGGCGACCAAGGGGATCGAGACGGAGAGCCTGGCGCGCATGAGCCGGGTCACCGCCGAGGAGTGCGCGCGCGCCGCGCTGCCCTGCCGGTTCGCGGTCCTCTCCGGCCCGACCTTCGCCGCCGAGCTCGCGCGCGGCGTGCCGTCCGCGGCGGTGGTCGCGAGCGACGACGAAGCGCTCGCCGCCGAGCTCAGCCACGCGCTGGCGTCGCCCGCCTTCCGCCTCTACTCGTCGAGCGACGTGATCGGCGTCGAGCTCGCCGGCACCGCCAAGAACGTGATCGCCATCGCCGCCGGCGTGCTCGCCGGCCTGGGCCTCGGCCACAACACGATGGCGGCCCTGATCACGCGCGGGCTGCACGAGATGACCCGGCTGGCGGTGGCGTCGGGCGGCGACCCGGAGACACTGCGCGGCCTGGCCGGGCTGGGCGACCTGGTGCTCACCTGCACCGGCGGCCTGTCGCGCAACCGGCGCACCGGGATCGAGCTGGCGCGCGGGCGGCGCCTCGCCGACGTGCTGCGCGAGACGACCGAGGTGGCGGAGGGCGTCAAGAACTCGCTGGCGATCCGCCGGCTCGCCGCCGAGCGCGGCCTCGAAATGCCGATCGTCGAGCAGATGTGCGCGGTCCTCTACGAGGACAAGAGCCCGGAACGGGCACTGCGCGACCTGATGACGCGCGAGCTCAAGCGGGAGTCGGAGCTCTGAGCCGGAGGTGACGTTGTCCTCGCCCCACCAGCTGGTCCTGATCCTCGATTTCGGGTCGCAGTTCACGCAGCTGATCGCGCGCCGGGTGCGCGAGCACCGCGTCTACTGCGAGGTGCATCCCTTCGACCTGCCGCTCGCCGAGATCCGGCGCCGGCAGCCGATCGGCATCGTGCTCTCGGGCGGCCCGCAGAGCGTCTACGACGAGGGCGCCGCGCTGCCCGACCCGGACCTGTTCGCGCTCGGCGTGCCGGTGCTCGGCATCTGCTACGGCATGCAGGCCGCGGCGCACCTGCTGGGCGGGGAGGTGCGGCCCTCCGCGCGGCGCGAGTACGGCCGCGCCGAGCTCGACGTCTCGGCGCAGGCGCTGCTGTTCGCCGGCCTGGCGGAGCGCGAGACGGTGTGGATGAGCCACGGCGACCAGGTCACCCGGCCGCCGGCCGGCGCGGTGGTCACCGCGCGCAGCGAGAGCGTGGACGTGGTCGGCTTCGAGGACGCGCACCGCCGCCTCCACGCCATCCAGTTCCATCCCGAGGTGAGCCACACCCGGCACGGCTCCGCCGTGCTCCACAACTTCCTGTTCCGCGCCTGCGGCGCGCGCGGCGACTGGACCATGGCGAGCTACCTCGAGGAGGCGACCGTCCAGTTGCGCGAGCGGGTGGGCAGGGACCGGGTGCTGTGCGGCATCTCGGGCGGCGTCGACTCGGCGGTCACCGCCGCGCTGCTGCGGCGCGCGGTCGGCGACCAGCTGAGCTCGGTGTTCGTGGACACCGGCCTGCTGCGCAAGGGCGAGCGCCGGCAGGTCGAGATGAGCCTCGCCGAGGGACTGGGCATTCCGGTCGTCACCGCGGATGCGGGCGCCGACTTCCTCGGCGCCCTGGCCGGGATCGAGGACCCGGAGGAGAAGCGCAAGGTGATCGGGCGCGTGTTCATCGAGGTGTTCGAGCACGAGGCACGGCGCCACGCGCCCGTGCGCTTCCTCGCCCAGGGCACGCTCTATCCGGACGTCATCGAGTCGACCTCGGTGCGCGGCCCGTCCGCGGTGATCAAGTCGCACCACAACGTGGGCGGGCTCCCCGAGCGCCTCGGCTTCGAGCTGGTCGAGCCGCTGCGCTGGCTGTTCAAGGACGAGGTCCGGCAGCTCGGGCGCGAGCTCGGGCTGCCGGAGGAGTTCATCGGCCGGCACCCGTTCCCCGGCCCGGGCCTGGCGGTGCGCGTGCCCGGCGAGGTCACCGCCGCGAAGGTCGCCGTGCTCCAGGAGGCGGACGCCATCTTCCTCGACGAGCTGCGCGACGCGGGCTGGTACGAGCGCGTCTCGCAGGCGTTCGCGGTGCTGCTGCCGGTGCGCACGGTGGGCGTGATGGGGGACTTCCGCACCTACGAGCACGTGCTCGCGCTGCGCGCGGTCGAGACCCACGACTTCATGACCGCGGACTGGAGCCACCTGCCCTACGACCTGCTCGGTCGGGTCGCGAACCGGATCGTCAACGAGGTGCGCGGCGTCAACCGGGTCGTCTACGACGTCACCTCCAAACCGCCCGCGACCATCGAGTGGGAGTGAGCGCGCGTCAGCGCGCGCGCGCTGGAAGCGCCGCGAGGGCCGGGAACGGCGGACGCGCGGCGACCAGGGTCTCCAGGGACACCGATGCGAGGGTGGCGCGCGCCTGCTGGTCGACCTCGTCGAACAGCTGGCGCATCCGGCACTCCTCGAAGTGCTCGCAGCCCGCGGGGCCGCAGGTGCCGGCCAGGCAGTCGCCGGGGCGGCGGGTGCTCTCGAACACCTCGACCACGTCGAGCACGGTCAGCCGCGACGGCGGGCGTGCCAGCCGGTAGCCGCCGGCGATACCGCGCGTGCCGACCGCCACGCCGGACCGGACCAGGCGCTGGATCGCCTTGGCCAGGGCGGCGGGCGGAAGCCTGTACTTGGCCGCGATCGCGGCGGCGGTGACCGGCCCGCCTCCCGGCCCGGCGCGCGCCATCTCGAGCGCCGCATAGAGGCCGTAGCGGGTGCTGCGCTGGTAGTTCACGGCCGCACGACCTCGAGGTCCAGGGCGAGCCGCGGCGCGGGGCGGAAGCCCTCGCGGTGGAAGAAGGCGAGCAGGGCCTGGTCGTCCCACGACACCTCGGTCTGGATCGAGGCCACGCCGAGCGCCGAGAGGTTGAGGCGCAGCTGGGCGAGCAGCGCGTGGCCGATACCGAGGCCGTGGAGATTGGGATAGACGGCCAGTGTGTCGAGGGCCGCGGAGGGCTCGGTGCGACCGAACTCGCCGTAGAAGACGCGCGCCAGCAGGAAGCCGACCAGGACGCCGTCGACCTCGGCGGCGAGCGAGACGCGAATGCCGGCCGCCGCGAGGTTCTCGGCGAGCTTGATGCGGAAGAACTCCTCGCGCCGGCGTCCGACGTTGCGTTCGTCGATCGTCACCACGGCGTCGAAGTCGTCGGGGCGCAGGCCGCGCACTTCGACGCGCAGCTCCGGAGCGGCGGGCGGATCGGTTCGATCTTCGAGCATGGCGACCTCAGGCGGCCTCGCCGGCCGCGAATCGGATGCCGAGGCCCGCGAGCTTGCGGGCCCGGAAGGCTCCCCACAGCGCGGCGCCGATCGCGCCGGCCAGCACCGAGTCGGGGTGGGTCCTGATCTCGAGCGGGAGGCGCTGGGTGCGCGCGGCGTCGCCGAGGGCGGCGACCAGGCCGACGTCGGCGGCGAGGCCCCCGGTCACCAGCACGATCCCATGCGCATCCATGGAGGACAGCAGGCGCAGGTAGCGGCCGGCCATCGACTGGTGGATGCCCTTGATGATGTTGGGCGCCGTGATGCCCCTCGAGACCATGTTGATGACGTCGGTCTCCGCGAGCACCGCGCAGATCGACGAGGAGGGCTCGGGCTGGTCCGCCGCCAGCGACAGCGGGCCGATCTCCTCAAGCGTGATGCCCAGGTAGCGGCAGATGTTCTCCAGGAACTGGCCCGAGCCCGAGGCGCACTGGCTGGTCATGCGGTAGCCGAGCACGCGCGAGCGCTCGTCCATCGCCACGCCGCGGCTGTGCAGGGCGCCGACGTCGAGCACGGCGCGCGCCTCCGGGTCCAGGAAGAGCCCGCCTCGCGCGTGGGTGGTCATGCCGTAGAAGTGGCCGGTGCGGAAGCTCGCCATCTCGCCCTCGCCCGTGGTGGCGATGTAGGCGAGATCGGCGCGCCCGACTCCGGCTGCCGCCAGGGCCTCCTCGAAGACGTCCTCGGTGACGCGCTGGGGATCGCGTCGGCGGATGCGCTCGCAGCGCCGCACGACGATGCGCGCACCGGCCTCCGCGCTGTCCTCGAGCAGGACCACCTTCACGGCTGCGGTGCCGATGTCGACACCGGCGACGCTGAGGGTGCCGGTCGCGGACGGGATCATGCCGCCTCCCCTCTCTCGGCGGGCCGCTCCGTGTCGCGGCGCGCGAACAGCGCGGCGCCGAGCGCCCCGGTGTAGATGCTGTCCGCCGAGATGTTCATGGTCATCTCGCCGTAGTTGGCGGTCACCAGCTCGCGCAGGGCGCCCACCGCGGCGGCGTTCTTGGCGACCCCGCCGGTGAAGGTGAACTCCTCGCTGACTCCGCCCGAACGGGCGAGCAGGGACATCGCGCGCAGGATGATGGCGCGGTGGAGGCCGGCGAGGATGTTCTCGCGCTTCTCGCCCAGCGAGAGCCGCTCGCGCAGCTCGGCGCCCGCGAACACCGTGCAGGTCGAGTTGATGCGCACGGTGCGCTCCGCGGTGAGGGCCATGGGCCCGAGCTGGTGGAGGCCGAGGTTCATCTCGTCCGCGATGTAGCCGAGGTAGCGCCCGCAACCGGCCGCGCAGCGGTCGTTCATCTGGAAGGAGGTGACGATGCCGCGCTCGTCGACCTGGATCGCCTTGGTGTCCTGGCCGCCGATGTCGAGCACCGTGCGCGTGCGCGGGAAGAGGTGGTGCGCGCCGAGCCCGTGGCAGAGGATCTCGGAGCGGATCTGGTCCTTCGGGAAGGGCAGGGTCGCCCGCCCGTAGCCGGTGCCCACCGAGCGCTCGATCTCGAGCGGTGCGGCGGTGGCGCGCTCGACCGCGGCCGGCAGCTCGGGCGGCGGCGCGGGCATGGCAGCGAGCGCGGCACGCACGAGGGTCGAGAAGGAGTCCCCGCCGGCGGGCAGGTTCTCGACCTCCAGGATGGTCTTGTCGAAGAGGCCAGCGAGCCGGTCGAAGCGCGCCGCGCCACCCCGTCCCGCGGCTTCGGCGAGGGCGAGGAAGCGGCCCCCAGCGAGGTCGCGGAAGAAGTCGCTCTTGCGCTCGGCGCCCTCGGCGAAGAGGGCAGCGGTCTCGCCCGCCATCGCGCCCAGGATCGACTCGAGGGCCGGTCGCAGGGCCGCGGCGTCGTCGTTCGCCGCCGCGTGCGCGAGAGCGCGCTGGCCGAAGACGTCGAGCTGGTGCTGGTACTGCTGCTCGCGGAAGCGCCGCTCGAGCTCGGCCAGGGAGCGTTCACCGGCGCCCCCGGCGGCCCGCTCTCCGAGGAAGCCGGCCGCGACGCGCCCGAAGCGGGCGTCGATCAGCGCTTCGCAGAGCGCCACGTCGCAGGCGACCTTGTAGTTGCTGCGGCTGTTGGTGATGCCGCGGCCCAGCACTTCGCCGCCTTCGCCGAGGACCACGGCCTTGGTGGTGGTGGAGCCGAGATCGATGCCGACGAACGCTCTCATGCCGTTGCCCTCTCGCGCTTCTGGTCGATCATCTGGAAGAACGACTCGAGGCGGTTCCGGATGTTGGCCGCCGAGAAGTAGCGGGGATCGACGAGGTCGCTCTCGATGAAGCCGCACGGGCGGCCGGTGCGCGCCTCGACGTCGCGCAGCATGGCGAGCTGGCCCGCGCTGAAGCTGTTGCAGCTCTTGATCGAGTGGACCAGCAGCCCGTCGGCGTCGTACTCGGTGAGGTAACGTGCCAGGAGGTCGACGCGCGTGGGCAGCGAGAGGTTGGTGTAGCAGCCCATGCAGTAGTCGGCGAGCGTCTCGAGCGGGTGCTCCGGATCGTGGCGGAAGCCGGTGTCGTAGACGCCGCCGACCTTGGTATAGGTCGAGGCCACGACCACCGCCCCCTCGTCGGCGAACATCTTCCAGAACTCGTGGAAGTGGGTCCAGTTCGGGGGCCCCTCGACCACCAGGCGGAAGCGCTCGCGGGTGAGCTGGCCCTCGGGGGTGACCGGCCCGAGGCCGCTCGCCACGCGCTCCTCGACCTCCTGGCGGAGCTCGCGGTAGTAGGCACAGGCCTCCTCGCCCCCGCGAAAGGCCGAGAAGATGGGGCCGACGTAGTAGACGCCGCCGAAGTAGGCGTCGATCGGCGAGGGCCGGTGCTTGGCCGACTCCAGCACGGCGACCAGATCGTCCTCGGCGCGCGCCGACCGCGTCAGGCACTCCTTGAGCCGGTCTTCGTCGTAGGCGCGACCGGACAACCGCTCGAGCTCGGGGATGACCTTCTCGCGCAGCTGGTGAACGACGTAGCGACGCATCGATTCGGTGATCCGCCCGTCGGCCTGGTAGGGGACGTGCAGCATTACCGCCGGCGCCGAATACTCCTCGCGCAGGATCTCGAACCACTTGAGGAACGTGAAGCAGCCGGTGTAGGAGAGGAGCAGCAGGTCGGGCTGCGGCAGGCGCTCACCGGTCGGGCCGACGTTGCCGGACTTCATCATGCCGTAGTCGCACTTGACGTAGGTGCAGACGTCCTCGGAGTGGCCGGCCTTCTCCGCGATCGCGATGTACTCCTTGGACTTTCCTCGCATCGCGGATTGCAGGGCGTTGATCTCCGGCAGCACCGGCAGCAGGTCGAACGAGCGCAACAATTCGGTGAGGTTGCCGGGCACGAAGGTATAGACACTCTTCTCGCCCGTCTCGCCGCTGCGCGCCAGGCGCGAGTAGTGCTCGGCGATCATCTGCTTCTGGCGCAGCTGGCTGGCGTCCTTGCTCGCTTTCATCTGCTTGCCCTCATCGGGGTGTCTCCGCTCCAGAGCTTGATCGAGTCGGCGAACGTTCCGGCCTGTTCCCGGATGACCTGGAACTGGCCGGTGTTCTCGGAGTACTTGAACGCGGTCCAGGGCACGCCCGCCGCTTCCATGGCGCGCGTGGCGAGCGGCTGGTCGAGCAGCGCGGGGTCGCAGAAGCTCGGCGCGCAGAACAGCACCCCCTCGGCGCCGCACGCGCGCACCCGCTCGGCGAGCGCGGCGGACTTCGCGCCAGGCGCGCTGAAACGCGTGGGGCTCTCGATGGCGGAGGACAGGAAGGCACGCACGATGGCGTCGAGCGGATCGCCGTCGGTGTCCACGTCGCCGCGCAGGAAACGATGGACCTGGGCGAAGTCGTCGTCCACGATGTAGCAGCCCGAGCGCTCCAGCGTCTTGATCAGCCCGAGCGGCGGCTGCTCGCAGAAGGAACCGATCACGACCACCCGGGCCTGGTCCAGCGGCTGGCGGCTCTCGTCGCCAGCCACCGCGGCGCGGTAGGCGACCAGCAGCTCGTCGAACTGCTCGACCGGCAGCAGCATGCCGGCGCGCAGGACGACGTACAGCTCCCAGGTCGGGATCTTCCAGGGCTCGCGCCGCCGCAGGTCGTAGAGGTCGACGACCAGGCGCCGGTTCCGGTTGTAGGCCGCGATCGAGGCGCGCAGCGCGTCGGGGTCGAGCGGCCGCGCGCCACGCTCGGCGAGGTCGGCGGCGAGCGACTCGAGCTCGGAGCGCAGGAAGGCGCCGCCGATCTCGGGATCGAAATTCTGCGGCACGTCCAGATAGCGCACGAGCTTGTCCGGGAAGCGCATCTGCCAGACGCCGGAGAGATTGCGGATCACGTCGCAGATGGCGGGGAAGAGCACGCCGTCGAGCACGTCGAGCTGGCCGCCGAGCCCGAGCTCCACGACGCTGCGCGGCAGGTGGCAGATGTAGGACTGATAGTAGGCGTCGCCGCGGATGATCTCGACGTCGTCGCCGCCGCCCATCAGGCCGACCGGGAGCACACCCTGGGCGTGGAGCAGCTCGCGCGGCGCCCAGATCGGCAGGTAGCCGATCGCCAGCCCGCCGTGCGCCGCCTTGTGGCGCCGCACCGAGGCGAGGCCGACGTCGTGGTAGAGGGTCTCGGCGCGCTCGACGATCGCCGCCGCGCCTCCGTTCGTGCTCATCCCGGCACCTCCTCGGGCAGCTCGACCTCGAGCTGGACGAACGCGCCGCCGCGGAATCCGCTGGCGCGGAAGAACGAGAGCACCGGCACGTCGTCGCGGCTCACCATGGTGCGCAGCGTGCGGATGCCGGCGGCGGCGAAGCGGCGGCCGGCCTCGCCAAGGAGCGCGCTGGCCACGCCGGCGCGCGCGAAGGCGGGATCGACGCCGATCGCGAAGATCCAGCCGCAGGGCTCGGAGCCGAACTCGAAGGCGCGCACCTCGCCGAGCACGTAGCCGACCAGGGCGTCGCCCGCCGTCGCGCCGAGGGCGACGCGCACGCGGTCGCGGCCGCGGCCCATGAAGTCGGAGCAGACGCGGGTCCAGTACTCGGGCACCGGCCGGCCCCGGTGGAGGGCGTCGATCTCGACCACGCGCGCGAGGTCGTCGGGAGCCAGGCGTCGGAGTCGCAGCGCGAGATCGGCCGCCGGCGTGCTCATCGGCGCGCGGCGGCGGGCCGCAGGGGGGCGAGCAGGGCCTCGATGAGCTCCTCGCTCCAGGGCTCGCCTGCGGCCAGGCGGCGGCGCAGGTCGAGGAAGTCGATCTCGCGCCGGTCGCGCGCCCCCTCGTGGAAGGCGCGGAAGCCGGTCCGGCCCTCGGTCATCATGTTGAGCGCGAGCCAGGCGCGGTTCGACTCGCGGTTGCGATCCCAGTGCTCGAGCTTGTGCTTGCGCACGCTCTCGAGCGTCTTGGCGAGACAGCCGGGCATCGTGTTGGCGAGCTTCCAGACCAGCGCGTCGACCGCCGCGTCGAGGCGCGAGAGGTCGACCCGCCCGCGCGCGAGGAGGGCCCGGCCCGCCTCGAGGTCCTCGCCGCGACGGCGCTCGCCGTGCACGATGCGCCCCTCCTCGTCGAGCCAGCGGTCGCTGACCACCAGGGGGTTGGCGACGAACCGGTCCTCCACCACCAGAGCGGGGACGATGCCGGTGAGCAGGCCCAGGCGATAGGCCTGGTGCGCGCTCCAGGGCTCGCACAGCGTGCAGCTCTCCATCGCCGCCTCGATGCCCACGAACAGGGGCAGGAAGTCGGTCGAGCCGCCGTCCGGCGCCGAGCCGTGGCGGGGGCCCGCCTGGCCGAACTGGGCGAGGTCCTGGGCGATCGAGAAGTCGCACGCCATGCCGAGCTCCTGGCCGCCCGCCACGCGCATGCCGTTGACGCGGCAGACGACCGGCTTGTCGCAGCTCAGGATCGCGCTCACCATGTCGTTGAACAGGCGCATGTACTGCCGGTACTCCTCGGGGCGCCCGGCGTAGTAGGTGGCGTACTCCTCGGTGTTGCCGCCGGTGCAGAAGGCGCGCTCGCCGGCGCCGGTGAAGACCACCGCGACGCAGGCGCGGTCGTTCGAGGCGCGCCGGAAGCCGAGGATCACGCTCTGGATCATCCCGGTGGTGTAGGAATTGTGCTGGCGCGGGTTGTCGAGCGTGATGCGCGCGACGTGGAGGCCGGGCACCACCGTGCCCCCGGCATCGCGCAGCGGCGCTACCTCGTAGCGCACGCCGGGCGTCTCGCTCGCGCTCGGCAGGTCGTGGTCCTTGAAGGCGAAGGTCATGGGCGGTTCTCCGGTACGAGGACGATGCGGCGCGCCGCAGGGCGCGCGTGGAGCTCGGCGAAGATCTCGTTGATCTGGCCGAGCGGCCGCTTGTCGAGGAACGGCGCGAGCGCGATCCGGCCCGTGAGCACGAGGTCGAGGATCTCCGGGTAGAGCTCGGGCAGGCAGGCCCAGTTGCCCTGTACCGTGGCGTCGAAGGCCATCAGGTTGGAGAGCCGGAGCTCGAGCTTGGCGGCGGTGAAGCCGACGATCGAAAGGTAGCCGCCCGGGCCCAGGAGGCCGAACGCCGTGCTCTGCCCGGCGGCGCTGCCCGAGGTCTCGAACACGAACTGCCGGAAGGTCGGCACCCCCTGCTCCGCGGCGAAGCGCTGGAGCGCGGACTTGAGAGCCTTGAAGTCCAGGGCGCGCGCGTCGAGGACGAGCGCGGCACCGTGGCGCGAGAGGCGCTCGAGCCGCTCGGCGTCGAGGTCGATCGCCACGACATGGGCGCCGGTCGCGGCCGCGACCTGGACGCCGAAGCCGCCGACGCCGCCACAGCCGACGAAGACGGCGAGATCGCCGGCCGCCAGGCCGCTGCGCCGGACAGCCTGGTACGGGGTCGAGACCGCGTCGGCGATCACCGAGAGGCTGGCGAGGTCGAGGCGGGACGGGTTGGCGGCGGGGTCGGAGAGATCGGGCACCGGACAGAGGCCGCGCGCCGGCACGCACAGGTGGCTGGCGAAGCCGCCGTGGACGTCGTTGCCGGGGAAGACCTGGTGCGGGCACACCGGTCCGCGCCCCGCGCGGCACGCGGCGCACTCGCCGCAGGGCAGCACCGCCGGAACCACCACGGCGCGGCCCAGCCAGGCCTCGGCGCCGGCGCCCGCCTCGACCACCGTGCCGGCGACCTCGTGACCGAGCGTGAGCGGGAAGGGATGGCGAGTCGGGACGCCCTCGTAGAAGAAGCCCAGGTCGGTGTGGCAGACGCCGCAGCCGGCGACCTCGATCACGACCTCGCCCGCGCCCGCGAGCTGCGCGCGGCGCTCGAGCGCCATCGGCTCTCCGGCGCGGTGCACGGTCCAGGCGTTGACGATCACGGCTGCGAGCTCCTTTCAGGAAATCAGTATCCGAATTCTGAATAAGATTCCGGAGGAAGTCCACCCCCCGCCGGGGTGGGGCGCCGGGAGGCCCCCGCCTTTGGTGGAGAATCCACGGATGCCCTCCCGAACCGAAGCCCCTGTCTCGCTCGACGGTTGCTCGCTCGATCTCGATACGTTCCGCGCCGTGGTGCTGGAACGCCGCCCGGCCGTGCTCGGCGAGCCGGCGCGCGCGCGCGTGCGCGCCGCGCGGCAGGTGATCGAGCGGGCGGTGGCGAGCGGCGAGGCGATCTACGGCGTCAACACCGGCTTCGGCAACCTCGCCAACGTCCCGATCGCGGCGGCGGACCTCGAAGCGCTGCAGGAGCGGCTCGTGCTCTCGCACGCCGCCGGCGTCGGCGCGCCGCTGGACGAGGCGGCGGTGCGCGGCATGCTGCTGCTGCGCGCCAACACCCTGGCGCGCGGGTGCTCGGGCGTGCGCGAAGCGGTGATCGAGCGCCTGCTCGACCTGCTCGGCGCCGGCGTGCACCCGTGCGTCCCCTCGCGCGGCTCGGTGGGGGCGTCCGGCGACCTGGCGCCGCTCGCGCACCTCTCCCTGGCGCTCATCGGCCGCGGCGAGGCGGAGTGGGGGGGGCGGCGCATGCCGGCGAGCGAGGCGCTCGCCGCCGCCGGGCTCGAGCCGCTCGTGCTGGCGCCGCGCGAAGGGCTGGCCCTGATCAACGGCACCCAGGCGACCACGGCCCTGGTCGCCCTCACCGTCCTCGAAGCGCGCCGCCTGGTGCGCATCGCCGACCTGGTGGGGGCGATGTCGACCGACGCCTTCCGGGGCACCGACGCCGCCTTCGACGAGCGCGTGCACGCGCTGCGCCCCTACGCCGGCCAGCGCGCCTCGGCGGCCAACCTCTGGGGCCTGCTGCGCGGCTCGGGGATCCGCGAGTCCCACCGCTCCGGCGACATGCGCATCCAGGACCCCTATTCCTTCCGCTGCATGCCGCAGGTGCACGGCGCGGTGCGCGACGTGGTCACCGACGTCGAGCGCCGGCTGGAGATCGAGATGAACGCCGCCACCGACAATCCGCTGGTCTTCGCCGAGGGCGGAGTCACGATCTCGGGCGGCAACTTCCACGGCGAGCCGATGGCGTTCGCGGCCGACTTCCTGGCCATCGCGCTGGCCGAGCTCGGCTCGATCTCGGAACGGCGCACCGAAAAGCTGACCAACGACGCCTTCTCCGGCCTGCCGCCGTTCCTGGTCGCGCACGCCGGCCTCAACTCGGGCTTCATGATGGCCCAGGTCACCGCCGCCGCCCTGGTGTCCGAGAACAAGACGCTCGCCCACCCGGCGAGCGTCGACTCGATCCCGACCTCGGCCGACAAGGAGGACCACGTCTCGATGGGGATGTGGGCAGCGATCAAGGTGCGTCAGGTGGCGAGCAACGTGCGGCGCATCCTGGCGATCGAGCTGGTCGCCGCGGCCCAGGGTCACGATCTGTTGCGTCCCCTCGCCTCGAGCGCGCCGCTCCAGGCGCTCCACGGCGACCTGCGCCGGCGCATCGCCGCCTGGGATCGCGACCGCGAGATGGCGCCCGACCTCGAGCGGGCCGACACGTTCCTCGCCGGCGAGATCGACCGGCACCTGGCGCGCCTGGCGTAGCGCGAGCGCCGGCCGGAGCCGGCGTGCTCGAGCGGGGAGGTGGGGAGAGGACGGTCGGGGGGCGCCAGGAGGCGCGGGCTGAGGCTCGCATTGGAGGCCCGCGCTCGACCTCGCCGTCTCGCGCGGAAGCGAACCCCGGCACCTCTCCGCCGGAATGGCAGCTCGTGGCGGCAGACCCGGCCGGAGGCTCGCAGAGGCCAGGCTTTTCAGTGCCGCTCGACGCTTCGGGCAGAGCGGGGAGGATGCCCGCAGACCGCCTGGGCAGGCCCCCCCGACCGTGGCCCGATTGAAACGCTCGGCGGCCGCGATGTCAAGGCGCAAGAACGCCACGGAAAGGCCCGCGGGCCGCGACTGCGACCCCAAGTCCTTGACCCGGCTACGGAAAACCGGCCGCGTGACAATCGCTGGGCCGGGGACCCGGTGGCGCCGGGAGGCCGGGTCGGCGGTGCCCGCCAGCCCGGGCAGGGCCGGGCCCGCCCCGGCGGGCGGGCTATTGTGATATATTCATCAACCTCAGAGTAAAATGCTTCAATCCGCTGCAGCTGAATCGGGGTCGGCGAGCGATCCGCGCGTCCCCACCCAAGGAGCTCCACGATGCGATTCGACCGGATCCGCCCCACGCTCACCCTGCTCACCGCCGGCGCTCTCGGACTGGCCTCGGTCGCCGCGGCCGGGTCCCTCGATTTCGTCGAGGCCGAAGTCCAGGCCGACCTCGCGGGCACCTACGACCTCGTGCTCAGCCCCGACGGCGCGCACCTCTACGCGGTGGCCACCGGCAACCATGCGCTGCTGGGGTTCGCGCGCGACGGCGGCACGGGCATGCTCACTTTCCTTCAGTCCCTTCGGGATGGACAGGGCGGCGTCGACGGACTGCGCCGTCCCCGGCAGATCGCGCTCAGCCCGGACGGCGCTACCGTCTACGTCGCCGCGAACATGGACGACGCGATCTCGGGGTTCTCGAGGAACGCGGGCACCGGCGCGCTGACCTTCGTCGGCGCTGTCTTCAACAACCCGCCCGCGGTGGACGGCCTCTGGCAGGCCAAAGGCGTCGCGGCGAGCCCTGGCGGAAGCTACGTCTTCGCCAGCGGCCGCTCCGATCCGGCCGCGCCCAAGGGCGCGGTGGTCGTGCTCGCACGCGATTCGGGGACCGGTGCGCTCAGCTTCGTCGCGCTGTATGAAGAGGGCACCAACGGCATCAGCGGACTGGGCAGCGGTGGTCGGCTCGCCGTCAGCCCGGACGGAACCAGCCTCTACGTCGCCGTGGCGAACACCAGCAGCGTCGTGGTCTTCTCCTTCGTCGAAGCGACCGGCACGCTCAGTTACGTCCAGACTCTGACCGACGGGGTGGGCGGCGTCACTGGCATCGCCGGGGCGGCGGCCGCCGCCGTGAGCGCGGACGGCAGCCGGGTCTACGTCGCCGGTGCAGGTGCCGATGCGGTGGCGGCGTTCGCGCGCGATCCGGGCACCGGCGCTCTGAGCTTCCAGGGCGCGACGACGGGCACGGCGACCACGCCCGGTCTGGCCGGCGTCTCGGCGCTGGCGCCGTCTCCGGACGACGCCTACCTCTACACGAGCGGCTCGACCGACAACGCGGTCGCGGCGCTGCTCACCGAGCCGTCCGGCGGCCCGCACTGGCTCGACGCGCGAATTGACAACCTCAACGGGGTCGACGGGCTCTCCGGAGCGCGAGGCGTCGCGGTCAGCGGCGACGGCTACGTCTACGTCGGCGGCCCCGGCGACAGCGCAATCGCGGTCTTCGGCAGGGGCGAGGCGCTCGACTTCGGCGACGCGCCAGACCCGACCTTCCCGACCCTGCTGGCGTCGAACGGCGCCCGTCACGTCGTCGTTCCGGGCCTCTACCTGGGCTCCGGGATCGACGCCGAGGCCGACGGCGCGCAGTCGGCCGCCGCCGACGGTGACGACGTGAGCGGGACGGACGACGAGGACGGTGTGGTGTTCACCGGCGCGCTGGTGCCGGGTCAGCCCGCGACTGCGGACGTGACGGCTTCGGCGCCCGGCCTGCTCGACGCCTGGATCGACTTCGACCAGGACGGCGACTGGGGTGACGCGGGCGAGCGGATCGCAACCGGCCTCGCGCTCTCGGCGGGCGCCAACACCGTCGGCTTCACGGCGCCACTGACCACGGCTCCCGCCACGGTCGTGTCGGCACGCTTCCGGTTCAGCTCGGCCGGCGTCGCGAGCGCCGACGGACTGGCCGCGGACGGCGAGGTCGAGGACTTCGCGGTGGCGACCGGGGCGGGCGCGGATCTCGGCGTGACGACCGGGGGCACGACGGTGGCCGACTGGAATCAGCCCTTCACGTTCACGGTCTCGGTCTCCAACGGCGGCCCGAACGACGTTACCGGCGCCGCCGTCGCGGTGGCGATGAGCGCCAACTCCGGGGCGGTGACCTGGACCTGCGTGGCGACCTCCGGCAGCTGCACGGCCGCGGGCAGCGGTGACATCGCCGACGTCGTGGATCTGGCGGCGGGCGGCACTCTTGTCTACACGATCGACGGGACGGTGCCCGACCAGGCGCCGGGTCCGTACGTCACGGCGGCGGCGAGCGTGACCGTGCCCGCCGGCGTGACGGATCCGGTGGCGTCCAACGACGCGGCGCAGCAGCAGTCGCTGATCCCCTCCATCTTCCTCGACGGCTTCGAGACCGGGGACACCAGCCCCTGGTCGCTCGCCGTGCCCTGAGGGCGCGGCCGGGATCGCCTCCGAGCGGGGCGCGGGGAGGGCCGGGCAGGTCGCCGTCCGGTCCTCTCTCTCCTTCGGCTGGCCGAGCTTCGGGCGGGCGGCGGCCGTAGAATCCGGGCATGGCCCCGATCTCCCTCGCCGGACCCCGCACCGTCCGCGCCCCGCGCGGCGCGGCGATCTCCTGCCGCGGCTGGCTCCAGGAGGCCGCGCTGCGCATGCTCATGAACAACCTCGACCCGGAGGTCGCGGAGCGCCCCGAGGAGCTCGTCGTCTACGGCGGCTCGGGGCGCGCCGCGCGCAACTGGGAGTGCTTCGACGCGCTGGTCGCGACGCTGCGCCGGCTCGGCGCCGAGGAGACGCTGCTCGTGCAGTCCGGCAAGCCGGTGGCGGTCTTCCGCACGCATGCGGACGCGCCGCGTGTGCTGATCGCCAACTCCAACCTGGTTCCGAAGTGGGCGACGATCGACGAGTTCCGGCGCCTCGAGGGCCTGGGCCTGACCATGTACGGGCAGATGACCGCGGGCTCGTGGATCTACATCGGTACCCAGGGCATCCTGCAGGGCACGTTCGAGACCCTCGCCGAGTGCGCGCGCCGGCACTTCGGCGCGACGCTGGCGGGCCGCCTGACGGTGACCGCCGGGCTGGGCGGCATGGGTGGCGCCCAGCCGCTGGCGGTGACCATGAACGACGGCGTCTGCCTCGCCGCCGAGGTGGACCGGACGCGCATCGAGAAGCGCCTCGCGACGCGCTACCTCGACGAGCTGGCGCCCTCGCTGGAGGCCGGGATCGAGCGGGCGCTCGCGGCGCGCGACCGGCGCGAGGCGGTGTCGATCGCGGTCCACGCCAACGCCGTCGACCTGCTCGAGGCGCTCGTCGCGCGCGGCCTGGTGCCTGACGTGCTGACCGACCAGACCTCGGCGCACGACAACCTGAACGGCTACGTACCGCACGGGCTGCCCTACGCGCAGGCGCTCGAGCTCCGGCGCGTCGACGCGGCGGCCTACGTGCGCCGCGCCATGGCGTCGATGGCGGCGCACGTGCGCGCCATGCTCGAGCTGCGCCGGCGCGGCGCGGTGACGTTCGACTACGGCAACAACCTGCGCGGGCAGGCCCTCGACGCCGGAGTCGCGGACGCGTTCGAGATCGGCGGCTTCGTGCCGATGTTCATCCGGCCGCTGTTCTGCGAAGGCAAGGGCCCCTTCCGCTGGGCCGTGCTCTCCGGGGATCCGGCCGACCTCGACGCCACCGACGAGGCGCTGCTCGAGGCCTTCCCGCGCGACGCGAAGCTCGGGCGCTGGATCCGCATGGCCCGGGAGCGCGTGGCCAGCCAGGGCCTGCCGGCGCGCATCTGCTGGCTCGGCTACGGCGAGCGCGCCCGCGCCGGGAAGGTGTTCAACGACCTGGTCGCCGCGGGGCGCGTCTCGGCGCCGATCGTCATCGGGCGCGACCACCTCGACTGCGGATCCGTGGCGTCGCCGCATCGCGAGACCGAAGGCATGCGCGACGGCTCGGACGCGATCGCCGACTGGCCGATCCTCAACGCGCTGGTCAACGCGGTCAACGGCGCGACCTGGATCTCGTTCCATCACGGCGGCGGCGTCGGCATCGGCAACTCGCTGCACGCCGGCATGGTGGTGGTCGCCGACGGGACGCCCGAGGCGGCGCGCCGGCTCGAGCGGGTGCTGACCAGCGATCCGGGGATGGGGGTCGCCCGCCACGCCGACGCCGGCTACTCCGAGGCGATCGACTGCGCGCGCGAGCGGGGCGTCGACCTGCCCATGCTCGCCGGCTGACCGGACCGCCGCGCGGCGCGATGGCAACCGTCGACCTCAGGGCGATCGAGCCGCGCATCCGGCCGGTGTCGGTCGAGCTCGCCCTGCTCGGCGCGCTGGTGGCGGCGCCGTGGCTGCCGTGGGCGGCGGGGCTCCCGCTCGGCGGTGCGGCGCTCGCCTTCTGGCTGCGCGGCAACGGGGTCGCGCGCGAGCGCCGCGCGGGCGCCGCGCTGTTCGGCACCGCGCTGATCCTGATCGCGGCGGGCGCGGTGGACGGGCTCGCGCGCACGAGGTCCGCTGCGCCGGGGGCCGCGGTCGTCGAGCCGGCGTTCGAAGCCTGGCTCGACGGTCTCGAAGCCGAGGCCCGGCGCGGCGCCGGCGAGCTCGACGCCGTGCCGGACGACGCGCGCCGGCTGCCGGCGGCGTTCGCGGCCCTGGGACAGCTGGCGCGCGCGGCGCCGCCCGAGCGCACCTACGTGCTGCTCGACGCTGACGGCGAGGCGGTGGCCTGGGCAGGGCGCGGCCTGCTGCACGACCTCGCTCCCGAGACGCTGACCTCGCCGGGCCTCGCCTGGCGCCAGAGCGCGACCTCGGCGACGCTGCTGGCGGTGGCCACGGTGGGCGAGGGCGCACGGGCGGGGCGCCTCGTGGTGGGCGAGAGCCGGTCGCGCACCGGCCCCGCGCCGCTCGCCGGCGCGGGCGCGCAGATCGGCCGCTGGTCGCTCGCGGCGCGAGCGAGCGGAGACCGTCCGCGGCTGACGCGCGAGGGCGCCGCCCCGGGCGCGCCGGCGCGCCCGCCCGATCGCTTCGGGTCCCTGGCGGCGCTCGCGGTCGGGCTGGGCCTGCTCGTCGTGGCCTCGCTGCGCGCGGCGGGTCGCGCCCTGCTGTCCGGCACGGTGCTGCCGCGCCGTCACACGCTCGGCGCCGTCCTCGCCCTGGGCGCCGCGGCACCGCCGACCATGGCGGCGGCGCTCGGCGCCCGGCCCGGGACCGTGCTGGCGGTGGCCGGCGCGACGCTGCTCGCCGCATCGGGCTGGTGGCTGGGGCGCTCGCGCCAGCTCGGTCGCTGGCTGCTGGCGGCGGGCGCGCTGGCGGGTCCGCTGGCGCTCGCCGCGGGGTGGGCGCTCGCGTCCCGGATGCCCGCGCTCACCACGATGCTGGGCGGCGGGATCGACGCGCTCGCCCTGCGCTTCGCGCTCGCGGCGGCAGTCTTCGGGCTGGTCGCGGCGGGCGGCGCCGCGCAGGTCCCGGGGGTCGGCGAGGGTCGCGCCTGGGCCACGGCCGCGCTGGCCGCGCTCGGCGCCGCGCTCGCGGATCGCCCGGCTCTCGCCCTGCCGGCGCTCGTGCTCGCCGGCGCGGCGGCGGCCGCCTCCGTGCGACGCGGGGCGCTCTCGTCGCCCGCGTCGTTGGGCGCGCTCTGGTTGCTCGCGGCCCTCCTCGCCGGGGCGGGCTGGACCTGCGGCGAACGCCTCGCGATGGGCTCGCGCAGCGAGGCGCTGGCGAGCGCGCTCCTGCCGCCCGGGGCCGACCTGCTCGAGCGCCTGCGGGGACGGATCCGGGGCGGTCTGGTCGCCGCCGCGCTCGCCGAGCTCCCGCACCGGGAGACGCCGCTCACCGAGGCAGGCGATCTCGCCTTCGCGCTCTGGCGGGCCTCGCCCCTGGCGCGCTTCGACGTGCTCTCCGCGCTGGTCGTCGAGGGACCCGAGGGCGAGCGGTCGAGCTTCTCCTTCGGCCTGCCGCTCGACGGCGGAGGTGGCATCGACCGCTCGCCGGCACGCTGGCTGGACCTGACTCCGACGAGCTGGCCCGAGCGGGAGCTGGAGGGCGAGGAGCGGGTCGTGGGCGCGGACGGCTCGGCCTGGCTGGCGCGCTGGTGGCTGATCCCGCGCGTCGGCTTCGGGGGCGTCGAAGCGGGCGCCGCGGCGACGGGCGACCTCGCCTCGAGCCTGCTGCGCGGTGGGGCGGCGCGCAAGCGCCCGTATGGCCTGCCGACCGAGGTGCGCTGGGCGCTGTGGGGCGCGGCGGACGAGCTCCTCGGCTCGGCCTGGGAGCAGGACACGCCGGCCCCGGGAGAGCTGGCGGCCGGCGGCTCGGCGTTCGTCGCCACGCCGGAAGGCGACGCACGCTTCGCCGTGGCCCGGGCGGGTCCGTACACAGCGGCGGCGTTCGTGCCCGCGCTCGCGATCGGCGACGCGCTCGAGCGCGCGGGAGCGGTGGCGGCGGGCGGCCTGCTCGCCGCGGCGCTGCTCGCGGTGGCAGCGTTCGCGGCGGCGCTGCCGCGCAGCGCCGTCCGGAGCCTCGTGCGCGGCGCGCTGCGCTCGTATTCGAAGCGGCTCCTGATCGTCTATGCCGCGCTCCTGCTGGTGCCCTCGGCGGTCCTCTACGTCTTCCTCTCGCGCACGCTCGAGCGCCGCGTCCAGGCCGAGCAGGAGCTCGCGGCGCGTACCGCGCTGCACTCCGTGCAACGCGTGCTCGGAGAGTACGTCCTGACCATGGAGCCCGGCTTCGGCGTCGGCACCGCGCTCGACGACCCGCTGCTGGAGCTGCTCTCGCGCGTGGCCCAGCACGAGGTCAACCTCTACTGGGGCAGCGAGATCTACGCCTCGTCGAAGCGCGACCTGTTCGCGGCCGGCCTGCTGCCGCGACGCCTGCCCGGAGAGGTCTGGCTCGCGTTCGACGTCGAAGGCGACGAGCTCGCGCGGCGCACGTCCCGGGCCGGGGATGCCGAGTACCTCGAGCTCTACGCGCCGCTCGAGGTGCCTGGACAACCCGCGCGCGACGCCGGATTGGTGCTCTCGATGCCCCTGCTGGCCCAGCAGGAGGAGGCGGTGGCGGAGGCCGGGCGACTGCGGCGGAGGGTGCTGCTGGGAACCGCCGCGCTCTTCCTCCTGCTGGCCGCGACCTCGACCCGGCTGGCGCGGCGCTTCACGCGTCCGATCGAGGAGATTGTGGCCGGCACCCGGCGCATCGCGGGCGGTGCCGCCGAGCTCGGTTTCCGTCCCGAGGAGGCGGAGCTCGAGGCGCTGGCGGAGGCGATCGACCGCATGGCCGGGCGCATCGCCCAGGCGCGGGAGCGCCTGGTCGGCGAGAAACGACTGGTCGAGCGCATCGTCGAGTCGGTGACCGCAGGCGTCGTGGCGCTCGACGCGGGCGGACGCGCGCTCATCGTCAACCGGGTCGCGCGCGAGCTGCTCGGGGTGGAGCCGGGCCAGTCGCTGGCGGAACGCCTGCGCGAGGACGCCTCGCTGGCGCCGGTGGCGGAGCTGTTGGCGGGTCCGCCGTCGGGCCCGACCGGCCAGGTCGCGGTACGACTCGAGCCGCAGGGCGAGCGCGAGCGCGACTGGACGGTGGTCCGGGTTCCGCTCGCCGAAGCCGGCGACGCCGCGGAACTGGTGGTGGTGGAAGACGTCACCGGGGTGGTGCGGGCGCAGCGCCTCGAGGCCTGGGTCGCGATGGCGCGCATCATCGCCCACGAGATCAAGAACCCGTTGACCCCGATCCGGCTCTCGGCCGAGCACCTGCGCGAGGCCTGGCTGCGCGACCGCGAGCACTTCGAACAGGTGTTCGAGCGCTGCACGTCGAACATCCTGCGCCAGGTCGAGGAGCTGCGCGACATCGCCTCGGAGTTCTCGATCTACAGCCGGGTTCCCCGCATCGAGCGCCAGGAGGGAGACCTGGTGGCGACCGTGCGCGCGGTCGTGGACGCCTACCGCACGGCGCCACCGCCGGGCGTCGAGGTCGAGTTCGAGAGCCCGCCCGGGAGCCTGATCCTGCGCTTCGACGCCAAGCTGATCGGGCGGGCAGTGCGCAATCTCCTGGAGAACGCGGTGCGCGCCTCGGCGGGCCGGGGCCGCGTCGAGGTCCGGGTGGAGGGAGATCAGGCAGCGGCCCGGGTGACGGTGGCGGACGGCGGTCCGGGGGTGGCCCCGGAGCTGCTCCCGCGCATCCTGGAGCCTTACTTCTCGACCCACTCGAGCGGCACCGGCCTGGGCCTGCCGATCGCCGCGCGCATCGCAGCCGAGCACGGCGGTTCGCTGGTGGCCCGCAACCGGGCTATCGGCGGATTCGAGGTCATCGTTACAATCCCGGTCCGATGACCCCACGCACCGGAGCGCTGCTCCTCACTTTGGCGGCGGCGCTCGCGTCCGGCGGCTGCTTCGCCGAGCGGCGAGCGCCCAAGCCCCCCGGCACCGCGGTCTGGATCGGCGCCGCCTCGAACGCGCCGGACGCGGCCGGCCTGCGCCGGCTCGCCGATCAGGGCGTGACGGAGTACTTCGTCGAGGCGGCGCGTCTGGACTGGGACGGCGGGCGCCCCCGCGTCCGGCCGGTGCCGCCGTCGCGGGCGGCGCGCCAGGACCGCACGACCCTGGTGATCTCCGGGACGTGGCCGGTCGCCGAGATCGACGTCGAGGCGGCGGCGTCCGAGCTGGCGCAGGCGCTCGCGGGGCTGCGTTTGACCGCGGAGCGGGACGGCCGGCTGCCGGTCGGCGTCCACTTCGACGTCGACGCCGGCGCTGCGCTCCCCGGTTACGGCCGGGCGCTTGCCCGCCTGCGCCGGGAGATGGACGCGCGTCTCTACCTCTCCGCCACGGTGACGCGTGCCGAGATCGAGCGCCCGGAGCTCGCCGAGTTCGCCGAGGCGGTCGACTTCCTGGTCGTCTTCGCCTACGGCCAGCGGCCGGGGGAGCCGGAGGACCCCGACGCCTGGGATCTGCAGGCCGTCGAGGCGGGCGTGCGCAGGCTCGACGCGCTCGGCCGGCCCTACCTGCTGGGCGCGGTGACGGTGGGCACCGCGATCTGGCGCGACCGCTCGGGCAAGACGCGCGGCACCTCCGCCGAGCTCGACCTGGCCGAGCTGGTCCGGGAGCCGCGGCTGGAGCTCAAGCGCGGCTTCTCGCTCGAGGGTATCGACCGCCAGGTCTACGAGTTCCGGGCCCGCTCGCCGCTGGTGGTGGGCGCCTGGGCGCTCTCCTCGGGCGAGTCCGTGCGCGTCGTGCGCGCCGCGACCTCCAACGTCGAGGAGCTGCTGCGCCGCGTCGGGGTCTGGCAGGCGGGAGGCCTGCTTGGACCGGTGTTCTGGCGCCTGCCGTCCGCGTCCGAACGGATGTCGCTCTCGGCCGCCAACCTGGCCGACGCGCTCGCGCCCGAGGCGTCGCTGCCCGAGCTCGAGATCCTGGTCGAGCGCCCCTCCGCCCGCCGCGACGAATGGCAGGTCGTGTTGACCCTGGTATCGGGCAACGACGAGAGCACCGACCTCGCGTTCTTCGATTCCAACTACATCGATCTCTCGATCGGCCACGCCCGGATCGCGGAGGTCGAGCCGGGTGACTTCGCCCGCTTCGAGCTCTCGGCGGGCGGCGAGCGCGCCACCATGCGCGCGCTGCGCGAGGCCGACATGCTGCGCCTGTTCGCGCCCATCGTAGAAGGCCGACAGCGCCTGTCGACCGGACCGATCACGTTGCGCCTGACCGGCAAGGAGGCCACCGTGCGCACCGCCGGCAGCTTCCTGCTCACCGACGGGCGCACCGCCGTCCTGGAGGCGCGCGAATGGTCGTTCGCGCCCGCCCGATGAGACCTCCGGTGCCGCGCCGGCTGGGCGCCGCGCTGGCGGCGGCGTGGCTCGCCTGGGCGTGCGCCGGCGCCGGCCCGGGGCCGCCCGCGACCGGCGTCGAGGCCGAGCGCGGCGAGCCCGCCAGCCCCGAGTTCCAGCGCCAGACCGCCGGCCTCGAGATCCTGCCGGGGCTGCTCGAGCTGCGCCTCGACCGCGCCCGCGGCCGCGTGCTCGCGGTCCTGCCGGCGCCGAGCGGTCCGCACGGGACGATCGGCGAGTACCTCTACGTCGAGGGCGTCGTGACCGGCCTCGGCTCGGCCCCGGTCGGTCTCGACCGCGGCCAGCTCGGCGAGACGAGGGTGGTGGCGCTGCGGCGCGTCGGCTCGCGCGTGCTGCTGGAGGTGCCCAATCTGCGCTTCCGCGCGCTCGGCGCCGGCGCCGCGGAGGCCGCGGCCGTGCGCGAGTCGTTCGCGACCTCGGTGCTGTGGGGCGCCGAGATCCTCGCCCAGGACGGGGCCGGCCGCCTGCTCGTCGACCTCTCGGGGTTCCTGCTGCGCGACGCACACGGCGTCGCGAGCCGGCTCGCCGCCGCCGGCCAGGGCGCCTGGAACCTCGATCGCGAGCGCAGCGCGATCGACCTCGATGCCTGCCGCGCCTTCCCGCGCAACCTCGAGCTCGAGAGCGTGCTCACCTTCGCCGGCACGGGCGTGGGCGGCGAGGTGCGCGCCGTGGCGCCGGATCCGCAGTCGGTGACGCTGGTGCTGCACCAGTCCCTGATCGCGCTGCCGGAGGAGGGTTACCGGCCGCGCGAGCACGATCCGCGCATGGGCTCGTTCGCGATCTCCTTCGTGGACCATGCGGCACCGCTCGACCGTCCGGTCGAGCGGCGCTGGATCGCGCGCCACCGGCTGGAACGCCTGGACCCCGGGGCGGAGCGCGGTCCGGTGCGCCGGCCGCTCGTCTACTACGTGGACCCCGGCGCTCCCGAGCCGGTCCGCTCGGCGCTCGTCGAGGGCGCCGGTTGGTGGAAGAGCGCGTTCGACGCCGCCGGATTCGAGGACGCGTTCCGCGTCGAGCTCCTGCCCGAGGGGGCGGATCCGCTCGACCTGCGCTACAACCTCATCCAGTGGGTGCACCGCGCGACGCGCGGCTGGTCGTACGGCGGCGCCGTGATCGATCCGCGCACCGGCGAGATCCTCAAGGGCCACGTCTCGCTCGGCTCGCTGCGCATCCGCCAGGACCGGCTCCTGTTCGAGGGCCTCGCGGGCGTGGCGCGCACCGGCACCGGTGCGGCGGACGACCCGATCCAGCTCGCGCTCGCCCGCATCCGACAGCTCTCCGCGCACGAGGTCGGTCACACGCTCGGGCTCGCCCACAACTTCGCGGGCTCTGCGCTGGGCCGCGCTTCGGTGATGGACTATCCGGCGCCGCTCGTCACCGTCAACCAGGATGGCGAGCTCGACTTCGCGCGCGCCTACACCTCGGGAGTGGGGGAGTGGGACGCGGCGGCGGTGCGCTGGGCCTACTCCGAGTTCCCGCCGGGCGCGGACGAATCCGCGGCGCTCGAGCGCATCGTCCGGGACACGCTCGACCACGGCCTCCTCCTGCTGTCCGATGCCGACGCGCGGCCGCCGGGCGCGGCGAACCCGCTGGCGAGCTTGTGGGACAACGGCTCCGACCCGGTCGCAGCGCTGCGGCGCACGCTGCGGGTGAGGCGGATCGCGCTGACGCGCTTCGGCGCCGCCAACCTGGCCGCGGGCCGGCCTCTGGCCGAGCTCGAGGAGGTGTTCGCCACCGTCTACTTCCACCACCGCTTCCAGATCGCGGCGGCGGGCAAGCTGATCGGCGGCCTCGAGTACCGCCACGCGCTCGGCGGCGACGGCCAGCCGCCCGCGACGCCGGTGGCGACGGAGCGGCAGCGCCGGGCCCTCGATGCGCTGCTCGAAGCCCTGGCTCCCGTGTCGCTCGACGTGCCGGAGGGGGCCCTCGGGGTGCTGCTGCCCCGGCCTCCCGAGCACGACCGGAGCGGCGAGCAGCTCGCCTCGCGCACCGAGCCTGCGTTCGACGCGCTGGGCGCGGCGGCGAGCGCCGCCGACCTGGTCCTCCGCGTCCTGCTCGAGCCGGGGCGCGCCGCGCGCCTGGTCGACTTCCACCGCCGCGACCCCCAGGCGCTCGACTTCGCCGAGCTGCTCGAGGTGCTGGTCGGGCGCGTGTTCGAGGACCCCGCTCTGCTGCCCGCCCGCGAAGCGGAGCTCGCGCGCGTCGTCCAGCGCGTGCTGGTGGAGCGCATGGTCGGCCTCTCCGCGGACGAGCGCGCGGCGCCATGGGTTCGTTCGCGCGTCGACGCTGCGCTCTCGGACCTGCTGCAGCGGGTCGACAAGGTCGCGCCGCTCGACGCCGGCGAGCGGGCGCACCTCGCGGCGCTCGCCGCCGAGATCGGCCGCCACCTGGCGCGGGCGGTGCCGCCGCGCGAGCCGCTCCGCGGCGCCCTGCCCGAGCCGCCCGGCGAGCCGATCGGCGCGCAGCCTCCGGGCGACCCCTACGGTTGCGGCTTCGCGCCCGAGGCGCCGGCCCCGTGAGCCCGGCCGGGCGGCGCGGCGCCGCGAGCTCCACCCTGGCTCTGGTCGCGCTCTCGTGCGCGGGCGGCGGCGGAGCGGGCGCCGCCGCACCGGCGCCGGTGCGCGTGATGCCCGTGCGCGTGCTCGCGGCCCTCCCGCACGACCCGGATGCCTTCACGCAGGGCCTGGCGTGGGTGCGGGGCCGCCTCTACGAGAGCACCGGCCTCTACGGCCGCTCGACGCTGCGGGAGCTGGACCCGGCGACGGGCCGGATCCTGCGCTCGGTCGCGCTCGCGCCCGGCGAGTTCGGCGAGGGTCTGACCGAGATCGGCGGCCGGCTCGTCCAGCTCACCTGGCGCGAGGAGCGCGCCCGCCTGTGGACGCTGCCGGATCTCGTGCCGGCGGGCACCTTGTCCTATCGGGGCGAGGGGTGGGGACTCGCCTCGGACGGCCGCGAGCTCGTGCAGAGCGACGGCAGCGGGGTGCTGGTCTTCCGGGCGGCGGACGACCTGCGGCCCCTGCGCCACCTGGCGGTGCGCCGCGACGGTCGCGCCGTCCCCTACCTCAACGAGCTCGAATGGGCCGACGGCTCCCTGTTCGCCAACGTCTGGCAGAGCGACGAGATCCTGCGCATCGACCCGAGGAGTGGGGAGGTGACCGGAGCGTGGGACGCCTCGGGCCTGCTCGAGCCGTCCGAACGGGCGCGCGCCGACGTGCTCAACGGCATCGCCTGGGATCCGGAACGGCGCCGGTTCTTCCTCACCGGCAAGCTCTGGCCGTTCCTCTTCGTGGCCGAGCTGCCGGAACCGCCGTCCGTTTCGCCCTGAGCCGCCGCTTGTCCGCCTCGCGCGGCGCCCGATACACTCGACCGCCGATGCGAAAGGGGCGCCGATGAGCGAGGCGAGCTGGTACGTGGCCGTGGCGGGTCGCCAGGAAGGCCCGTATCCCGAGGAAACCGTGATCGCGCGCATCCGGTCGGGCGCGCTCGGCCGGGATGCGCATGTCTTCGGCGCGGGAATGCCCGGCTGGGTGGCTCTCCACTCGGTGCCGCAGTTCGCGGCCGCCTTCGCCGCTCCCGGGGCCGCACCGCCGCCGCCCCCGCCCGGCGCCGCCGCGCACGAGATCGACTACGAGATCGGTGGCGGCGAGATGCAGTACGTGGAGATCGTCCTCGACCCCGGCGAGGCGTGCGTCGCCGAGGCGGGCGCCTTCTTCTACATGGACCCCGGCATCCAGATGGAGACCATCTTCGGCGACGGCTCCGCGGCAGCGGGGGGCGGCGGCCTGATGGGCAAGCTCCTCTCGGCCGGCAAGCGGGTGCTGACCGGCGAGTCGCTGTTCATGACCGTGTTCTCCAACACGGCGGCGAAGCGCCAGCGTGTCTCCTTCGCGGCCCCCTACCCCGGACGTGTCCTGGCGCTCGACCTCAAGCAGCTGGGCGGCACGATGCTGTGCCAGAAGGACGCGTTCCTGTGCGCCGCCAAGGGGATCTCGGTCGGCATCGCCTTCCAGAAGCGGCTCGGGGCCGGGCTGTTCGGCGGCGAGGGGTTCATCCTCCAGAAGCTCGAGGGCGACGGCCTCGCGTTCGTCCACGCCTGTGGCACCATCGTCGAGCGCGAGCTCGAGGCGGGCGAGACGCTGCGCGTCGACACCGGCTGCCTGGTCGCCTTCGAGCCGCGCGTCCAGTACGACATCCAGATGGTGAGCGGAGTCAAGACCTTCCTGTTCGGCGGCGAGGGTCTCTTCTTCGCCTCGGTGACCGGCCCCGGCCGGGTCTGGCTGCAGACGCTGCCGTTCGCCCGGCTCTCCGCGCGGGTGGTCCAGGCGTCCGGCCTGCTGCGCGGCGGCCGGCGCGAGGAGGGATCGATCCTCGGTCCGCTCGGCAACCTGCTCGACGGAGACGGCTGAGCGGTGGCGCCGTCCTCCCGCCGGCTGGCAGTCGCCGCGCTCGCGCTCGCGGCGGCGGGCACGAGCGGCGTCCGCGCGCGGACCGAAGCCGGGGCGGCCGCGCCGGCGCCGGTGCCCTTCGCGCAGGGCACGGCCGACGAGCGCGGCGCGGCCTCGGCCGAGCGCGTGGCCGCCGCGCTCGCGCGCGTGTGGCCGGCGCTGGTGAATCTGACCGTGGTCACGGAGCGCTTCGAGGACGGTCGCGCCCAACGCGCACCGGGCGCCGGCAGCGGGGTGCTGATCACGGCGCAGGGCCACGTCCTGACCAACTACCACGTGGCGGGCGACAGCACGCGCATCACCGCGACCCTCACCAGCGGCGAGGTGCTCGACGCCGAGGTCGTCGCCCACGACCCGCTCACTGATCTCTCCGTGCTTCGGCTGCGGCTCGAGCGCCGTGCGGCGGGAGCGGCGCCGCTGGCCCCGGCGCGTTTCTCGGAGCGCGCGCTCGAGGTGGGAGACGCGGTGCTCGCGATGGGCAATCCGCTGACCCTCTCCTCCTCGGTCACGCTCGGCATCGTCTCCAACGCGCGGCGCGTGTTCACCGACTTCCTGGGCAACGAGATCGAGGATCTCGACCTGGGCGACGGCGGCCCCACGGGCCTGTTCACGCAGTGGATCCAGCACGACGCCCTGATCCTCCCCGGCAACTCGGGGGGGCCGCTGCTCGACCTGGACGGCGACGTGGTCGGGATCAACGAGCTGGGCGGTGGCGGCATGGGGTTCGCGATCCCGGCCGCCATCGCGCGCCGGGTGCTCGCGCAGGTGCTCGCGGAGGGGCGCGTGCGACGCGCCTGGATGGGCTTCTCCGTGCTGCCGGTGGGCAAGCTCGGGCGGCAGGACGGCGCCCTGGTGGCCACCGTGGTCCCCGGCTCGCCGGCCGCGCGGGCCGGGCTCGTGGCCGGCGACGTGCTGCTCGCCGCCGCGGGGCGGCCCGTCGCGGTGCGGTTCTTCACCGAGGTGCCGGATCTCTATCGTTCGCTCGCCGAGCTGCCGATCGGCTCGGCGGTGCCGCTCGAGGTCGAGCGCGGAGGGGAGCGGCTCGCGCTCGCGGTCGACGCCGAGGAGATGGAGGAGGCGCGGGGCAGGCAGGCGGAGTTTCGCCGCCTCGGCCTGACCGGACAGGAGGTCACCGGCCCGATGGGGCTGGTGCGCCGCCTGTCGCCGCGCTCGGGCGTGCTGGTGACCAGCCTGCGCGCCGGCTATGCGGCCGCGGGCGCGAAGCCGCCGGTCGAGGTCGGCGACCTGGTCACCGCGCTGGGCGGACGCGAGGTGCGCGGGCTCGACGATCTGGCGGGCGCGCTCGCCGCGGCCTCCGGTGGCGAGTCGCTGCTCGAGCTGCGCCGCGGCAACGAGCGGCTGCTCGCGGTGGCGCGCCTGGCGGAGCCGGCGTCGGCGCGTTGGGGGGGCGAGCTCGCCAAGCCGTGGCTCGGCGTGCGCACCCAGGTGGTCACCGCCGATCTGGCGCGCCTGCTGGATGCCGCCGGGCTGCGCGGTTTCCGCGTCACCGAGGTCTACCCGTGGACGGAGGCCGAGCGCGCCGGCCTCCAGGTCGGCGACGTGGTGGTCGCGCTCGAGGGGGCGCCGGTCGAGGGCGAGCGCGTGCAGGACACCGAGAACCTCGAGCGCGAGATCGAGACGCGCACGATCGGCGAGCAGATCGTGCTCGGGATCGTGCGCGGCGGGCGCCGGATCGAGATCGGCGTGCGGCTGGAGGCGCGGCCGCCCGCCACGGAGGAGGCCCGCACGGCGCGCCAGCTCGAGCTCGAGTTCGCGGTGAGGGAGATCGGGTTCCTCGACCGGGTCGCGAGCCAGTGGGAGCGCGACCAGGCCGGCGTGCTGGTGACCGAGGTCACGTCCGGCGGCTGGGCCCAGATGGGCGGTCTGGCCGCCGGCGACCTGCTGCTCTCCGTCGCCGGGCGCCCGGTCGCCGACGTCGCCGGCTTCGAGGCCGCGATGTCGGGCGTGATCGCGGAGCGTCCGGCGGTCATCGCGCTGTTCGTGCGCCGGCAGTGGCGCACCCACTTCGTCTTCCTCGAGCCGGACTGGCCCGCGCCCGCGCTCGTCTCCGGAGGTTCAGGATGACCCGCACCGCCGTCGCCCTCGCCGCCCTGTCGTGGCTGCCGATCCCGCCGTCGCCGGCGAACGCCGCCGACTGGGCCGCCGTGGTGCAGCGCACCGCTCCGGCGATCGTCAACCTGAAGATCACCGTGCGCTCCGAATCCGAGAGCGGTGGTGAGCCCGAGGAGTCCACCCAGGAGGTTCAGGGTGCCCTCGTCGACCCCTCCGGGCTGGTGCTGGTCTGGAACTCGCACTTCTCGGCCAACCGCTTCCTCGACCTTCTGGCGGAGATGGGCGGCGGCGATTTCAAGATGAAGGTCACCCCGACCGACATCCGGGTCTACCTCGACGGCGGCGCGACCGAGCACAAGGCGTTCCTGGCTGCGGCCGACACCGACCTCGACCTCGCCTTCGTGCAGATCGAGGAGCCGCCCGTGCCGGCGCTTCCCGCGGTGGACTTCTCCGATGCCGCGCCGATTCGCGCGGGAGACGAGCTGGCCGCGGTGTCGCGTCTGTCGTCGGCGTTCGACCGGGTACCCTACTTCGACGTCGTGCGCGTCGCGGGTGAGATCCGCAAGCCGCGTCCGGCGTGGATCGTCACCGCCGGCAACGCCACCCAGCTCGGCATGCCCTACTTCGCGGCCGACGGCCGCGCGGCGGGCGTGCTGGTGACGGTGATGTCGAAGGCCAAGAGCGACGCGCTCTCGAATCCGTCGAACCTGATGGCCGACCTGATCTCGTTGGGTCGCGGCGAGGTCGAAGTCGGGCCGCTCGGAGTCTTCCTGTTGCCCGCCGAGAAGGTCCGTTCGGTGATCGAGCAGGCGCGCCAGCGGGCGCGCGAACTGCTCGCCGAACGGGCGGCCCAGGCGGCGCCGCAGCAGCCGGACTAGGGCCTGCCGACGCTCGGCACTTCCTCGACCTTGAGGATGCGCGCCCAGGCCGCGCGCAGGCCGGGCGGCAGGTCGAGCGCGGGGAGCAGCTCGCGCACGTCGTCGCGCGTCACGAAGACCCAGATGTCGTCCCAGTCCGCGTAGCGGAGAAGGTGCGAGACCGCCCACGCGCGACGCTCGGGAGAGCCGTGTGCGAGCAGCTGACGAAGCTCGCCCGCCGACATGGGCGAGTCCGGCAGGAAGTAGAGCGACTCGGCGCGGTCGAGATCGCTGCGGTCGGTTCCCGAGGCCTGCATCGCGGCGATCAGTATAGCGGCTCGCCGCGAGCGCGCAAGCGCTTGACCGGCGCCGGAGCGCGGGCTAGATTGTCGCCGCCGGCGGGCGGGCATAACTCAGCTGGTAGAGTGTCAGCTTCCCAAGCTGAAAGTCGCGGGTTCGAATCCCGTTGCCCGCTCCAACTTCGATCCTCCGCGGCGGCCTCCCGGCCGCCGTTTCTCCATCAATCGCGCTCGAGCCCGGGGAAGGCCGTGCCGGTCGCCGCGCTCCACAGGCGGACCAGGTCGGCGGGCACCGGCGCCTCGAGCGTCAGTCGCGTGCCGGTGGCGGGATGGTCGAGGGCGAGGCGCCAAGCGTGCAGCGCGGGACGGGAGAACTCCGCCAGCGCCTGCCTGGCGGCGCCGGCGAGAGCGCGCCCGCGCGCCTCGCCGTAGAGCGGGTCGCCCACCAGCGGATGGCCGAGGTGGCGGAGGTGAACGCGGATCTGGTGCGTGCGCCCGGTCCACAGGCGCAGCTCGAACAGGCAGACCGGGCCGGCGGCCGCCAGGCACCGCCAGCCGGTGCGCGCCGGGCGGCCGCGAGCGACCACCGCCATGCGCTTGCGCTGGCGTGGATGCCGCCCGACCGGCGCCTCGATCTCGCCCGCGAGCGCGCGCGGCGCGCCCCAGGCGATGGCGAGGTAGCGCTTGTCGACCCGGCGTGCGGCGAACTCGCGCACCAGGCGTTGATAGGTGGGAGCGTCGCGGGCGACGACGAGCACTCCGGTGGTGCCCTGGTCCAGACGGTGGACGATGCCGGGGCGGCCCGGGCCGCCGACCCCCGCCAGCTCCGGATAGCGCGCGAGCAGGCGGTGGACGAGCGTGCCCGAGGCGCGCCCGGCGCCCGGATGGACGACCAGGCCCGCCGGCTTGTCGATCGCGATCAGGTGCGCGTCCTCGTGCAGCACCGACAGCTCGCCGGGCTCCGCGACCAGGCGCTCGGCGCGCGCCGGCGGCTCCTCCCAGGCGAGCGACTGGCCGGGGCGCAGGCTCGTGCCGGCCTTCACCACCGCGGCGCCGTCGAGACGTACGAGCCCCGCCCTGAGCCAGCCCTGGATCTGATTGCGCGGGACGCCGAGGTGCTCCGCCAGGGCGCGATCGAGCCGCGCGCCGGCCCAGGTCTCCGGCACGCGCATCGAGCGGGTGGGCGCGGCGGTCACGGTCCGGCGGCGGCCCGGTCGGGCGCCGCGGGCTGGAGGAAGGCATCGAGCAGAACGATGCCGATCCCGACGGTGATCGCGCTGTCGGCGACGTTGAAGTCCGGGAAGCGGTAGCTGCCGTAGAAGAAGCCGAGGAAATCGGTGACCGCGCCCGCCGTGAGCCGGTCGTGGAGGTTGCCGAGCGCGCCCCCGAGCACCAGCGCGAGCGCCCAGAGCATGCGCCGGTGGTGGAGCGGCGTGCGCGCGAAGAACCACGAGACGAGCGCCAGCGCGCCGAAGCCGAACAGCGCGAGGAGCCAGGTCGCCAGCCGGTCGCCGCGCGCCTGCATGAGGCCGAAGGCGACGCCGGTGTTGCGCACGTGGGAGATCTCGAACAGGCCGGGCACGACGCCGCGCGCGCCGTGCAGCGGCACGATCCTCTCCACCAGCCACTTCGTCCACTGGTCGAGCGCGAAGACGGCGCCCGAGACGAGCAGGTAGAGCGCCCGGGATCCGAGCGGCGAGCGGCTCACCGGTCGGCCTCCCGCGCGCCGCCTTCCAGGACCACGACGGCCGCAGCGGTGCGCGCGTCGTGGGTGATCGAGAGGTGCAGCCGCTCGACGCCCAGCGCGTGCGAGCGCGCGAGCGCCTCGCCGTGGAGGCGCAGGCCGGGGGCGCCGGAGGCGGCGCGCACGACCTCGATCTGCTGGAAGCCGACGCCCTGGGCCCAGCCCGTGCCGAGCGCCTTCATCGCCGCCTCCTTGGCGGCGAACAGGCCGGCGACGTGGGCCACGCGCCCGGGGCCGTCGGCGATGCGCGCCTCGCCCTCGCGACAGATTCGGGCCAGCGCCGCGGCGCCGTGGCGCTCGAGGAGCCGCCCCATGCGGGCGAGGTCCACGATGTCGAGACCGAGACCCAGGATCGAGCTCATCGCGCCGCCTCCGCCTCGCGCAGTCGCCGCACGAGCGCCGCGGCGCGCGCGGGGTCCACGAAGGCCCGCACGCCGGCGATCCCCCAGGCGCCAGCGGCGAGCGCCGCGTCGAAGCGCTCCCCCTCGTCGAGTCCGCCCAGGGCGAGCACGGGGATCCCGGTCCGGGCGGCCGCCGCGAGCTCCTCCAGGCCCCGCGGCGCGAGCCGGCCGGCCTTGGACGGCGTCTCGAACACCGGTCCGAAGACGACGTAGTCGGCCCCTTCGTCGCGCGCGCTCTCGACCTGCTCGAGCGAGTGGGTCGAGCGCCCCACCAGCCACGGGGCGGGCGCGACGCGGCGGGCGGCGGCGACCGGCAGGCCGTCCCCGGGCAGGTGGACGCCCTGGGCGCCGGCCGCGCGGGCGAGATCGGCCCGGCCGTTGAGCACCACGAGGGTGGTCGCCGGCAGCGCCTCACGGGCCGCGCGCGCCAGGTCCACGCGCGAGCGGTCGTCGAGGTCCTTCTCGCGCACCTGGAGCGCGGGGACGCCGGCCGCGCCGAGGCCCGCGCACCAGGCGCTCCAGCCGGTGACGCCCAGCAGGTTCCGGTCGGAGATCGCGAGCAGCCGGGGCGCACTCACCGGCCGGGCGCCCGGTGCAGGAATTGATCGAGGTCGTGGGAGACCCAGACGAGGTGAACCAGGCCGAATCCGGTCACCAGCGCTCGACCCCAGGCGTCCAGCGTCCAGTCGCGCAGCGGGCCGTCGCCGAGCAGCGCGAAGAGGCGCTCCCAGGTCGGGGTCCACGGCGTCACGGCGAGGAAGAGGCCGGCCTCGAGACAGTAGAGGACGAACAGGAAGCGCAGGAGCGAATCGAGCCGCACAAGCCCGGGATCCTACAGCACGGGCCGGTGCGGACCGGCTGCCGCCGCGCTCAGCCGCCGCCCGAGCGGCGCGGCGAGGAGCTCGGCCCGCGCGACGAGCCGCGCGAGGAGCCGCGCGAGCCGCCGTCCCCCGAACGGGAGCCCCCGGACGAGCCGCGCGAGGGCGCCGAGGCCGAGGAGCCGGACCGGGACGAAGAGCCGCCCGAGGGGGGGCGCGACGGCGACGCCGACGCTCCGCCGCTGCGCGGCGTCGAGCGCACACCCGGGGCTCCGGACGACGGCGGCGCGCTGGGACGCTGGTAGCTCGGGCCGGTGGTGCGCGGCGCGCCCGGCCGCGAGACGCCGTCGCCCGAGCTGCGCGGGACGTAGCTCGGCGACGGCCGGGCGCGGTCGGAGCCGCCCGTGCCGCCGGAGCGGATGCCGCCCAGGACGCGTTGCACCGGCTCGGCCCGCCGTGCCTGGGGAACGTAGCTGCCGGACTGCGAGGGGGAGCGCATCGACCGCTCCGAGATCCCGCTCCAGCTCTCGCGCGAGCGCCAGCCCTGGCGGTCCGCCGAGCCCGAACGGCTGTCGGGTGCGGAGCGGGAGAAGCTGCCGCGGTTCGTCTCCCCCGACGGGGCCTGGAACGGGCGCACGCGGCCGCTCGAATCGATCTCGACCGCGCCGCCCGGGCGCAGTCGCCCCGGGTCGCTGCGCGCCTCGGTGCGGGGCTGCGGGACGACGCGCGGATTCGTGTCGCCACTGGCTGGGGGCAGCGTGCGCGG
>Ga0113563_10000016_pt1 | contig 51270 bp, 79 predicted proteins | sample Mud3Dept3metaG_FD_80117 | JGI IMG/M metagenome (GOLD analysis project Ga0113563, IMG submission 80117) | Freshwater wetland microbial communities from Ohio, USA, analyzing the effect of biotic and abiotic controls - Mud 3 Core 4 Depth 3... | ecosystem: Environmental > Aquatic > Freshwater >... | reverse complement strand
ATGGTCTGGGTTAAACTCCCAAAGTCTGCAAGTTCTCTGTGTAGTATCATGGTTAGTATCTCCGTCAATCTGAGTGTGAGAAACTAAATCAAAATACATTCCTACCATCGCTTCAGTTAAAGTTCCGTCAGAATCATTGTAGAATAAATAGTTTGGAAGTGCTGGAATAAATCCAATCATTTTTTTCGCCACTGTCTCATTGGTAGAACTCATTGTCCAAGTATCAGTTGTTCCAGAATCACAAGCTACTGGCTGTCCCTCTCTAGTAGTTACAGTTTGAATTACTCCTGCCATTCCCTCACCAGCATCGCAAACATCACAAAAACCTGAAGTGTTTATTCTTACCGCATCTCCAACCGCAAAAGCAACTGAACTTTTACCAATAACATAAACCAAGGTGGGTGCTTGATTGGAGCCATCTAAATTTTTCCTATATTGAAATCCTGCCATATATTAATTATAACTTAACTTGCAAACTTAATCTTGTCTATCCCAAGAATCCTGACCAAATTGAGATTCAACTACTTGAAAAAGTCCCTGTGAAGCATCACTTATATGATTCGGGTCATACTCCCAAAGTCTGACGGTTGCTTGAGTAGTGTCAGAATGGGTATCCTCATCAACAGCATAACTATTAGCTAAATCATAAAAGAGACCAATATGAGCTTCACTTCCATTTCCATCGGCATCGTTAAAGAATAAATAGTTTGGAAGTGCAGGAATAAATACAGCCATATCCATAGCCACAGTTTGATTATCAGCTGAGGTAGTCCAAGTATCATTTGAACCTGCATCAACAGCCTTTGCGGTTCCCTTTCTGGTAACAATAGCAACCAACACTCCAGCCATCCCCTCCTGTGCATCACAAATATCCACAAAACCACTGGTATTTATACGGACAGCATCACCAACAGAAAAAGCAATTCCTTGCTTTGCTATTACATATAATAGAGTAGGAGCTTGATTAGAACCATCAAGGTTCTTCCTGTATGAAAAACCTGCCATATATCTATTATAACTTAACCCGCAAATTTATTCTTCCTCTGCCTTTTTCTTTGCTCTTTTCTCAGCACCGCTTTCCCTAAATTCTTCTTCATCCTTACTAAAATAGGTTTGTTTGGCTTTTTCTTCATCAACTCTAAGTTTCTTCATCCACTCTTTTTGCTTGGGTGTAAATTCCTGAGTAGATGTTTGAGTTTGAATACCAGTTGAAGGCATGGTACCCATCATTGCATTCTCGTTTGCTCTGGCTTGTGCAAAACCTTCCAGCTTACCTTCCTCTCTCAGCTTTTCTGCATGGGAGCCGACATAAGCCTTTTCAAGAGAGTTTCTTAATTGCGGAAGCGGAATATTCTTTACAGACCAGCCAAACTCATTTAAGTAGGTTTCCACCTTTCTTCTGGCATCCTTTCTTTCCTCATCTTTTAAATTACCAATACCGTAATCACGTTCAAATGCGGTAACTATTTCTTCCCGTTGCGATGAAGTAACTTCCTCTAATCTTTGGTCAACCACTGGGTTCTGACCTTGAGGGCCTGAAACAGTTTCTTGTTTCTCCTGCTGTGGTTTTTCCTGCTGACTAAATCCTTCTCCCGTTCCCACCACTTTTGGCCTTCCGTATTCATCCCACGCTTTTTTGAGTTCAGGAGTAAATGCAAAGGCGTTAATAACAGGCGTAACGGATTGGATAAATTCATTTTGTGTGCCTATCGTTTCCGATAATTCACCGAGCTTTTTCTCAAGCTCTGAAACTTTAGAAGCAGTTTCGTCTTTAGGTTGTTCAGTAACTTCTTTAGTTTTTTCATCTTTTTTTGGCTCATCAGTTTTAACTGCCATTTATATCACCCCCAATTAAGCGGAATGCAGGGTTGCATATGCCCGCAATTAACATTATAACTCATACTACCAATTATTTCATAAATCCTTTGGTAATTTGGTTTATAGCATTATTTATGATATTTCCTTCTGGTGTTCCTACACTTTCCAGATTCTTTTGAAGGTTTAACAAACTGTCAAGTTTATTTGCATCACTTACTTGGTCAGATAAAATATAGTTAAACATCCTTGCATCCCTTCTTACTTTAATATTCTTTGACGCTTGTGCTAGAACACCAACTTGGTCGTATATTCTAGAGTCAATTTTGCTTACTATGTTCTTCCCAAGTTGGGTCGTAGGTTCACCAAAATATGACCGACCAACATTAGCAATGTCTTTGCCATAAACAGATAAGTCCTGTTTAGAGATATTACTTATATCTACTCCCCCTACTCCTTTAGGTTGGGTGGGTCTCTTAGTCATTTGATTTAATTCACCCGCACCTGGTAAAACCATAGCAGCAAACATACCAAGAGGCAAAGCATAATCTTGAGTTACACCCCTACTCATTAAAGCACCTGGAATATCTCCTCCTCTTTTAATTGCTTCACCTATCCCACCCCTTTCTTTAGAAACCAAATAATCAGCTAAAACTTCAAGAGGACTTACTGCAGAAGCAACATATTGCTGAATTGGAGTAGGAGGCGTTGGTTCTACCTGATAAGACTGTAATTTTTGCATGGCTGGAGTTGTACCTTGAATTGTATTCCATAAATACTTTGATATTGAAGCCATAGGAGAACTTCTAACTTTTGGGGCCAAATAGTTAGATAAATTGTTAAACATGTTGGGAAATCTTTTTAAAATCATAATCTATTTCCTTTTTTTGTGCCACTTGGAACTGCCTTTTTTCTTTTTATTCAAACTTGCATAGAACACGGATTTGCCTTTCTTGGCACCATATTGTTTCTTCATACTTCTCATTACTTTTTTACCTGACTTTGTAAGAGGCATTACTCACCACCCCCTTCTGGCGTTGATTCTCCTTTACCACCCTTTCTCACCCTTTTAACTCTTGCATATTTCCTCCGATTTCCTGACCATTTTGTGCCTCTTGCTAATTTAGTCGGAACGGAAAAATGTATCTTTTTATTGTGTGCTATTTTCTTAAACATAAAATCACCCCTTTTATTATAACTCCATTGGATATCCAAATAATTCAAAATCCCTTTTAAAGTATTTGTTTACAATCGGTATTATTTCCTTTCTGTCAGGCAAATCTCCCAAATGGGGTTTAATGTGGGGAAGAAGCGGTTTCTCTATTCCGATATGTTTACAAATCTCCTTGAATGAATTGTCTATATCCTCAAATCTTCCTACATAATCAACAGCTAACCTACCTTTAATATAGAGAAAGTCTTCCTGCGTTTTGAAATGGATATCCTTGTAAAATTGGTCTGGCATTATACCGAAGAACCTGCACATTGAACGGAATCTCTCGTAGGGATTCCTGACAATACTAAATTTGAAAACTTTGTTAAATTCATCTCCAATCTCACGGGCCAACTCACCAGCGGTCTTATGTTGAGGCCATTCTTCTGTGCCATACAAAGCCTGACAAACAGAAGAAGAAGCAGTCTTGGGAATTCTCACAAAAAGATAATCTCTCATCTTTTCTTTCCTTTCTTTCCTCCTTTACACGCCATGTTTATCACCTCTTTTCTCCAATCTTTCAGCCCTTTTTCCTGCTTCATCAACTAACCTGATAAGTGATTTAATTCCGAGAGCTTGTCCTGCAAACTCGGCATGGCGTACAGCAAGATAAGTGGGATTGCTTTCAATGAGTTTAAATGAGGCTTTTCTGAGGTTCTGGATGTATCTGGTTGCCATCCTTTTGACAATTACCCACTCAACCGAATCTTTTAAATTTGAGAGAACCTCAAGTTCCTCCAAAGAAGTACGAACCTTCTCTGGTTTATCTAACAATTTCATATTATATTTATATGCTCGTACCATTGCAACTGAATATTTATCAAATTAGATGCGGAAGATGAAGTAATTATAAATAGGTATTTTTTATTTTGTCCAAGAATTATTTCATTGCTTCTTTCGGCAGTAAGTCCAACTCTTGATTGACCAGTAGTATTTCCGCTTTTCATTGTCCAAATCAAAGTTCCATTTGTAGTTCCACCACTTGTGTCTTTGTGAACAACCACAGTTGCATCGGTTGTACTATTTCTATCACTATTGAAAACTTTTTGAACTGTTGTTCCAACTCTATTGGAATTCTCATACAAATCTACCTGCGTAATAAGCGAACCCGTTGCTGCAAAAACCAAATGTGCCCACTTGGTTGTATTTGGTGTTGTAAGAAGGTAATTCTGAGTAGCCGCAGCATTTAATGAGATTGAATCATTATAAAAGAAGTGAGAGCCAGAATGAATCTCATGATGTTCATATTCAATGGTCTGTATTGAATTTGTCGCCTTATCAAGTCTCAATGGTTGATAAGTTGAATCGGAACTTCTATATCCAGCAATACCTTGATACCCACCGTATCCTTTTACGGGCATAACCCTTTCACTACTTACAGAGGGAAACTCTGTTATTGCGTTACCTTTTTGGTCGTGTATTACACTCATAATTCGTAAATCAATTTAAGTTTAAACATTTCATCTCTTGAGGCATTTTCAATAATAATGGTTTTAATACCAGGAAATAAAATAGTCTCATGTGCATTTCCAACCAAAGCACCAGTTATATTCTTTTCGCTGAAGATAACCATGTTTCCTTCATCACGTATCACTATATTATATATAGTATAAGGAGAAAGGGGTTCAACCAATACCTGACGAAGCGTTCCATAAATATCACAAGTGCCCATCCATCTACCGCCTACTGTTTCAACAACCTTATCTGGAACATACTTTCTAACATCTTGTGCCATATTTAAGTTACACCTGGAACTTGTGCCCCAACTGCCCTACCTAATGTCGCACCCGCTTCACTCTGTTGTACTCCCTGCTGGGTAGTAGTTGGTCCTGCTGGAGTTGCACCCATCGGCATTCCCCCTTGGCCACCCATTTGGGCCATGATTTCTTTTGGATTAGCTTGAGCTCTTGCTTGTTGTGCTTTTTCTTCCCAAAGAATATGTCTGCTGAATATCTGGGCAATCTGGTCATTCATGCCCTGTTTAAAGGTTGGAGAACTCATAAAGGCCAAATGAATGTTTGTGTGGCCTCTTGTAGCACCTGGAGTACCCTCTACTTGTACTCCCTGCATCATTTGTTCATTTTCCCTGTTTGCCATCTCATAAAGCGTTGCTTCATCAACGGTTTGTTCTTTTGCAACATCAGTTTCAGCCCTAAAGTCCTCTGGATCATAATCCATGGTTTCTGCAAAAGAATCTCCCATTTTTCCTGGGTCCCAATAACCAGTTTGAATATTGAGTTGAGTAAGCGGATGCTGCATGAATTCTGCAATCCTTTGCTGTTGCAGAGGCTTTGAAATCGGAAAAGTCGGTTCCCCGCTTAATTTAAGGTCATAACTGCCATATTGAGGCACAATCATCTCTGGAGATACAATAAAGAAGAAATCACCTTTCTTTTTGTTCTCAATAAGGTCGCCAGTGCTTTTTTCAATGGAAAGTTCGGCATTTGCAGTTCTAATCTGCCTGTATTGAGCCATTTTCTTCTCTCCGACAATATTTACCACTTTTGGTGTGGAATAGAACTGAACAATGTTCGGAATTCTTAATCTTGCTATATTTGTAAGCAGTTCACGTGATAAAAGCCATATTTTCATGCGGAGAGCTTTCATGGTTGATTCTTTAAAGATTGCAGCCTCAGTTGCAGTTGATGTTGGCCTCGGAGACTCCATTCCAGTTACTTCTCTCGCATCGGCCTTCAAAAGTTCTTCTTCTCTGTAAGCAGAGGGGTTTAAATCTCTGTATTCAAGCGGTTTTATTGAATTTATCGGGTCATCAACAAAAAGGAAACGGCTTGGTGCAATTATTCCCTCATCTTCATCCAAGGTCTCTCTGTTAGACACCAAAAACATCTTCCAGATATCCATATGTTGTCTGTCTATCCTCATCCGCCTTATTGTGGTCAATTCATCCTGTAAAGACTCCATAAGTTCGGGCTCACCTTTGGCATAAAAGCCTCTTAACCTCGGAACATCGCTTCCCTCGGCAAAAGGAAGCTGTTTATGGTTGTAAGGATTAGGTCCGTCTCTCAAAACTACATCATTTGCAACAATTATGAGCTTATCTGGCCTTCTTCCCCAATACCAAAGCACTTCCACCTGATTTTCCTTGTCCATTCCTGTCGGTGGCTGGTAGAATTGCCAATAATTGAGGTCTCCGCCTGGTTTTACGAGCCTTGCAACCCCAAACTCATCATATCTGCTGTCTATAAAGTATTCTTGGAAAGTGTCATAGTTCATTATGTAGCGTCTGATGCAGTCATTTGCCTTGTAACGGCCCATATTTATCGTTCTTGCGGCCTCATCAATGAAGAATTCCTGCAAAGGTACAGTCTCCCCGTAAACATCGTCAAAATCAAACACTTCTTTCTCGACATAATCCTCTTCAAATGTCTTAGGATTGTACTTTTTAAGCACTCTGACCTGTCTTTTGTCCTGCCAATAGTCATCCTGCCAGATAGTCTTACCCAAAACCAGATTCTGTTTGAGTGAAGCATAAAGTTGAAGGTCTCCGTCTCCTACTTCCCAAGTGTAATCCTTAACATAATTGATTATTTTGGCACGAACCACATCTTCGGGCCCTCTCGCAATCGCTTTTGGCTGTAAAGTCTGGTCCACAATCTCTGCAAGTTCTTTCTCAACAATGGTTGTGGTAAAAGGAGGTACTATATTTGATTGCCAGTCATCGGCACTTCTGTCTGGTCTCCAAGCGTCATACTGGCGTTCCCATTTATCCCACTTGCTTTCAACATCCTGTCTGCCGTTTCTCATCTCGGCATACCTTTTATAAACAGCTTTTCTGTCGTCTTGAATCTTATCAGGAGGTTTGTAAACAGAATTTAACTTTGCTTTAGTATTATCTCTAAAACTAATCATACTATATTATAACTTATCTATCTAATTAAAGTATCATGCCTAAAATTGCAAGTTTTTATGCAGGATAAATCGCCCTCTTTATACTTTGACGTTCTTCGTGTTTTTTGGGTGGAAATGCAAGTTCTAACTGACTTGCAAGGCTGTCTATCATGTCATCGTTCTTACCCTTTGGAAATCTCAATAACTCATCTTCCAAAAGTTGAACATTGGGCTGGAGTACACCATCAGGGTGAAAGATACTCCCCATCTCATACCTTGGTTGGAGTCCTCTGATTCTCTCATCCTTGCTTCTTTCGGTGTGCCCAAGCTCTACTAATGGTATCATCTTGTTCCTTCGCTTCATCTCATCGTAAAGGAAGTATTGCAAAGCCTTCTGGTAAGCCACGGTCTCAATTCCAACACTTACTGGCTTCCACTTCTCATTCCAGAAGAACATCTGGTCAATCAGGGTTTTGGGCAAACACCTATCCCTCCAGATGTCTAAAACATACCAGTCATTATTTTTATCCACTCCCACACAAATCATGGCTGAATAGTCTGCTGTCTGCTTCTCGGATATTGCGGGGTCAACAGTTACAAACTTCTTCAGTTCAATTCCACGAAGGTCGGTTTCCTCATATCTTCTGAATGGTCCTTTAAATACTTGGTCTTCTGTGGGTATCGGGTCAAGCATATACTGAGCCGAGTAGTGAGCATTACCCTGCTGTCTTTTGTTTCCCGCAAGAACATCCCAGCTAAGTATCCTCGGAAATAAAAGTTCTCCTGTTCCCCATTCTCCCGTGTAGGCTGGCATCTTTAAAATAGCAAAGTCTCCAGCAATCTCAGGCGTCTCCTGAATCCAAGCATACAGGTCATCCCAATGCCAAGTAGTCCCGATAATGATAACCTTCTTGTGGCCGTCTCTTGCATCAATTAAATCAAGAACTCCTCTGTAGTAGTCTTTCACTTTGTCTATTTGTTCCTTTGTGCCGACATTGGTATCATTCACCAAGTCATCCAAGATGGCAATATTGAAATGTGAACCGACAACATTCGCACCAACCCCCTGTGCCCATACGGTAGGTTCTTTCTGCTCGTAGGACTTCTCTCTTGAAACGAATATCTTGTCTTCTCTCCACTGGTCTGCAGCAAAAGACAAATCCCCAAATATCTTCTTTAACTCTTCATTTCTTGAAATGTGGTTTTTAATCTGTCCGAGGAATTGACAGGCCATTGGATAAGTAGCATTTGCAATAAGTATCCTGTCATTGGGGTCATTTACTATTCTATATAGGGAGTATCCCACAGTAACGATGGAAGACTTGAACGTACCACGGGGTAATAATAATAGTATCTTTTTTGTATTTACATTCTCGGTAATAAAGTCGCAAACCTTCCGATGCAGGGGTTCATAAATATCGGGCCACTTTAAAACATCCCTGTTAAACTCATAATAGTGCGAAGAATAATAATTCTTTTTCGCAGCGTATAATGTTTCTGCGGTAGTTTTAATCCGTTCTTCCAAGTTCTCTTTCAAAATGTCCATATATTATATATAGTATATTAGTTCGGCAGATAAATTCCTCCCTTTGTTTTTTTCTCTGACAGCAAAAGTCCTTTTGCACTATCTATAGTATTCTCCGCCTGAACAACCAAAGTATCAACATTGGCCATATCAACAATGGGGTCTTTGGTGGTCAACACACCCCTTGTATATACATTGCCTCTGTCGTCTTTAACGATTACCTGAATCCCCAATTTGGTCCTGAACCATTTACCGTAAATTCTGATATCCCTTCCGTCTGTGGCCAAACAATATCTCTCCCAACCATCTGGCCAATCCAGCTTCTCCAATCCCTTCTGGCCATAACTTGCAAGCTGTTGATGGTATGTTCCCTGATGAGACTGCATATATGAAGCGACAGCATCTTTGATATCTTTCTCTTTTTTTTCTTCTTCTTTAATTTTATCAACGACAAACTTTCTTCCCCCTTCGGCTGACTTATCAACCTCTTTGAAGTAATCAACGCTTTCTTCCAGTTCTCTCTTTTTGCTTTTCTCTTTGTCTAAGTTGCTTTTATAACGATTCATAATTTCTTTTTAAAAGACCCGCCAGCCATGCAGCCTGTTTGCTTTGAGGAAGCTCATTCAAATAAAACTTACCCTCCCTTGAAAAGTGGTAAGTAAGTATCTCTATCTTATCCCAACTGGTAACCAACTCACTTATAAGTAATTTAACGGGTTTTACCTTTTTTTCCTTGTGCGGAACATAACCTGGCATTCTTCCTGTTTTCCAAGGATGATCTGCACGAGGCTTCTGGTATGCCATTTAATCATCACCCCCTTTTACTTCTTCAGTATCCTGTCCCCAATCGCTTTCTGTCCATTCATCTTCCGTCTCCCAGCTGTCAGTTTTTATTTTCTTTTTGGAGAAATAATATTCAAAACCGCATTCCACGCAACATCCGTTTCTTACTTCCGTCTCAAACTGGCATTCAGGGCATAACCTTACCATCTTGTGTATTTACACCTTTATTAACCATTCTTTTAAATGAGTTTGCTTCATCAACCAAAGTCTCAAGCATTGTCTTTAATTCATCAAGACTCTTGCCCTCCAAAGAAAGATTCATTGTTCTTTTATCTATCTGCTTTTTTTCTGCAGGGTTTAAATCTTTTAACTTTGCGGCTATCTCTATTGCTTTTAACCCATGGGCTGGTGTAGACATACGCAAACTCTCCTTGGTAAGAGATGCTTCCATGATCGTGTGCAATGCCTTGCCTATCTTCTCATCGGTAACTCCCGCCTCATCCATTATTCTTCTTATATACTGTTGGGTCATGGGGTGCATCAGGACCGCCTTACCTCTCTCGCTGTTGAAATCTCCAGCGTCTGCGTAAACCTCTCTGTATGCTTTAGCTCTGTTGCCGTGCTGAAGTAATCTATGAACAAACTTTCTTTGTTTAAATGAAGCAGTTATTAACTTAGGCATACAAATATAATACTACTAACATCCAAATCTGCAAAGACCTTTCATTGCTCCATGCTTGCAAAGTCCTGCAAACTTCTCTTTGACAACATCTTTCACTTCTTTGGGTGTTTTAGGAATATCTTTTTTTGATTTTCTGAAGAATTTTAATTTACAACTGCTTGAACAAAAAACATTTCTTTCCAACTCTTTATTGCAGAAGCTGCATGTAACCATTCGTTACATTATAGCATGAATATGCAACCAATCGTTACAATATGTAACTAATCGTTTCAATAATTAGATTAAATATACTGCATACTATACTGCATGATGTATGTATATGTCAATTAAGGGTAATTTATTTGAACATCTTTGTGGCTAAAATTGTATCTGACTTGTGTGAGAACTTAATTTAATTTTAAAAAAAACAAATTTGGGTGTACTGGGGGTATCTGAAGCTATTAGTCGCACAATTTAGCTTGTACGACACAAGATCGAGGCTATTAGTCTTATTTAAAGCTTATAGTTGCATGTTATATGCCTATAGTATGTGATATATGTGCTTATTATTGTCATTAGTTGCGTGTTACATATTATCTCAACTTATCATTCACTATTCCTTACTTAACTACTTTATACTCCTTATAGATAACACTCGTTAAAACAATATAAACATTATAATTTGGGGCGGAATTATTGTTTAGGCATTATTGATAGTAATGGCTCTTGATAGTTATATAAATGACCTTATGTAATCGATTCTAAGGGGTTTTTTTAAGACGGGTTGATTACTATTACCTTGTGTTTTGAGGCTATTTTACCCTATTGACAAACATATTATATAGTATATAATCCTTGATAGTAGTACATTTAAATAGTTCTTTAATATAGCAGGTTAAGAGTGCAAGTAGACAATCCAACTTGGTAAATTGCTAAGGATGAGGCGACTTTTAACCTGCAATATTAGATAATTAATTAGCTCTTTAATATAGCAAGTCAAGCGTATAAAACACACAGGTTAGCACTGATTAATACAGGCTACACTTGTTACACCGTTTGACTTGCGGTATTAGAGAATTAAATATGAATATATTTTTAATAATTATATTTGCAATAGTAATGTCAATTATTTATGGGCGTAATGAAGAGGACAGATAGTAAGGGGGTGGATAAAATATATGAAGTGTAAAGAATGTAAGAGAAAATTAAGTGTCAATGAAAAGGGGCAAGTGTATTGTAATTATTGCTGGAAAGAACTTACGGAAGTTTGCAAAATATGTGGAAATCAAAAAGAAGAAGAGATGGAATATTGTATAACCTGTGGAAATAACCAAAATTAGTCTTTTTATATTCAATAATAAGGGGGTGAATAAATTATGAAGATAACTAAAAATAATATTGAGGATATATTCAAATCTAAAAAATGCGGAGTGGAAACCATGAAACTAAAAGGGTATGAATTAGTTGAGGAGTTGTTTTGTGATAGTAGTGGTTTTGGAGTAGAAGACGAACCTGCACTAACACAATCACAGCTTATAAATGAAGTTAGAAGTTTAGTTGATAAGTATGGTTTATTATACACAACCATAACAGGAGTGGGTCAATTCCAAATATATCTTGGTCTATTTACTAAAAGTGGTAAAAAAACAGCATGTAGAATAGCAAATAATGTACTCATGGTTGAAAATAAAAACGGGCATACTATCAGATTATATGATACCGACATTATAACCATAATGGATAATGGAAAAATAAAACTTGATAGTGGTGGCTTTCGTACTGCAACAACAAAAAAGTGGATCAATCAATACCTTAACGGTTATACAGTTTACCAAAAAGACTTTGAGTGGTATGTATTCAACCAATCAGATAAAACAACCATACTCTTTGAAGACGGCATGACTATATAGTCGGTTTCGATTGCCCTTAACCTTATAAAGTGAGGGCAATACAAAACTAATTAAAAGGGAGTGAGATAAGGAAGAAGGTGATTATATATGAAGCAATTTACAACAATAAAAATAGGTTATACAGCGGGAATATACGGCTGTAGTAACGAATACTTTACTTGTATATTGTTTGGTGGAAAAGAAAACAAACAATCGTTTTCGTTCTATGGAATGTATGGGGCGGAGGAAAGGATAGCTCGTGAGATGGAAAGCAAGGGTTACAAGCAATTCTATACACCATCTTTTTATGGAAAGATGACCAGAAAAGATGTAACAAAATATATTGAGAGTGAACATAATGCAATAAACTTTATTAAAAACGGATTTAAGTATCCAGAGAGTTAATCGGTTTTAATTGCCTTGTACGATAATCAACGGCAAGGCAATATAAAACTAATTAAAGGAGGTGAGAATTATGAAGAAAATAGAAATGATAAAAATACTTGATAATAGTAAGCATTGTTTTAATTATGATACAAAATACGCCTGTAATATCAAATTACATAGTCAATCAGGTATAACTGATAAAATGTGGAAAATTGCTACAGATGAACATTTATCTGAGGAGTTATGGAATAATTTATCGGATATTATAGAAGAATTCAAGATAAATACAGGCTATAAAGTATATACAGGCGGTAGAAGTGCGGGTTGGATATACCTCGACAATGTAGAAATAGTTGACGAGAATAACACTTATGAAGAAGTGAAAGAGGCTTATCACGCTTTGATTTTACTTGAAGGACTGAAAACACAGATGTTCAATGAATTGAAGGCATTATCAGAATTTAAAATAGTTAAAAAACATTATACAACTAAGCATGAGTACCTAACTTTTGCATAGTCTTTTTATATTGCCCCCATTTATCATTATCATGGGGGCAATAATAAGGAGAGGGGGTGAAAAACATGGAATTAAAGTATTTTAAATCATTTAAAGGGCAAATCATAACCAACCAGCCACCACCAGACTATAATGCTATAGAAACTGGTAAATATTTTATTGATTTTTATGGTTGCTGGCATGAGTGCAAGAGAAGGGATAAAACAATATTTTATATGATTGGGGAATATCCAGAACACTTTAATTTAATCTAGTATGAAAACAACGCTACAAAACATTAAACAAACCAAAAACTATATATATAAGTGTATATCTATACAGGATGTAGACTTGATAGATTATGAGTTAGTACATAAATGGAATTATGGTATAGATTGTACAAAATATGGGGCAAACATTAAGATTCTATTAAAGAAGAAAATATGAATAAAAAGCAGAAGGATATAATAAGGGCTGAGTTTATACGAAGGCATAAAAAAATACCCATAATGGTAAGGTATTACAATTGGTACGATACTCTTGATAACTATTTAGAGCAAGAAAAATACAGACGGCCTCTAAATTAGTTTATTCTTATCGTCATAGTGCCAGAAGCCGTTACCGCCATCATTGAATTCTTTTAAGATATCACGGACTTCTTTATCATTGACTACATAATATCCATTGTGGGGGCGTTGACGTAACCTCAGTTTGCCTGTACGTACCCAGTAGTGGATTACCTGCTTGGCACCCATATAAGTAGTGGCCGTAATTAAACCAGCATTGATTAGAGCCTCTATAAGATATTTTATATTGTGATTTTCTTTATTCATATTTCTTGATTAAATCTAAAACATTAGATAGGGCTTGGTTATAACCTTTTACAAACATAAATGCTTCGTGGTCGTCATATTCTTCTAGTCCAACAAAGTCGTCTTTTTTCCATATCTTTATTTCCTTCTCCAATTTCTTTAATAATTCTCTTTTCTCTTTTTGAATTGTATCTGCATCTAACATGGCTTGATTTAAAGCACCTCTTTGGTATTCGCTCATCTTCTCCTTTGTTTGTTTATTCATATATAAAATTTCGTATTAATACCCGCCCAAAATTCTTTTTCATATTTTAAATACTTTTTTTTCGCTTCCTCTTCATCTTTTGCTGTTATATATCCAACAGAATGTGTTTCAACTTCATCAAAGCAACCCGCAGGTATATCCTTTTTTCTTTTATAAATATCCAGTTTCCAACCTGCCCGAAAATTAGTTTCTAGTCCTCCAACATAAGTTTGAACAAACCAAAATTTCTTTGCCTTTAGCTTTACATTCTCTATCTTTTTTGTTTGTTTATTCATTTTTTATCTTTATAATATTCATAGAAATTTATAATTACTGCAATTGCAAAGATCGTAAAAACCGTTAGCAGTATTGATACAGATGCTATTAGGAATTCAATCATATTCTATGCGTTATTTCTCCATTCACAGGTAGCACACCTTTTTCCTCTGTATGTATTATAAAATCTATAAGAACCGCATTTAGGACATTTAATTTCAAATAAGCGTTTCAGTTTATCTATAATTTTTGCTTTTATTTTCATGGGCTTAGTTAGTGGCTCTACTGCTGTCCTCAGTAAAGCCACCGATAAACCTACCTGTATAAGACCCACCCATTAGTGGCTCCATCAACAACATAATTGGTAAGTTCTCCGCAACCGCAACCATTACATTGCTGTAAGGCAAATGTAATATCTAGAGTTCCCAATCCTTTAATCTCGTAATATCCGTTGTTTGATATACCCGTAACACTATACTGCCAAGTGGGTGAATCAACATTCTTATAATAAATGTTAGCTAGATTACCACCCGTAGGAAACCATTTGCAAATGGCCACATCTCCTTTCCTGTAAATGTGGAAATTAATAGGACCAACTTTAACAGACTCATCCTGACACTGCGGGGCCGATGCTTGAGTAAAACTATCCTCATGCTTTGGCTCTTCAGTGGGAGCTGGTGTTACCGTTGGTTCTGGTGTTTCACTGGGTTCGGGAGTCTCACTCGGCTCTGGTGTTTCTGTCGGCTTTGGTGTTCGTGTTGGTTTGGGAGTTTTTGTTGGTTTAGGCGTTGGTGTTAATGTAGGGTCAACTTTGCCATCACAATTTTTATCTCCTATTTCTGTAAAGAAATCTCCCTCATGTCCAGCTTTGGGCGAACCGTTATTTAAAAAGTGCTGAACCCATGCGGTATTATAATGGTAAGTCCATGTCCTTTCTCCAGAGTTATGGTGGCAATATGCTCTTTTAATAACAAGAGCCTCTGCGTTTTTAACAAATGCTCTTGCCCATACAATATATCCAAGACTAATTAAAAGAATTATTGCTATAATTATCCATATAATTTTTTTCATATATACTCACCCCCCTCCTTGTAAAAATGTAATAAGTTTATGTAAATCTTCATTTTCTATATTTCTTAATAATTCTTTTAAATCATCTTCTGTGCGCTTTTTTAACTTGGTCCTGTTCTCTTCTAAATACTTGGCTCTATTGGGATATGCCGAACAAAACCAATCGGTAAACGCTAACGGGTCCTTATGGGCAAACCAAAGATGACACCTTATACAAAGACATAAGTGATTAAATATGTCCCACCGTAAAGCCTTATTTGTTTTGGGGACTACATGGGCATCCTGTAGGCTATCCATTCTTCCGCATCTTTCACACCTGCCTTTCTTTCTTATAAGTATAGAAAAAGCCGTGTCCAATTTTCTGTTTAAGAGCTTTCTACCTTTTAGTCTTTTTGGCATTAAATTCTTTCTTGCAATAAGGACAAACAATATTATTATCTTCTGTGGGCCTTAAATGGTGTGCAACCTCTGGGCCCGACATTCCTTTATTTATCTCATCAACCCAGTGCTCTGGATTTGGTGTCCCTGCAATCATCTGACGCACTCTAAAGGATATATCCTCTGGCAAGTTAAGATGTTTAGTCTTTCTGATAACCCAAGCATAATTGTAAAGAGTTTTATGGGAGGTGGATATCCCGTGTCTTTCTTTGATCTCACTGGCTAAATCTTTTAATGCAAACGCACCGAATTTATCAATGACATCACTGGCCTGTTCACCCAATAGAATCTGATAACCCTCTTTGGTGGCCAGTATTCCCGCAACGTTATCAATGTATTTATCCCATTGTTCTCTCATACTCCGAATTCTTTTTGTGCCATCTCTACAATATCATTCTCTGGCTTTGTATCCTGGTCAAATTGTATTTTATAATTCTTGAAAAATGTTCCTCTTTTACCCTTTACTTGTCCAAGATATTCTATCCTTACAAGTGTACCTATGGGCAAAGAATTTATCTTATCCAATACGGCACTACCCCAAACAGCTACTTTATCATGAGTATCCTCTTTTTCAAATGTAAATACTAAAGAATTATTTGCACCCACATTCTCTTGTTTTTCTATCAATACTCCCTGTAGTGTTTTTTCTTTTTCAAAGTCGTGTGTTTCTGGTAAATCTCCTGTTAAGTCTTTCCAATTCATAACAATCACCTCCTTGTATCTTCAATCCTTTGTTGTGCAATTTTATTATTTTCTTTTTCTCTTTCGTCTTCTTTGTTTATCCATGACGGATCGGAGTTGCATTGAGATTCACATTCTTGCTTCATATAGTCCCATGCTGAATCAATCTCATCAATATTATCTACGGTTACAGTCATACCAGCAGATACACTGCTATAGTTGGGCATTCCTTTTTTAATTGTATAAGTTAAATCTTTGATTATCATATTGTTTTATTTAAACCACATAAATGCCATTGTGAATATAACTATAGCTACATATAAAAATGTATAAATTGCTTCGTATTTATTTTTCATTTTTTAACTTATCAAAACTTTAATTATCTACAATCAATGCAATATTTTCCCGTAGTTTTTGCCTCAAAAATACCGCCACATTTTTTACACTTTCTCTTTCCCCTCGAATGAGCAGCACCAAGATGTTCAGCGGTCATCATTCTTCTTGGTCTGTTAAAAGTTCCTACTCCTCCAGACAAATTACTATAAAAAACATCACTTTTGCTCATTTTTTGTGTTTACGTTTATAAAATCTCTGAATACCGCTTATTAAACCCCGCAAGGCTGGAAATATCTCACTCTTAGTAAGAGCAAAGTAGACGTTATCTTTCTCGAAAAGTATCTCGTCATTCCCCACATCATAATACATCTTTAAGTGGACAAGGTTTTTAATCTGTACCAGTTCCTGTTGTTTTTTTATCATATCCATAAGCACTCCCCTTTCTTTTAAGTCCTTCAACCTTACCCCGATAGTACATCTCTTTTAATACCAGAGTAATATAATCCAGATGCTTGACGTATTGAATGTCGCAGAATTCGCTTATCTCTTTTATTCTTTTGTTTACAACTTTATCTATATTCATGTTGATTGTGTAGCACCGCAGTTGCGACAAGAATATATCCAGCAATAATCATCTGGGCCGTTTAACTGCATATATCTAATCATTTTATTACTTCCGCATTCTGGGCAAACATCATCTGTCTCTTCTACATGCGGTTCATAGTCCCATCTTGTATCTACTTCATCATTATCTGTATTCATTATTGTTATAATACTATACTTTATAGTAGTTGTCAAGGGGTATCTTTGAATATTTCCAGGGCGGTTTTATAAGCATCATTCTTGTAATAGTTTACATGTTTGTAATAATGCTTTAAAACTTCAGTTATTCTTTTACCGTTGCAAGTCTTAAAAGTTTTAATTACATATTCTTTTGGATTTATATTCTTACTTAACATTCTCTTATTAGATATAAAAAAATCTCCCCCCCTCCGATTTGGCGGTTTACCTGCGTTACGGAATTGTTCCTAAGAATCGTTTTAACACTGACAAATCTCAAAGTCTTAATGCCCACCTGCATTCTTTCAGTGCAGGGACAAGAGCAATACGATTTCTCAAGATATAACAAAACAACCATTTGCCAAGTATGTTTCAACTTCAATAAATACAACGCAAATGTTAAAGGTCAACTGGTTGCCAAAAATAATCAAGTAAACTGTAATCTTCTGCACCAATTTTTGATTTGAATATTCTTTCACCAACTGGGGATTTAAGTTTCCTTGGAGTTAGTATCATGTGTCTGTCATTGTAGATAACATCTATACTATGGCCTTTTCTGATTGCTTCATTAACCCAGTAACTTCGTAGTGTAATCTTTGCTTTACCGTAAGAAGAATCACCGTACCATATTTTTTTTACTTGAAGTTTGATTAATTTGTGTTGCTGTGGTAAACTATTCATAGTAGTAATAGTAATAACTAAATATAAGTCCCTTCTTGATACTTGTCAAGAAGGGCTTTTTAGTTTTATAATAGATTATCCCAGCCTTGTGGAGTCCTTTATTCTACTCGGCTGGTATTTTTTTATACGGCTTACATTATCTTGACAATAAACACAAATAATATTTCTTGTGCATGTCGGGTAGAATAATTCCCTGCAATATTTACATTTAATCTTTTTCATCTTTTCCGTCAAAGAAGTTGCTGTACCAATGACGCTTCTTTCTTGGATTATACCTCGGATTTGGAGTTGTGTCAGGTTTTCTATCTTCTGGGTGTTCAAGCAAATATCTGTGTAGTTTAATTTTCATCTTTCTTATATAGAATTCATCCAACTCTGGAGTACCAGCATGATACCTTTCTCCCTTTGCTTGTTTCCTGTGGTGTTCATCCACCATATCTTGAAACGGAGATTGAAAAGGAACATTGCTGTCTTTGAAACCCGTAATCTCTCTAAAATGCCCTACGGCCATCTTGTAAGTATGATAATGCCTGTAAGCATATCCAGCGTCAGGGTGAAAAGAAAAGTCTTCGGAATATTCCTCATCGCCAATATTTCTTACATGGTGTTGTTCGCATAAAGGTAATCCTATTGCGTGTTCGCTGTCGTTTCCTTTGGATAAATCCGTTCCCTCTGGAATTATGTGGTGTACGTGCCGTGAGGTTCTATTGCAATCGTGGAATCCACTCTCTTCATTATAAATTACATATTGGCATTTAAAATCCGCTACTTTGTGCCAGAATTGTGCAGTTCTTTCTTTAAAAGACATTTCATAATCTAACAATGGATATGTCTACGGAATGGTAGGTATTTTGTGCATGTGCCTCAGCCACTCCCGCAACATATTTCAAATCATTCTGGGAATCAAATCTATTGGTATCGTAAGAATAAACCCAGTCGCAGTTTTCGCATTTTGCTATAACAACTAGATTGGAATTTATCGGTTCTCTTTCCATCAAAATCTAGTGATACCTGTTATTAACTTTTTGTTTGCTTGTATTTTACCCAATTCGTGCAAGTAGGAATCTATGCCTCTTAAAACTATATAAATTGCAACGGCCCACCATTGATTGATTGCCCCAAAGTAAACCAAGAGGACTGGAATAACCGCCAAAACAATTTCTCTTAATGGTTCTTTAATGCTTTCCCAAAGTATTTTCATCATTCTCACCCCCTTGGCAATATTGCCTTTATTTGATTGATTTTGCTCCATGGCCATCCCTTACCCCAAATAATATTATAAATAGATGTCAGCTTATTTTTTAGTTCTATGACCTCACCAGGTGCATCAGGAGGTGGGTTTGTAGTTAAAGTGGTACTGGTAGTGCTTGTAGTTTGAGTTGTTGTAGTGGTTGATTGCGTTATAACTTTTGCTCTTAACCAACCAAGTACATAGTTGTAGTTATGCTTCTGGAAATGGCATGGAGAATTAACAGGCCAATTCTGGTCAAATGAATTAAATTCCGTCTGTATTCCATCCTTGCATACCGCTATGTGTCCGTAAGTCCCCGCACCCTCCCCCCAAATAACAATATCTCCTTTAATAGGTATTGCCTCTATTGTATTGTCTATCCTATCAAAGTATTCGGTAAGGTAAGTATTCCAAACATCTTTTGCACCCGCAACAGGAGGAGATTGGGGAAAACCAAGGCACTCTTGAACATATTGTCTGTATAAGTCCATACACTGGTATCCGTAATATCCATCAAAATCAATGTATTTTTGATCGTATTTACCAAAGAATTGATCTGGACTAAGCATGATTATCGTTATAATTTAAGTTATAGAAATTTTGTAAAATTTTAGAAAGGCTAAACGTTTTTTCAATTTTCGCTTATTTTATGAAAAACTTAAATAGAAATTCCACTATTGCTAAAGCACCAATCAACATATAAGACAATCTTTGTAACGAATCTATTTTTTCAAGTATAAGTTGGTGTTTAGTTTCATACTCGGTGCAAGTTAAATATTTATTTGACTGGTCTTTCATGGCATTTCTAAACTCATTCATACTTTCAAGTCTTATGTTTGTAGCTGTTTCTGCTTTGTCTAAAGCTGTCTGGTTTAATTGAAACCGCAATTCTACCTTATCTTCCAGTTCGTCAAACCTTTTTTCATTAGCTTTGGTAAGCTCCTCCATCAGTTTTTCAAAGTAGGCTTGGAGAGTTACCTTGTCTGTCCAGTTGAATTCATTATTTGCTTTACTCATAATTTAATTATTCTCCCGCAACACCATAAACATTCCCTTGATTGCCACCCATTAAATTTCTAAGAGCCGAATATATACTTGAATATCCAAGAGTTGCTCCTCCAATCTTTAATGCAGCAGGAATAGGACTACCCAAGGGTCCACTATATAACCTATATAAAAGGTCGGGTATCTTTGTTCCTGGTGCATATTGATGAACCAGTTTACTTATTTCTGAACGGGCAATAGATTCAACTTTTTCTGGTACATTGCTTCCTTGAAATGCTCTCTGAAGAAAGGTTTTGCCTCCTCTTGCTTGAATTTGTCTCCGCCAATCTAAAAGTTCGGTTGGATTCATTGTTGCTTTCTCGGCAAATTGGGCTGGTGTTTTTTCTTCAATCAATGTTCTTAATGCAGTAGTTACTTCTTTGGGTTTGCCTAGTTTTTTCTCTACAGCTCCAGTAATTTTGCCAGTAACTGTATTCCAGGGCGTAGACTTACCCGCTTCAGTAGCTTTTGCAGCAGCTTGAGTAGCCTTACCTGCAACACCACCTCCAATTTTTGATTTAGTAAGCCAAGGTAAAAGTTCTTTTAGTGCCATGTAACTAAAAATTTCTCTAGTTGCAGCACCAAGTTCGTCTTGTCTCAACATTGTTGCACCTGGAGATATATATTCATACCATTCTTTCTTACTAAGTTCTTTAGCCTTTTCTGGATTTGAAAATGATTCTTTTACCAGGTTGGTTGTACTGGGAAAAGCAAACTTAGCTACTCCTCCTACAGTTTTTCCTATAGTACTACCAACATTCTTTAATGTTCTCAGTCCCTTCGGTTGTTTTGCTTCTTTCTCTTTAAGTTCAAGTTCTCTTGTGAAAGATGCAACGGCAGCAGGACTCCATCCTGCGTCTAATGCTGCTCGTCTATTAAATGTTGCCATATTATTCTGTTATAAAGGATTCAAGTGAGGGTTTTTTAGTAGTTGTTGATGTAGTTATACCAGCCCTTGACATCATATCATCTATCATAGTTTCAACTCTTTGTTCATTAACATAATGTGGTAGCATTATACTTGGACCTGCACGATTTTGATACATTCTTGCGTCATAATCAGATGGGCGTGAACCTTGTACTGCTGTTAAATATGCCTGTGTAAGTTTAAAGTAATCCGAATCGAGAGATGCTAAATCTTTTTCATCTTTTTTAATAGCTGATTGAAAAATTTTAATGGGTGCATTTAATTTTGCATATAATACCCATGCTTTTGAAGTTCCAGTTTTTTCAAGAGTTTTTGTATCATAACCTCTCACTCTTTCTCCAGCAAGTATGCCAGATTTTGCTCTTGATGTTTCTGCTGGAGTAGCACCGCCTGTAGTTTCAGAAAGTATAGTCCACGCTCCAGTTGGATTACCCTTTGATAAAGCGTATAAACCCAGTAATTGTTGTAATCCAGATAAATCTGTTCCACCAGTGGAAGTAGTACCGCCTGTTTGCATTGTAGGTGTCGTTCTCGCTGGCATTGTTCCAGGTGAACGCATGGTTCCAGTAGAACTAGTAGCACCCATACCAGTTTTTATGGTATTCTCATCTACATCTATTACTTTACCTAAACTTCTACTATAAACTTTCATATTTAATCAAATATAGGAAACCAATCTTTTTTACTAGCAACCCAATGCCATTGTCCATCATAAGAATCAAAGTCTTTGTTTATAAATTCATATAAGTCTGGGGGTTGTGGCTTGGTAGAAATATTAACACCACCGCCACCATCACCATTGTTTCCAGTATCAAGCCCATATAGTTCTGCTAATTTCAATTCCATAAGTTTTTCAAGTGCACTTTTTGGAGCAGCCGTACTTGGTGCAGCACCTTTCTTAAATCTTTGGATTATATTTCCCTCTTCATCCAAGAATAGTATTTCATTCCCCACATCAAGTTGTTTAGTTTCTGGTTTAGTAAGTTGGTATTCATTTAAAAGATTTGTATAGTTCTGTTGAGCTTGTGTTGCTTTTGCTTGTGCTGCTGCTACCTGTGATTGAAACCCTCTAGTTCCTGCACCGATAATATCTTCTGCAGTATTTAATCTATTGCCCATCATATTAGAGTACATAAGCATAGGTAGTGCTTTATTACCTTGATATTGCTGAACAAGATTCTCTCTTTGGAAAGGATTAAATATGTTTTGATACTTCTCCCTTGCTGCCATTGGTGCACCAAGATATTCTGTAGTTGCTACATCCAATGGCCCTACTATATCCTGATTATTCGCATAGGCTTCAGTAATCTTTTGTCTTAACACATCAGAGATACTGGGTTCCATTGCACCCAGTTGTCCAGCCGTGGCCTGTGCCTGTGTTGCTGCTTCTCTTGCTTGTACTACTGATTCTGGTAATGCTGTTGCCATATTATGCTCGGTAATATTCGGGTACTGTGTACCCCTTTACTCGATTATTTGTTGCACCAAATTGTCTGTAATAAGCCTGTTCAAATGGTACATTGTATGCAGTAACCGCTTCCTTGCCTCTTTGTAATATTCCACTTTCTAGTGCCGCCTGGTATTCTCCTTGCCTTCCACCATACTTTGCCAACCCACCCAATGCCACATCTCCACCAAAGATATCTCTTCTTTTCTGTTCTTCTAAGGTATCATATACACCGAGTTGTCTTTCATATCCAGCCTTGCCTGTTTCATACCTTGACTGTGCCTCTTCCATACCTGTCTCATAGTTTATCTCTTGCTGTCCTACGGCCCTATTCCTTGCACCGCTGAAGAACATTCCTCTTCCCGCGTAGCCTTCCTCGGCATTGCGTACGGCGTTCTGATAAGCAAGAGTGCGTGTTCCAGTGTCAAGTTTATTCAAGGTAGTCAGTAATGCAGATTCTCCTCTTGTAGTTTGCCGTTGTGTTTCAAGGTTGCCCACATAGTCTTTTAATAATTCACTGTAGTATGGTTCATACTCAGTTTGTGCAGATTTGCGTGCAAGTTCTTCATCAAACACGAAAGGATTGGTTGCTTTATACCCTTCAAGAAATTTAGTTTCAGCTTCTACTTGTTTTTTTGCGGCTTCTGCTATAGCTTTAGCATAATCTTCTGCCGATGATGTTTTACTTCCACCACCACCAGTTAGCCTGCTCATATCCCCACCTTTTGCTTCATAAAAATCAGCCAACGCTTGCCAACGAGGCCAACCCTGATAGTAGGGTGCTATCCTGTTATATGCTGCATCGTATTCTCCCGATTCCCAAATTGCCATACTTTCATTATAACTTATGTTGCGAACTCTTTAACTCTTTTTTGATTTGTTTTGCACTTACCCTTTCTTCTTTCCATTTTTTCCATAGTTTATTATCTACACTGCTAACATTATGTTCTTCTATATTTGGGTCGCTATCACTGTTTATAGTAACATCATAGTTACCAGGGCCCTCAATAAAAGATACATTACCGCTTTTTGATATTAATATTTTTCTCATTAACTTGTCTTAATTGGTGTTGTCTTGCCTACATATCTCCAACGTATTATCCAAGTATAGGTCAGTGTTCCCCCAGTATCGTTTTTTAACCAATAAAGATAACTAAGACTTTTACCTGGCTTTGATGCAACACTTACATTTCTTTGATAATCATAGGCTGTGTACCAAGTATGTCCAGCAGTTACACTTGCACCATAGGGTATGGCATAACCCGTAGAGGTTGTTGTTCCCTGATAGCATGTTATTTCGCAAACGCCAACCATCAATCTATCTGGGTAAACTTGGTCGGTTAATGATGTTGTTAAATATGCAGATGAACCATCAGTTAGACTTGTTGTTGCAGTTGATATACCAGTATCGGCAGTTAAATTTGTTACCATGTTTTCTATTTTTATATCACCAGTAATGTTTGTCGCAGGTAATTGGGTTAGAGTTTGTGATGTCGTATCATCCATGTATTCTGTTTCCACATCATTGGAGGCTCTATGGAAAAACTCATCAAACCCTACAGTTGTGTAATCATATTTGTCTGCCATATTATCTATTTGATACGTTTGAATAATACAATACTAACTTTTCCAATAGGAATGATTCCTTTGTGGAACTCTCAATAACTTTCAACTTAACACCCGATGCTCTTGAACCCAGAGGAAAGTACCACTCATTCCTTCCGCCTCTTTGTGAACCCCTAAGAGGCTTCCACATAGTATCACTTATCCAGAAGTCCTCTCTGCTTGTCGGCTTATAGATTAGCTTATACATTATCTGGATGTCTGGACCATTATCTACATAGGCCCTTATTCTATTAAAGTCTACTATTGCCTCGCTTCCTTCGGGGAATACCTCCTTCAATTCAAGTCCAAAGTGTATTGGATTAACTGTGCTTCCTGTAGTAAATGAATTACCATAGTTTAATTTATACACATCATTAGCAGTACTTCCTCCGTAGACGTTCTGGACATTGCCCTCAAGCCAGTTAGTTGCACAAGTTAATTGCCTGTCTCTGCTTTGGATTGTCCAGTTCTTTGCTCCCTCATCAAATTTAACCTCGCAGTTTGATATTGTCTCTCCGTCTCTCGTGGTTACATCTCCCAAATGAAAGACAATGAAGTTTTTATCCTCCTCCCAAGCTACAACATTGTCCTGAAATGCGGTGGCAACATTCTCTGTGATATCGTAAATAGCTTCGCTTATGTTTTCGCCAGTTGTTCCCAATGTTCGGTATATTCCCGTTGGATGGTATGAATAAGAGTAGCCGTCTGTGCCAACCACTAAACTTCTTGATGATGTAGTGCCTGGCATACTTTTAATCTGTCTTAATTCCTGACCAGTGGCATTATATCTGTGGGCCGAGTTCTTTTTATAAAGTATCAGTTCATTGGAAGCAACGGTCATACCCATACCAATATCTCCGTCATCGGTCTGAACATCAAACCAATTACTTCCAGTCCAAAAAGAACCAGTAACAGTAGATGACATCTCATCGGAATCAATCAATGTAAGTTGGGTTTCCGAATCTACGGATTTGATGGTATATTCTCCCGTGTTTGCACCAGATATTATTATTAGGGGGTCGCCTACTTTTATATTTCTGGTTTTAAATAAACTACCAGCCGAGGTAACGGTTGCACTATCAGCTGTTTGAACCAAATCACTTCCAGTTTCCAGCCCCCATGTAATTGTATTATTTTCTGGTAAATCAGAATACCAACAGCGTGATTTATATGATGTATTGCCTATCGCTATATTAAATAAATAGAGTCTTGTCTGGTGTCTTTTAACAAACTTGGCTATGGGTGCATCGGCAACATTTGTAGCCTGACTAAAATTACTTCCGTCATAAGACCAGTTGGCATCGGTTCCATTGACTCCGAATACATTATCCAGAAAGCTATCCATGTAATTATCAAGGCTGTCGGTAAGCCAACTGCCTGACACTTTATACCAAGCACTGCCGTATCTTTTCATTACGGCATTTTTCCACACGGCCAATAACTCTTCCGTTCCCGATGAAAAATTATGACTCCAAATTCCCGCTATGCTTGCCATATGTTTATGCTCCTGCTGTTGTTGTCGTACTTGAACTTGTACTGCTTGTTGTCGAACTTGTTGTTGAGGTGGAGGTGGAGGTAGAAGTGGAAGTTGTGGAAGATGTGGTTATTGTATTACCCAATCGTTCATGCCCTAATATTTTTTGCACTCCACCTATTCTGCTAAAGTCTGCATTAACAGGTAAATCTACTTGATTCTGGGTGCCCATAAACTTAGTCGTTTTTCTCTGGCATCCTCCCGATAAATCAAATATAGGATAAGGTTTTTCTGAAATGTTTGTCGCCATTTTCTACACTCCTACTACAACTACCAGTAGAGTTCTCTGGCATCACTACTATCTAATCTTGATTGTTCCCCAAACAACTGGCTCCATCCTCTTGTTCCCCTGTACCTAAATAACTCAGGCTGTCCCAGTTGTCTTCGTGATATTCTTTTAAGATAAGTAATTGAACGTGTAACTCTGGCATTATATTTTTCAGCATTTGAACTATCTGATTTAATGTCATCGCAAATCCTGTAGAATACATAATCAATATATCCTTTTGGGTAGGGAACAACTAAGGTATCCCCGTAAGAATTAAGGTCGGTTAATTCATAATAGTAGACAGGCTTAACATAACAATCATCCGTCTTTGGTTGTGGATGGATGGCAATATAGCCTTTGGTTGCTGTTGAATCAGGCGGAAGAAGTGTCCAGTATTTAGCATAGTCATCAGCCGCTTGGTTGGCATCCGATTTAAGATTATAAAACTCAGAGGTTGGACTCCATGTTAAAGGATAGGTTATATCCGTATCCCCGCTTATATATCTATATAGTACATATCTTACCGAGGATAGTGTGGGCCAGTTGGTATAGATATCAAAGGTTCTTGTGGTAGTTGAGGTGGCAACAGCCGTGCCTTCCTTTGAAAACCACCAAGCCTTTGGAAGTTCTGGATATACTACATCCGTCTGGTAGTCATTCATATAATTAAACATGGTTTCATCGTCAACCATCTGTGCCAGAGGATTCTTCTTTACCTGTTGGAGTACATATCCTGCGGTATATCTGGTAAATCCCGTACCAGCCAACTCATCCGAGTATTCCGAGTATTCTCCCGTTGCAGAATTATAATATCTCCACTTGTAGTAGTCGGTAGATGTTCCACCCGACACAACTACCAGGGTTTTATTGTTGTCATTGTCCCACTCTATGGCCAGTGGTGAGGTAGAAATTGCCGCATAACTTCCCACACTTTGTTTTTGTTCAAAGGCAATGTAGTCCCATTGAGATAGATATACTGGGGTTGATTTGGCGTGTGAGAAACTAAGTGCCGATAAAAGAGTAATGATTGTAGTTCCCGATGTTCCCGTAATCTTTCTTGATTCAGTCTTCTCTTGTCCTGGTTCACCCACTATCACAAACCAGTTGGTAGTAAAACCCTCATTATTATCAACATAAAGACTTGTTCCGCTACTGTAGTCAGTAGATACGGAACTTCTTTCGTCATCAATTAAAACTGGATTTGATACAAGGACCTTCATTTCTTCTTACGCTTACCCTTTCTATTTTTCTTAACCAACAAATCGGGTTGGCTTCCTCTTGTTAATGCCATACTTTATTATAACTCACCAAGCCACCTATGACTTAATATATCTTTCTCCAAAGTGAGATTCAAAAACAATTCTACCGCTATGCCACTCGGGTTCAGGCCAAGGTGTAGTTGTTGAGGTGGTGCTGGTTGAGGTTGAGCTGGTTGAGGTAGACGTTGACGAACTCGTTGATGTAGATGACGTTGTAGATGATGTCGTTGAGGTACTGGATGAGGTTGAAGTCGTGCTGGATGATGTCGAGCTTGTGGTGGAGGTCGTTGAACTGGTGCTCGTAGATGTACTGGTGCTGGATGTTGTACTTGTTGATGACGAAGTTGAGCTGGTGCTTGTGGTCGTTGATGTTGACGAAGATGTCGAGCTGGAACTTGTTGATGTGGAGGTCGAGGATGTTGTGGAGGATGTGGTACTGGATGAGGTAGTGCTCGTAGATGTGCTGGTGCTGGATGATGTGGAGCTGGTCGTACTTGTGCTGGTGGAAGTAGACGTAGATGTGGAGGTTGAAGTTGATGTGCTCGTACTAGATGTTGTGGAACTGGTCGTGCTAGATGTGGTTGTGCTCGTATATGTAGACGTGCTTGATGACGTTGTAGAGGAACTGGTCGAGCTGGATGTTGTGCTTGTGCTAGTGGATGTGGTTGTTGACGAGGATGTGGATGACGTTGTGCTCGTGCTGGTAGATGTGGATGTGGAGGTTGAGGTTGTCGTTGTCGTTGACGTAACGGTAACGGCAGATGTTGTCGTGGAACTGCTGGTTGTTGAGGAAGTGGTTGTACTGGTGCTCGTGCTAGTGCTTGTGCTAGTCGTAGTTGACGAGGATGTAGTTGTGGTAGTTGATGTTGTTGTAGCTGCATTATAGGTAACAACTAGCTTGGGGTCCTCAGTCGTTCCTGTGAGATCGGCCATACTACATTCCATACCAGAGGTACCACCTGAAGACCAGGAACCAGTAAAGTTATTGTTTACATCCCAATCTGAACGGGTTCCAAATTTAGATATTCCTGAAGTTGATACATTTGCTCTACCTGCTGCACTTAGAGTAAAATCATTATAAGCATTGTTAGTCCAATTAGCATAAATTATTGTCGCAAAACTTGTTCCACCTATATTTCCATAATCAGAGTTTGCAATAGTAGATGTAGAGGCGGGAGTTGAAGCAACAATTTCACAACTTGGAGAACCAATTTGGTTTGATTTGGCACCAGTAAAAATAGCATCATTCCCATAAAGAGATAAAACGGTAGCCGTTACGGTTCCACCCGCAATGGCACTTGTATCAAATAGAAAGTAACATCTTACAAGTCTCTGAAACTGGCTCGTTGTCGTAGAGGCCGCCAAGTAAACACAAGCCATTGAGGTGTCATTATCGGAAGCATTATTACCCGCACTACTTCTTATTACAGCCAGAGTTTCATCAATACCCTGTCTCCTTGCCTGACCGTCTACTGGTTCAACGGAACCAGCAACGGGATACCTTGTAATAGAATCAAATCCTAAATTCCATGCGGGTTTAAAAGTATTGGCTATGAGAATATCCCAAGCGTGAACAAGTAACCACACTGGTCTAAAAGCATAATAGAGTCTTTTTGAAAATTTATTGTGAGTTCTAAACTCAAATGTATTCCTCCAACGAATGTAATTAGGAGCTATCTCAGTTATCTTATTTTTTCCAACAGAAGACTTCTTGCCGTCAATACAAAGAATCTTTCTACCCATCCATGAATTAGCTAACTTCAGTAATAATTCCTGATTAAGCCTGAACCATTCTTTAGAAAAGATTAAAACAAACGGGTTAAATAAATTTTTCATAGCAATTTTATTATAACTTACCCTAATCACTTCTGGGTATTCTATAGATTGATCCTATTGTTTTTTCTTCCACTATCTCTCCATAGGTATAAGTAGAAAAATCTGTTGTCGTTGTGCTTGAAGAAGTGCTTGTAGAAGTTGTTGATGTAGATGTTGATGTTGTAGTTGATGTCGTCATATTTATCTAGGTAATCTATAAATAGAACCAACTTTACTTTCGTCAAAGATTGTTCCCGAAGTCAATACCATGTGTGGTGGAGGACAATAATAAAACTCACTAAAAGATATATGAATGTATTCTCCCCAATAGGCATAGTCATACTCCTCCCAAAGAGTACTATAACCCCATAGAGAACCCCCTGTATAAAATTGAGAAGTCTTTGTTTCATAAAGTATTTTATAATAATTGGTATTTGAAGTAGAACCAGTTCTGCTGAAAACCACCCAATACTTTGTTGCACCAGTTAAATTATCACCCGTACTAAAATCAAAAGTTTTTTCCACAAGAGATGTTGTTAAATCTGTTCCAGCTACGGTATTCGTTGATGTTGCAACAAGAGTTCCTGGCTCTGTCGTACCATCTGTATAAATTTTACACTCAATATTATCTGTAGGAGAACCCGTTTTTGATAATTTTACACGTATACAACAAACGTCTGCAGTAAAAGTTGGCGTAAAAGTTTGAGCCACCTTTACGGTACTTGTCGTTCCCCAACCCAAACCCCCAGTAGATGAACCAAGACCCAAAGTTATCTGGTCTACTAAGCAAGTGGGAAGCCCTGTAGTTGTTGAACTGCTGGATGTACTGGTAGAAGTTGTAGATGTCGAGGTTGAACTTGATGTAGACGTTGACGATGTTGTAGAGCTTGAAGTTACTGTTGAGGATGTCGAGCTTGATGACGAGCTGGATGACGTTGACGAACTTGACGTGGAAGTAGACGATGTTGTTGAACTCGATGTGGAAGTCGAGGTAGTAGTTGTTGTCGTAGATGATGTTGAAGATGATGATGAGGAGGTAGAGCTTGTCGAGGAAGATGTCGAAGTTGAGGTCGTTGTGGTTGATGTTGTTGTTAATTCTGATTCATAAAAGCCAGCATTATATCCATCAGGCACTGAATATACAAAAGAGGATGCACCAAAATTGGTTGTTGTTATTGGGCTGTCTGTATTACCCTCTTGCATACAAGTCATTGGGAAAAGGGTTCCAGATAATGTATCAAACATTAACCCTTGCGAAAACCCGTTTTTGTACATAGTTATCTCTCCATCATCAAGGTTTAATGCCACGCCAATAACATCATTTTCGGTATATGCCTCACCATAATATGCTTCGGGAAACTTTTGACCAGTGAAGTAATAAGCCCAGCTGTTAGTATCAGACCCCATATAATTTGCCAAGCTAGCCGTGCTATTACCAACACCTATCATAATGGAAGTGTTACCAACACAGTTAGTAATTGTAGTTTCCCAATACCATTTACCAGTAGATTTTGAAAGGTTAGCACGAACCCCACTCCAGTCAGATGAAGTCTCATTAGTAGCAACTAAATTACCACCCGACAAAGTAATATTTCCACTCTTATCTGATGAGTTCCACGTTGCGTAGGTTGCCATACCTTAATTATAACTTAGGAGACTACTTCTTACAGATTAGGGAGATATACTCAACAGCACCATTCTTATAATAACTGATATAAACTTCGGTGGCCCTGAATGGCTTTATCTTTTCAAAGACTTCCTCTGGTTTGGTGGTACCATAGAAGAATCCTACCCCAGCAAAGGTTACTAGCAACTTACCGTCATCTTTTAATATTCTATAAAGTTCATTTATTGCTTTAGGCCAGTCCTTTACCATCTCATACATTCCTATTGCTTCAATACCGTCATAACTTTTATCTGGTAGTTTGCAATCTGTGATGTCAGCCACTATATCTGGATGCAGTTCTGGTTTAATATCTAGGGTGGTGTATGTACAACCTCTGGTAGTATAAAAAATCCTGTAATCCCAACTCTTATGTATTCCCACATTAAGAATATTACCCCCAACCATTCGTGCAAATCGTGGTATTAATTCTGTGTTTAAGAACCGCCTACTAATACTTGCCATAGTCTTTCTATGTGTCTAGGATTCCAGTAATGTATATACATTTCTTTTGCACCAATCGCTTCACCTTTTAAAAAATGTTCAATCGTATACCTCTCCCTTGTTTCTACCATTCCCACCTGTCTTGCGGCCTCTCTGGTCATATCATTATACTTCATCTTAGGTGGGTAAAATTTGTCTACAACAACACCAAAATTTTTGTATATTTTTTGTTTGGCATCACCCAATTCTTTCTTTATGGCTTCTCCATCCATTCCAGTATAAGTCTTGTGTTTCCAACCATGACACTGTACCTCCCAATGCGGATGGTCTTTAATATATTCTACCCATTCAGGCTCTTTATCAATTCCTTCAGCAACCATCGCCAGAATAAAGGAATAATCTTCATGTCCTTTTACAGTATTTTTAAACCAATCAAACATCGACCTTGTCTGTAATGAAACAGACTGCCAATAAGAAAATAAATTTGTTTGTAAGACATCATCTATGCGGATTCTTGGCATCATATATTTTCCATACCTCCTCCATTATATCTTCGGGGTATTCCATTAAAGCACCATAATCTTTTTTAAACTTACTAGCCCACTCTTCATCCCTAAAAGAACTATCCTTGATATTAGAAAGATGCAAGTATCTTATGGGAACTCTCGGTACTCTTTTATTCTTCTTCCAATAAAGAACACTATCTCCCTTGTAAATCAAATCTCTGGGCCATGGATGGCGGTAGTGTACTCCGTCTTGATACTTAAAGAACTTTGTAAACGATTTATCTGTCCAGCTCAAATCGTAATGCTTCTGGTCCACCATCTGGAAAGGGGTAAAGGAGTAGCCGTCAACATCCCCCTCTTTATCCAGCAACTCAACTACTTCCTCAATAGACTTTATTGGCCAGTAGTCATCGTCATCCAAGAACCATACCCAATCCTCATAGGTATGGTTTAATTGGGTTTGTCTTACTTGCGTGAGTTCTCCTGGTGTTGCAACATTCTCAAAGTCCAGTCTTACTTTGTCTTTGAATTCACTTTCTAATTTCCTTACAATGTCTATCGTTCCATCCGTGCTCTTTTCTGATACGGTAATAAACATCCTGTTCACATAAGGTAGGGCCTGTCTAAGAACAAGGTCAATAAACGGCTGACCGTTCTTACAAATGGTGTGAGATGTGATAGTTACTCCCATATATTCCAAAAATCATCATAACCCATAAACTGATTATCTTCTTCTTTAATCATGGCAACCCAAACGTTCATATGTCCCAAGTCTACACCGATTGATTCTAACTCAAGTACCTTATAATTATTAGCAACAGCCAGTTTCTTAAAGAAGTCCTTAGTGAACCAGAAGAAAGCATCAGGGTGTCCCACATAAGAACCCTTTTCTGGTATGCAATGAATCATTAACCCACCTTTCTTACAGGCATTGTGGTAATTTTTGAAGAACGTATACAATCCCTTCTCTCCCTCTATATGTTCTGCCGTTCCCATGTCGGTAATGATGTCGGCTTTGTAAGGAAGAACCAACTCATTCCTTAAATCAACCTGTTCTACCTGGTCATGTTCTTTCCTGATGTCAAAGGTATGAATCTCTTTATAGGTATCCTTGAAGTTAATTTGGAAGTAGCTTGCCTTTGGGAATATTCTTGATGAATACCAGTTCTGCTGTGCACCAAACTCAATCACAACAGAGTTCTTTCTATCAATGCCAAGCCTTTCTAGAAGGCCATGAAAGTGTCTGAAACTAGCTATGTTGAATCCCATGTTTTATTGCTATAACCTTTATATTAGGCAGTATTTTTCTACTATGGTTTTTAACTATGCTTATTATCTCAAAGCCTATATTCGGAAACAATGTCCTAAACTTTTCCTCATACCATCCATCTCTATGGTATGCCCAATCAGCATTCTGAGAACCATAAGCATGTCGTGTCATCCAATATTTATCCATTGCAAAATCCTTGCATATACCCTCAAAGTCTGGTGTTTCTACAATTAAAAGTCCGCCATCTTTTAACCATTTGTGCCATAGTTTTAAAACCTGAATACCTTCATCTCTGCCAAAATGTTCTAATAGATGTTCTGCTCTTATCTCATCAACATCCTTAAAATCCATTGTCCTGAAATCACCGACAATATCAGGTAAGTTTTCAGAATCTATGTCTATCGTTGTATAACCCCTATATTTTCTTTTTCCGCAACCTATATTTAAGCTAGTCATGTTTCTGTAAATTCATGTCCACTATATACATCTACTTCAGATAGTTTATCTTTCCACCAACCAAGCGGTTTATGACAACAATGGTATAGTCTTGCTCTTCCTTTGGGTTGTCCTCCTAAATCATCTGCGACCACGGCAACTATTCTTTTACCCACCCTCTTCATCTCGCCCAAAACAATGGGTACATCTTTCTCTTCTATGTGTTCAAAGAAGTCCATGGAGTACACCAAATCAAAAGACTTGTCAGGAAATGGTAGTGCCTTAGCATTGGCACAAACAAAATAAGGACCACTCCAAAATTTCTCTTTAAGAACAAGTGCAAAATCCACACCCATTGCCCTTATGTGATTCTTGTTTAATTTCCATACTAAAGGCCCCATACCGCATCCGACATCCAATACACTTGTTGGAGAATAACTCTTTATCAAATCAAAAGCGTACTTAATTCTAGTTTTATTTTTTTGAAATACCTTAGATGCTGTAAAATATTTCTCGTTGTATAAATCTAAACCCATAATTTTGTTATTCCCCTATGGACAGTATCACCAGTTGGTTCACCTTTTAAAACAATCTCCTTGTGTTCATACTTTGCCACCGCTTCATCATAATCTGGTCGTGCTGAATCATGTAGAAGAATAACTCCGCCAGGATTTAACATATCCTTTGCAAGGTCAAGGCATTCATTCCTCCATTCACCGTCTACCAAAATTAAATCATATTTTCCTTTAGCACTAAGATATCCTTCTCTATCAACAATGTGGAGATAAACTTTGCTTTTATCCATATACCCACCGACACGCCTAAACCATTTACGACTATGTTCGTAGGACTCCCAAAATTTAATGCAATTATGTTTTCTTGGAAAATAAATTGTAGACATTCCAGAACCCCACTCAAGACATTTTTCTGGTTTCAATTCTTCTATAAGATTATCTATGTAGTCAATCTCTTTATCGGACATCATGGGGTGATAATCAGTTCTTAGTTTTATATTTTTGTAGTTTCTAAAATTTTCCATAACCTTGTGATATTTCCTTTGTATAAAATGTTTATTCTCCATCCATTCCGAGTTCGGTCTTAACCTGTGAATATAACTCATTTCTGGCACAAAAAACATCAGGTTGTTCTTCATCCATTCTACACTAAAATAATAATCACCGTATTGTCTTTTATCAATCTCCCTTATAGGTATCGCTGTTTTAAGATAAGCCTTCTTATTCATAAAGTAGTTCCCCGTTCCAAGAAACATATTAAAATGATATGAGTGTTCACCATCAAGATAACTTTCTACATTGTTTAGACCAATATAATCGCCAGAAAACATTCTATAATCTATCTTTCTATTCAATCCAAAAGTAGGACAATAAATAACATTCTCTCTCCAAATAGGATTATTGCAAATTGCATCTACATACTCTTTGGTTAATGAATTATCTCCATCAAGAAAGATTACCCAATTATTCTTTGTCAATTTAGTAGCTTTAATTCTATTTTTAAATTCTCCCAAGTTTTCCTCGTTCCTGTAAATCCTAATCTTTGATTGATTACCAGCAACTTCCAACAATCTCTCGTATTCTTCTCTTTTTGAACAATCATCAACAATGACCATTTCGTCTATCCTTTCATCGGCTAGAACATAATCAATTAAAGAATTGGCATAATCACCCGTATTGTAAAATGGAGTAACTACAGAAATTTTGTTTTTATTTGGTCTTGGTTTCTTTTCAACCCACCAAAGGTAATTGTCTATTACATTTACATCGGTAAAATACTTTTTTAATAGTCTTGTAGTCCATGGATAACTAACATGGTTATAATCCCCACTTAGCATAATTCCACCATCGTTCAACTTTGTATACCAATAAGACATATCATCATAAACCGACAATTTACTCCTACTCCCATCCAAGTAAATGCAATCAACCAATCCTTTAATATCAAGTAGTGCGTCATTGGAGGTCTTCCTAATTAACTCAAACCTTTCGCCAAAGCGTTCCATCTTCTTTAGAACATATTGATAGATTTCTTCATCAAGTCCCTTCAATGGAGATATTGGATAGATACTGCTATCGTAGGGGTCAACACCATAAAGTTTATCAATGACATTATTATCCAGCCACAGTTCTGAACTCTGTCCATACTGAACACCAATTTCAACTCCAGTTTTATAACCACGCCCTTTAAGAAGTTCCACGATAACTTGGCGTTTCTTACCATGATTTACAGCAGACCTTTGTACATCTTCTTCAATGTTCATAAATATTCAAGTAATGTTCTGCACCAGCCATGATTGGTTAATGTATTCCATATCACTTGTGCAATCAAACCCTTGCGTAAAAGTTGTTTCCTACTTAGATTACTTAAAAGTGCGGGTAGTTTAGCTGGTGAATCCACCCAATAACTGATTGCATCCCACTCAATATGTTCGGGGAACGGTCTAAAATCCACATCACTTATCATAATCGGCACCACCCCCAACTGCATAGATTCATAGAAGCGGTAGGAACTATATGAAGTACCCCTCGGACATAAACTGGAGTAAGAAGACATAATGGTATTTACAAATAACTCCTCTCCTTTTTTGCTTTCCATGATTAGAACATCGCCCCTGTCTTTTAAAACCTCTTTCATCTCTTTTCTTATTGGGTGGTTCATTGAGCCGACAAAAGATGCCAACCATTTCTTGTCTGGAAAAACCTCTGGAAACTTGTGAGGCAATGTCATTAAAGGAATTGGCGTTTCTCCATTAGTCATTTGGTTGGCAGAGAACACCAACATTCTTCCTATGTTAAAACTTGCAGGAAGTCCACCCGCTTCGCTTACAGTAAAAGTTTTGGAATCATCAATAATTACACTATCTATATATTTTTGCATTTCTTCTCTGCCATTCCTTCCATAGTCGTGATTGAGTAGCCAATAAGACCAGTTTATCGGTAGGTAATGCCAGTCGGCTAATTCTGGCACTCCTACTGTTATGTTGCTAGATTTAAGAAAGTTATAAAAATCTATCTCCATGGTAAATCCCACACTATGTCTAGGCCATGGTCTTATTCTTGGTTGCGGTTCTTCTTTAACTGGTAGTATGTAAATTTCTGTATCCATCAGTAAAAATTTCTTTCAGTATTTTCAAAAGTATAATCTATTTCTCCCCCAATCATTAAAACCTTTTTAATAATAGTTACAGCATTATAATTTTGTCCTCCAAGAATACCCATATCTTCTGCATAGTCTATTGGCCAAGCATAAACAGTATATCCCTTTTTAATCATCCCTTGATGCCAAAATGAACCAGCTTTATTAGCAGTTGTAAAATCACCAATATCATCAAACATTGCCTTAGTTCCTATTAAACAACTCGAGCCAGCACATGGACAAACTTTCGTTCCATCTTTAAGAAGTGTTACATATCTTTCCCTTTTCTTATCATTTGATATATAGGGAGTAACAAAAGTTTTTCCATTATCATATTTTTCAAACAGTTCAATGCTTTTAGATAACCAGCCAGGCTTGAAATATAAATCATTACAGGTTAAACAAAGATAGGCCGATGAAGACATTCTCTTTGCCATATTCCATGAGATGCCAAAGTTCATATTGTTCTTATTTCTTATATAGGTATTTATAAGTCCTTCCCTTACTCTATCAAGAAGATAATCACTATCATCTGGATTTCCCCCATTGTCTACAACTGTCAGTTCAGCAGGATAATCTGTGTTTGCTTCCAGACTATCCAAACATCTGCGGAGTAAATTAGACCTGTTAAATATTGGGTCTTTACTACTCTTTTGCCAATCATAATCAGTATCATCTGGCTTTGAATAGTGGACTACAACAATGTTACAGTGCTTCATAATCTTTTACACAATCTATAATGCGTACCATTTCATCACTTGTCATGTCTGGAAAGAAAGGAAGACTTACTGTATGTGCATAATCATTTTCAACCTTTAACTTATCGGTTATTGCTATTGGAATATTCAAAAATGGAGTCATTAAATGAAGCGGTTTAAAATGAACCCCGCATTCAATTCCCCTTTTTTCAGCAAACTTAATAAACTTATCTCTTTTGTTTACCTTGATTCTGTAAAGATAGTCTGAAACATTGTTATATCCAAGAGCATCATTTAGTGCTTTTCGTATGAAACCCAGCTTAGATTTCACTACATCAAGTCTACGTAATTGTTCTAGGCATATACCAGCCTGAAGGTTTGTATAATGTCTTTTATAGCCAACCATGACCACATCGTAATCCCAAGAGTTCGCATACTTCGCTTTTTGATTTCTTCCGTAAGTAGAGGCCGACCTTACCCAATCAGCAAACTCTTCATTATTTGTAACAATAGCACCACCATCTGCACTGCCTATCAGTTTAGTTGGATAAAAAGAAAAACATAACTTGGCATATGGATTATCCTTACATAACTCGGCATATTGACCCTTATCAAGTTGATGGGCACTATCGTAAACATTTGTTCCATAAATCTGGTAAGCAGAACCAACCCATTTAGTCTGATGATTAAATCTAATTTGTGCACCAGCCTCCAAACAAGCATTGGCAACCAAAGGAACGGTCATTGAGGGAATTGATACTTCCATCGGATTCTCATATTTAATTGACAAAAATAGTGCAGAAGTACATGAGTCAACGGCCACACAATATTTGGCTCCTACATATTTAGCCAACTCTTTCTCAAATTCAAACACTTTCTCACCCAATCCGATAAAACCACTTTCAAATAGAGGCTTAATTTCTTTATAAGCCTCCATAAAGTTTAATCTTTTAAATGATATTTTACTTAATTGTGCCATCTTCAAGTATAAATCTGACACCAGAGCGTTTTTCTTTCTTCATTATAATTCCTGCGTAGTTGGGTGCAGTAATAAAAAAATAATCTGGCAATCTATCATTGGCCTGTTCTCTTGAGATTACTGGTATATGGTTTACAGGTGTAAACTTTCCCTGCTTAGCTGGGCTGTCATCTACAAAGTAATCCAGTTCTTTTGTTATTCCTGCAAGTTGCAAAAGAGAAAATCCTTTAGCTGCCGCACCATATCCTGCAATCGTTTTTCCTTCAGCCTTGAGTTTATCTACAATAGCCTTTAATCCATTCGCCTTGGACATACAGTCATTTTTATATTTCTCGCAAGTCTGGTAACAGTTTAGCTTCGTTAATTCTTCTTCATTGATTAAATTCTGGCATCTCTCGGTAACTGGATAATTTCCTATATACATTCTGAGTGAGCCACCTTGGGCTGGAGTAACCTCGGCATCAAACACTTTTAATCCATATTCTTTTAAGAAGGTATTCCACACGCCTATCGTAAAGTAAGAAAAGTGGTCATGGTAAATCAGTGCGTAGTTTACGTTCTTTACCATTCCTCCCCAGTAATTACACTCAACCGAGAAAACACCGTCATCTTTTAAGAGAGCCTTTACTCCTCTCATCATGTCGTGTAAGTCATTTAGGTGGGCAATACAGTTGGCTCCCATGATTACCTTAGCCTTGCCATACTCTCTCTCTATTTGCTTGGCTACTCTCTCGGTAAAGAACTGGTTGATTGTAGGAATACCATTTTTAATTGCTCTCAGTGCCACATTGGTTGCAGGTTCTACTCCTAGAACTGGTGTCCATCTTACAAAGTTTTTAAGCCATATCCCGTCATTACTGCCTATCTCGCAAACAAAGTCTCCAGGCTTTAAATATAAATTGTGAACATAATCTGCGTAAGTCCTGAAGTATTCAAAAAGCCCTGGCATATCTGATGAGAAGTATAGATAATCCACTTCCTGATAAATCTTGTGGTTATCTATCGGGTTTACTATCTGGACAAGAAAACAATCCTGACATTGATGTACAATCAAAGGATAGGTGGGTTCAGTTTTATCAATATCTTCTGGCTCAATTAAACTGTTAACCAATGGAGATTCACCAAAATTAATTACTTCCTTAAAATTAGTGCCACCACATATCCTGCACTTTATATTTGGTTCTTCAGCCATGATATTACATCTACTTTGGGTTCCCATCCCATCTTTCTTATTAGGGTGTTATCTCCATGATGCCTTTCAACTTCGTAACTTCTTCTCGGAATCCATACTATCTCAGCTCCAAGAGCATTAACAATCTCTTCCATTGTATTTATCTTACCAGAACAGACGTTGTATATCCCCGTGCCTTTATTCTCCATAACAGTAATCATGGCCTCAGCTACATCACCAGCGTAAATAAAATCCCTTTGTCCTGACTTAAAGGTTGACTGGGCCGTAGTCTCCGTAAGGGTGATTGGCTTTCCCTCTCTCTTGGATTTAAGGAAAGCTGCAAGTGCAGTATCTTCTCTCTGGAACTCACCGAATACTTGGAACAACCTTACTATCGCTATGTTCTGGTACAACTTACAAGCATACTCGCATGATAATTTTTGCCATGAATAAGGTTCAATCGGCATGGGTGGCATATCCTCTGTCCAAGGAGTGGGATTGTGGCTATAAAGAGAAGCAGTAGAAGGAAATAATATTCCGCCAACTCCCGCATCTTTGGCATACTCGAATAAGTGAATGGTCATGTCTATGTTATCCCGTGTAGTTTCTATCGGGTGTCTTATTGAGTTTGGTATGTTTGTACTAAAGGCAAGGTGAAAGATATAATCCATTCCGTTTAAATCTCTAAATCCTAAATCCCTTACATCAGTTTGAATAAATTGGTTGGGTCTACTGTGTTCCCATGAAATAGGTCTTTTGTCCACTCCAGTTATATGGTAGCCTTTGTACCTTAAAGCCCTTATTAAATGGTGGGCTATGAACCCACTACAACCTGTAACCATTACTTTACCCATGTCTGTATTCAAAACTATAATCTATCTCATCTCCATTAAGGAGAATCTCTTTAACCTTAATCTGCTTCTTTAAATCATACCCCTTTCTCCATGCCAAATGTGTCGCATAATCTTCTGGTGGAATAATCACCACGTAACCATACTTATTCATTCTTCTATGCCAATGTGAGCCTGTTATATGACTGGTGGAGAAATCACCAATCTCAGTAAACACTTCTCTCCTCATAACCATACAGTTTGAACCAGCCATTGAATTAACTCTATATCCCTCGTAATCTGGTCTTGGGTTTTTACCCTTAGTCTTCTCTGGCGTAAGGAAAGGTGAGGCAATAAACTTTTTGTCTGGGAATTTAAGTAAAGGTTCTATTGTCTTTGATAGCCAGTTGGGTTTGTAATAGATGTCATTGTCGCAGATTGCCAGAAAGTTTCCTGTTGCCAGTTTAATCCCCTGCATCCTTGCATACCCAAAGTGCATATTATTCTTATTCCTGATGTAGACATTGATTACTCCCTCTCTTTGTTTTTGTACCAGCCAATCGCTGTCATCTGGATTACCTCCGTTATCTACAAGGATGATTTCTGCTGGATAATCGGTGTTATCTCTTAGACTTTCAATGGACATCTTCATCATTTGGGAACGAGTTAAATCAATTCCTTTAGAACGTGCTTCTCCGAAGTCGTCTACATTTGAATAAGTTACTATAACTATAGATACGTAATCCATTAGATTTCCTCCACAGTATATTTAAAATTTAAAATTCCATAACTGCTGTGTGCATGACCGCTTCTGGCATTGTCCCTGTAAACTCTGTAATTCTCTGATGAGTGAGGTCTGTCTAAATTTGTCTGTCCATCGGTTACATACCAGTAGTTGCCTGTCTGAACGAACTCTGTCTTGGCGTAAGCTAAAAGCCTGTGCTTCCAGTCATAATACATCCAACCATACCTTCCGCACATTCTCTCATCCTGTCCTTTAAGCATGGTGTAAACCTCTCTTCTTATAAGGTAACTTCCCTGATTGGGTCCTCTTCCTCCCGTAACCTTCCACTCGCTTGATGGCTTTTCCAACTCACTTGAAGCAATCTCAAGTCTTTTGAATCCATAACAACGCCCTGCTTTGGGATTGGCCTCAAATGTCTTTAATACTTCCTCATAAAGAGTAGGTGTAGGTATATTGTCATTATCCTCAATCGCAAGGAAATCTCCTTTTGATAACCACACTCCCAAGTTCACAGCACCATTGTAATTCCAAGGTATTTTGGGTGGAAGAATATAGGCATAGATAATCTTGGTTTTCTTCTCCAGAGTCTTTAGAATATCTTTAAGTGATTCATCTCCTCCATCATTTACCACGATAATCTCATCAGGCATAAGAGTTGAGTTCATCGCTTCTCTTACATGAGCCTTTGTAATATTGAAATGCTGATAGTTTGGTAGTATTACGCTTAACATTATTTTAATAGTCCTTCTTGGTATTCAAGATAAATTCTTTTGTCAAACTCCCCATAATCCATCCAATTTTTAAGTCGGTTTACGGGGTATACGGGTCCCCCTACCTTTCTTAATCTCCATGCGTATTTCTTCGGAATGTATTTGGAAGCAATTACTCTTAAAAGATATTTTCCATAAGAACCCCTTATCTTGTCCTTTATCGGAAGGTTAAACATAAAATCATCTATCTTTGGATTATCCTGATATGGCCGTATGTTTTTTATTCCAAAGTATCGGGCAATCCCATTACTCATGTCATCCATATCCTCTCTACAAATCTTCATATCTATCCAGCACATACAATCAATGGCATTCTTTTTTTTGCGTGCAGCCTCATCAAAAATCTTTTTAACAAGACCATAATCTTTATCTATTGCTTGTGCATAGGCTTCCTCAAATGGTTTTAATACTCTTCCCAACATCGGCCCATATCCCTCAAATTCTTCCTTCTCAAACAAATCAAAGTAAAGATGCTTCATCATTAAATTCCTTGCATAACCGCACATTGTCTCATCTGGACCATCACCCAAAACAATCTCTTTTATATTCATTCTTGCCAGTTCCTTATACATGCAATACAAAGGAAAGATATTAAAATGAGGGATGGGCCTTCCTATTGCCCTAACAGCCTTTTTCATATAGGCATCAAAGTTTTTAAAATCGGGCTTAACCACCACACGCTTTAATCTTAGGTATCTTGCCATATCTTTAGAATATTTACTCTCATCATAGGGTTTACCCAATGGCAACCTAACCGATATTGCAAATTCTGGTTTAATCAAAGCACAAAGCAAACTGCTATCTATTCCACCAGACAGAGCACAAACTTTGCCTTTGTGTTTCTTGCACTCATTTTTAATCAAGTTTTCCAATATTTGTTTTTCCAGCATATTACCACCCTTGCTTAAACCCCATTGTATGAGCAATTCTACGCCTGGCACGGGCAACCGCATTGCGTGAAATACATCTTTGTATTGATTTATCTTTATTAAAGATTTCAACTATATCCTTATTGGAAGGCGACCCCTCAACTTCCATATTTTCTTTTACCTTTAAATATATCTGATATATTTTTATTTCAAACTCGCACAATTCCTGTCTGTTACCAACTAACCATTTTACATCTCCAGCCATAATCAATCTTTCAGTTTCATCTTTATCAAGACTACTTACGCAACGATAATCATCATAACAAACTATATAAGGTTTATGATGCAAAGGTGTTCTTTCTTTCATATCTTATTAAATTCATCTGGTCTGTAATCACAGTTAGTATTCCATACCTCCTTTAGCAATCTGGGTTTATATCCAGTCTTTTCTACTGCATGTATGAAAGCTCTCAAGTCTTTAGGAAAACATTTACCACTAAATCCTCTTGCCTTTTCAAATACGGCAGTATGCATCTTTTCAACTCTAGGGTCGGCAACCCAACCCTCTCTTGTCCTGTAATAACTAACACCTAATGCCTTTAAACAATCAAACATTACATTGGCAAAGATAACCTTAGTGGCCCCCCAAACATTCTCCCAATACTTAACACACTCAGCCTCTTTCGGTTTTAAGAAAATAAATTTTGTATGCGGTCCCATCTTTCTTACAAAGATATTGGCCACCTTCTCGCAATCATCATCAGAACCTCCCATAACCATAAAACCATGACTTACTGGACTAACTGGGTCGGGATACATCCAGGGCGGTGTAAAGTAATTTCCCTCTCCGATAAATTCAGGACTAAATACTATGTGTTTACCAGTTTCCTTTATTAGTCTGTCTGTTGTACCTGGTGTAATTGTTGATTTAATAAGTATTAAAGGTGCTTTTGATTCCTTTACTTTCTCCTCTACCAAAGACGTATCACAGCTTCCATCCTCATTCATTTGTGTCGGTACTGCAATAATCTCCAAATCTACATTCTCAAAGAAGTTTTCCTCTGGATATCCATTCGGGTCATATATATCCGTAACCCAATCCCCAAACATATTGCCAGTGGCCTTTCCTACATAACCATATCCGCAAATTCCTATTGAATAGCTCATGCCCATATCACCTCCCTTAGATTTTTAATTCTTTCTGCGTCATAATTTTTACCCAAATAAATAAACTCACTTAGATTGTTTTCAATGAATTCTTCAAGTCCTTTCTGGTATTTAGAGTTCCTGTAAGCCTCAAGAGCAATAGGACTTTGTATCAGCAATTCAAGCCAGGTATAGTGAAAGATAGTCATTGCTCCGTTTGCCTTGCCATGCCTTTCTATATTCTTTTTATCCCACGGCCTTTCAATGAGTAAATCGTTAAAGGACTTTTTTATTCTCTTTTGCACAAACTCTCTCTCTTTCTTATATTCAATCTCGTTCCTTGCCATAGTTTCATCAAGTTCTTCTTTTCTTGTTTTCCTAAGTGCATTCATGTAAACCCTTTCTCTCCAATCCTCGCAACCCAAGACATGGGTAACACCGAGTACATTCTCGATATAATCCCTATGGTTGTATGAATAACCTCGGCCAGAAGATAGATGGTATCCGATTGCCTTTGGATTAACGGCAACCGTAGAACCCATCATCCACCATTTCATATCTATGTAGAACTCTCCACCGCCATAGGTTCTGTGAACCTTGGGGTAGCCTCCAAATTTAAAGAATTGCTCTTTATCTACCATTACGGAACAATGTCCTTGTGATGGAATATACCACCAATCATCGGCTAGATAATAAGGTGCCCACGTACCTTTCCACTCCTCGCCTAGTTTAATCGTGTAAGAAAATCCTACTCCACCCACCACGGGAGGATATGCACCCATCCATGCTATAGCACCATGAACAAGTCCGCCTGATTCATATGTAGTTCTCATCATTTCTTTGAAGAAGCCAGGTCTGTAGGCCATATGAGCATCCGAGAAGAATAAGTATTTACCCCGTGCCAGCTTTGCACCCTTATTTCTTGCACTATGGTTTCCTGCTATCGGGTCTCTTAAAATCTTCATTCTTGCGTTGTAGTAGATTCCCCTTCCTTCTAAATATGAGGTAGTTCCCGCTGTGCCTCTATGTGGATGAATGTCATCATTACTGCAATTGTCTACAAGGATAATCTCAAGTGTGTCTGGGTCGTGTCCTTCAGCCTCCCACGCATGAAGAATGGAATAGATGGTATGAACAATGTTTGGAAATTCATTCCTAGCAGGAATTATTACACTCAAAGTTATCATATAATATAATTTATTTAACTCCTGAACACTTAACCAATATCGGTGAATGTTCGGTAGTTGCATATTCTTCTCTCGGAATTTCTCTTCCCAAAGAATCAAAGAAAACTATATTTTGGAAAAATTCATTGAGAACATTATAAAACTCACCGCTTGTCCACTCTCTTACATGATACCTATTTCTCGGACCGTTATTGCTAATATATTTATTGTTCCTATTAGGAGTTGAGATAAAGTATTCTGTGGGGTCAACCGCAGGTGGTTCCCCATTTTTACCTCTCTTATCAAACCTTATTATTGATTTAAGAAAGCCCTTATAATCGTCAATATGCTCTATTATCTCTATGGCTACCACTTGGTCAAATTGTGCCATCTGCCTGGTATCCTTCATTATGTCTATAACATCAAAAGTAACCTGAGCCAAGTAATAAATCTGGTTCTTAATCCTCTCAAAGCATTCCTTGGCAAACTTAACGCTATCCTCGTTCTTGTCTATCCCCCATACAAAGTCAGCCTCCTGAGATAATACATTTGAACCCACACCGCAACCGCACCCCACATCAACAATCTTTGGCTTCCAAATAAACTTAGGATACTGAACGTGCTGTGTTATCTTGTTCAGATTATAGTTCTTTATGAAGGTATACATATTTCTGGTGGGGTTCCAGAGCATTTTTTTGTGTTTTTCAAATAACCTTATATTTGCCCTCCATTGTTCTTTGTCTTCAGCTTCTGGTCGTTCTATATAAGTTTCTTCAGCAATACCATTTTTAGCAGTCGGTGGTGTGGGGGGTACAACTGGTTGCTCTTGAGGAGTTTCCACCTTTTGTTTTGTCAGTAGGTCATAGCAATCCCAACAAAGCGGATTTATAAATTCGTCAGGTATCTTTTTACCGCACTTCTCGCAAACTTTATTTAATTCGTAAGTTGACATGTTATATTGTTGAAACTTCAAGTATCGCTGGTTCGAGTTGCTTTTTAAAAATTGTATCAATATTAAATTCTCTTCTTATTCTGGTTTGTGCCTTAATCGCTTTATTCTGGTTATATTCGGAAACTATCAAGGTTGCAATATCCTCGTAGTATTTTTCCTCTCCATCTGGAAATATCCTTCCACCCTCTGTTAGTGAACCAAAGGCAAAGTAAAGAGCATCTTCTTTTCCAAAATCCCTAAACGCAGCAAAACTCTGATTAAGAACAAGAATATTCTTACCAGCCATGGCTTCCAGTAAAACCAATGGACAGTTCTCGCTTATTGATGGGAATAAAAACAGATTGCTTAACAAGAACAAATCTCTGACAACTTCATGCGGTACTCCATGCTCATAAGTAGGGGGATGGTGGAAGGAGGTGAATATTAATTCACGGTGTTCCATCCCCCTCTCATAAGCATATTGGTACATTGATTCAATAGCCTGTTTCTCTCTTCCTGCATTGGCGTGGGCATTTGGTACTACCAAAGCCACACTTGAACCCCTCTTTTTAAGGCAACTCATAATCCTAATTGCTTTAGATATCTGTTTACCATTATCTCCCATTCTGGTTGTTGATAAAGGATATATGGCCAAAAACTCTGGACTCATCAAATCATTCTCATCTATTATCTCTTTAGTTAGTGGATTGAAGTTGTATAGTTCCCTGATGTCCATAGGATTAAATATTGTGCGTACATCTTTTGGAAGAACATGATACATCTCGGCAGCCCTGATACTGTCCGTATAGTTCATGTAGATAAGCCGTGAGTTCTTTGGAAGCGTGTATAAGTTATCCCATACAGAATCATCCAACTTTGCAAAAGACGGCCCTGAGTGCATCCAGTGAAGCCACCGTACTTTTCCGAGGGTAGTATCTATTGCCTTTCTCATTGCAATATTGTAAGGAAGATAACTGTTAATAAAGATAATATCGTGGGTAAGGCAAACATCAATATCGGCCATATTGTCTTCCATTGCCTTTTGTGCCTTGGCCACATCCGCATCAAGGTTGGTTATATCTCTTTGCCCGTAAGGTTCAAGAATAAGCTGGGGAATAACTTTTCTGATTTCCACTCCTTTGGGCACCTTTTCATCATCTTTAAAGGTATCTAGAACTAAAAGAACTGGCTTGTATCCATATTTAAGCAAGGCAATCAACTGCTGATTAACCACGCCACACAAAGAGAAAGCACTATCAAAATTTGAAAAGGTGGTTAAAATTGATATTCTCATATTCAACTAATAGCATGCTTTAACTCATGTCTTATAAGTCCTTCAAGATTTTTCATAGTTTCATAAATATCTCTATCACCCAAAATAAATTTATCGGGAGCAAAGATAACAATATTTTTACTAGAACGATTAAAATAACCTAAAAGTTCTCTTCCTCCTCTACCAATTTTCATACCATCTGAAACTGAGATACTAATTCCATTTATTTTTTCTTTTTCTTCTTCTGAAAAACCCTTAATGATTTTTCTAACAAAATAAAATATTGTCTGTTTACTATCAAACATTATCCCTCCTGTACTAATCCTTCTCCGACAACAAGGCTTCCAAACTTATCCATCTCGCTATCATTTCTCACAGGATGAACTACTGGCGGCCTTCTGTTTCTTAACTCAATAAGTCTTTTCCTGTTATCCAGAACTCCTGGTACCGCAACTCTTATTCCACTGTCATCAATAACCTCATAATCACCAAGAACAGAACTTGGTTCAGGTTCTTCCGCAGTCAGTCTAAAACCACACCTCGGACAATAATTTATCATTTTAGTAAATCAGGATGTTTTGCGGCCCAATGTAATGCCATTGCTCTTGGACTCTTAAATGATTTTCCGCATTGTTTACAAACTCCGTCTCCTTTTACAACTGGTATCTCGGTCTTTTCTTCCGTATCTTCTTCAACTTCCAAACCCCTATTTGTAGCATTAGGGTCAGTTTGTGCATATACAGACATCAAATAATCAGCTACATAAGCAGGAACTTTGACCTTCTCTCCCGCTTTAATAGTCCAAGTAAGGGTCCGCACTGTGGTAAGCATCTTCTCATCTTTGTCATATAATATGTTCCCTTCTGCATCTACCTGGGCCTCGGATATCGGGTAATCAATTATATCCTTATCGGTGGGGTTATATAATATTTTCATTTTCATAAATCTTTCACCTCCTTGTTAATATCTGGGCAATTTGCTGTTATATCTATAATCCAGTCATATCTGTCTTTCCAGAGATAATATTCTGCCGCTTCTTCCTCGTCATCCATGTCAAAGATTCTTTTCTGTTTGTATCTAAAGAATATCTCTCTTCCCCTAAATGGGTACTTAACCGATACTCTTTTAAGATTACTTAACACTCTCTTCATGTTTTATCCTATCTAATATCTCTTTCCTATTACGGAATAATTCACTTGGTTCAACTCTTAAAGCTCTTCTATAATACTGATTCATTGCCTCTCTTAACCTTTCCTCATCCCTAAAATAGAAATCCATAATAGGTTCACCAAAAGGAGTCTTTCTGTTGGAGTTGTATATGCCGTCAATAGGAAACCCCACTGTATAAAGAGTTGAAGCCAAATCAAGATCAGAAGTCTTAACGAATTGGATATCCATATAATATAATTTAGATTAGAACAAATCTTTAACGCTGTCAAGCCACATAACCAGCCACTGTTACAGTCATTGTGCCAGCAGCAGATGTCTTTATTTGCAGAGACTTACTTGCAGTAACTTTTATAGGAGTAATGAAACTTAATTTCTGTGGGTAATTTGCGGTTGTGTAAACTGGATATATTATTGCTGTACCATCACCATCCTGCAACAAGAATGTCATGGTTGTTCCACTTGAGAATAAAATATCCGTTATATAGATAGACTTACCAGATGTCGCAGCTTTTACTGTTAATGCAGTTGTGCAATCCGCAGTTGTAAATGTTGCACTAAACGAGTTGGTTGTATCATACGAATACTTTATCGGCATCGGGTTTGAGACCGAAAATGCCTTAGTGTTTTCATCATAAATTATAGTTCTCATGCTGTTGTTGTTGTACTAGTTGATGTTGACGATGATGTCGTTGACGTTGACGTGCTGGTCGATGTCGATGTCGTAGTCGTTGATGACGTGCTAGTTGATGTCGTTGTAGATGACGTTGTCGTAGACGTTGTTGTCGAGGTTGTGGTCGTGCTCGTGCTGGAACTTGTGGATGTTGAGGTCGTAGTCGTTGTCGATGTTGATGTTGAGGTCGTTGTAGTCGTGCTGGTTGTACTGGTAGCAAAAGCATCAGCCAATCTCCTCCAGGTAGCAGTTCTTCCAGAAGTGGCCGCATTCATATAAAGTCTGCTATCGGTTGTCAGATAAACCAACTCTCCACCCACCCAATTAATTGGATGAACATTTACCACAGTTTCACCAAAATAGGCTTCTGGTGTTTGAGGTAGTGCGGAAAGAACCTTTGCGGCTCCACCTTTTGCCCTTAAATTGTCGTATGTTGTTTCGCTTGCCATATTTATGCTGTTGTTGTACTAGACGTGCTGGTACTGGTTGATGACGTGCTGGTTGAACTCGTTGTCGAGGTTGATGTACTAGATGTTGACGTACTGGATGTCGTAGACGTGCTGGTAGATGACGTGCTGGTTGATGTTGATGTAGTTACGAATAGGTCGGTTGTTTTGTACCAAGTACCTGCTCCAGTACCGCTTGTCGCAGTCTGGATGTAAAGTTTATAATCTGCACTATTGTAGTAAATCTCTCCTCCAGCCCATGAAGTATCGCCCACATCCTGACCAGCTTTAAACCCATAAAAATCCATAGGCGTTGACGGTGAAGCCGCCAGCACCTTTGCTCTTGCTGTAGTTACATTTATTGTATCTAAGTTTGTAAGTCCCATATTATACTGCTACCAAAACATCCTGATACCTGTACCAAGATGCGGTTGTTCCGCTTGTTGCTGTCTGAATAAATAACTTTTTTATATTTGAAAGGTAAGCCAGTTCTCCACCCCTCCATGTAATAGAGTCAACATCTCCAATTCCCGTGCCATAATACTGCTGAGGGGTAGTCGGTAATGTTGTACCCTGATAAATTCTTGTCTGTCCTGTATTTACTGCATTTAGTTTAGTTACACCCATATATTTATTATAACATTAAAAAAGGGAGCTCTTATGGGATTTCGGGAGGTGCCCGTATCCCAAGCTCCCATACTTAAACCTCTACCTTTATTAATTAAGAACTATAAGTTGTCGCATCACCCTTTGAACCCCAAACGCCTCTCCAGTCTGACCAACCATAACTGAATCGGACTCTAACTTTGTAGAGTGCTGCATCTGCATCAAAAGAAAAATCATTCTTAAATTCTGGTCGCACTCTCCAGAACCACTGTAGTAAATGATTGCTGGAATCGAGCAAGAACCAATATGTTGTGGTAGTAATATATCTCCAAGGAATCAACTTGAATACTCCATCATAAACATTGATGTCATTGTTTGCGGTACCTGGCCTCATAGAAGATTCGGTTATAATCTGTGCTGATTTTCTAAGGTCAATCGGAATTAAGAGAGTATCAGCCTTGAAATTAACTATCTCGCCTTTGTCATTAAGTGCTTTCTCAAGTGCTAATCTACCAGTTTCAAGATTAGTTTCAGAGAAAACTACTCCTGCTGCTGAAGCATTACTTTGTGCAGTTCCACCATCTGCCCTTGAATGTAGTGTTGAACAAAGCGGTTTTGCATCTCCGTAGCTGGTGTAGCTAGTAGAAAATGCGTTATTTAAAACTGAAGCGGCCCAATACTCAGTAGTATAAACAACTGACTTTGCAAGTGCTCTTGGCATCGCTGAAATAACATTGTGCTGGTCATCCTCAACCAACTCCTGGGATACCTTGAATCCTTTGGTATACTTCAAGTGAGTGTACGTAGTCTTATACATCTTAACTGGGTCTTCATAATCTAGAGCTCCCAGTTCTGAGGTTTGCTGCAATTTACCAAATCCAGTAGTTGCTGAATCTTCCTCAATATTACTATCTGAGGTTAATACATTGAAAACCATCGGCATGACTTGTGGTTCATTGTCATACCTGTCAAAAAATATTTCCCTTATTGAAGGGTCTAGTTCATCTGCGAATGCTCCTCTTGTTGCGCTCATATATTTATTATAACTTAATTAGCAAATTTATGCTTCTCTATCCCAACTATCTTGTCCAAATTGAGACTCGACAACTTGAAATAATCCTTTAGATGCGTCTGCGTCATGGTCTGGGTTAAACTCCCAAAGTCTGCAAGTTCTCTGTGTAGTATCATGGTTAGTATCTCCGTCAATCTGAGTGTGAGAAACTAAATCAAAATACATTCCTACCATCGCTTCAGTTAAAGT
>Ga0113563_10000014_pt1 | contig 55455 bp, 54 predicted proteins | sample Mud3Dept3metaG_FD_80117 | JGI IMG/M metagenome (GOLD analysis project Ga0113563, IMG submission 80117) | Freshwater wetland microbial communities from Ohio, USA, analyzing the effect of biotic and abiotic controls - Mud 3 Core 4 Depth 3... | ecosystem: Environmental > Aquatic > Freshwater >... | reverse complement strand
CTGCTGTCGCGGCACTGGATCATCACCGACGCCAACGGCAAGGTGCAGGAGGTCGTCGGGGACGGCGTGGTCGGCGAGCAGCCACACCTCGAGCCCGGCGAGGGCTTCCGTTATTCGAGCGGAGCGATCCTCGAGACGCCGGTGGGCTCGATGCAGGGTCGCTACCGCATGGTGGCCGACGACGGCGAGCACTTCGACGCACCCATCGCGCCCTTCACCCTCGCCGTGCCCGGCCTGCTGCACTGACCGCCGATGGCGGTCTGGGCCGTCGGCGACGTGCAGGGCTGCTTCGTGGAGCTCGAGGCGCTGCTCGAGCGCATCGGCTTCACGGCCGGGCGCGACCAGCTGTGGTTCGTCGGCGACCTCGTCAATCGCGGCCCGGCCTCGCTCGAGGTGCTGCGCCGGGTCGAGCGGCTCGGCGACTCCGCCATCGTCGTGCTCGGCAACCACGACCTGCACCTGCTCGCCGTCGCGCGCGGCGGCGCGAGATTGCGCGGAGGCGATCGCGGGCTGCAGCCGATCCTCGCTGCCCCGGACCGCGAGCGCCTGCTCGACTGGCTGCAGGCGCGCCCGGTGCTGCACCACGACGCCGCGATCGGCTGCAGCATGGTGCACGCCGGCCTGCCGCCGCAGTGGGATGTCGCCCTCGCCCGCCGCTGCGCGAGCGAACTCGAGTCGGCGCTGCGCGGCGAGCACAGCGAGCGGTTGTTCGAGGCCATGTACGGCAACCACCCGGACCGCTGGCGGGACGACCTGGAAGGTGACGAGCGATTGCGTTTCATCACCAACGCGCTCACGCGGTTGCGGGTCTGCGACCGCTCGGGACGCCTGCGGCTCGAGTTCAAGGGCCCGCTCGAGCAAATGCCGCCGGATGCGATACCGTGGTTCCGCGCGCCGCGGCGACGCTGGGCGGGCGCGCGCATCGTCTGCGGGCACTGGTCGGCGCTCGGTTACGTCGACGAGAACGGCGTGCTCGGTCTCGACACCGGCTGCGTCTGGGGCGGGACGCTCACCGCGCAGCGCCTCGACGTGCCCGCCGCACCGGTCGCTGTGCCGAGCACTCTGCCGGCCGTGTTCTGAGCGCCCGGCGGGCCGCGTGCACGCGCCGCCGCTTCAGCCGCGCATGATCCGAGCGTAGATCGGCGCGACACCGCCCCCGAGCACGCGCACGGCCAGGTTGATGAGCTTCGCGTCGAGCCCGACGCGCCAGTGCACGCGACGGCCGTGCACCGCACGCCAGACCGTCTCGGCGACCCGGCGCGGCGGGATCCTGACGCCGAGGCGTTCGATGGACGCCGGCTTCACTGGCGCGTCGAACACCATGCCTGTCTGCACGTAGGGAACGTAGATCCCGGCGACCCGGATGCCGTGCGCGCGATACTCGATGTCGAGCGCTTCGGTCAGGCCGCGCACGAAGAACTTCGTGGCGCTGTAGACCGCATGCTGCGGCGAGCCGTACTCGGCCGAGGTGGAACTCATGGCAACCACGCGGGCGCCCGGCGTGCGCGCCAGGTACGGGAAGGCGGCGTCGATCGTGTGCATCACGCCCCGCACGTTCACGTCCACTAGCAGATCCTTCTGGCTGCGGGTGATGTTCTCGTCCGGGCCCATGAACAGGACGCCGGCGTTGGCGAACACCGCGTCCAGCCGCCCGCCGGCCGATTGCGTGAAATCGTGCAGCGCCGACTGCAGCGCGGCGAAGTCGCGGACGTCGGCCGGGTGGGTGCTGAGGCGCTCGCTGCCCGCCTCCCGGTCGAACGCTGCAAGCGCGCCGGCGTTCACGTCAGATGCGCCGACGCGCCAGCCCCTGGCCAGGAACAGCCGCGCCGTCTCCGCGCCGATGCCCCGGCCGGCGCCGGTGATGAAGATCGACCTGGGGGAGGTCATGTCGCCGGAGTCGGGTTCGGGGTCGGCACCGGCTCCAGCACCTCCACCGTCATCCGGATCGAGTTGATGGAGACCTGGCGCGGCACGCAGCGGAGGTTCGAGTCGATTACCTTGACGCCCAGCGGGCCGAACACGCGGTCGCGCATCTGCTCCATGAGCTCGCAGTCGCCGTCCTGCAGGACGCCCATGCCGCCGCTGACGAACTCGACGCGCTTCGGCCGCGCCGGGAATTGCGCGGTCGCCTCCTCGGGGGACTTGCCCTGCACCCGGGCCACCAGCTCGCGCTTCGAGGCGTCGCTCGCGAGCTTCGCGAGCACCTCGGGCGTGGCCTCCACGGGCAGGGCGGCGACGATGCGCACGGACGGCGACCACTCAGGGCCCGACTGCTTGAAGCAGTTGCGAGTCGTCACCGTGTAGCCCGGGCGTGCCCCGAGTTCCTGCAGGATGCGCCGGACTTTCCCTCGCAGCCCTTCACAGGAGTAGTAGCTCGTGAAGCCCGTGTAGTGGAGCGTGACGTCCCGCTCCATCCACGCCGCGCTGACCACGCCCGGATCGTCGGCAGCCGTCGCACCCTCCTGCGCCTGCGACTGCGCCTGCGCCGACGTCACGAGCGCAAGGGACAGGACCGCAACCACACCACCCAGCCTTGCGCGTCTCATCGCACCGACCTCCTGCCCCGCAAGGGGAACGCACGTCTATACTGCCACACGTCCCATCCGGCCCCGCCCTTTGCCTCCCGCAAGGCCCGCCATGCTCGAACTCGAGTTCACCACCCGCGGACGCAGCTGGCAGGTCGACCTCTCCTTGCCGGTGGACCTCGCCATCCCGCTGCAGTTCCCCGGCCCCCAGCCACGCTTCTTCGCGGCCGGGCCGGCGCTCGCCGAGCCGCTGCGTGCCGGGTCCTACACCGGCGAGGTGGCGAGCGGCGCGAGCTGCAACTGCGGCGTCTACACGCTCGCACCCCACTGCCACGGCACGCACACCGAGTGCGTCGGCCACCTCACGGACGACGTCACGCAGGTGTCGAGCCTGACGCCCGTCGCGCCGTCGCTGGCGCTGCTCGTGACGATGCGTCCCGAGCCGCTCGGCGCGGCGGCCGGCGAATCGACCGGTCGGCACGACGTGGCGGACCTCGTGCTGTCGCGCGCATCGCTCGAGGCCGCGGCGGAGCGCTGGGCGGGCGACCCGTGGGCCGCGCTCGTCGTGCGCACCCTGCCGAACGATCCGTCGAAGCGTGGTCGCGCCTATGACGGCGACTGTCCGGCGCCCTACTTCACTCCCGACGCCATGCGATGGGTCGTGTCGCGCGACGTCGCGTCGCTGGTGGTGGACCTGCCGAGCCTCGATCGTGCCGACGACGGCGGTACGCTCGCGGCGCATCGCGTGTTCTGGGGTCTGCCCCCCGGCGTGCGCGACGCCCGCAAGGCGCAGCGCGGCCGCGCACTGGTCACCGAACTCGCCTACGTTCCGGAGTCCGTGCCCGACGGGTTGTTCCTTCTCGAACTGCACGTACCCGCCTTCGGCGCCGACGCGGCACCGAGCCGGCCCGTGCTCTACCCGGTCACGGAGGTGGCGCCATGAACCTCGAGCGAGAGCACGCCCGGTCGCTGGATGCCGCCGATCCGCTTCGAGCCTGGCGCGAGCGGTTCGTGCTGCCCCAGGACGAGCAGGGACGCGAGCTCCTCTACCTCTGCGGTCATTCGCTGGGCGCGCAGCCGACGCTCGCCGCGGACTACGTCGAGGAAGTGATGCGCGACTGGCGCTCGCTCGGCGTGGACGGCCACTTCGCGGCGCGCCACGCCTGGACGCGCTACCACGAGCGGGCCGCTCCGGCGCTCGCGAACCTCGTGGGCGCCGAGCCCGCCGAGGTCGTGGCGATGAACACGCTCACGGTGAACCTGCACCTGATGCTGGTGAGCTTCTACCGCCCCGCCGGCGAACGCACGGCGCTGATGGTCGAGCGGCAGGCGTTTCCGTCCGACCGACACGCCGCCGAGTCGCAGGTGCGCTTCCACGGGCTCGATCCCTCACGCGACCTGATCGAGGTGGGTCCGCGCGCTGGCGAGGATTGCCTGCGCACCGGGGACCTGATCGCGGTGATCGAGCGCGAAGGCGCGCGGATCGCGACGGTGCTGCTGCCCGGCGTGCAGTACCTGACCGGGCAGGTGCTCGACGTCCCGGCGATCACCGCCGCCGGGCGGCGCGCGGGTTGCACCGTCGGCTGGGACCTCGCCCACGCGATCGGCAACGTGCCGGTCGCGCTGCACGACACCGGCGCCGACTTCGCGGTGTGGTGCCACTACAAGTACGTGAACGGCGGCCCCGGAGCTGTCGGCGGCGCGTTCGTGCACGCGCGCCACGCGCTACGCACGGACCTGCCGCGTTTCGCAGGCTGGTGGGGCCACGACCGCGCGACCCGCTTTCGGATGGACCCGGAGTTCGTGGCGATGCCGGGCGCCGAGGGCTGGCAGCTGTCGAACCCGCCCATCCTGGCGCTGGCGCCGGTGGTGGCCTCGCTGGACTATTTCGAGTCGCTCGGTCTCGCTGCGCTGCGCGCGAAATCCGTGGCGCTCACCGGCTACCTCGAGACGCTGATCGGCGCCCGCCTCGCGGGACGCGTGACCCTGCTCACGCCGCGCGATCCCGCGGCCCGCGGCGCCGCGCTGTCGCTGCGCCTGGAATGCAGCCGCGACCGCGCGCGTGCGGCCTTCGACGGCCTGCGCTCGCGCGGCATCGTCCCCGACTGGCGCGAGCCCGGCGTGATCCGCGCGGCACCGGTGCCCTTCTACAATGGCTACGAGGATGCCTGGCGCTTCGTCGATGCGCTCTGCTCGGAGCTCGGCCCGGCATGATCGCCGGATCCCCGGCGCCACGACGACGCACGCGCAGCCTGTGCGTTCCGCCCGTGGTGGCCACCCTCGGGGTGGCGCTGCCCATGTGGCTGGTGGCGCGAATCTCGCCCGCGCTCGCAGTGGGCCTGCCCGGTCACCTGGGCGTCGCCTGCGTATTCGTGGCCGCGGGCGCCGCCGTCAGTCTCGCGGGCGTCGCCGAGTTCCGGCGTGTCCGCACCACCGTCAGCCCGCTGCGGCCGGAGAAAGCATCCGTCCTCGTGACTTCCGGCGTTTTCCGCTGGACGCGCAACCCGATGTACCTCGGTCTCGCGCTCGCGCTGTTCGGCTGGGCCGCGTACCTGGCGCACCCGCTGGCCGCACTCGGCGTGCCGGCGTTCGTGGTGTGGATGAGCCGTTGGCAGATTCCACGCGAGGAGCGCGCGCTCGAGGGACTGTTCGGCGAGGAGTTCGCACGATACCGCGCGCGAGTGCGGCGATGGCTGTGATGCCGGGGCGCCGGAGCGGGCGATGCGATCCCGGGCGCGCGTGGCCACGCCTGCTGTCGGCCTGCGCGGCGCTGCTGGCCTTCGCGAGCGCCGAGGCCAGCGCCTGCAGTTCGCTCGAGGCCGCGCGCTGGCTGCTCGGCTCGTGGCTCGCGGACGGTGACAATCGGGTCGTCACCGAGACCTGGCTCGAGGCCAGCGCGACGACGTTCGCGGGCGCCGGCCTCACGCGCGCCCGGACCGGTGGCAAGGTGGTGGACGGCGAGGCGCTGCGACTCGTGGCGATGGCTGACGCCGTCTTCTATCTCGCCAAGGTGGCGCACAACGACTACCCGGTGGCGTTCCGCCTCACCACCTGCGAGGCGGACCGCCTCGTCTTCGAGAATCCCGGGCACGATTTCCCGCGTCGGCTCGAGTATCGGCGCATCGACGCCGACCGGATGGAAGTGTTCGTGAGCGACGGTGCGGACCGCGGCTTCCGGCTCGACTTCAGGCGCTCGCCGGAGCCCTGAGGCGTCGCAGCGTCACGAAGCTGTACGGGTAGGCGTGCCGCTCGTCGGCCGGGTGGCGCTCGCTCGACACCTCCTCCCAGTCCGACGGATCGAGCGCCGGCAGGAAGGTGTCCGCCTCGACCGTGGCGTGCACGCGCGTGAGGTGGACGACCTCGGCCATGGGCAAGGCGAGGCGATAGAGATCGGCGCCGCCGATCACGCAGGCCTCGGGAGCGTCGGACGCGGCCTGCAGCGCCTGCTCGAGCGAACCCACGACCTCGGCCCCCTCGATCGCAAGCCCGGCCTGGCGCGAGACGACGATGCTGCGGCGCCCGGGCAGCGGCCGTCCGATCGAGTCCCAGGTGCGGCGGCCCATCACGATCGGCTTGCCCATCGTGATCGCCTTGAAGCGCTTGAGGTCCTCCGGCAGGTGCCAGGGCAGCCCACCGGCGTGGCCGATACCGCCGCGCTCGTCCGCGGCGACGACGACCGAAAGGCGCGTCACCGCCGTGCGCGCTTCGCGGCTTCCGCGCGACCGGCCGGCTTCGCGGCTGCGCGGCGCGGCTTGCGGGCGGGCTTGCGTACGGGCTTGGCGTCGATCGGCTTCTCGTCGAGCATGGTCCCGCGGCATTTCGCCGCGCCGCAACGACAGGCGTAACGGGCCAGCTCGTCCGGGTCGTCGGTGCTCTCCCAGGTGAGCCCGTACTCGTAGCCGAGTTCCTCGCCCGGCTGGATGGTGCGCACCGCCTCGATGAACACGCGCCCGCCCTCGATCACGGTCTCGCAGTTCGGGTCGCACGAGTGGTTGATGAAGCGCGCCTCGTTGCCGGCCACGCCCGCGTCGATCACCACGCGGCGGTCCACGATGAACAGGAACGTGTGGCCGTCGTCCTGGCCCTTGGCCTCGTAGCGCGCGTCGGCCGTCTCGTGCGAGATGCGCTCGCCGAGGTACTCGACGATGCGCGTGCCCTTGCGGATGCGGCGCGCCGCGTACACGCCGCTGCCGTGGATGCGCGAGCGGCGCACTTCGAACAGCGGCGGCCGCTTCGCCGCGGCGACGACGCGCACCGCGTGGCGCATGTGGGCGTGGTGGGGAGCGGTCGTGCGGGTCTGCTTGGCCTTCTTCATACGGCGATGGGAGCCCTGATGGCGGGATGTGACTGGTAACCGGCGATCTCGATGTCTTCGTACCGGTAGTCGAAGATCGAGTCGGGCCGGCGCCTGAGGAGGAGCGTGGGCAGCGGCAGCGGCTCGCGGGTGAGCTGCAGCCTCGCCTGCTCGAGGTGATTGAGGTAGAGGTGGCAGTCGCCGCCCGTCCAGATGAACTCGCCGGGCTCGAGACCGCACTGCTCGGCCATCATGTGGGTGAGCAGCGAGTACGAGGCGATGTTGAACGGGACGCCGAGGAACACGTCGGCGCTGCGCTGGTAGAGCTGGCAAGACAGCCGCCCGTCGGCGACGTAGAACTGGAACATCGCATGGCAGGGCGTGAGCGCCATCCGGTCGAGCTCGCCCACGTTCCAGGCGTTGACGATGATGCGGCGCGAGTGCGGGTCGCGCTTCAGCAGGTCCACCGCCGCCGCGATCTGGTCGATGGTGCGGCCGTCCGCGCCGCGCCACGAGCGCCACTGCACGCCGTACACGGGCCCGAGCTCGCCGTCGGCGTCGGCCCACTCGTCCCAGATCGTGACGCCGTGCTCGCGGAGATACCGCACGTTGGTTTCGCCGCGCAGGAACCACAGCAGCTCGTGCACGATCGACTTCAGGTGCAGCTTCTTGGTCGTCACGAGCGGGAAGCCCGCGCCGACGTCGAAGCGCATCTGCCAGCCGAAGGTGGCGAGCGTGCCGGTTCCGGTCCGGTCGGTCTTGCGCGTACCGTGCTCGAGCACGTGGCGCATCAGGTCGAGGTACTGGCGCATGGCTCAGGCGTAGTTGCCGGACGGCTCGCGGCGGCGGTAGGCGAGCGCGATCATCCAGGTCCCGGCGATGATCATCGGCAGCGACAGGATCTGCCCCATGGTCATCCAGTCGAACAGCAGGTAGCCGCGATTCGCGTCCGGCACGCGGACGAATTCGATCGCGAAGCGGAACAGGCCATAGCACAGCAGGAACAGCCCCGAGGGCGCGAGGCGCGGACGGGGTAGCGCCGTGAACCACCACAGGATCGCGAACAGCACGAGGCCCTCGAGGAAAGCCTCGTAGAGCTGCGAGGCATGCAGCGCCACGCCGTCCACGACCACCGCCCAGGGCACGTCGGTGGGCTTGCCCCACAGCTCGCCATTGATGAAGTTGCCGATGCGGCCGGCGCCGAAGCCGAGCGCCGGCAGCGGCGCGGCGAAGTCGAACACGTCGGCGATGCGCTTGCCGCGGCGGCTCGCGAACATCGCGAGCGCAATAAGCACGCCGGCGAGCCCGCCGTGGAAGGACATGCCGCCCTCCCAGATGCGCAGCAGACTCAACGGATCGGAGAAGATGCGCTCAGTGCCGTAGAACAGCATCCACCCGAGGCGCCCGCCGAAGATCACGCCGAGGGCGCAGAAGAAGATCAGGTCGTCCACCTCGGTCGGCGTCCACGTGGAGCCCGGTCGCGCTGCGCGCCGGCGTGCCAGCCACCACGCCGCGAGGAAACCCACGAGGTACATGAGGCCGTACCAGCGGACCTGCAGCGGGCCGAGCGACAGGGCGACGGGATCGGGGTGGGGATAGACGAACATGAAGCGCGTATTCTAGGCAAACTGTTCGCGGAGTGCTGGGGGGACGCGACGCGTGACCGACGCGACCATCGGAAGGATCCAGCTCCTCTGGGAGAACCTGCGGCGCCGCAAAGTGGTGCAATGGGGCTTCGCGTACTGTCTTTTCAGCTGGGGAGTTCTACAGGGCCTCGAGTATCTCAGCAGCACCTTCGGCTGGCCGCAGCTGCTGCAGCAACTCGCCACGCTCGCCTCGCTCATCGGCCTGCCCATCGTGCTGGTCGTCGCCTGGTACCACGGCGATCGCGGCGAGCAGCAGGTCACCCCCGCGGAATTTCTGATCCTCTTCGGGCTGCTGCTGCTCGGTGGCGCACTGTTCTGGTGGTTCGGCAATTCCAGCGTTTCCACGGGGGCGCACCGGGACGGGTCGACCGCGACGCCGCCCGCCCCGGATCGCTCGATCGGCGTGCTGCCCTTCGACAACCTCAGCGGCGACCCTGCCAACGGGTTCCTGGGCGACGGCCTCGCCGAGGAACTCGCGAACCTGCTGACCCGCGTGCCGGACCTCGAAGTCGCGTCGCGGACCTCTGCATTCAGCTTCAAGGACCGGAAGATGGCGATCTGCGAAATCGCCGCCGAGCTGGGAGTGAAGTACCTGGTGGAGGGCAGTCTCCGGCGCAACGGTGACACGCTCGCCATCACCGCCCAGCTCATCGAGTGCCCGCGCGGCACGCACGCATGGTCGAACACCTACCGTCGCCCGATCGCGGAACTGCCGAGTGTCGAGGACGACATCGCCGGGTCGGTGGTCGAGGCGCTTGAGATCATGCTTCGACCCGAGACCCTCGAAAGGATGCAGCGTCGCTCGGAGGTGAGCCAGGACGCGTACCAGTCGTACCTGCAGGCGGTCAGTGAGTTGCGGAACTTCACGGAGCCCGGCTCGCTGGACCGGGCGATACAGCGCTTCCAGGAGGCGACCTCCGCCGATCCGACCTATGCCGAGGCCTACGCCGGCCTCTGCGAGGCCCATGTGCAGCGGTACAGGAAGGTGAGGACCGTGCGGGACGTGGCCGATGCCGAGCACGCCTGCGCACAGGCCGTGAGGCTCGATCACGGACTGCCGGAAGTGCACGCGGCCCTCGGAATGCTGTACCTGGCGACCGGCCAGAACGACCGCGCCGAGCGCGAGTACCGTCAGGCCATCGAGCTCGATCCGGACAACGTCGACGCACAGCTCGGGCTCGGTACGGCACTCAATTCGAAGCGCGACTTCGAGGCCGCCGACCGCGCCTACCAGGAGGCCATCCGCCTGCGCAGCCGGTACTGGCGGGTTTACGACACCTACGGCGGATTCCTCTTCGAGCAGGGGCGCTGGCCCGCGGCGATCGCGCAGTACCGCCGCGGCATCGAGCTGGCGCCTCAGAATGCGCAGCTGCTCAGCAATCTCGGCGGCGTCCTGTTCCTCAGCGGCGACTTCACCGCGGCCGGCGACGCCTTCCGTCGATCGGTGGAGATCGCGCCGACCAGCGAGGGCCATTCCAACACGGGGACGAACTACTACTACGCCGGGCGTTACGACGACGCGGTGACCATGTTCGAGCAGGCCAGCCGGCTCGCACCGGAGGATTATCAGATCTGGGGCAACCTGGGCGACGCCTACCGCCGTGCGAGCGGCAAGGCCGACCTCGCGAACGGCGCCTACGCACGGGCGGCGGAGCTCGCGCGCGCAGGCCTCGGCGTGAATCCTGATTCCACTGAGACCCGCACGCAGCTCGCGTACTTCCTCGTCCGGCAGGGGCAACTCTCCCAGGCGGCGGCCGAACTCGAAACCGCCGGACCGGCGCCTGTCGGCGACCTGAACTCCCATTACTACGCGGCGCTGGTGTACAAGGAACTCGGGAGGGCCACGGACGCTGTCGCCGAGACGCGCAAGGCGCTGGAGGGCGGCTATCCTGCAGCGCTCCTGGTCGCCGACCCGGAGTTCACCAACATCGTGCGCGATCCGGCGCTGGCGGCAGCGATCGAGGCGGCCCGCAAGGCGTCGCCGTAGTAGCCGATCGACTGAGAGGAGGCTGACAGTCATGACGACAGACAACTGCACGACGGAGGACCTGGCGACGATTACGCTCGGAACGCGCCAGGCGCGGCCGCTGCAAGTGACGGCGACGGTCGGCGAGGCCGGTCTTGGAGGCAACGCGCTCGTCACCGGGTCCACCCGGATCGCGTGGAAGGCGCAGGGTGACTTCGCCGTGTACCGCGTGACCTTTTTCGATCTCTCGAACGGAGAGGCGATCTGGCCTTTCACGGCCGAGCCCGACGGCCGCGATTCGCGCGGGCCCTTCCTCCGCGTCACCCGCGATGGGGTTACCTGTGAGCTGAAAAGCACGGGGCCGTCCGAGATCAAGTACGAGGTCGCGGTCGACGATGCGCGCGACGACGTGGATCCGCTCGACCCGACGATCATCATCCGGCCTGCGCTCGCGCAGGCGTGAAAGTAGCCGTCATGCGTGGAGGGGAATGGCAATGACTACTGTCACAATTGGCGTGGGCAAGGGATGGCGGGCGTTCGCAACCGAGAAGGGCGGCAATGTCGACCTCGTCGGTGGAAGCGACATCAGTTGGGTGGCAGCTGCTGGGCACAACTGGGTCACGAAATACAAAGTCACTTTCAAGGATTCAGAAACCGGAAATCCGACATGGCCGTTCACGAAAAAGGTCAACGGCGACGACGCTCCGGACGATCACACCGAAGTTCTGGAGTTGACACGCGGACAATCAATCACCTTTAAGACACGTGTCGGCGCCCTTCGGATCGTCAAGTACGATGTCGTGGTGGAGGGCGACCCTCCCGGCCTTGAACCGAAGGCCCTGCCGCTCGACCCGACGATCATCATTCGGCCAGCGAACTATGTGCTGTCGCGCTCGCTTTTCGGCGCGATCTGTGCGGGGCTCGGAGCGGTTGCCAGCGCACTGGTCACCGCCTGGTGGTTGTTGCGACAGGCGGGTTAGCAGCCTGGTACTGGGTGATTGAGGCGCGTGCGGTCCTCCCCACACCCTACCCTCACTCCTGCACCACCCGGCAGGTCAGCGCCTTGAGATAGCGCGTCTCGGGAATCGCCGGGTGAATCGGGTGATCGGGCGCGTGCCCGCCCACCTCGATGACCTGCACGAAGCGCCCGAGGTGACGACCCGCCTGCTGGATCGCGCCGATCAGCTCGTCCTGCGCGAGGTGGTGCGAGCAGGAGCAGGAGACGAGGATGCCGTCGCGCGGCAGCAGCTGCATGGCGAGCTGGTTGAGCTTGCGGTAGGCGGCCTGCCCCTTCGGGATGTCGCGGCGGCGCTTGATGAACGCCGGCGGATCGACGACCACCACGTCGTAGCGCTCGCCCGCCTCGCGCAGCGCGGCCAGCACGTCGAACGCGTCGCCGCGCCGCAGCTCGACGGCGAGGCCGTTGTCGTCGGCCGCGGCCTGCAGCAGCTCGAGCGCCGGCGCCGAGGAGTCCACGCAGGTCACCTCGCTCGCGCCGGCCCGCGCCGCCGACAGGCCCCATCCGCCGAGATAGCTGAACACGTCGAGCACGCGCAGTCCCGGCACGTACTTGAGGAAGGCCGCGCGGTTGGCGGCCTGGTCGTAAAACCAGCCGGTCTTCTGGCCGGTGCCGACCGGCACGCGGAAGCGCACGCCGTTCTCGACGATCTCGACCTGAGCTGGCGCCTCGCCGAGCGCAGTCTCTACGTAGGACGGCAGGCCCTCGAGGTCGCGGGCGCCGGAGTCGTTCTTCCACACCACGGCACGCGGCGCGACCACCTGCTCGAGCGCGGCCACGACCTCGGTCTTGAGCGCCTCCATGCCGGCCGTGGCCACCTGCCCCACGATCACGTCGCCGTAACGGTCGAGCACCAGCCCCGGCAGCCCGTCGGACTCGCCGTGAGCGAGCCGGTAGAAGGGCGTCGCGTACAGGCGCTCGCGCAACGCGAGCGCGAGCTGCAGGCGGTGCACCAGCAGCGACTTGCCCGGCGGGTAATGCAGATCACGCCCGAGGATGCGTGCGCAGATGAGCGCGTGCGGATTGACGTAGGCGTAACCGATGAAATGATCGCGGTCGCCGATCACGCGGCACAGCGCACCCGGCGCAAAGGCGGTGAGCGGCGTGCGCTCGGTGTCCACCTCGTTGCTGAACACCCAGAGGTGCCCGGCGCTGAGCCGTCGCCCCTCCTTCGGCTTCAGGCGCAGTTCCGGCAGAACGAGCAGCTCGGGCAGCTCGGGCAGCTCGGGCCCGGCGGTCGGCGCCTGGGGAGCGTGGGTCATCGTGGAAGCCTCGTTCCGTTATAGTTCCTCATTCTATCCGAGCCAGGCGCCCGCCCCCGACCATGCCCACCGAATCCCAGCGCGCGACGCGCAACCGCCTCGCCGGCGAGACCAGTCCCTACCTGCTCCAGCACGCGGACAACCCGGTGGACTGGTTCCCGTGGGGGCCGGAGGCGCTCGAGCGCGCGCGGACCGAGGGCAAGCCCATGCTGCTCTCGATCGGCTACTCGGCCTGCCACTGGTGCCACGTCATGGCCCACGAGTCGTTCGAGGACGCGGGGACGGCCGCGCTCATGAACGAGTTGTTCGTGAACGTGAAGGTGGACCGCGAGGAGCGCCCCGACCTCGACCGCATCTACCAGACCGCCCACCAGATGCTCACGCAGCGCGGCGGCGGCTGGCCGCTCACGATGTTCCTCTCGCCGCAGGATCACCGGCCGTTCTTCGGCGGCACCTATTTTCCGCCGGAGCCGAAGTACGGCATGCCCGCCTTCCGCGAGGTGCTCACGCGCGTGGCGCAGTACTACCGCGAGCACGGCGAGGACATCCGACGCCAGGGCGACGCGCTGGTCGAGGTGTTCGGGCAGCTGCTGCCCGCGCCGGCCGTTGCAGCCACGGCGCTGTCGCGCGCGCCGCTCGCCGCGGGGCGCGCCACGCTGCAGCGCGACTTCGACGGGCGCTTCGGCGGCTTCGGCGGCGCGCCCAAGTTCCCGCACCCCATGAACCTCGAGTTCCTGCTGCGCACCTGGCGCGCGTCGGCCGACGCCGACCCGCCGGACCTGCAGGCCCTGTACATGGCGACGCTCACGCTCACGCGCATGGCCGAGGGCGGCCTCTACGACCAGCTCGGCGGCGGTTTCTGCCGCTATTCGGTGGACGAGTACTGGATGATCCCGCACTTCGAGAAGATGCTGTACGACAACGCCCAGCTCCTCGCGGTGAGCGCCCAGGCCGCCGTCGCCACCGCGGACCCGCTGTTCCGCCGCGTGACGGCCGAGACGGCCGACTGGATCCGCCGCGACATGGAGCATCCGGACGGCGGCTACTACGCGACACTCGATGCCGACTCCGAGGGCCACGAGGGCAAGTTCTACGTCTGGACGCCGGACGAGGCGCGCGCCCTGCTCGACGAACGCGAATACGCGGTGCTCGCGCGGCGCTTCGGCCTCGACCGCGATGCCAACTTCGAGGGCCGCTGGCACCTGCACGCCTTCGAGCCGCTGGCCGAGATCGCGGCGCAGGCCGGGCTCGACGAAGCCGCGGCCGAAGCCGCGCTCGATTCGGCCCGCGCGAAGCTCCTCCAGGTGCGCAACCGCCGCGTCTGGCCCGGCCGCGACGAGAAGATCCTCACCGGCTGGAACGGCCTCGCGATCGCGGGCCTGGCGGCCGCGGGCCGCACGCTCGACCGCGCCGACTGCGTCGAGTCCGCCGCACGGGCCTTGGCGTTCCTGCACGAACACTGCTGGTACGACAGCCGGCTGCTGGCGGCGCACAAGGACGGCCGCTCGCGCTTCCCCGCTTATCTCGACGACCACGCCTTCCTCGGCTGGGGCCTGCTCGAGCTGCTGCAGGCACGCTGGCACGGGCCGTGGCTCGCGTGGGCGGTCGAGCTCGCCGAGGCGATGCTCGAGCATTTCGAGGACCGCGAGGCAGGCGGCTTCTTCTTCACCGCCGACGACCATGAATCGCTGATCCTGCGTCCCAAGACCTTCGGCGACGACGCGACACCCGCGGGCAACGGCGTGGCCGCGCGCCTGCTGCTGCGCCTCGGCTACCTGCTCGCCGAGCCGCGCTACCTCGACGCCGCCGAGCGGACGCTGCGCGCCGCGTGGTCGCTCGTCGAACGCTATCCGCACGCGCACACGAGCCTGCTGATGGCCCTCGACGAGTACACCGAGCCGCCGGCGGTGATCGTGCTGCGCGGCGCGGCGCCGGACCTCGCCGTGTGGCGCGCCGAGCTCGACAAGCTGTTCGACCCGCGCCGCCTCGTGTTTGCGATTCCGTCGGATGCCGAGGGCCTGCCGTCCGCGCTCACGGACAAGCGTCCGCAGGCGGGAACGGTGGCGTACGTTTGCAGGGGCACGATCTGCTCGGCGCCGCTGTCCACGCTCGGGGAACTGGTGCGAGCGCTGAAATCCGGCGCCGCCTGAAGCGGCGCCGCCTCACTCGCCCGCTCGTCCGTACCGGCCGAACCCGACTCGTCTCGAGGAGATCCGCAAGCATGCGTCGCCACGTCCTTGCCCTCGTCTTCGCCGCCCTCGCCGCCGCACCGGTCCTCGCCCAGGCGCCGGCGCAGGCGCAGGCGCCGCGCATCGTCATCGTCCACGCCGGCCAGCTGCTCGATCGCCCGGGCCGGCCGGCGCGCGGCGCGAGCACCGTCGTGATCCGTGACGGTCGGATCGTCGAGGTCCGCGACGGCCACGTGGCGGCGGCCGCCGCGGGCTACACCGGGGCCGAGGTCGTCGACCTGCGTGACCGCTACGTGCTGCCCGGCCTCGTGGACAGCCACGTGCACCTCACCTCCGACACCGGCGGCGTGCTGTCGCAGCTCGAGGAAGTGCAGCTCAATCCTGCCGCCAAGGCCTACAACGCGCTCGCCAACGCGCACAAGACGCTGGGCGAGGGCTTCACCACCGTGCGCAACCTCGGCGACCGCGACGGCGTCACGCTCGCGCTGCGCGACGCCATCCGCGCCGGCAAGGTGGTGGGCCCGAACATCGTCGACGCGGGCACCTCGATCTCGACCACCTCGGGCCACATGGACCCCGCGCTCGGCTTCCGCGACGACCTGCGCGAGGCTCTCGACCGCCACGACAACCTCTGCGACGGCGCCGACGCCTGCCGGCGCGCCGTGCGATTGCAGGTGGCGCGCGGAGTGGACGTCATCAAGATCGCGACCACCGGCGGCGTCAACAGCCGCATCGGCGCCGGGCTCAGCCAGCAGATGTTCGAGGACGAGGCCCGGGCGATCGTGGACACCGCCCGCCTCTACGGCAAGAAGGTCGCCGTGCACGCGCACGGCGTGGACGGCGTCAAGGTCGCGCTCGCCGCGGGCGTGGACTCGATCGAGCACGGCACGACGCTCGATGACGAATCGCTCGAGCTCTTCCGCAAGTCGGGCGCGTACTACGTGCCGACGCTCTCGACCGTGAACGGCTACCTCGAGCGCATCGCCGCCGACCCGAACGCCTACGCGCCCGCGGTTCGCGCCAAGGTGGACTGGCGCATCCGGATCACCGGCGAGTCGCTGCGCAAGGCGGTGCCGCGCGGCGTGAAGATCGCCTTCGGCACGGACGCGGGCGTGAGCAAGCACGGTCGCAACGGCGAGGAGTTCGCGCTGATGGTCAAGCACGGGATGACGCCCGCGCAGGCACTCGAGGCCGCGACCGTGAATGCCGCCGACCTGCTCGGGCTGTCGGCCGAGGTGGGCACGCTCGAGCCCGGCAAGCGCGCCGACCTGATCGCCGTCGAGGGCGACCCGCTGCGGGACGTCACCGTGCTCGAGCGCGTGCCGTTCGTCATGAAGGACGGCGCGGTGTTCAAGGACGAGCGTACGGTGGCCACCGCCGCGCGATGACGCAACCTCTCAGGATCGCGGCGCGGCCAGCCGCTCCCGCAGCGCCGTCTGCAGGGCGCCGTCCACCGCCGGATCGAATGGGCGGGCCGCCGTCCAGTCGTAGGACCAGGGATTGGCGGCCCGCAGCGGCTCGGGCTCGTCCGCGTAGCGCGGAATGACGTGCGCGTGCAGCGCGGGCTCGAGGTTGCCGAACAGCGCGTAGTTGATGCGCACCGCCCCGGTGAGCTCGAGCACGGCCTGGCCGAGTCGCGCCACGTCGGCGAGGAAGGCGGCCTGCGCGGCGGGCGCGAGCGCGTTGAGGTGCGGCACCACCGGATCGGGCAGCAGCAGGCAGTAGCCCGCGAGCACCTGCGGATCGCCCATCACGGCCCAGCCCGTTGGCAGGCGCGCGATGGCGGTCGGATCCTCGCCCGCACGACACGCTTCGACGCGGCGGTGGATCGCGGTGCTCACGCCGCCCCTGTCCCGTCGCGGAAGATGAAGTACACCGCTCCCAGCATGCACAGCGCGGCCCACAGGTAGTCGAGCTTGAGCGGCTGTCGCATGTAGAACAGCAGGAACGGCACGAACACCGTGAGCGTGATGACCTCCTGCAGGATCTTAAGCTGCGGCAGCGTCATGACGGTGTAGCCGATGCGGTTCGCCGGCACCTGCAGCAGGTACTCGAACAGTGCGATGCCCCAGCTCACGAGGGCCGCCACGTACCACGGGCTGCCGCTCAGGTTCTTCAGGTGCGCGTACCAGGCAAACGTCATGAAGACGTTCGACATCACGAGCAGCAGGATGCTGGTCGGGATCGCCTGCATGCCTCACTCCGCCGCGAACGGCGCGGGCAGGCGTACGCCGAGCGCCCGCAACCGCTCGCGCGTCGCGGCCGCGCTGCGGTGGTGGATCGCCAGCCAGCCGCAGGCCTCGGCGCCCGCGACGTTGGGCGGCAGGTCGTCCACGAACACGGTCGCCGCGGGGTCGAGCTCGAAGCGCCGCTCCGCCTCGCGGTAGATCGCGGCCGAGGGCTTGACGGCGCCGACCCGGAACGATGCGATCACGCCGTGGGTGAGCGCCTCGAGACCGTACAGCGCGTCGAGGTGCCGCCAGTGCATGTCACCGATGTTCGACAGCAGGAACACGCGGTAGTCGCCCATGAGGCCCGAGGCGAGGTCGAACATCTCCTGCGCCCGGTCGAACATGTCGAGCCAGCGCGCGCGCAGCTCGACGGGGTCGAGTGGCCGGGCGGCCATCGCGGCCACGCGAGCGAGCAGCTCGTCGCCGGAGATCTCGCCGCGCTCGTGCGCCGAGAGGTCCACGCGCTCGAGCCAGGCCGGCAGGTCCGTCATGTCGATGCCTGCGGAGGCGAGGTAGTCGATGAACGGCTGGTAGCGCAGGCGCACCAGCACCCCGCCGATGTCGAAGACCACGTTGCGGATCATGCGAGCCCCTCGGGGGAAATCAGGCGCCAGCCAGCCGCTCGAGATCCGGCGGCTCGCCGACCGCACGGCGCAGGCGGAGCACGAAGTCGAAGCGGTCGACGTCGGTGCAGTACTCGAAGTCGTCGCGCGGCGCCCAGTCGCAGGTCGGGTCGAAGAACTTGACGGCGGCCGGCGCGTCGCGCAGCCGGTCGCGGACCTCCGCGAGCGGCGCGGGCTGCCCCGCCAGCATCAGCCGCAGGCACTCGGCGTACAGGTCGTCCTCGGCGCAGCGCTCGCGGGCCTCGTGCCCCATGCGCACGATCGAGACCTGCGCGGGCGAGCGGGCCTCGAGATAGCGGCGCACGGCGGAGATGTTCACGAACGAGCCGGTGAGCACCTCGTCGGCGGAGGTCGCGTTCAAGAGTCCCTGCGTGCCGGCGTGGGTGGTGTGCACCAGCACCTTGCCGCGCAGGTCGAGGGCGCGGATCTCGGTGGGTGAATTGCCGGCGTCGAACCCGGGCAGGCGGCGGGCGTGGCGCTCGCCGACGAGCACCGCGCCCGGGAAGCGCCGGCCGAGCTCGAGCGCCTCCTCGATCTCGCCGGCGGGCAACACGCGGGCCGCGCCGCCGTCGAAGGCGTAGGGCGCGACCGAGAAGGCGCGGAACACGTCCACGACGACGGCGATGCCGCGCGCCTCGCGGGCGCCGGCCACGTGATCGAAGATCTCAACTCGCACGCGGGGCTCTCCTGTCCTCGTTCAAGGCGACGATCTTCGCCCGAGGGATGTAGTTGAAGTCGGTCGCCGAGGCGGTGGTGTAGGCGCCCATCATGCGACCGGCGACGAAGTCGCCGATCGCGAGCTCGGGCAGCGGGATGTCCTCGCGGATCACGTCGATGCTGTCGCAGGTGGGGCCGGCGAGCACGCTCGGCTGGCGCGGACCCCGCGTACGCAGGCTCTCGATCGGATAGACCGCGTGGTCGTAGAGCTGCCCGCTGAACGAGCCGTACAGGCCGTCGTCGAGGTAGTACCACCAGCGACCCTCGCGCTGGGCGCGCCCCACCACGGCCGCGACGCAGGTGCCGGCGGGCCCGGCGATGAAGCGACCCGGCTCGGCGATCACGGCCACGCCAGGCGGCAGGGTGGCGAGCTCGCGGCGGATCGGCCGGCAGAATCGCCCGATGGGCTCGGTCGGGTTGCCGTAGGGAATCGGGAAGCCGCCGCCGATGTCGAGGACGTCGAGCTGGCCGAGCCCACGCTCGGCGACCTGCCGCATGACCTCGCGGCAGGCGTCGATCGCCTCGACGTACTTCGACGAGTCGGCGACCTGCGAGCCGACGTGGAAGCTCAAGCCCCGCACGCGCACCCCGAGGCGGCTGGCGAGCTCTACGAGCGGCGCGACGGCCGCCGGCTCGCAGCCGAACTTGCGCGAGAGGTCCACGACCGCGGACGGGCTGCGGAACGACACCCGCAGCAGCAGCTCGGCGCGGCGGCGGTACGGGACGAACTTGCGGATCTCGTCCGGGTTGTCGGCGACGAAGCGACGAATGCCGAAGCGCAGGGCCGCGGCGATCTCCGAGTCGCGCTTGATCGGGTGGGTGTGGATGCACCGCCCGGCAGGCACGCCCTGCGAGCGCACCAGCGCGATCTCGCCGGCCGTGGCCACGTCGAAGCCGCAGCCGAGATCGCGCAGCGTCGCGACGACGGCGGCGTTCGGCAGCGGCTTGAGCGCATAGAAGAAGCCGACGCCGGGCAGCGCTGCCGCGAGCTCACGGTACTGGCGGCGGACCGTGTCGCAGTCGACGACGAGCAGCGGGGTGCCGTGTGCGCCGGCGAGCGCGGCGAGCTGCCGCGCGCCCGGCCGCCGGCCGGCGACCTGCCGACGGCGCGCCGCAGCGGTCATGGGGTTCCTACGTCCTCGCCAAAATCCGCGCGCAGCGCGGCGATGTCCGGGTCCACGGTCACCACGTTCTCGGCCGACGCGGCACGCCGCAAGCGGTCGCGCGCCGCCTCCCAGGCCTCGCCGGCGGGCACTTCCTCCACGAGGATCTCCCGCGCGCCCGCCTTGTCGAGCGTACGCAGGTTGACGTACAGCTCGCGTGCATAGACGTCGGCCCGCCGCCCGGCGTTGATCCAGGTCATGAACTTGTTCGCGACCCGCGGCGGACGCATCGCGAGCACGGCCACCTTGCCGTGATCGGAAGTGAGCTGGGCCACCACTTCCTCGAGTGCCCCGCTGTTGACGAGGCTGAGCGGGGTCGCCGGAGCGTAGTGCTTGGCTTCGGAACCGGGCACGCGCGGCACGACCGCCGCCGGGCCCTCGGTGGCACCGGGCACGACCGCGCGCAGCTGGGTCAGCGTGATAGAGCCCGGCCGCAGCACCCGCGGCACGCCATCGACGCAGGAGACGATCGTGGACTCGACACCGATCTTGCAGTCGCCGCCGTCGAGGATCACCTTCAGGGCGTCGCCGAACTCCTCGCGTACGTGCTCGGCACGCGTCGGGCTCACCCGGCCGTAGCGGTTGGCGGAGGGCGCGGCAATGCCGCTGCCGAAGGCGCGCAGCAGCTGCTGCGCGACCGGATGTCCCGGCACGCGCACGGCCACGGTCTCCTGCCCGCCGGTGATGGCGAGGTCCACGGCCGGCGCGCGACGCAGCACCAGCGTCAGCGGGCCGGGCCAGAAGCGCTCGGCGAGCGCCTGTGCCGCGGGCGGCACATCGAGCGCCCAGCGCTCGATCAGCCGCGGGTGGTCGATGTGCACGATCAGCGGATGGGTCGCCGGACGTCCCTTGAGCTCGAAGACCTTGCGGACAGCCTCGGGATTCTGCGCATCCGCGCCGAGCCCGTAGACCGTCTCGGTCGGGAACGCCACGACCTCGCCGTCGCGCAGCGCCTCCACGGCGCGGTCGATCTCATCCTGAGGAAGGCGGGCCGTGACCATCGCGCGATGATAGCTGCAAAGAAACGGGGCCGCTCGCGCAGCCCCGCCGGTTGCGACCGGGTTCCCTTTGCGGCCCGGCGTCGTGGCGAGTCAGTCCACGGTCCGTCGCTGCCATCCGTCGGCAGTCCGGACGAGTTCGTACGTGGGCCAGTAGTGGCGGTCGAGCTTGAGCGTGATCACCTCGGTCGAGCCGTTCCACGTGACCGTTTTCAGGCGCAGGGAGGAGCGATCGGGGCGACCGCGCACGGTGGCAATAAAGGCGTCGAGGTCCGGCACCGGGACGCCGTCCACCTCGACGATGCGCCGGCCGGCGAACAGCCGGTGGCGGGTCGCGGGCGATCCGTAGGAGAAGAAGGCCACGAACACGCCCTCCGGCGGGATGCCGCGCTGGGAGGACATCGCCCGGTGCGGCGCGTGCAGCACGGCACCGGCCCACAGCAGCAGCCGGTCGATGTCCCCGCCTCCGAGCGGCGCGGTGGCCACCTCGAGCGTCGCCTCGCGGCCGTCGCGCAGCACGGTCACCGACACCTTCGGTGCGCGCGTCATGCGCTCCACCGAGCGCGGCCGGTTCACGGGCTGACCGTCCACTGCGAGCAGCAAGTCGCCCTCCCGCAACAGCTCCGCCGCGGGCGATCCCGCGGTCACGCGGGTGACGCGCAGCGCCTGGCGCTGCGCCCCGTCCAGCGACTCGAGCCGGGCGACCCAGGCGTCGTCGAGCCCGAGCTTGCGCGCCGCGGAGATCGGCACGGACTCGAACTCCGCCTCGAGCGAGTAGAGGGGCGTGCCGGTGCGCAACGCCTCCACCATCTCGACCACGAGCTCAGCGCCGATCGCGCGGTTGATCTGCACGAAGTCGCGGCCGGACTCCGTCGCGAAGCTCGACCACAGTGCCCGCACGCGGCCGTCGCGGCCGGCGATCACGCCGTCGAAGTCGGTCGGGGCGTTCACGAGGCTCGCCACCTCGAGGTTCGATTCCCGGAACCGAAGCGTCCGCGACAGCGGGAAGTCCACCCCCTCGACCGACGACACGGTCGTCGCGAGCGCCCGGACACGGGAATCGCCGCTGAGCCCGACGACGGTCACGGACTCCCCCGGCACCAGCTCGCGCGGATCGAGCTTCGCGGTCCGGATCGGCGTGCCGTCGAGCAGGGCCGGGTCGAAGGACACAAGCGCGAGGTTGTGCAGCGGGTGCACGTATTCCACTCGGCCCGGCACCTCGACCGAGCCGGCCACGGTGATGCGCACGTCGCCCACCGCGACGGGGACCGTGTTGCGGTCCACGGCCACGAGGCCGCGCGTCGCGTCCACGATCAGGCCGGTGCCGTGGTAGTTACGCTCGGTGACGCCCGCGACCGAGAAAGGCATGTCGAAATTGACGAGCACGAGCGACGGAGCGAGCCGGTCCGCGACCGCGTCGCCCGTGGTGACGAACGTGGTGCGCGCCGGCGGCTCGGCCCGGGCCGCCGCCGGCGGCGCCAGCTCGCGACAGTCCCAGTAGCCGCTTGCGTCGTCGCGGCGGCAGTGCTGTGCAGGGAACCATCGACGGTCCATGCGCATGACGCGGGTCTGCGTACCTCGCGGGTCGTCGAGCGTCTTGTAGCGCAGCGCGGCCCGGCCGCCGTCCGGCAGCGCGGCGATGGCGGCTTCGAACTCCGCGAGGGTCGCGACCGGCTGGCCACCGACCGACTCGATGACCGCCCCGCGAGGCACCCCCGCCGCCCCGAGCGCGTAGCCCGGATTGGCGACGTACACCCCGCGCACCGGCGTGTTGAGGTGGCGGGCCATCTGGTAGGACAGCGCGTGCACGACGGCATCGCCGAACTCGAGGTACTCCGCGGGCGTGATGGCGTGCAGATCCTGCACCTCGAGCGAGCGCACGATGCGTTCCCCGCCGCGCTCGACCTCGACCTCGATGGTGCGGCCGACGGAGTCGTCGAGCAGCTCGGCGAGCGGGTCGAAAGTCGTGATGAGGCGGCCGTTGGCGCGCACCAGGATGTCGCCCGGCTGCAGCGCGCCCTCGGTGGGCGAGCCCGGCTGAACGTCCTGGACCACCAGCATGCCGGTGAGTTGCGTCGCCGCGCGGCGCGCCTCGGCCTGCGTTTCCGGGCGCAGGCCGAGCCGCTCGAGCTCGTCGTAGGGCGTGTAGGCAAACACCACCTGCAGCGTGCCGCGCGTCACCGGCTTACCGGCGCGGATCAGCTCGAGCGCGCGCTTCACGCGGGCGAGCGGCAGGTAGAAGCTCGAGGCCGCCCCCGTGCTGCCGCCCGCGTTGAGCGCGACGACGCGTCCCTCGATGTCGATGACGGGAGAGCCCGACGACCCACCGGACGTGCCCGAGGCGGCCTGCAGGTAGAACGTGTTGAAGTCGTTGTACTTGCCGACGCCGTACTCCGGCGTCGCCCGGTCGAGGCGCGCCAGGGTGCCCGCCAGGATCGACAGCTGCTCGCCGGCGTCGTTGCCGAGGACGCGCACTTCGGTGCCCACCCGCGCACCCTGCGGATACAAGGGCAGCGCCACCGGCTGCACGTAGCGCAGCTTCGCCGGGTCGTAGCGGTAGAAGCCGAAGTCGTGCACCGGGTCGCGGTACACGGCGCGCAGCTCGACCTCCTCGCGGTTCTGGAAGATGGCCGTCGCCACGACCGGCCCGGGCGTGACCACGTGGCGGTTGGTGAGGATGAGTCCGCGCTCGGCGTCCACCACGAAGCCGGTGGCCTGGGACGACTGGTTCCACTCGGTGTCGAAGGCCCGAGTCTGGTCGATCTCGATCGTCACCACGGACGGCGCGATGCGCGACAGCGTCTGTTCCCAGGCCGCGGTGTCCGCGTGCCCGGCCACGGGTAGCAGCCCGGCGACCAGGGCGAGCGGCGCCCAGAGCAGCGTAACGGTACTGCGCATCACAGTCGCCGGCCGAAGGCCGCGTGGAAGCGGTCGTCGAATTCGTCGCGGGTGAAGCGGTGGTGCTGGGTGCCGGCGTGGGCGATCTTGATCGACCCCATCAGCGAGGCGATGCGGCCCGTCGTCTCCCAGTCGAGGCCCTGCTGCAGGCCGAAGATGAGGCCCGCGCGATAGGCGTCCCCGCAGCCCGTCGGGTCCACCACGGCGTCGGGCCGCGCCGGCGGGAGGACGATCTGGCGACCGTCGGCGTGGATGACGCTGCCCTCGGCGCCGCGCGTGACGATGAGTGCACGGACGCGCCCGGCCAGCTCGCCGAGCGCCAGCCCGGTGCGCTCCGCGAGCATCTGCGCCTCGTAGTCGTTGACTGCGATCCACGTGGACTTGGCGACGAACTCGAGCAGCTCCGGCCCATCGAACATGGGTAGTCCCTGGCCCGGATCGAACAGCAGCGGGATGCCCGCCGCCGCGAACTGCGCCGCGTGCTGCAGCATGCCGTCGCGGCCGTCCGGCGCCACCACGCCGAGCGTGACGCCGCCGTCCCCGGGGACGCGGTTCAGGTGCGCGTGGCTCATGGCGCCCGGGTGGAAGGCCGTGATCTGGTTGTCGTCCAGATCGGTGGTGATGAAGGCCTGGGCGGTGTACTCACCCTCGACCTCGCGAACGTGCGCGAGATCCACCGAACGCTCGCGCAGCCACTCCGCGTAGGGCGCGAAGTCGTGCCCGACGGTGGCCATCGGCGCGCCTGCCCCCCCCAGCAGGGCGAGGTTGTAGGCGATGTTGCCCGCGCAGCCGCCGTAGTTCCGCCGCAGGCTCGGCACGAGGAACGACACGTTCAGCAGGTGGATCCGATCAGGCAGGATGTGGTCGCGGAAGCGACCCGGAAACACCATGACGGTGTCGAAGGCGATCGAGCCGCAGATTAGAGCTGTCATGAGCAGACCGTTGGCGTAGGGCGGGCGGGTGGCAAGGGCTCAGCCCGGCAGCACGAGCGCCCAGGTGACGCCGCGCAACAGGAGCGAGAGGAACACGGCGGTCGAGCCGATCAGGCCGCCTTCCAGGCGATGTCGAGCTGCTTGGCCGCGCGCACGTCGTCGAGCCGGCGGCACGGCAGCGTGTACGGCGCGCCCTTGAGCTTCGCCGGATCGGACAGCGCCTCCTCGCGGATGGCGATCATCGCCTCGACGAAGGCGTCGAGTTCTTCCTTCGTCTCGGTTTCGGTGGGCTCGATGAGCAGGCACTCCGGCACGAGCAGCGGGAAGTAGGTGGTCGGCGCGTGGAAGCCGAAGTCGAGCAGGCGCTTGGCGAAGTCCATCGCCGTGGTGCCGTGTTCGCGCGCCTCGCGCCGCAGCGTCACGATGAACTCGTGCCCGGCCCGCCGGCCGGGATAGGCGAGCTCGAAGCCCGCCTCGGCGAGGCGCGCCATCAGGTAGTTGGCGTTGAGCGTGGCGAACTCCGAGACGCGGTGCATGCCCTCGCGGCCGAGCATGCGCATGTAGACGTAGGCGCGCAGCAGCACGCCGGTGTTGCCCATGAATGCGGAGAGCCGGCCGATGGTCTGCGGCAGGTCCTTCTCGCCGAGCCAGCGATAGCGCTGCCCGTCGAACCCGACGAGCGGCACGGGCAGGAACGGCAGCAGGCGCTCGCCCACGCCGACCGCACCCGAGCCAGGGCCCCCGCCGCCGTGCGGCGTCGAGAAGGTCTTGTGCAGGTTCATGTGGATGACGTCGAAACCCATGTCCCCGGGGCGCACCTTGCCTAGGATCGCGTTGAGGTTGGCGCCGTCGTAGTAGAGCAGCCCACCCGCCTCGTGCACGATTTCCGCCACTTCGCCGATGCGCCGCTCGAACACGCCGAGCGTCGAGGGGTTGGTGAGCATGATCCCGGCGGTCTGCGGGCCGACCGCTGCGCGCAGTGCGTCGAGGTCGATGTCGCCGCTCGGCAGCGACGGGATTTCCCTGACCGTGCAGCCGCACATCGTCGCCGTGGCCGGGTTCGTACCGTGGGCCGCATCCGGAACGATGATCTCGGTGCGCGCGAGGTCGTTCCGCGCGCGGTGGTAGGCCCGGATCATCGCCACGCCGGCGAACTCGCCCTGTGCGCCCGCCATCGGCGTGAGCGACACGCCGCGCATGCCGGTGACGGCCTTCAGCATCTCCTGCAGCTCGTACAGGCACTGCAGCACACCCTGCCCCGTGGACTCGGGGGCGAGCGGGTGGCGACCGAGGAACTGCGGCAGCATGGCGTACTGGTTGCAGGCCCGCGGGTTGTATTTCATCGTGCACGAACCGAGCGGGTAGAAGTTCGTGTCGATGGAGAAGTTGAGCCGCGACAGCCGCGTGTAGTGGCGCACGGCCTGCAACTCTGAGACCTCGGGCAGCAGTGGCGGCGCGCTGCGCCGCAGCGCCTCGGGGACGCGCGGCGTGGCGGGCGCAAGCGGGTACTGCGCCTCGGCGCTGCGGCCGGCGCGGGAATGCTCGAAGATCAGCTTTTCGTTCATGGGCGTGTCCTTGGGGGCGCGGCTCAGGCCGCAGCCGCGCTCTGCTGCATCACGTCGGCGAGCACGCGCGCATAGGTCGCGATGTCCTCGGGCGTGCGGGTCTCCGTCGCGCAGACGAGCAGCGCGTTGCCGAGGGATGGGTACTGGGCCGAGATGTCGCAGCCGCCCACGATCCCGTGGGCCGCAAGCGCCTCGAGCACGCCTCGCACGGGGCGGTCGAGCAGCAGCACGGCCTCGTGGAAACGCGGCCGGTCGAATGCGAGGCGCACGCCGCGCACCCGCGTCAGCGCCTCGACCAGCTCGGCCGAGCGGTCCATGCAGGTCGATGCGACCTGGGCCAGACCGTGCGGGCCGAGCAGCGCCATGTAGATGGTGGCCGCGGTGACCAGCAGGCCCTGGTTGGTGCAGATGTTGGAGGTCGCCTTGCTGCGGCGGATGTGCTGCTCGCGCGCCTGCAGGGTGAGCGTGAAGCCGGGCCGTCCGTCGAGGTCCACGGTGCGCCCGACGATGCGCCCCGGCATCTGGCGCACGTGCTCCATGCGCGTCGTCATGAAGCCGAAGTACGGGCCGCCGGAGGACAGCGGCACGCCGAGCGGCTGCCCCTCGCCGCAGACGATGTCGGCCCCCTTGGTACCCCACTCGCCCGGCGGCTTCAGGATCGCGAGCGAGGTGGGGTTGACCACCGCGATGACCAGCATGCCCGACTCGTGGGCGCGGTCGGTGAGCGCGTCCACGTCCTCGAGCGTGCCGAAGAAATTCGGCTGCTGGATCACGAGCGCCGTGATGTCCTCGCCGCGGTACTTCTCGAGGCTCTCAACCGTGGTGTGGCCGCCGCTCGCATCGTAGGGCAGCAGCTCGAAGGCCAGGTTCTGGTTGCCCGCGACGGACTGCAGCACCTGGCGGTAGGTCGGGTTCAGCGCGACCGGCACCAGGATCCGCTGCGACTTCGACTTGCGGTGCGTGCGCACCGCCATCAGGCAGGCCTCCGCGAGCGCAGTGGCACCGTCGTACAGCGACGCATTCGAGGCCGCCATGCCCGTCAGGCTCGCCATCATCGACTGGAACTCGTACAGCAGCTGCAGCGTGCCCTGGCTGGCTTCGGCCTGGTAGGGCGTGTAGGCGCTGTAGAACTCGCCGCGCGTGACGATGGGCCACACCGCCGCCGGGACGTGGTGGTCGTACGCGCCCGCGCCGATGAAGTTGAGCGGCTGCCCGTCCGTCGCCGCGCGCACGGACATCAGCCGGCCCACCTCCATCTCCGAGAGCGCCGGCGGGACCTCGTCGAGCGACTTGGCGCGCAGGCGCGCCGGGATCTCGTCGAACAACGCCTCGGTGTCCGGCGCGCCGATCGCCGCGAGCATGTCGCGGACGTCCTCGGGAGTGTGGGGGATGAAGGGCATGTCGGTTCCGTCCGGTCAGTGGGTTTCCGCCGCGAGCGCCGCCTCGTACGCCTTCGCGTCGAGCAGCGCGGCGAACTGCGCCTTGTCCTCGGGGCGGATGCGCATGATCCAGCCCGCGCCGTAGGGATCCTGGTTGATGAGCTCGGGCTGCCCGCCGAGGTCGGCATTGCCGGCCACGACCTCGCCGCTCACCGGGCTATATACGTCGGAGGCCGCCTTCACGGATTCGACCACCGCGCAGGATTCGCCGGCCACGACGCGACGGCCGGCTTCGGGCGCCTCGACGAACACGAGGTCGCCGAGCGCCTGCTGGGCGTGGTCGGAAATGCCCACCGTCACGGTGCCGTCGGACTCGAGGCGCGCCCACTCGTGGGACTTCAGGAAACGCAGGTCGGCTGGAACGTTGCTCATGGTCTGCTCCGTGGGTCAGAGTGCGATCGCAGGCTTGCCGTGGCGCACGAACGGCGGGCGCACCACCGCGGCATTGAGCAGACGGCCGCGGATCTCGACTTCGCAGCGGTCGGCCGTCTGGGAGGGGACGCGCGCGAGCGCGATCGAGCGCTCGAGCGTGGGCGAGAACGTGCCGCTGGTGACCTCGCCCTCGCCCACCGACGGGACGACGACCTTCTGGTGCGAACGCAGCACGCCGCGGTCCGCCAGCACGAGGCCGACGAGCTTGCGCGGGACGCCGCGCGCCTTCTGCTCGGCGAGCGCGCCGCGACCGATGAAGTCGCGGTCCTGGGGATCCCACGCGATCGTCCAGCCGAGCCCGGACTCGAGCGGCGAGGTGGTCTCGTCCATGTCGCTGCCGTAGAGGTTCATGCCGGCCTCGAGGCGCAGCGTGTCGCGGGCGCCGAGCCCGCAGTGTGCGACGCCCGCCGCGTGCAGCCGTGCCCAGAAGGCGGGGGCGTCGGTGGCGGGCAGCATGATTTCCCAGCCGTCCTCGCCGGTGTAGCCGGTGCGCGCCACGAACCAGTGGCCGGACGCCCCGCCGAAGAAGTGACCGAGCTCGAGCGCGCGGGCCGCGAAGGCGGGCTCGAGCAGCCCGGAGGCCTTGAGGCGCGCATTGGGACCCTGCACGGCGATCATCGCGAGGTCGAAGCGCGGCTCGATCGAAACCCCGTAGGCGCCCGACTGCGCGCGCATCCACTCGAGGTCCTTGTCGCGCGTGCCGGCGTTCACGACCATGCGGTACCAGAGGTCGTCGAGGTAGTAGACGATCAGGTCGTCGATGACGCCGCCGTCCTCGCGCAGCATGCAGGAATACAGCGCCTTGCCGGGCTGCACGAGCTTGGCCACGTCGTTGGCGAGCAGCCGGCGCAGGTAGTCGCGCACCCGCTCGCCGCGCAGGTCCACGACGCACATGTGCGAGACGTCGAACATGCCGGCGTCGCGACGCACCGCGTGGTGCTCCTCGATCTGCGAGCCGTAGTTGACGGGCATGTCCCAGCCGCCGAAGTCCACCATGCGGGCGCCGGCGGCGGTGTGGACGTCATGGAGAGGCGTTCGCAGTCCCATCGTCTTTGTCCTGGATGCAGAGCAATAAAAAAGGCGGCAGGCCGCGCCGGCCTGCCGCCCCTCTGTCCTGTGACCTGAGAGATCGGGTACCGGTCGTCCGGCGCCTCACCCCTTCGGTGGGCCTCCCGCGAGGCCGCTCTCCAGAGCCCATCAGGCGTCGCCGTTCATTTGCCTGAGCGTTTCCGGGCGGGTTGCGCCTTCGGCGGACCGAGGTCGGTCTCTCTCCGGACGGGCCTTGCGATGGGTGGCCGGGATGTTACCCGAGCGCCGGGCGGGCGGCCAGCGCCGCGGGTGCCGCGTGTCTTGTCATTTGCATGCGTGCACCCGAACATTCCACCCCCTGCCGAAGCGCCCACAGGACTCCCCCATGCGTGGCCTGATGTTGACCCTCGTGATGGCGGGCGCGGCCGCGGCCGGGCCCGCGACGGCCGCCGAGCCCGCGCCGGGCGCCGCAAAGCGCCTGCACGAATTGTTCGAGGTCGAGTGGGAGCGAGGCCTGCGCGAAAACCCTGTCCGGGCGAGCTACCTCGGCGACCGCCGGTTCGACGATCGCTGGCCCGACGTCTCGGCGCCCGCGCTCGCCCGCAGTCACGCGGCCGATCGCGCTGTGCTCGAGGCGCTCGCGGCCATCCCGCCGGACAGGCTGTCGGAGGCCGACCGCCTGAACCGGGACCTGTTCGGGCGCCTGTACCGCGAGGAGATCGCGGCCTACGAGTGGGGCCAGCAGTACCTGCCGATCACCCAGCGGCGCAGCATCCAGTCCGCGCACGAGCTTGCGGAGTTGCTGACCTTCGCCACGCTGGCCGACTACGAGAACTGGATTGCGCGACTCGAGGGCGTGGGTGCCTACGTGGACCAGACGATCGCCCTGATGCGCACGGGGCTCGAGCGCGGGCTGGTGCAGCCGTGCATCATCATGGAGCGCATCCCGGCGCAGATCGCCCGCCAGGTCGTGGACGACCCGGCGACGAGTCCCTTCTATGCCCCGCTCGAGCGCATGCCGGAGACCGTCCCGGAGGCGGAGCAGCAGCGGCTCAGCGCCGCCGCGCGGCAGGCGATCGAGCAGGGAGTCGTGCCGGCCTACCGCCGGCTGCAAGCTTTCTTCGAGCGCGAGTACCTGCCGGCCTGCCGCAAGAGCGTCGGCGTCTGGGACGCGCCGGGCGGCGCGGACTGGTACCAGCAGCGGGTGCGGTGGTTCACCACGACCGAGCTCACGGCCGACGAGATCCACGAGATCGGCCTGCGCGAGGTCGCGCGCATCCGCGGCGAAATGATGAAGGTGATCGAGCGGGTCGGCTTCCAGGGCAGCTTCGAGGAGTTCCTAAAGTTCCTGCGCACCGACCCGCGCTTCCGCTACACCGACCCGCAGCAGCTGCTGCAGGCCTACCAGGTCATGGCGAAGCGGATCGACCCGCTGCTGCCGCAGTATTTCGGCCGGTTGCCGCGCATGCCCTACGGCGTGCGGCCGATCCCGGCCGAGTCCGCCCCCGACACGACCACCGCGTACTACCAGCCGCCGTCCATGGACGGCCAGCGCGCCGGCTACTACTACGTGAACCTCTACAAGCCCGAGGAGCGTCCGACCTACGAGATCCCGGTGCTGTCGATCCACGAGGCGGTCCCCGGCCACCACCTGCAGATCGCGCTCGCGCAGGAGCTCGGCGAGCAGCCGAAGTTCCGCCGCACCCTCGAGGCCACGGCCTACACCGAGGGCTGGGCGCTCTACAGCGAGAGCCTCGGCGAGGAGATGGGCTTCTACGCGGACCCGTACGACAAGTTCGGCCAGCTCACCTACGAGATGTGGCGCGCGGTGCGGCTCGTGGTGGACACAGGGCTGCACCACAAGCGCTGGACCCGCGAGCAGGCGATCGAGTTCTTCAAGGCCAATGCCGCGAAGAGCGAGCTCGACATCGTCAACGAGATCGACCGCTACATCTCCTGGCCCGGCCAGGCGCTCGCCTACAAGATCGGCGAGCTGCGCATCAAGGAGCTGCGGGCGCGGGCCACGGCGGCGCTGGGGCCGAAGTTCGACATCCGCGAATTCCACGACCTCGTGCTGGGCAGCGGTGCCGTGCCGCTCGACATCCTCGAGTCGAACGTCGAGCAGTGGCTGAGTGCGCGGGCGGCGACAGGCGAGCGCCCATGAGCCCTGCCGCGCGCCGCCGGAGCACGACCGTCCGCATCGGCCACGTCGCGGTCGGCGGCGGGAACCCCGTCGTCGTGCAGTCCATGACCAATACCGACACCGCGGACGTCGAGGGCACCGCGTTGCAGGTGCGCGCGCTCGCGCTGGCCGGCTCCGAGCTGGTACGGGTGACGGTGAACACCGAGGAAGCCGCCGCCGCCGTCCCGGCGATCGTCGAGCGCGTGGCCGAGTTCGGCTCGCGCGTGCCGATCGTCGGCGACTTCCACTTCAACGGGCACAAGCTGCTGCGCGAGCACCCCGCCTGCGCCGAGGCGCTCGCCAAGTACCGCATCAACCCGGGCAACGTCGGCCGCGGCAGCAAGCGCGATCCGCAGTTCGCCGAGATGATCGAGATCGCCTGCCGCCACGACAAGCCGGTGCGCATCGGCGTGAACTGGGGCAGCCTCGATCAGGACCTGCTCACGCGCCTGATGGACGAGAACTCGCGGGCGGCCGAGCCGCTCGAGGCCAACGACGTCATGCGCGAGGCGATCGTGGTCTCGGCGCTCGAGAGCGCGCGCCGCGCCGAGGAACTCGGACTGCCCCACGACCACATCGTGATTTCCTGCAAGGTGAGCGGCGTGCAGGACCTGATCGCCGTGTATCGCAACATCGCCGCACGCTGCGACTACCCGCTGCACCTCGGCCTCACCGAGGCGGGCATGGGATCGAAGGGCATCGTGGCTTCCACGGCGGCGATGTCCGTGCTGCTGCAGGAGGGCATCGGCGACACCATCCGCGTCTCGCTCACCCCTGAGCCCGGCGGCGACCGCACCCAGGAGGTGATCGTCGCGCAGCAGATCCTTCAGACCATGGGCCTGCGCTCCTTCACGCCGATGGTGGTGGCCTGCCCGGGCTGCGGACGCACGACCTCCACGTACTTCCAGGAACTCGCGCAGAAGATCCAGTCGCACCTGCGCCACCGCATGCCCGAGTGGCGCAAGCGTCATCCCGGCGTCGAGGAGATGACGGTGGCGGTCATGGGCTGCGTCGTGAACGGCCCGGGCGAGAGCAAGCACGCCAACATCGGCATCAGCCTGCCGGGCACCGGCGAGCGCCCGGTGGCGCCCGTGTACATCGATGGCGAGAAGGGCCCGACGCTCAAGGGCGAGCGCATCGCCGAGGAGTTCCAGCAGCTCGTCGAGCAGTACGTCGAGCGAACCTACCGCGAGGAATCGAAGCCATGAATGCCCTTCGCGACCGCAAGTGCCGGCCCTGCCCGCCCGGAACGCCGCCCCTCGACCCGGAGCAGGCCGCCGGTCTGGTCGCAGCACTGGCTCCGGGCTGGCGCATTGCGGAGGACGGCCGGTCGCTCCGCCGCGCGTTCAGCTTCGCGGATTTCTACGAGACCATGGCGTTCGTGAATGCCGTGGCCTGGATTGCCAACGCCGAAGACCACCACCCCGACCTCGAGGTCGGCTACGACTATTGCCGCATGACCTTCTCCACGCACACGGTCGGGGGACTGTCGGAGAACGACTTCATCTGCGCCGCCAAGGTGGACGCACTGTAAGAACGCCGGCCGCCGTGGCCGGCGGGGGGAGACTGCCATGGCCGAAGAATCCGCGCCGTCCGAAGCGGCCCTGCCCTTCGTGGCGCCGTGCCGCACGCTCACGGCCGACGCCCCGTTCCGCTGGCTCGGCGCGGGCTGGCGCGACATGTGGTCCGCGCCGCGCCAGAGCCTGACCTACGGCAGCATCGTCGTGCTGCTCAGCCTCGCGCTCGCCTGGATCGCCGTCGAGTTCGGCGGCTACTGGCAGCTGCTGTCGCTGGTCTCGGGGTTCATCCTCGTCTCGCCCGTGCTGGCGGTGGGCACCTATGCCATCAGCAGCCAGCTCGAGCGCGGCGAGCGGCCGTCGCTCCGGCGCTGCCTGCGCGAGGAACAGCGCGTCTTCGGCAACCTGATGGTGTTCGCGCTGATGCTGATGGTGGTGTTCCTGGTCTGGGCCCGCGCCGGCTCCGCAATCCACGTGTTCTTCCCCGTGGGCGAGCAGCCCGGCTGGCGCGAGTACCTCACGTTCTTCGGCATCGGCAGCGCGGTGGGCTCTATTTTCGCCCTGATCGTGTTCGCCGCCGCGGCCTTCTCGCTGCCCATGATGGTCGAGCGACGCGTGGACACGGTCACCGCGGTGGTCACGAGCGTGAACGCCGTGCTGCGCAACCGGCGGGTGATGGCGATCTGGGCGGCGTGCATCGTGCTCGCAGTGGCGCCCGGGTTTGCGCTGCTGTTCATCGGCCGCGAGCGCGGCGCGAGCCTCGCGTGGATCATGGTGGCGCTCGGGATCACGCTGCCCCTGATCGGGCACGCCACCTGGCACGCCTACCGCGAGACGATCGACGCGGAGGCGTGGCCGCGGCAGGACGAGATCGGGTGACTGCAGGCCCGGTCGCGTTCACCGCAGCGCTGGCAGGCGTCGATCGTCCCTCAGTCGGTGTCCGGATCACCTCGTAGGGAACGCCGGCGGACAGCGTGACGACGGCGAGCAGAAGCCTGGCAGCTGTGTGCCTGGCACTCGCTAATGTGGCCCGACTGCACCGGTCCGTACTAACCTGTCGGACCCCGGGGAGGATAGTGGCATGGGTACTACCACGATCGACATCGCCGCCGGTACCGCCGGCCGCGCGCCCGCGTGGGCCCGGTCGCTGCGGCGCTACAACGACTACATGATGTTCGACCTGCTCGGCGGCCCGCGCCCCTGGAAGCTCAGCTGGGTGATCAACCTGCAGAAAGCAGGCACGTTCCCGTTGCTCGCGCTGCTGATGTGGTACTACGCGGAGCGCACGCCGGCGGCCACGGCGCCCGCGGCCTGGATCTACCTCGCGCTGCACGGCTCCTACGGTCTCGTCTGGCTGCTGAAAGACATGGCCTTCCCGGACCCGAACTGGCAGCGGCGGGCGACGGTCGGCGGCGGGCTGTATACCTTCGCCGGCCTGCTGCTCTACTGGTCGTTCGGGTGGCTGCTCGTCTCCGGCACCGCGAGCCCGCGCTACCCGCTGCCCGACCCGCAGTGGTTCGCGTTGTGCGTGTCGCTCTGCATCCTCGGCTGCGTGCTCATGATCGCCGCCGACGCGCAGAAGTTCTTCACGCTCAGGCTGCAGCGCGGACTCATCACCGACGGCGTGCACCGCTACGTCCGCCACCCGAACTACCTCGGCGAGATGCTGGTCTACGGCTCGTTCGCGCTCCTGGTCGGACACTGGTGGCCGTGGGTCGTGCTCGCGTTCATCTGGGGCTCACTGTTCGCGACCAACATGGTCATGAAGGAGGCGAGCCTGTCGCGCCATCCGGGCTGGGCCGACTACCGGCGACGCAGCTGGTGGCTCGTGCCCTTCGTCATCTAGGCTGAAAATGCAGCCTGCCGAGGAGATTCGGACTTGAGGCGAACGATGCTTGCGACGATGGCACTGCTCCTGGCCGCGGCACCGGCCCTGGCCGACACGGCGCCGCGCGATCCCGCAGCGCGCGAGATCTACGCCCGCGTCGTCGGCTTCCGCACGGCGGCGGGTCACGGCCAGACTCAGGCGATGGTGGCCTACCTCTCCGACGTGCTGACGAAAGGCGGCGTTCCGGCCGCGGACATCGCCACGCTGGACCACGGCGAGGCGCGGGCGATGCTGGTGCGCGTCCCGGGCCGCGAGCGCGGCCGGCCGATCCTGTTCTCCGCGCACATGGACGTGGTGGACGCCCGGCCCGAGGAGTGGGAACGCAGCCCATTCGAACTCATCGAGGAGAACGGCAACTTCTACGGCCGCGGCACCATGGACAACAAGGCTGGCGTCGTGGCGCTGGTGTCGACCATTCTCCGCCTGCGCGCCGAACGGCTGCAGCCGGCTCGCGACATCGTCTTCGTTTTCGTGGCGGACGAGGAAACCGGCATGGAGACGACGCGACTGATCGCCGCGCACCCGTGGGTTCGCGACGCCGAGTTCGCGATCAACACCGACGCCGGCGGTGGTTTGCTCGACGACGCCTCCGCCCGCCCGCTCATCTACCTCGTGCAGGGCGCGGAGAAGACCTACGCGACCTTCGACCTGACGGTCACGAACCCTGGCGGGCACAGTTCGCGGCCGCGCGCCGACAACGCCATCTACCAGCTGGCCCGCGCGCTGGGGAAGGTCGAGGCCTACCGCTTCCCCGTGATGGCGAACGACCTCACGCGCGCCTACCTCGGTGCGGTCGGCAAGGCCAAGGAAGGCGAGATCGGTGCTGCGCTGCGCCGATTCGCGCAGGACCCGAACGACGCGGCCGCCGCGGAGACGCTAGCCCGGAACCCGGAATTCGTGGGCACGACGCGCACCACCTGCGTGGCCACCCTACTCGAGGCCGGTCACGCCGAGAACGCCCTGCCGCAGACCGCGAAAGCCGCCGTCAACTGCCGCATCTTCCCGGCCGTCCCGGTCGAGACCGTGCGCGCGGCACTGGTCGCTGCGATCGGCGACCCCGGCGTGACCGTAAGTACGCGAGACGAGCCCGCTGCGAGCCCGGTTTCGGAGATGCGGCCGGACGTCGTCAGCGCAATCGAACTCGCGGTGCATGCCTACTACCCGGGCGTGGCGGTGGTTCCCTACCTCGAGTCCGGCGGCACCGACGGCCTCGTGTACCGCACCGCGGGCATCCCCACCTTCGCGAGCTCCGGCCTGTTCGCGAAGCCCTCCGAGATGTACGCGCACGGCCTCAACGAGCGGTTGCCGGTGCAGTCCTTCTACGAAGGTCTCGACCACGTGTTCCGGCTCGCGGTCGAACTCGGCGGGGCGACGCGGGCGCACTGACCGGGCGTCGCCCAGGTGTCTAGCGCTCGCCATCGCCCAGCGTCGGGTATCGCTCGAGCACGGACAACAGCTCGGGGTGGCGATAGCCCTTCACGAGGAGCTGCGAGGCGATCTCGCCTGCCGTCTCCAGCCGGCCGAGGGCGGCGTTGGCCTCGATCAGCGTGATCAGTCCGTAGGGACTCTGCCGGTCGACATTCCGCGACAGAGTCGCAGCGATTTCCGACCACAACGGTTCGGAACGCGGCTCGAGCCGTGCCTGCCCGGCGAGCGCCGCGCAATAGATGCGCGTGCTTCGCGGGTCGGCAACGTCGCTGCGAGTCGATCCGCGAAGATCGCTCGCGACTGCCGCAAACAGACGGTGGGCTGCGGCCGGGTCGCCCGACGCAGCCTCGAGCCGCGCCAGGGTGAGTTTCGGCACGGAGAGGTTCTGGTCGCGCCACTGCGCCACACTGTCGTCCCGCGCCACGAGCCGCTCGGCGATGTCGATGGACCGCGACAGCGACGCCCGCGCCTGCTCGTTGCGTCCCAGGTGAAACAGGGCCTCGCCGAGCACCGCGTGGGCAAGCGATGTCCTGTCGGCCTGCTCCATGTTGTCAGGATCCTCCGCCAGCAGCTCGTCGAGAATGCGCACGGCATCCGAAGCGCGGGCCACGGACTCCTCCAGTTCCCCCGCTGCAATCTCGATCTGGGCCAGGCTGTACAGCGCCGTCCCTTTCCGGTTCCTGATCTGCGCATTGCCCGATTCGGCCGCATCGTAGGCGGCATACACGGCAAGCTCCGCGAGGCGTGTCGCGCGCGCCTCGGCAATCCTCGCCTGCCGATTGAGTGCATCCGCGAGCCACGCATAGGACTGACCCTGCGCGGTCACGCGGTCCAGGTCGCCAGGCTCCCTGCGGGCGAGCCGCGTCGAGACCGCCAGCGACTTGCGGAAGAAGTCCTCGGCTTCCTCGGCGTCGCCCTCGTCCAGCGCCAGGGTGCCGAGGTTGCTGTTGGCGAAGTCGAGTTCCATGAGCCATTCGTCGTTCTCCGGATCGATGGCCAGGAGTTGCTGCGCGTAGTCGTGGTACTGGGTGAAGCGCCGCTTCGCCTCCGCGGTGTCGCCGCGCTGCCACGCGATGTAGCCGACCCAGAAGACGGACTGCGCGTGATCGAAGATGCGCTGCGCGTTGCCGGGATCGCGTGCCAGCTGCTCCCCGGTCGTCGCGGCGGCGGCCAGGTACGCCTTCAGCGCCGAATCGAGGTCGCCGCGAAGGTTGTCGATTTCGCCGACGAGCAGCTGCGCCCGCGCCCTGCGGCCGAGGGCATCGGGGTCCGCCTCCCCGAGGTCGCGCGCGTCGTAGTAGGCCAGGGCGCGCTTGCCGACGCTGTCGAGCACGTCGAGGCGCCCGACCGCGTTGAGGCGGGTCCGCAGGTCGGTCAGCATGAACTCGACGAGTCCCTCGGCGTCCTTGCGCGCCGCCTCGGCCGCCGTCTGTGCGACGCGGGCGGCGTTGCGCTGGCGGAGCGCCTCGAGCGCGAGGCCGGCGAACAGCAGGACGAGCACCGCGAGGCCGGCGGCGACCGCGCGCAGCCTGCGCGAACGGCGTTGCTGCTCGCGCTGGACGAGTTCATCGAGCCGCGAGCCGGTGAGGCCGGCAACGAGCTTGGAGATCGCGAACCGCTTGCCGTCGCCGCCGGGCCGCAGGTCCGCGGCGATCGGCTCGGCACGCACGCCGGTCGACTCCCCGTCCGCACCCATGCGAAAGCGCAGTGCCTCGGGGAAGCACTCCTGTGCCGGATCCTCCGAAAACGGCTCGCCCCCGACGATAATCGCTCGCACGCGGTCCTCGCCGTGCAGGCGCTTGAAGAGCCGGATCTCCTGATCCACCCATCGGGAAGCGGCAGCCGCCGGGGAGCAGACGACCACCAGGAACAGCGAGCGTTGCAGGGCAGTCTGGATTTCCGTCGACAGGTCCGTCGCCGTGCCGAGTTCGTCGCGGTCGCGGAAGATCGGCTGGAGCCGATCGGGAACCGGCCCGAAAGGAGTGGCGCGACCGACGATCGCGCTGGGCAGCCGGTAGGACTCCAGCTGTCGGTGAATCCACCTGCCCCAGCGCGCGTCGCGGTGGCTGTAGCTGATGAAGGCCCTGTATCGGGCGGATTCGTCCAACGATGCTCCCTCGCCGCGGCCCGGGGAGTATCGCACCAACCCCCGGGCAGGGGCGGCGACGTGTTGGAGTGAGGGCATCGGGTGACGAACGAGGAATTCGAGGCGCTGGCGGGCAGGCTCGAGGCCCGGGCGAAACGAGCCAGGTGTCCAGCACGGGCCTGAGGCCGACTGTCCTAGGCCGGTCAGTCCGGCGGCCAGCCACGCGTTCGCGATGTCGCGCTCGATCAGGCCACGGCGCTCCAGCACCTGCCCGACGCGCGCGGCGATCCGCCCGACCAATCGCTGCAGGCCCTTCGCGCTGAGCCCGTCCACAGGTCGAAGCACGGGTGAGGTCGCGCCAGTAAACGTCGAAGAGCGGCGCCCGGGGTGCTTCTTGCTCGCCGTCGGCACGCGCAACGACAACGGGCAGGAAGTGCGGCGCCCTCGCCGGATCCTCGCGGACAAAGGCTACGACATCACCTTTCGCGAGGTGCCCCACGGTCACGACTGGAGCAACTGGGGGCTGTTGCTCGATGACGTGCGGGGGTCCCGCTACGGCCCTGAGGGGGCCGCAAGACCTTCGGCACCCTGGACAGGAAAGGCTAGACAGCCCTTTCCATGGCACCGGCCAGGAGCGTCCCTGGAGCGCCCGTCCGCGTAAGTGCCTATTGATGGCCTGCAACCGCGCCCAGACATACTTATAGGATGTGTGTCATGAGTGCACCCGCCAACTTCCGTGGATCTCGCTTCGCCGGGGTGCTTGTTGGCATCGTCCTGGCGCTGGCTTCCCTGTCCGCCGCGGGCCAGGAGGCCCCGCAGACCACTCCAGAGCCGGGCTTTCGCCCGCCTGGCCACGATGTTCACGCATTCCTGGGCCACGTGGGTGACATGTCGGTCGACGTGCTGCCGACCATGGTTCGAAGGGTCGACAGGACCGCCCATTCCTTCGAGTCCCAGCGCCAGATAGTTGATTTCCTGAACGAAAACGGCACCGCGACCGCCACGGCGCGACGCGACCGCATCGACCTGGGCGCGCTGGAGAGATCCTCCCAGTGGGTGCTCTTCCAGCAGGGACTTTCAGCCGTCACGGAAACCGTCGCGAATCGTGCTGCCGCGGCGGACTGCACCCTCGTCATGGAGGTCCTCGTGCCCGGTGACGAGGCGGTGTTCGGTGTCGAGGTCTACATCGTCGACGCGCAAGGCCAGAACGCCTTCTCGTTCCTGCTGAATTCACATCACCGGATGTTTGCGGAGGCCCGGCTCACCGCTTCGGGTTCATCGGAGGCCGCCCGCCAGCAAATGATCACGAATGCCACGCGGCTGGGCCTGCTCGCGCTACAGGCCCAGATCCAGAGCGCCCGGGAATGCATGCAGCACGAGGAGGTTCCGGTCACCAGGGCCAGCGCCGGCGTGTTGCACGACTTCGATGCCCCGCTGGCGACGGGTACGGATGAGTGGGGAACGCCGCTCGGATACTCGACCTTCAACGGTCCGGACACGCGCGTCAGCTTTGCAGCGACGGACGCCTATCCACCGCGGGCTGGCACCAAGGACGGCAACCAGGTCCTGCGGCTTGACCTCGACGTTTCCAGCTGGGGCGGTGTCATCCACCGCTTTGCGAACCCGGCGGCTGAGCAATGGACCCCGCATGACTGGCATCTGCTGGACGGGTTCAGCTTCTGGTTCCACGGCACGAACAGCGGCGCCGAGGTGTTCTTCGACATTCTCGACAACAGGAATCCCTGCTCGAAGACGGACGATGCGGAACGATTCCGTTACCGGTTCTGGGACGACGTCGCGGGCTGGCGCCAGATCAAGGTCCGCTTCCGGGACCTCGCCCGCGAGGACGTGTTCAACGGCGCGCCGAACGACGGGCTCGGCTTGACGAAAGTCCACGGCTGGGGCCTGGGCACCACGGGCACGGACGGTCCCGTGACGTTCCTCCTCGACGACTTCGGCCTGCTGGACGATGCCAGCGAAGCCATTCCGCCGAACGCCGTACGCATTGCGCACGAGAGGTTCGTCGAGACACGTCTGGACGAGGACACGTCGAGGATTGAAGTTTCTGCAGCAACCAATGGCCGGCTGGTGGTCGAGAAGGTCCTCGACTTGGGGTGTGCGTGTGCCCGTCTGACGCTGGACCGGGGGTTCGAGTATTACCGGATCGACGAGCGAGAGAAACTCTCGGAGGAACGCGCACGATTCCGCCTGACGTTCTTCAAGCAGCGGCCGACCGGCATTCCGGTCCAAGTGTTTCCCGCCCAGCCTGGCAGCGAGACGATGCCGGTCGACATGTCCGCGGCCATACGAGCCGAGGACTACCGATCGGTCTGTCGGCCTTGATCTGCAGGCCGTAAGTGGTGGCGGGGTTCGCCAGCGGCTCGATGCGATCCAGCTGCCAGCCCGGGAAAGCCGTCAGCAGGATCACCGGCAGCAGGCAGGGACGCTGGCTGCGAGCACCATGGCTCGCGAGGGCATGGCACCCGCCGCTTCCACGCTCATGAGCATGTACTGGATGACGCGCAGGTGGAAGTGGATGCCGAGGTGGCTGCCGATCAGGCCCGCCACCACCCAGCCGTTCTAGCCGGCCTCGATGACGTTGCGGCAGATCAGTAGCTTCGCCACGAAGCCGGGGAACAGCGGTATGCCGGTCAGCGACAGCATCGCCACGGCGCTCCAGCACCTGGCCGACGCGCGCGGCGATCTGCTCTACCAATCGCTGCAGGTCCTTCGCGCTGGGCCCTGCCACAGGTCGAAACACGGGTGAGTTCGCGCCAGCGGATAGATACACACCATCCAGAAACAGCAGGTGAAAGTGCACGTTCAGGTACAGCGCTCAGCCAAAGCGCTGAATCAGCCTCACCACGCCGGTCTGGCCGGCGGTGCGGGTGAGCCCTGCCGTTCGCAGCAGATGGCCAGCAATCATGCGATACACCACCGGCGAACGCGGACCGAAAACATCCTGCGGCCGATGTGCCGAAATCTAGCCGGACCCGAGCAGCACCCGGTCGAGCTCCGTATCCACCTCGTGCATGAGGTCCACCGGGACGCGCGAGTAGCGCAGCGCCGCGGCGAGGCCACGGCGGTCGCCCGTGTGCTCGAGCAGCCATTGCGCGTGCTCGCAGAGCAGCGCGAGCTGGAGCGCACGCCCGAGCGTGAGCGCGAGGCGGCGGGCACTGGCCTGCAGCACGTCGCGGTCGTGGCCGGACTGAATCCACAGCGCCGAGCGCTCCACCGCGCCCATCGCCTGGCGACCGGCGGCGGCGAGCCGCGGGTCCGAGAGTGAGCGCACGCAGGCCGACACGCGGCCCATCAATGCCGCGAGGCCCGAGTGCAGGTCCGTGCGCAGCAGCGCGTCGAGCGACAGCACGTTGGTCGTGCCCTCCCAGATCGGCAACACCTGCGTGTCGCGCAGCAGTTGCGGGAGGCCCGTGTCCTCGACGTAGCCCGCGCCGCCGAAACCCTCGATCACCTCGCTGATCACCGTGACCGCCTGCTTGCCGGTGACGAGCTTGGTGAGCGGCGTCACCAGCCGCAGCAGCGCGCGCTGCTCGGCATCGATCTCGCCGGCCTCGAGCCGCCCGTGCAGCTCCACGAGCAGGAAGGTCATCAGGAACGCGCCCCAGGTCTCCGCCTCTAGCGCCGCCAGCGTGTCAGCGTGCAGCGGCTGCTCCGCAAGCGGAGCGCCGAAGGCCTCGCGCTTCGCGGCAAACGAACGCGCCAGCGCCAGGCCGCGGCGCATGGACGCGACCGCGCAGACGCTGTTCCACATCCGGGTCACGCCGAGCATGGGCTCGATCGCACGCGTGCCGTTCACGGGCTCGCCGACGAGCTCGGCGCGCGTGCCCTCGAGCATGAGCTCGGCGGTCGGCACCTTGCGCGTGCCGAGCTTGTCCTTGAGGCGGTCGACGCGCAGCCCGTTCAGTCGACCCTCGGCGTCGCGCAGCTCGAGGTAGAACATCGCGAGCCCCTTGCCGCCGGCTGCATTGCCCTCGGGCCGCGCGAGCGTGAGCGCCATCTGCGCAGTGACGGCCGAGGTGAACCACTTGCGGCCGTAGAGCCGCCAGGTCGCGCCGTCCTGCACGGCGCGCGTCTGGGAGCGACCGACGTCCGAGCCGCCCGTGGTCTCCGTCATCCACTGGCCGCTGGTCCAGAACGTCGCCGGATCGCGCGAGGTCAACTGAGGCAGCGCGCGCGCGATGAGCGCTTGGTTGCCCGACTCGATCAGCGTGCGTGCCGCGCCATCGGTCATCGCGAGCGGGCAGGTGTAGACGTCCGAGGAGGGATGGAACAGGTAGACCTTGGCGAACTGCTCGACGCGCGAGTGGCGCCCGTGCGTGCGCTGGTAGGCCGTGGCCACGAGGCCGTGACGCAGCGTGAGCCGTTCGGCCTCGCGCCACAGCGGCGTCACTTCGACCTCATCGACCCGGTTCCCCCAGGCGTCCCACTGCACGAGGCGCGGTTCGCTCAGCCGGTCGGCGAGCTGCAGCCGGTAGAGCTCCCCGCCGGAGACGGCGCCGAGCTCGTCGAGCTCGGGCTCGAGGTCGCGCAGCACGTCGGCCGGCAGCGCGCGCCTGAGCCAGCCGCCGAGCAGCGGGTCGTCGCGATACTGGTTGCCGAGCTCAGGCGCACTCTGGGTGAACAGGGCCTGCTGCCAGCTCGTGTCGTTCATGAGATCTACCCCGGGGAGTTGACCAGCGCGGGCAGGTCGCCCGCGAGGCCGAGCGCCCGCTGCGCCAGCGCGCGGCGGATCAGCGGCTGGTTCGCGACGACGCCGAGGCCGAGCCGGCGCGACGTGGCGGCGACGACGCTCTTGTGCCGGAAGAGCCCGTTCAGCGTGTCGGTCGCGCCGAGCATCAGCGCGTTCTCGCTGCGGCGCCAGCGCTCGTAGCGTCGCAGCGTGCGCAGTCTGAACGGCTCCGCGCCAGCCGCGACGGCGTCGGCCAGCACCTCGACGAGCGACGCGCAGTCGAGGAAGCCGAGGTTCACGCCCTGACCGGCGAGCGGGTGGATGGTGTGGGCCGCGTCACCCGCGAGCGCGAGGCGCGGGCGCACGTACTCGCGTGCGTGCCAGAGCGCGAGCGGCAGGCCGGCGCGACCGCTGTCGAGCTCGAGGCGCCCGAGCACCCGTCCGCTCGCCTCCGTGACAGCGTCGGAGAACGCAGCGGGCTCGAGCGCCCGCAGTTCCTCCGCCTCGGCCGCGCTCGTCGTCCACACCAGCGACACGCGACCAGCCTCGAGCGGCAGCAGCGCGAGCGGACCCTCGGGCAGGAAGCGCTGCCACGCCGTGCGAAGGTGCGGCCGTTCGGTGCGCAGGTGCGCCACCACCGCGGTCTGCCCGTACTTCCACCCGGCGCGCGTGATTCCGCACAGCTCGCGCGTCCGCGAGCCGGCGCCGTCCGCGCCCACCAGCAGCGCGCAGCCGAGTCGACGCCCGTCGGAGAGCGTGAGGCGCACGCCGTCCCCGTCGAACTCGAGCCCCTCGAGCCCGGCGCGAAGCTGGGTCACCGACCGCAGGTGACGCGACTCGAAGAGCGCCCACTGCACGCGCAGGTTCTCGACGATGCAGCCGAGGTCGGGCTCGCCGGTCTCGGCCGCGTTGAAGCGCAGTGCGTCACGAGCGTCGGGCCGGCTCGCGGCATCCCACACCACCATTTCTTCGTAGGGAAAGGCGTGGACCTCGATGCCCGCCCATGCACCGGCGTGCGCGAGGATGCGCTGCGAAGCCCGCGACAGCGCGGAGACGCGCAGGTCGAGGGCGCCATCCTCCGGCGGACGGGGCGCGTTCGGCTCGACGATCGCGACCCGCCAGTCTGCGAGGCGTGCGTCGGCTGCGAGCAGTGCGGCGAGGCACGCGCCGACCATGCCGCCGCCCACGATCACCACGTCGAAGTCGTGCCGGCGCGCAGCCACGTTCAGCGCTCCCCCGCCAGCGGCACGCCGCGCGCGAGCCGCGGGACGCGTCCCGACGCGCCGACGCTCAGGCGCGCCATGGCACTCTTGGCCGGCGGAAGTGCGTCGAAGGCCAGCAACCCGACGGTCCGCAGTGCGCGCAGCGCGCCGAGGGGAGAGGCGAACAGGCGCACCAGACCGTCCGTGAAGGCGACGATGCGCCGCTGGTCCTGGTCGCGCCAGGCCGCGTAGTTCTCGAGCGGGCCGGCCGCGCCCACGTCGGTCGCGCCCGCGGCGAGTGCGTCGGCCAGCACTTCGGCGAGGCTCGCCGCGTCGCGCAACCCGAGATTGAAGCCCTGGCCTGCGATGGGGTGCAGTGCCTGCGCGGCGTTGCCGACCACCGCCAGCCGCTCGCCGACGTGGCGCTCGGCGCGCCACAGGCCGAGCTCGTAGGACTGCCGCTTGCCGACGCTGACGAGCCGGCCGAGCCGGAACCCGAACGCCGACTGCAGCTCAGCGAGGAACTCCGCGTCGGGCAGCCCGAGCAGGCGAGCCGCGCTTTCCGGGTGCCGCGTCCAGACGAGTCCGCAGCGACCGTCGGCGAGCGGCAGCACGGCGATCGGTCCCTCGGCGGTGAAGCGCTCGTAGGCGACGTGGTCGTGGAAGCGCTGGGTCACCAGCGTGGCGATGATCGCGGTCTGGCCGTAGTCCCAGTGCACGGCCCCGATGCCGGCCTGCTCGCGCACCAGCGAGCGGGCGCCGTCGGCCGCGACGACGAGTCGCGCGGCGATCTCGCGCTCGACGCCGTCGATCTCGAGGCGCAGCCGCCGCCGCCCTTCGGCCGGCTCGCTGCCGAGCACGCGCGCGGGCGCGACGAGCTCGACGTTCGTGCAGCCGCGCAGCCCCGCCTGCAGGCCGGCGCCGATGACGCGGTTGGGAAGAACGTAGCCGAGCGACTCGAGGCCCTGCTCCGCCGCGTCGATGCGCGCCGTGCCGAAGCGTCCCTGGTCGGAGACGTGGATCCGGCGGATCGGCGTCGCCTCGCGCTCCATGTGCCGCCACACGCCGAGACTCCTGAAAACCCGAACGCTGCCGTTGGCGAGCGCGGTGGTCCGCTCGTCGAAGCTCGGGTGGACGACGGCGTCGGGCGCGGTCGCCTCGACCAGTACGATCCTGAGCCCGAGCGGCGCGAGGGCGAGCGCGAGCGAGGCGCCGACCAGCCCGCCGCCGGCGATGGCGAGGTCGTAATCGGGCCCTTCCGCGGACGCGCTCATGCGGTGTCGCTCAGGCACCCATCGCGCGCTCGACCTCGGCAGGCGTGCGCGGCAATCCGTCGGTGAGCAACTCGCAGCCGTCGGCGGTCACGGCCACGTCGTCCTCGATGCGTACGCCGATGTTCCACCAGCGACGCGGTACCCCGGGCGTGCCGGCCGGGATGTAGATGCCGGGCTCGACGGTGAGGCACATGCCGGGCTCGAGCACGCGCCACTCGTCGCCGACCTTGTAGTCCCCGACGTCGTGCACGTCCATGCCGAGCCAGTGGCCGGTGCGGTGCATGTAGAACTTCTTGTAGGCCTCTTCCTTGATGAGCGTCGGCAGGCGACCCTTGAGCAGGCCGAGGCGCACGAGCCCCTGGGTAATGGCCCGCACCGCGGCGTCGTGCGGGTCGTTCCAGTGGTTGCCGGGCTTCACCTTGGCGAAGGCGGCCTCCTGCGCGTCGAGCACCACCTCGTAGACGGCGCGCTGCTCCGGCGTGAAGCGGCCGTTGACCGGGAACGTTCGGGTGATGTCGGAGGCGTAGAACTCGTACTCGCAACCCGCGTCGATCAGCAGCAGGTCGCCGTCACGCAGCTCGGCGTCGTTGGCGTGGTAGTGCAGCGTGCAGGCGTTGGCGCCGCCCGCGACGATGGGGTGATAGGAGATGTCGGCGCGGTGGCGGTGGAACTCGTAGAGCAGTTCCGCCATCACCTCGTACTCGTGGACGCCAGGGCGGGTCGCCTTCATGGCGCGCAGGTGCGCACCCACCGCGATTGCGGCCGAGCGGCGCATGACGGCGAGCTCACCACGGCTCTTGTAGAGCCGCATGTCGTGCAGCAGGTGGTCGAGCGCCACGAATTCCTGCGGCGTGTGGACACCCATCTTGGCCTTGCCGCGCAACGTGTTCACCCAGCCGATCACGTGCTGGTCGAACTCGGCATTGAGTCCCATGGTGTAGTAGACGCGGCTGCACTGCTCCATCAGCCCGGGCAGGATGTCGTCGATGTCCCCGATGGGGAAGGCGTCGTCGGCGCCGTAATCCGCCGTGGCGCCGTCGGGCCCCGCCCGCTTGCCATCCCAGGTCTCGCGCGCCGGGTCGCGGTCGCGCACGAACAGGATGTACTCGGCCTGCGCGCGGCCCGGCACCAGCACCGCCACCGCGTCCGGCTCGTCGAATCCAGTGAGGTAGTGGAAGTCGCTGTCGGGCCTGAAGTGGTAGTGGACGTCGCTGTTGCGCTGCTTCTCGGTCGCGGTCGGCAGGATGGCGATGCCGCCCTTGCCAATCATGCGCATCAGCTGCCGGCGGCGGCGGGCGAATTCGTCTTTGCGCAGGGTCATGGTGGACTCAGTGGGAAGATGCGGAAGCGGCCTGGCTCGCGCGCAGCGCGTCGAGCTCCTCGTAGACGAGCTGCACGGCGGCCCGCAGGTACTCGACGAGCTCGACGTAGGCGTTCTCCTCGACCTCGGGTTCGCTCGCGTCGGGCACGCCGGCCTGCGACAGCTGCGCGAGATCGGCGAGGACCTCGGTCACCGCGTCGGGCAGCACGACGCGGGCCGCGGTCCCGGCGGCGCCGAAGCCGTAGAGGAAACCCTGGCACCACGCGGAGAGGGCCTCGACGCGCGACTCGAGTGGAGCGTCGTCGTCCGGCAGCATCGGCTCGAACTCCATGTCGGGACGGGCGAGTGCGCCCGCGCTCTCGACGAACAGCGTGGCGAGCACGCCGTCATCGGGCGTCGCCGGACTGGCTTCGGAAAGGAGTTCGTCCAGCCAGTCCGCGCGGGAGTAGTCGGGTCGCAGGCACAGGGCGCCGCAGAGGCAGCCGTGGGCCTCGGATGGGTGGACGGAGGACGCGCCGGCACTGAGCGCCTGCGCGACGTCGTCGTAATCCACCGGGGAGTGCATCACACATATCGTAGCATCGCGCAGCGCGACGCCGCCGCTTCAATTGATTCCCCGCAGGGCCCACTCTATAGTGATCCGCATGAGCGAACCCAGTGCCCGGACGGCCGTGGATGCAGAGCTGAAGCGCCTCGAGCGGCGCCTCGACGAGCTCATCGCCACGATCGGCCAGCTCAAGGAAGAGAACCGCGCGCTGCGCCAGCGCCAGGACACCTTGATGACGGAACGCGCGAGCCTCCTGCAGAAGAACGAGCAGGTGCGGGCGAGGGTCGAAGCGATGATCGGACGCCTGAAGGCGATGGAGCACGGATCGTGAGCGAGGAACGCATTGCGCGAGTCAGCGTCCGCCTACTCGACCGCGAGTACCAGGTGGCATGCCCGTCGGACGAGCGCTCCGACCTGCTCGACTCGGCGGAGTACCTCGACGCCAAGATGCGCGAGGTGCGCGATTCCGGCAAGGTGGTCGGGCTGGACCGGATCGCGGTGATCTCGGCCCTTAACATCGCGAACGAGCTGATCAAGCAGCGACGCAACGGGTCGGTCGCCGATTCCGACGTCGGGACCAGGCTGCGCGCGCTGCGCGAGCGCGTGGAGTCGGCCCTCGAGAAGGGCCAGCAGCTGGAACTTTGATTCAAGGGGGCGACGGCCGGAACCGCCGCCCCGACGATTTGGCGCCGCCTGCAGTGTTCGACACGGTCCGGGTTACCTCTCGACCTTAAGTCCAACACCCAGGGGATCTGGTCTGTCGGTACCCGTGTGCATGTCCGCCATGAGCGGGAAGCCTTCAGGTGCTGCGGCCTTTCCCCGCCTATTGCTCCACGTCGAGAGCAATGGCTCGTGACGGCACAGGCGGGCGGCGCCATCCCCCCTCACTTCCGGCCCCCCGGCACCCGCATGGCGCAGTCCACCGCCGAAGTCCGCACCGCGCGACGTCGCCTGCGACGCCTGCGCTCGGACCTCGATCCGCGCGAGCGGGCGGATGCCGAGCGCGCGATCCGCCGGACGCTCGAGCGACTGCACGTCTTCCGCCGGGGCGCACGCGTGGCGCTCTACCTGCCGATGGCGGGCGAAGTGGACTTGCGTCCCTTTATTTATGAGGCGTGGCGGCGCGGCACCGCGGTGTTCGTGCCGCGCATCACGAGCCGGCGACGCGGCCGGATGGCGTTCGTGCCCTGGACACCTGGGATCGCGCAGCGACGCAACGCGTTTGGCATTGCCGAACCAGCGAGCACGCGCCGGCGGGCGTCCGCCGTCCATCTCGACGTCGTCGTGCTGCCGGTGGTCGGCTTCGACCGCCGCGGCAACCGACTCGGCATGGGTGCGGGCTTCTACGACCGGGCGCTAAGACGGCGGCTCGATCCCGCGCGGTGCTGGCGGCGACCGCGACTCGTCGGCGTCGCGTTCGCCTGCCAGGAACTCGACGCGATCGCGGCGTCGCCCTGGGACGTGCCGCTCGACCTGATCGTCACCGAGCGTGGCGTCGTCGTCCCCGGTCATCGCCCGGATCCGGAGCACACCAGATGAATTACTGGCTCTTCAAGTCGGAACCCGACACCTTCAGCGTGGACGACCTCGCCCGCGCTCGACGCTCGACGTCGCCCTGGGACGGCGTGCGCAACTACCAGGCGCGCAACATGATGCGCGACCAAATGAAGGTGGGCGACCTCGGGTTCTTCTACCACTCGAGCTGCGACGTCCCGGGCATCGCGGGCATCGTGCGCATCGTTCGCGCCGGCTACCCGGAGCGCGCCGCGCTCGATCCGAAGAGTCGCTACTTCGACACCGCGAGCGACCCGGCGACGCCTCGCTGGTACTGCGTCGACGTCTGCCTCGAGCGGAAGATCGAGCCGCCGATCACGCTCGAAACGCTGCGCAAACATGCGCACGGAGCGCTCGCGGAGATGGTCCTGCTGCGTCGTGGCAACAGACTGTCGGTGACGCCGGTCACTGCCGAAGAGTGGCGCTTCATCCTCTCTCTCGCGTGAGCGAACGCCGGTAATTCCTGCACGAGCGCATCACCGCACTCGTTCATCGCCGACGATGCAACGAGTGAGCGCGCGAGACGCGCTCCAGAATTTTGTGACACTCCTCTTGCATTCACTATTTGATTTCTGTAAATACTGCGCCCGGACTAACCCGACATGGAGATTGAAATGGCTGCGAAGAAGAAGGCGACGAAGAAGGCTCCTGCTAAGAAGGCGAAGAAGGCTCCGGCCAAGAAGAAGGCCGCTGCCAAGAAGAAGTAGGCTTCAAGCCGAACGTTGAAGACTGTGCCCGCGAAAGCGGGCACAGTCGTATCCGGGGGAAGGAAACCGTGACTAGCCAGGATTCCATGAAGCAGCAGGCCGCCGCCGCGGCGCTCGCGCTGCTGCCGGAGCGCGGACTGGTCGGCGTCGGCACCGGCTCGACCGTCAACTTTTTCATCGACGGGCTGGCGACGATGCGCGGGCGCATTACCGCAGCCGTGTCGAGCTCCGAGGCGAGCACCCGGCGGCTGCAGGGCCACGGCATTCCCGTGCTGGACCTCAACGAGGCCGGCGAACTCGAGGTGTATGTGGACGGCGCCGACGAGGCGACCCGCCGGCTGCACCTCGTCAAGGGCGGCGGCGGCGCGCTCACGCGCGAGAAGATCGTGGCCGCGGCCTCGCGTCGCTTCGTCTGCATCGTGGACGAGCAGAAGCTCGTCGAGCGACTCGGCCGCTTCCCGCTGCCGGTGGAGGTGATCCCCATGGCACGCAGCCACGTCGCCCGCCAGCTCGCGCGGCTCGGCGGCGAGCCCGTGTGGCGCCAGGGCTTCGTTACCGACAACGGCAACCACATCCTCGACGTGCGCGGCCTCCACATCCCGGACCCGGTCGCCCTCGAGGGCGAGATCAACCAGGTCGCGGGCGTGGTGACCGTCGGGCTGTTCGCGCGACGGCCCGCGGATGTGCTGCTGGTGGGAACGTCCACGGGTGTCGTAACGTTGACGCGTGACGCCTGACCCCGCACTGATCCGCGAGCTTCGCGCCGCCGTCGGCGACGAAGCCGTGCTGCTCTCGCCGGAAGCCTGCGCACCCTTCGAGTGCGACGCGCTCACCGCCCACCGCCGCCGGCCCGAGATCGTGGTGCTGCCCCGCTCCGCGGATCAGGTGATGGAAGTCCTGCGCGCCTGCCGCCGCCACTCGACGCCCGTGGTCGCCAGAGGCGCCGGCACCGGCCTGTCGGGCGGCGCGCTGCCCGTCGCGGGCGGCGTGCTGCTGGTGCTCGCACGCCTCGACCGCATCCTCGAGGTCGATCCGGTGCGTCGCCTGGCGCGGGTCCAGCCCGGCGTCACCAATCTCGAGATCTCGAATGCGGCCGCGCCCCATGGCCTCTACTACGCACCCGACCCCTCCTCGCAGGTCGCCTGCACGATCGGCGGCAACGTCGCCGAGAACTCGGGTGGCGTGCACTGCCTCAAGCACGGACTCACCGTGCACAACCTGCTCGAGTTGCGCGTCGCGACCATCGAGGGCGAGTGGCTCACGATCGGCGCGCCCACCGGCGAGTCGCCGGGGCTGCCGCTCATCGCGCTGCTCACGGGCTCCGAGGGGATGCTCGGCGTGGTGGTCGAGGTCACGGTGCGACTGAAGCCCGTGCCCGAGCGGGTCGAGCTGCTGATGGCTAGCTTCGACGACGTGCGCCGTTGCGCCGACGCCGTCGGTCGGGTCATCGCCTCGGGGATCGTGCCGGCCGGGCTCGAGATGATGGACGCGCCGGCGATCCGCGCGGCCGAGGCGTTCGCACGCTGCGGCTACCCGCTGGCCGCCGAGGCCCTGCTGCTCTGCGAGCTCGACGGCCTCGCGCACGACGTCGAGTCGGAGCTGCGCGCCGCGGAGTCGCTGCTGCGCGCCTGCGGCGCGACCGCCGTGCGGGTCGCCGCCGACGCCGCCGAGCGCCTGCGCATGTGGTCCGGACGCAAGTCGGCGTTCCCCGCCGTCGGCCGGCTCGCGCCCGACTACTTCTGCATGGACGGCACGATCCCGCGTCGCAGCCTCGCGGAGGTCCTCGAGGGCATCGCCGCACTCTCGCGTGAGGCGGGGCTGCCGGTCGCAAACGTGTTCCACGCCGGCGACGGCAACCTGCACCCGCTGATCCTGTTCGATGCCGGCCGGGCCGGCGAGGTCGAGCGTGCCGATCGGCTCGGTGCGGAGATCCTCGAGCTCTGCATCGCGGCGGGCGGCACCGTGACCGGCGAGCACGGGGTCGGCGTCGAGAAGCTCGGGCCCATGTGCTCGCAGTTCGGACCCGACGAGCTCGAGGCGTTCCACGCGGTGAAGCGTGCGTTCGACCCCGAGGGACTGCTGAACCCGGGCAAGGCAGTGCCGACGCTGGCACGCTGCGCCGACTACGGCGCGATGCGGGTCCACGGCGGTAAGCTGCCCTTCTCCCACCTGCCGCGCTTCTGAGCCCAAGCGATGGACCGCGACTGCACGAACGAACTCGCCGGGCAGGCGCGCGATGCGACGGCGCGGCGTGCGACGCTGAGGATCGTGGGTGGCGACACCAAGGGATTCCTCGGCCGGCCGGTCGCCGGCGAGGCGCTCGAGGTCGCGCCCCATCGCGGCGTGCTCAGGCACGACCCCGCCGAACTCGTCATCACCGCGCGCGCCGGCACGCCGCTCGCCGAGGTCGAGAACTGCCTCGCGGCGCACGGCCAGCGACTCGCATTCGAGCCGCCGCACCATGGCCCCGGCGCCACGCTCGGCGGCACCGTCGCCTGCGGACTCGCTGGCCCGGCCCGCGCCTGGTCGGGACCGCTGCGCGACTACGTGCTGGGCGTGCGACTGCTCACCGGCGACGGCCGTGTGCTGCGCTTCGGCGGCGAGGTGATGAAGAACGTCGCGGGCTACGACGTCTCGCGACTGCTGGCGGGCTCGTTCGGCGTGCTCGGCGTACTGCTCGACGTCTCGCTCAAGGTGCTGCCGCGCCCCCCTGGCGAGCGCACGCTCGCGCTCGAGCTCGAGCTCGACGAGGCCACGGCGCTCGATCGCCTCGCGGACCTCTCGCGTGGTGCACTGCCGTTGTCCGCGGGCGCCTGGATGGATGGACGGCTGTTCCTGCGCTTCGACGGCTCCGAGGCGACCCTCGACGATGTGACGCGACGCATCGCCGGCGAGGTCGTAGCCGGGTCGAACGGATTCTGGGCGAGCCTGCGCGAGCAGACGCATCCGTTCTTCGCGGGCAGCGAGGCGCTGTGGCGCTGCACCGTGCCGCCGCAGGCGCCTCCGCTGCCGCTCGGAAGTCCGCCCCTCGTCGAGTGGAATGGCCTGCAACGCTGGTACCGCTGCGACGCCGCCGCGCCGGTGTTCGCTGTGGCCGCCGCGGCGGGCGGTCACGCGACGCTGTTCCGTCATGCACCGCCCGGCGCCGAGGTATTCGCGCCGCTCGACGCGCCACTGCTGCGCCTGCACCGGCAGCTCAAGCATGTCTTCGACCCGGCCGGCATCCTGAATCCCGGCCGCATGTACGCGGAGCTGTGAGCGCGTGTACGCGCAGCCCTCCGGTGGACTCGAGAGCACGCCGCGCGGCGAAGAGGCGCAGGCGCTGCTGCGCAACTGCGTGCACTGCGGCTTCTGCCTGCCGGCCTGCCCCACCTACCGCATCACGGGCAACGAGCTCGACAGTCCGCGCGGACGCATCTACCTGATCAAGCAGATGGTCGAGGGGGCGGCGGCCACCGCGACCACCCGCTTCCATCTCGATCGCTGCCTCACCTGCCGCGCCTGCGAGACCGCCTGCCCGTCCGGCGTCGAATATGGCCGGCTGGTCGATCTCGGTCGCGAACTCGTCGAGGAGCGCGTGCCGCGACCGTCGACCCAGCGAGCCTTGCGGCGCGGACTCATCGAGATTCTGTCCCGGCCGCGGCTGTTCGGCGTGCTGCTGCGCGCGGGGCAGGCGGTTCGTCCGTGGCTGCCCACCTCGCTGCAGGCGCGCGTTCCGCCGCGGGAAGCGGCCTTGTCCGTCGCCTCGAAGACGCGCCAAGCGCGTCGCGTGGTGCTGCTCCAAGGCTGCGTGCAGCCCGGCCTCAAGCCCGGCATCAACGGTGCCGCGGCGCGCGTACTCGACCGGCTCGGCGTCGGTGTCGAGCGTTTGGCAGGCGAGCAGTGTTGCGGCGCCCTGGGTCACCACCTCGGCCATGCGCAGCGCGCGCTCGATCAGGCGCGCCGCAACGTGGAGGCCTGCTGCGCGGCGCTCGACGCCGGCGCCGAGGGGATCGTGAGTACCGCGAGCGCCTGCGGCCTGATGGTGAAGGACTACGGGCGACTGCTGGCGGACGATCCTGCATATGCGGCGCGCGCGCAGCGCGTGAGCGAAGCGACTCGCGATCTCGCGGAGATCATCGAGCCCGCCGATCTCCGGCGCACGACCACGACACGACGCGACAGTCCGAGGGTCGCATGGCAGGCGCCCTGCACGCTGCAGCACGGGCAGCGCATCGGCAGCCGGGTCGAGGCGCTGCTCGAAGCCGCGGGCTGTACGCTCACGCCAACCCGCGAGCCCAAGCTCTGTTGCGGCTCGGCCGGTACCTACTCCCTGCTGCAGCCGGAACTCTCGCACGAGTTGCGGCGCCGGAAGCTCGCGGCGCTGCTCGACGCAGATCCGCAGGTGATCGCGACCGCGAACGTCGGCTGCCTCGAGCACCTGCGCGGGGCGAGCCCCGTGCCCGTCCGTCACTGGATCGAGGTCGTCGCAGACGCGCTCGAGCCATCGGCCAGCGGGCGGCCGGCGGTGCCGCAGTAGATGCGCCGCGCCGTCATCGTCGCGCTGTCGCTCGCGGTGGCGTCACCAGCGGTCGCCCAGCGGGATTTCAGGCCCGTCGATCAGGCGGCCTCGCAGCCTGACTTCCTCGCATTCCGCACGTTGCTCATGGATGCCCTCGCCCGCCGCGACACCCAGAGGGTGCTGTCGGTCGTCCGCGCGGACATCCTGAATTCCTTCGGCGGACAGGATGGAATCGAAGCGTTCGAGGAGATGTGGAAGCTCGACGACCCGGACGCACCGTTCTGGGCCACGATGACGGCCGTGCTGCGACTCGGTGGCACCTTCAGTGCGTGCCACACCTTCGAGGCACCCTACGTGTTCAGCGCCTGGCCGTTTGCGGTACTCAGTTACGTGGATCGGCGATATGCTCGCAGACCGACCGACTATCGTGCGATCAACGCAAGCGCCCCAACGCCCGGGGCGGGGCCGTGACCTTCGTCCTGCGCGTTGCGACGATGGCGGACGCCGCGCAGATCTGGGCCGTCCGATACGCCGTTCAGGAGAACACCCTCACTCCGGGCCGGCTCAACAATGAGGACCTGCGGCGCGAGATCGAGGACACGGGTCGGGGATGGGTCATCGAGGAGTCGGGCTCGATCAAGGGCTTCGCGATCGGAAACGCGAGGACGGGCAACGTCTGGGCTCTCTTCGTCCACCCCGACGCGCAGGGCCGGCGCTACGGGCAACGACTTCACGAGGCGATGGTCGGCTGGCTGCGCGAGCAGCGTGCACCCACGCTCTGGCTCACGACGGGCCAGCACACGAGGGCGACGGTGTTCTACGAGCGCCTGGGCTGGCGGCGCGTCGGTGTCTCGAGTAACGGCGAAGCTCGCTACGAGTTTCCGGACTGACATGTCGCCAGCGCAATTTCCCGAGCTGCGAACCGCGCGCTTCCTGTTGCGCCGGATCGTTCCCGCCGATGCCGCGGCCGTGTTCGTCGGTCTGTCGGACCCCAGGATCATCCGGCATTACGGCGTGAGCTACCGGACCCGCGAGGAAGCCGAGGTGCAGATGCGCTGGTTCGAGGACCTGCTGGCGCAGGGCACTGGAATCTGGTGGGCGGTATGCGAGCCGTCGAATCCTGCGACCCTGATCGGTGCAACCGGGCTGAACGGCGTCTGCACGAAGCACCTCACGGGCGAACTCGGCTACTGGCTGCTCGCCGATCACTGGGGCCACGGAGTAGCACGGGAGTGCGTCGCGGCGGTGCTCGCATACGGGTACTGCGCGATGAAGCTTCATCGCGTGGCCGCCGACGTGGACGTCGACAACCTTCGCAGCATCGCGCTCCTCGAGCGCCTCGGCTTCCAGTTCGAAGGCGTGCGTCGGGGCTGCGAACTCAAGGACGGCCGGCACCTCGATCTGCGTGTCTACTCGAGGCTCGCCACCGATCCGGCGCCGGCGTTGGCGTCGGGCCGGCAGGGCTATCCCTAGAAACGACGAGGCCCGCCGATGGGCGGGCCTCACGTGTTTGGCTGGGGGACTAGGATTCGAACCTAGGTTGACGGAGTCAGAGTCCGTAGTCCTACCGCTAGACGATCCCCCAAGATCAGGGTTAGCGCTTCGAGAACTGCGTGCCGCGACGCGCCTTG